>ENA-USUJ01002818-USUJ01002818.1-human-gut-metagenome-genome-assembly--contig:-NODE-2818-length-12514-cov-6.061028_pt1 | contig 12514 bp, 10 predicted proteins | sample MGYA00250061_ERZ773398 | MGnify/ENA primary metagenome ERZ773398 (study PRJEB29103, sample SAMN06111992) | human gut metagenome | biome: human gut; feature: ankylosing spondylitis patient; material...
GTACTGCATCTCTATCCGCTTCATATTTTTATCTATGAGCATTTTCCATAATCTGTTATAACTTACGCCCATAAGCTACCTACATATTGTTCATTTAAACATATTTTGATTATATCATGATCCATTCTTATCTGTTTTTGGTGCTTCCGGCGAATCCACTCCGACACCGCTATCCTTGTTCCGGACAAATAATTGCGGACAGTAACCGCAACACTTAAATTTCATCTGCATTTGGAATGATCGCTGCTGCAATAAAGTAAACAAGCAGCCCGGTTCCTGTGCAGCCGAATATGGCAAACAGCAGACGGATGATCGTCGGATCCACGCCGAAATACTCGCCAAGTCCGCCGCATACTCCACAGATCATTCTGTGTTCTCTTGATCTTGTCAGTTTCTTCATATTATTATCGTTCATATTGATACACTCCTTTTCTTCCGCCTATTCATTCATGATACATATTATGATGTCAGGGGCATAAGCCCCGAATTGGTTACCTGCTACTATTTGAGGAAATCCACATTGACACTTCCCATGCCACAATCGATTTCCAGCTTCTTTCCTGCTCCCTTGTCCGTCGTATATTCCTGTGACAGACCGCTGAAATCATGGGATCCGCACTCTACAGATCCGGCTCCGACAGATATATCTGTATCAAAGTCTGTCTCGCTGCCTGCCACGATCAGGTCTGCTTCTCCCATACCGACATCTACTGTCAGCTTTTTGGAAGCATCCACTGCTGTTTCAAGCGTTCCCATACCAACTTCCAGCTCCACCTTTTCAGCCTGCAGTGTCATTTCCGATACGGCAGTTCCGGCTCCGATGGAAAGTGAGATCTTTTGGTACGCCTTTTCCGGCAGATAGACCGTTGCAGTGCCTGCATTTGTGTCATGTACGCCAAACAACGTTATCGTCTGTGTTTTTGTCCGGATACTGAGCGTTCCGTTCTGTTTTTGGAACTGTAGTCTGCTTTTGCCGTCATAGCTTGCATAAAAGGAATCGTCCCCGCTTGGCTTAATCGTAAACTCTCCTGCACCAAGTGCCAGATCGATTTTTTGGATCTGATCGCTTTCGGATGCTATCATTGTTTTTCCCGATTCTTCTGCATCATCCCATGCATCATCAGTGGCTTCGTCCGAATCATCATCCGCGTCATCGTCATCTGAGTCATCGTCCATCTCTTCTTCATACCGGTCATCCGTAATAGCCGCAGCATTTTCAGAAACACCTAAATCCGGATCTGTATCGACATCACTCCAGTCATCATCTTCATCCGTATCTTCCCAATCTGCGTCATCACTTACCACGTTCATATTGAGCCCGTCTGTTCCTGCACTCAGGCGAAGCTTTAAGCTGTGCGGAAACAGTACGACCGATACCTCTCCGTTTTCCCTGACATATTCCCTGTACTGCTTATTGCCGCCAAGTGCGACACCGATCAGGATCAGGATCATTCCTACAGCGGTTAAAACCGCTGCAGTGATCAAAACAATTTTCGTTGATTTTTTCATGCTTTATGTGCCTCCTTTCCGCGAAATGGCATACCGATCAAATGAATACAGCCTTTGATCACTTCCGGTACAACAACTGCACAGAGCTTGATGAGTCCCCAGCCACAGAGCAGGAACAGTCCCGCGCATAGGAAGGAGATGCCGATCATCATCAGTCCGACAAGTGGAAGTCCCATATTGGATATTCCAACTATAAACAAAAGGATTGCTGCTACAAGGAAGGCTGCTACAATACTGACAACCAGTACGACAGCGCTTACGATCAGTGCAACCACGCATGCCAGAACCGCGATCACAACTCCAAACAGTGCAATAGCGAGCGGGATCACCACCGGTGACACAAGCACACATACGAGCACGATAAATGCGATCTGCCAGCCGTTTCTTTCCTTTTTCTGCTTCTTCTCTGCCCGATAAGGCACAATGCCTTTGTCAGCCAGTTCCTTATGGATCGTCTCTGCTACCGTCTCAGGCGTTCCAAGTTCGCGCATCACTTCTGCTTCCCGCTCCGGTCCTGCCTCTTCAAAATATTCCACATAATACTCCATTGCTTCCCGGCGTTCCTCTTCCGGCAGATCCGATAGCAAGTATTCTAATTTTCGTAAATATTGGTCTTTATTCATCCTTTTTGCCTCCCTCAAAAATCGAAGTTATTTTTTCGGCATATCCCAGCCATTCTTTCCTGTACTCGGAAAGCTGCGCCTTACCAAGCGCTGTCGTCTTATAATAACGCCTGTTCCTGCCCGCACATTCTCTGTCATAGACTTCCAGAAAGCCACTTTTCTGCAGCCGCCTCAGAACCGGATACAGCGTGGATTCCGAAATCTCGAGCACCTGCCGGACATCCTGTGTGATCCGGTAACCATAAGTACCGATCTCTTCTTTATCTACAACAGCAAGCACGATCGCATCTAAAAGCGCTGCTCCTGTATTGAATACCATATACATTACTCCTTTCCGTGTAGTATTATATCTTTTGTAATACTATACGTCATATAATATTGCTTGTCAATACTATATTATATGTTGTAAGGATCAAAAGCCAGAATTTGATGCTCCTATCGGGGCGGGTCCCAAGGTCTTTCACCCACCTATGAGAAAGCTCACATGGGGTTAGACCTTTTGACTTTGGCTTCATTATATATTTTCCAAAAATAAATAAGGAGCACCTGTCTATCGACAGGTGCTCCCAAACACTTCTTATTTTATATTTTTTGTTTTACATTTTAAAGCTGCATGGAATCTACAAGGCGCTTCTTCTCCTCATCGAACTCTGCCTGGGAAATAATACCGTTGTCCAGTAAGATCTTCAGCTTCATGGCTGCCTTCTGGAATTCATCCAGTGACATTGTCTTTCCTGCGCCACCAGATGCAGCAGGTGCACTCTTGGCTGCGGCCTGTGATGCTGCTGCAGCAGCTGCGGCTGCGGCTGCAGATACGGTCTGCTGTGGTTTCTCGGCAGGAGCCGGTGCAGGAGCCGGTTTTGGCTGTCCCTGTGGCTGGCTCTGCTGCTTCATAGCGGCTACAGCTGCGGCTGCGGCCTCATCAACTGTCTTAACCGGTTCCTGAGACTGCCCCTGTACTGCTGCCTTTGCAGCTGCAGCCTGCTGTCTCTTTGCTTCTTCTTCATATTTGCGGAACTGAAGAGCTTCTGCTGCTTTTCTTGCCTTCTCAGCAGCTTCTGCCTTTTCTCTTGCTTCCTGTTCCTTACGGCGTTTTTCTTCTTCTATTCTGCGCTTTTCAGCTTCTTCCGCTTCTCTCTTTGCACGTTCTTCCGCTTCTTTACGAGCTTTTTCCTCTGCTGCCAGTCTTGCCTTTTCTTCCTCCGCACGACGGATCTTCTCTTCTTCCATCTTCACGATGGCATCCTTGGCAAACTTCATAGCTGCAGCTGTAGCTTCTTTCTGTACATACTCTTCTACTGCACGTACATTCTTGGCATCCTCAGCCTTGGCTGCTTCTACTTCTTTTGCTCTTGCATCCGTACCAACCTTTGTCACTGCTGCCTCCACTGCGGCTGCAGCCTGTTCTTCTGCCTTCTTACGCGTCTCAGCAACCTGCTTCTGCGCTTCTTCCTCAGCCTTGGCTTTTGCGGTTTCTACCATCTTTTTGGCTTCTTCCTGTGCTTTACGAAGCGCCTCATCTACCATCTTCTTAGCTTCAGCTTCTGCCTGCTGTATCTTCTCTGTTACTGTCTGCTTTGCCTTCAGATCAGCAGCTTTGACTGTTGCTTCCACAGCCTGCTTACCTTCTGCCTCTGTCTTTTTGGCTGCTTCTTCTTTCAGCTTCTTTACACGTTCGTCAGACTGCTTTGCAAACTCCTGCGCTTTCTTGATATTTTCTTCTGAAAGTTTTCTGGCTGTTTCTTCTGCAATCTTTCTTGTATGCTCACTGGCTGCCTTACGGATCGTCTCCTCCTCCAGCGCTCTTCTTGCCGGATCTTTCTCGGAAGAAGTACTTTCTGTTACTTCATGTGCTGCCTTTCTTGCAGCTTCGTCCGCAATCCTGAAAGCTGATTCGATCGCTGCTTTCTTTGCATTCAATCCGGCAGTCTGTCTGATCGCATCCTCTGCGGATTTGATGCTGCTGCCATCACCTGCTGCAGCCTGCTCTTTTTTCGGTTCAGCCTTCTCCGGTGTATTTTTAATTGCTGCTGCTGCCGCCTTTCTTGCGGCTTCTTCTGCTGCTTTTCTTGCAGCTTCCATTCCTACATTTTCCTGCATGTCATTCGCCCCTATTTCCAGTATTTGTACTAACTGTCTCACAAAGAAATCTGCCTGTGGAAGTTTTACACTATTCAAAATACAGTATACCATAACATTTTAGATATTTCTACTAATGGGAAGAAACTTCTTTCGAACTTTTTTATGAAAATTTCATACTTTTTTTGTGCACCTCGTCCTAGGTATTCTTTTTTCTTTCATAATTCACAAGACAACTTTTTTGTGCCGATGCTCATCGGATTTTCCCCCCAAAAAAAGAAACGACACCCAAAAGATGTCGTTTCTTGCCGCGCATTGCGGTAACGCTGTCTGTCCGCCGCAGCCATATATAATTCTCTACAGCTTCCAGATATCGCGGTTATATTCAGCAATTGTTCTGTCAGATGAGAAGAAACCTGCTTTTGCCGTATTGATGAGCATCTTCTTTGCCCATGCCATGCGGTCTTCATAGTCTGCAAGCATCTGCTCTTTCTTTGCAATATAATCTTTAACATCCAGAAGCGTCATGAACCAGTCTTTATTGCAAAGCTCTTTGTATAAACGTCCCAGATTTTCAGGATCACCGATCTGAACCAGTTCCTTGCTGACAATAAAATCAACAAGCTCTGCGATCTGCGGATCCGCATAGTAGTCCTGTGGATGATAGCCTGCTGTATCGTACAGACGGATCACTTCTTCGCTGGACTTACCGAAAATGTAAATATTGTCTTCTCCAACCAGATCATGGATCTCCACATTTGCACCATCCATCGTACCAAGTGTCACAGCACCGTTTAACATAAACTTCATATTACCTGTTCCGCTTGCTTCCTTACTTGCCAGAGAAATCTGTTCAGAAATATCGCAGGCAGGGATCAGATGTTCCGCTTTTGTCACATTGTAATTTTCTACCATGACAACCTTCAGGTATGGACTTACCTCCGGATCATTATCGATCAGCTCCTGCAGGCAGAGGATCAGATGAATAATATCCTTTGCAAGAATATAAGCCGGTGCTGCCTTTGCTCCAAAGATCATGGTAACAGGTGTCTTCGGCTTCTTGCCTGCCTTGATTTCCTTATATTTATGAATAATATAAAGCGCATTCATCTGCTGTCTCTTGTACTCATGCAGTCTCTTGATTTGGATGTCAAATACAGAATCTGCTGCAATATCAATATTCTGTGTTTCTTTCAGATATTTTTTCAGATCTGCCTTCTTTCCGTCCTTGATCTCAATAAAACGGGAGAGCACCTTCTCATCATCCCGGAATTCCAGCAGCTTTTCAAGCTCTGCAGCATCCTTCTTCCATCCGTCTCCGATCAGTTCCGTAATATATGCTGCAAGTTCAGGATTACAGTGCAGCAGCCAGCGGCGGAATGTAATACCATTTGTCTTATTATTGAATTTTTCCGGATAAATGTCATAAAACGGCTTCAGCTCGGAATTCTTTAAAATCTCTGTATGCAGTGCAGCAACACCGTTTACGGAGAAGCCGTAATGCATATCCATATGTGCCATATGGACTCTGTTTTCTTTGTCAATGATCGCTACCCGCTCATCCGGATATTTGGCTTTTGCCATTTCATCCAGCTTGCGGATGATCGGCATCAGCTGCGGTACAACCTCTTCCAGATAAGAAACCGGCCATTTTTCCAGTGCCTCTGCAAGGATCGTATGATTTGTATATGCACATGTTTTTGCCACAATCTGTGCAGCCTCTTCAAAAGCAACTCCTCTTTCCTGCATCAGACGGATCAGTTCCGGAATGACCATGGAAGGATGTGTATCATTGATCTGGATCACAACGTGTTCACTTAAGGATCTGATATCATAGCCCTTGTCCGCAAGCTCTTTCAGGATCAGCTGTGCGCCGCTGCTTACCATAAAATACTGCTGATAAATACGCAGAAGCTGTCCTGCCTTGTCACTGTCGTCAGGATATAAGAAAAGTGTCAGATTCTTTTTCACATCATTCTTATCAAAAGAAATACCATCTTTGACAAGTGATTCGTCTACTGTATCAATATCAAACAGATGCAGCTTGTTGACACCACTGTCATATCCTGGAACATCTATGTCATATAATGTGGATTCCACGGTAAAGTCCTTAAACTGTACAGGGAAATGTAATTCTGTCTTTGTAAGCCAGCTTTCCTTTTCGATCCACGGATTTTTTTCTTCCCGCTGTTTGTGATCCACAAATTTCTGCCGGAACAATCCATAATGATAATTCAGTCCGATGCCTTCTCCGTTCAGACCGAGTGTAGCAATAGAATCGATAAAGCAGGCTGCCAGTCTTCCAAGTCCGCCATTTCCGAGCGACGGCTCCGGCTCGATCTCCTCAATCTGTGCAAGTGACTTGCCGTTTTTGGCAAGCAGCTCTTTTACCTCTTCATAAACGCCAAGATTGATCAGATTATTGGATAACAGTTTTCCGATCAGAAATTCTGCGGAAATATAATATACCTTTCTGTCTCCTTCATTTGGCTTCTTCTCGCTGCAAAGCTCTTTTGTCAGTCCGAGCAGTGCATAATACAGTGCCTTATCATCCGCCCCGGCAATCGTTGTACCCAGACGTTTTTCTATATTTGTCTTTAAATCCATGCGTGCCTCCTCTTTTTCATTTTTGCAGATTACCTCTGCAGTGTTATTCTTTCCCTGTTATTTCTGCTGTGTTATCTTTCTTTTGTATCTGTTGTTACTTCTGTTTCTTTCTCTTCTTCTGCTTCCTTCTGTACCTTGGGCAGACGTGCACAAATCTCCGTCATTCGTCTGATTTTCCGGATCTTTGCCGCATCAAATGTCTTTTTCGGCAGTCTGTATACCCAGTTACCGCCAAGTGTTGATGGTGTATTGATCCGTGCTTCCTTGCCGAGCCCCAGATAATCCTGCACCGGAATGATACACGTATCTGCCACACTGCGCATGGCAAGTGCGATATAATCCCAGTAGATCTCTTTTTTCGGTGTGTAGGCATTATGCAGATAGTCAACTGCCAGCTTTTTATCCTCAGGTGCCAGTTCATCATACCAGCCCATTACAGTATTGTTATCATGTGTGCCCGTATATACCACACAGTTTCTTTCGTAATTGTGCGGCAGATAGTCACTTTCTTCCCTGGAGTCAAAAGCAAATTGCAGCACCTTCATGCCCGGATAGCCGCTTTCCTTCAGCATCCTTCTCACGCTGTCTGTCAGAAAGCCGAGATCTTCTGCAATGATCGGCAGATCGCCAAACTGCTCTCTGACCGCACCAAACAGATCCATTCCCGGACCCTGCTGCCATTTTCCGTTTCTTGCTGTTTTCTCTCCGTAAGGAATTGCATAATATTCATCAAAGCCCCGGAAATGATCAATTCTGACGATATCATACAGCGCAAAGCAATGTGCGATCCGCCGCATCCACCATGCATATCCGGTCTTCTTATGATACTCCCAGTCATAGAGTGGATTTCCCCAAAGCTGTCCGTCTGCCGAAAAACCATCCGGCGGGCAGCCTGCCACTGCAACCGGCAGATTGTCCTCATCCAGCTGGAACTGCTTTGTATCACTCCATGTATCTGCACTGTCAAATGCCACATAGATCGGAATATCTCCAATGATCTGTATGCCCTGCTCATTCGCATACTTCTTTAGGGCATCCCACTGTCTGAAAAACTCATACTGCACAAATTCATAAAAACCAATGTCGGTTTTATATTTCTGCCCGGCTTCTTCCAGCGCTTCCGGTCTGCGGTTCCGGATGCCTTCTTCCCACTCGCTCCAGCTTTTGCCGTGATTGGCATCCTTCAAAGCCATAAAAAGTGCATAATCCGGCAGCCAGCTTTCATTCTTTTTCACAAAGCTGTGATAGTCATCCGTTTCCGTAATACCATTTGTCACAGCCCGCTGGTACGCCATATGCAGGATACGGTATCTGGTATGAAACATTTTTTCATAATCTATGGTATTTCCAGTCCCGAAATCTGCTCCTTCACATTCCAATCTTCCCAAAAGACCATCCTTGACCAGTGTTTCCAGATCAATAAAATATGGATTTCCGGCAAAAGTGGAGAACGACTGGTACGGCGAATCTCCGTAACCGGTCGGTCCGAGTGGCAGAATCTGCCACAGGGACTGCCCGCATTTTTTTAAGGTATCCACAAATTCATATGCTTCTTTTGAAAAACAACCGATTCCATAATTGGAAGGCAGTGCTGATATCGGTAAAAGCATTCCGCTAAGTCTCATATCGTTATCCTTTCCCAAAAGAGCGCTTAGCCTTTGACTGCACCGTCAGCTACGCCCTTGATAATATATTTCTGTCCGAACAAGTATACAATGATGATCGGAATGACAGTCAGCATGATACTTGCCATCATCGGTCCCATTTCTACCTTTCCGTAGCTGCCTCTGAAATACTGGATCAGCATCGGAATTGTTTTGTATTTCTTGATATCCAGTACAAGTGTCGGCAGGAGGTAATCGTTCCATACCCACATAGCTTCCAGAACACCTACTGAAATCATGGTTGGTTTTAAAATCGGAACAACCACAAGGAAAAATGTCTGGAGCGGATTGCAGCCATCGATCATGGCAGCTTCCTCAATCTCGATCGGAATGGATTTTACAAAGCCGCAGAACATAAATACCGCAAGCCCCGCACCAAATCCGAGGTAGATCACCCAGATATTGAACGGTGTGTTCAGTTTCAGCTTATCTGCTGTCTGGGACAGAGTAAACATAACCATCTGGAACGGTACGACCATGGAAAGGACGCACATATAATAGATGATCTTTGAAACAACACCGTTCAGTCTTGTGATACACCACGCACACATGGAGCAGCAGATCAGAATAGCTGCCACAGAAGTGACTGTGATCAGTGCACTGTAGCCAAGACTCTTTAAAAATCCCTGGGATGTCAGGGAACTTACATAGTTTGAAATACCTGCAAAGGTATCTGCTGTCGGCAGTGTAAATGCAGTACTTGTGCTGATCGCTGTTTCTTTCTTTAAAGAGTTAAACAGAATCATCACGATCGGGTATATCCAGAGAAGGGCTGCCACTGTTAATACTGTGATCCAGATAATATTTGATACTTTTCTTTTCTGTTTCATTACTGCTGCACCTCCTTAGATTTGGTAAGCTTCAGCTGAAGCATGGAAATCGCAATGACTAAAATACAGAATATAACAGCCTTTGCCTGACCGTAGCCCTTAAAGAGCGCGCCTGCACGTGCATAGAAGGTTTGGTAAATGTTCAGGGCAAGCATTTCTGTGGAATGGTTCGGATCACCGCCTGTGAGGGCTAAGTTCTGATCAAACAGCTTAAAGGAGTTTGTCAGCGTCAGGAATACACAGATCGTTACGGATGACATAACCATCGGTAACTTGATCTTCCATAATACATCCCATGCATTTGCTCCATCGATCTCAGCTGCTTCCACAAGATCTGACGGTACATTCTGCAGACCTGCAATGTAGATGATCATCATATATCCGATCTGCTGCCAGCACATCAGAATGATAAGTCCCCAGTAACCGGCTGATGAATTCAGTGCCAGAAGCGGTTTGCTTGCAAGTGACAAAATACAGTTGATGAGGATCTGCCAGATATAACCAAGTACAATACCACCGATCAGGTTCGGCATAAAAAATACGGTACGGAAAATATTGGTTCCTCTCAGTTCCTTTGTCAGCAGAAGTGCCAGACCAAAGGCGATCACATTAATGAGTATAATGGATACGACCGCAAATAAAATTGTAAATTTAAAAGAGTTTAAAAATGAAGCATCCTTCAGGATGACATTATAATTTGCAACTCCAACCCACTTCGCATTATCAACCGTTGTAAATTTACAAAAGGAAAGATATAACCCCTGTGCAAACGGAACAATGAATCCGATGATAAATGCAAGCAGTGTCGGCAGCACAAAAATGGGCGAATAACGTTTCAACGCTTTATGCATAGTACCTACCTCCAAAAAAGGGGCAGGCAGCTTATCCTGCCTGCCCTTTATTCACAATCTCTTATTCCTGAGAAGTTAATTCGTATTCAGTCTTCCATCCGTCTACGAATGCAGATCTGACTGCTTCCCAGTTGTCATCTGTCTGATCAGCTGCATAAGCTGTAAGAGCCTGACCTACGCCGTTTTTCCACTCTTCTGATGGCATTGTAGGGAAGTTCCATGAAACAGGAGTCTTTCCTTCTGCTGTCAGTTCCTTATCCTGCTGTACGAACAGGTTCTGAGATTCAACAGCGTTCTTGAAAGGAATTACAAATCCCATATCTTCGCCCATAGCCTTTGTTCCTTCGTCAGAAGTTACACACCAGTTCATGAAATCAAGTGTTGCCTGAATATCTGCTTCATCAGCTTCCTTGTTTACACACCAGTAGTTTTCTGTACCTGTGCAGAGACCCTGATTTGCTTCATCGCCTACACCGATGTAGATCGGGATCATAGCCAGATCATCATCTGTAAATGTGCCGTCTGCTGTCAGGTTTCCGTATTCCCAGGAACCATTCTGGAAGAATACTGCCTGGCCTGCAAGGAATTCGTTTCTGGAATCATCACCGGTCTTTGCTGCAAGTTCTGCAGGAGCACATGTACTGTTGTTGATGTACAGATTCCAGATATCACGATAGTTGTCAAGGTACGTGCCTTTGATTTCTTTTGTAGTTCCGATTCCGTCTGCCTGATACTCGAAGTAGATTGGAAGGTTCGCAAGGTGTGTCTTAAATCTCCAGTCAGAAGATCCGTCCATACCTGCTGATGTAAATGCAGCAAATCCAAGTTCATCCTTACGTGCTGTGATATCTTCTGCAACCTTCTTTAAATCTGCGAAAGATTTAATATCATCAATTGTATATCCTGCTTTTTCCAGTAATGTTTTGTTTGTGATCAGTCCGTAAGACTCGATAACGTATGCGATACCTGCTACAGCATCTCCATCCTTCAGTGCGAAATCTTCGCTTGTCAGCTCACCGTAGATTGCTGAATCTTTTAAATCATAGCAATAATCTTTCCAGTTTGCAAGACCTACAGGACCATTTACCTGGAACATAGTAGGAGCACCGCTCTTACCCATTTCACTCATCAGAGTTGTTTCGTATTCGCCGGATGCTGCTGTAACAACTGTTACATCTACGCCTGTCTCTTCTGTATATTTTGCAGCCAGTTCCTGCCACTGTGGATCCTGCTCCGGTTTGAAGTTCAGGTAGTAAACAGAACCGCCTTCTGCGCTTGCTGTTTTGTCATCTGCGGAAGCCTCTGTATCTGTTGCTTCTGCATCTGTTGCTTCTGCATCTGTTTTTGCATTTGTGTCTGCATCTGCAGCTCCGTCATTGCTGCTGCCGCAGCCTGTCAGCATGGATGCTGTCATGGTCACTGCAAGTCCGAGTGCCAGTAATTTTTTTACATTTTTCATAAACTCATCTCTCCTTTTCTTATCCTTCAGAACTCTGTGTTCTTGTTGATGAGCTTATCTTAACAGAGAAGCTCCGGGGAGTATTAGCAATTTAAAAACGTAAACTATCAAAAATCATACTTGCTTATCTATTCTTTTTTATACTTCTTTTTTCTTATTTTATACTGTTTTCTATTCTTCCTTCATCGATTCCGTTATACTCTCTGAGAGCATTCTGACAAAATCTGCCTGGGTGATCTTTTTCTGTGCCAGCGCCGGAAGTGCCTCTCCCAACGTACTTTCCTGCAATACAGAATTCCATTTTACCTGATAATTCGGTACGATCTGCGGCTGACCGCGGTACGCACGGATATAATCCTGCAAAAGACGTGATGTGTTCTGATCCTGCGAGAACAGTTCTTCTTTCAGCTTCTTGTTTTTCTTTGTGCGGAATTTTAAAAATTCAACCGCACCCTGCTTCACCTCATCGCTGTAGCTGTCTACCACCGCCCAGCCGAAGGTTTCCGGAGAAGAAACAAGCTTATTGCCCGGAAACGGTGAAAATCTGACTTTTTCCCTGAATTCCTCCGGGAGCTGCGCGATCATCCAGTAGCCGTTTGCCAGCATGGCGACTTTTCCGGCAATAAAATTATTGTATGCCACATCGTAGTCCGCATGAATTGCATCTTCTGTTGTATACCGAAACAATTTCTGCAAGGTTTCTGCAATTTCAAGACCGGTATCATTGGAATAGCTTTCTGGGAGAAGCTCTTTCATAAATGCATAGCCTTCTTCCGTGTGTGCTGCCTCTGCTGTTGCAATCAGCATCGGCGCCCAGCCGGTTCCTTCAGTGTGAAGTCCAAGCGGTGTGATTCCGTTTGCCTGCAGCCGGTCACAGCAGTCCCAGAATTCT
>ENA-USUJ01002822-USUJ01002822.1-human-gut-metagenome-genome-assembly--contig:-NODE-2822-length-12504-cov-7.392774_pt1 | contig 12504 bp, 10 predicted proteins | sample MGYA00250061_ERZ773398 | MGnify/ENA primary metagenome ERZ773398 (study PRJEB29103, sample SAMN06111992) | human gut metagenome | biome: human gut; feature: ankylosing spondylitis patient; material...
GCACAAGCCCTGCGCTCTTATCGACAATACCACCTGTTGTCTTATCAACATTTTTAATGATGTCCTCAAGTCTTATGCCTGTCGCCGGGAACGAGCTTTCGGAGATCGGACGCGCATTCGATGAAACGCGTAGCGAAAAGGAGCTGTTGGAAGCAAAGATTGGCTACTATAAAACCATGGTAAAGGACAGCATCCGCTTCACTTCAGCTGACTTTTCCGCGTTTTCTGATACGCAGCTCGACCGCCTGTTCAGTGAGGACTTTTATGGCACCTTGACCGTTGCAATCATTCGGTTTCAGTCTGCAAGCACGGTACTGGACTGGTCGGAGTTTCTGCCTCCAGACGGTTGGACTGTAATCGATCTGGAGGCCTGCCCAAAGCAGCGCATCATCCTGCTATGGATTCCAGTCATGCCCAACGAAGGCATTTCCTCTGCTGAATACTATTTTCAGGAATTAGCCGTGAAACTTCCCTGCTCCATTTCATATGGCGACTTCTCCTCCAACCCGTTAGAGATCGCGCGCCTCTACGATATGGCAAAACAGGCGCAGCGTTACGCCGGTTCCACACCTGTTACAAGCTATGCGTCTGTCCGGCAGCTTTGCGAGGACCAGCCCGCAGTTCAATATCCCTATCAGATCCTTGACGATCTATCAATCTGTCTGCGCCAATTGGATTTCCGAAAGGCGCGCGATGAAATAAGCAGCATCGTCTCAACCTCGGCTGCCTATCCGGTGCTATTCGTCCGGTGCATCTATATGGACATTCTCTCTTTGCTCAACACCTCCATGCATGCCTACTCCGTCCGCTATGAAGCATATGAGCCGCTGCTGAATGAGGCTCTGCGGATATGCCGCAGTATGCGGGCAGCAAACGACCAGACGGCTATCTGCCGCAGCATCCAGTCGATCCTGGACAAATTCGAGGTTGAATCCCTGAGTACCGGGCTTCAACTCCCGCAGGTCGTCGCATTCGTTGAAGAGCATTGTTTCAAAGCAGACTTCTCCCTTGCATATCTCGCCAATCATTTTCACGTCGGCCCGGTCTATATGAGTACCTTCTTTACAAAACGGATGAATACCACCCTTACAGATTATGTGTGGGAGCTGCGGCTACAGCGGGCAAAATACTGCAGCAGCTAACAATGAATTTTTTGAAGCTCTCTCCATGCTGGAGCACGAGCGCGGCATCACCGCAGAATACCTGATCGAAAAGATCAAGGCTGCGATCATCATTGCCGTCAAGAAGAACTATGAGGTGGAAGAGGACCACGTGAAGGTGGATATCGACCCCACCGCAGGCCGCTTTGATGTGGCCCTGATCCAGGACGTTGTGGCCGACGAGGACTGGTACGACGAGCACTCTGAGATCGGCATTACCGAGGCACAGAAGATCCGCAAGAGCTACGAAGTGGGCGACCGCATCGTGACCCCCCTCAAGACCAAGGACTTCGGCCGCATTGCAGCCCAGACCGCAAAGCACGTGATCCGTCAGGGCATCCGCGAGGCTGAGCGCAGCCAGCAGCTGAGCGAGATCCAGTCCCGTGCACACGACATCGTGCAGGCCACCGTTACCCGCGTGGACCCGGAGAAGGGCATCGTTGCTCTGGATCTGGGCAAGGGCGGTGAGGCTATCCTGCCCCACAACGAGCAGGTGCCCGGCGAGGTGTACACCGAGGGCCAGACCCTGCAGGTCTACGTTGTGGATGTGGTCAGCACTGAGCGCGGCCCCCGCGTTATGATCAGCCGCACCCACCCCGGCCTTGTCAAGCGCCTGTTTGAGCTGGAAGTGCCCGAAATTTTTGACGGCACTGTGGAGGTCAAGGCCATCAGCCGCGAGGCCGGTGCCCGCACCAAGATGGCTGTTTGGAGCAAGGACCCCAACGTGAACCCTGTTTCCGCCTGCATCGGCGAGCACGGTGCCCGTGTAGCTGCTGTTGTGGAAAAGCTGGGCGGCGAAAAGATCGACATTGTGAAGTGGAGCGAGGATATCTCCGAGTTCATCTCCGCAGCACTCAGCCCGGCCAAGGTGGTCAAGGTGGAACTGCTGCCCGGCGAGACCCGTTCCTGCCGTGTGACCGTGCCCGACCAGCAGCTGAGCCTTGCCATTGGCAACAAGGGCCAGAACGCACGCCTGTGCGCACGCCTGACCGGCTACAACATTGATATCCGCCCCGAGAGCGGCTATTATGGCGAGGAAGAGCCGAAGAAGGAAGCCGAGACCGACACCGAGTAATTCTGGCGCAGATGGCCAAAGGAGGGAAACCGGATGGCACAGAAAAAGATCCCTTCCCGCCAGTGCATCGGCTGCATGACCAGCCGCCCCAAAAAGGAGCTGGTGCGTGTGGTGCGTGCACCCAGCGGAGAGATCAGCATTGATCTGGTCGGCAAAAAGCCGGGCCGCGGCGCGTATCTCTGCCCGAACCCCGACTGCCTGACCAAGGCAAAAAAGAAAAAGGCGCTGGAGCGCTGCTTTGAGCAGCCGGTTCCCGCCGAAGTTTACGAGGCTCTGGCCGCACAGCTGGCCGAAGCCGCAAAGGAGGCAGCAGCAAATGGCAAAGAAGAATAACACCCCCGCAAAGCCCAAGCTGCCGCCGGAGGAAGCGCTGTTTCAGGCGCTGAGCCTGTGCCGCAAGGCGGGCGCGCTGACCATGGGCTTTGATGCCGTGGAAGATGCCTGCGTCAAGAGCAAGGCATGGCTGGTGATGGTGGCAAGCGATGCCAGCGCCAAGACCGTGCAGCGCCTCGACTATTCTGTGGGCGATCTGGTGGATGTGACCACCATGCCGCTTACGCAGGATAAACTGGCCGATATCAGCCGCAAGCCTGTGGCTGTTTACGCGGTGACTGACCGCAACCTCGCAAAGCTCTGCTTTGACCGCCTGTCGGACTGCGGAGCAATCAAAAATGAGGAGGATATGACCGAATGATCGTAAAATATAAAGTGAGTGATTTTGCAAAGGACCTGAACCTTTCTGCCAAGAAGGTCCTGGATGAGCTGAACGCCATGGGCAGCACCGGCAAGAAGAACAGCTCCAATCTGGAAGAGAACGAGCTGAACTACCTGCTGGAAAAGTTCAGCAAGGATAACAGCGTGGCAAATCTGGACGAATTCCTGAACAGCGCCAAGGCCGCAAAGGAAGAGCCGAAGCCCACTGAGAAGAAGGCCGAGAAAAAGCCCGAAGCTCCCAAGGCAGAAAAGAAACCGGAGCAGCCTGCCGCCAAAAAGGCAGAGCCTGCCCAGCAGGATAAGAACGGCAATAAGCATAACGAAAAGAAGAACGAGCAGCACAAGAAGCGCGAGGAAAAGACCGTTTCTCTCAGCGAACTGGCTCGTGAGACCGGTGCCAAGGCATCTGCTGCTCCGGCACAGGCTGTGTCCGTGCGCCGCGAGGACAATCAGGTCACCGTGGATACCCGCACTGTGGATATGAACGTGGACCGCTTCGATGCCCGTTACGATGATCTGGCTTCCACCAAGAACACCGAGAACCGCCGCAAGCCCACCCCGCAGGGCAACAAGCAAAAGTTCACCCAGCGCGGTCAGCGCCAGCGCCAGCAGTTCCAGAAGGGCAAGCGCGAGACCGAGTTCGAGCGTCTGCAGCGCATCCAGCTGGAAAAGGCCCGCAGCGCACAGCTGAAGGTGATGATCCCCGACGAGATCACCGTGGGCGAGCTGGCTGCCCGCCTGAAGCAGCAGGCCGGCAAGGTCATTGCCAAGTTCATGCAGATGGGCGAGATGCACGCCATCAACGACGTGATCGATTTTGATACCGCTTCTCTGCTGGCAGAGGAGTTCCACGCAAAGGTCGAGCACGAGGTGCATGTGACCATCGAGGAGCGCCTGTTCACGCAGGAAGAGGATTCGCAGGAGGACCTGGTGGAGCGTCCCCCGGTGGTCTGCGTTATGGGCCACGTTGACCACGGCAAGACCAGTATTCTGGATGCCATCCGCAAGACCAACGTCACCGCAGGCGAGGCCGGCGGCATCACGCAGGCCATCGGTGCATATCAGGTCAAGGTCAACGACAGCCTCATCACCTTCCTGGATACCCCGGGCCACGAGGCATTCACCTCCATGCGTGCCCGCGGTGCCAACATGACCGATATTGCAGTTCTGGTGGTTGCTGCCGACGACGGCATCATGCCCCAGACCATCGAGTCCATCAACCACGCCAAGGCTGCAAATGTCAAGATTATCGTGGCAATGAACAAGATGGATAAGCCCACCGCAAACCCCGAGCGCGTGATGGAAGGCCTGACCAAGTACGGCATCATCACCGAGGACTGGGGCGGCGATGTGGCCTGCATCCCGGTGTCTGCCCTGACCGGCATGGGCATCAACGACCTGCTAGAGCGCATTGCTCTGGAAGCTGAGGTCATGGAGCTGAAGGCAAACCCCAACCGCCGCGCCAAGGGTGCGGTCGTCGAGGCCCGTCTGGACAAGGGCCAGGGCCCCATTGCCACCATTCTGGTGCAGAACGGCACCCTGCACTCCGGCGATGTCATCATTGCCGGTACCGCTGTGGGCCGCGTGCGCACCATGCGCAGCGACAAGGGCCAGCTGCTGAGCGATGCCGGCCCCTCTACCCCTGTGGAGATCACCGGCCTGACCGCAGTGCCGGAAGCAGGCGACCTGTTCGAGGCTGTTGAGGACGAGCGTCTGGCCCGTGAGCTGGCCGAACAGCGCGTTGCTGCCGCCAAGGAAAAGCAGTTCTCCTCCTTCCAGAAGGTCACGCTGGATAACCTGTTCAGCCAGATGGCTCAGAACGATATGAAGGAACTGGCCATCGTGGTCAAGGCCGATGTGCAGGGTTCTGCCGAGGCTGTGAAGCAGAGTCTGGAGAAGATCTCCAACGAAGAGGTGCGCGTGCGTGTCATCCATGCCGGTGTCGGTGCCATCAGCAAGTCCGACGTGGATCTGGCCGATGCCTCCAACGCCATCATCATCGGCTTCAACGTCCGCCCGGACAATGTGGCCAAGGAAGAAGCTGCTGCCACCAAGGTGGAAATGCGTATGTACCGCGTCATCTATGATGCCATCAACGATGTCACCGACGCTATGAAGGGCATGCTGGCTCCCAAGTTCCGCGAGGTGTCTCTGGGCGAGCTGCAGGTCCGTCAGGTGTACAAGATCTCCAATGTGGGCACCGTTGCAGGCTGCCGCGTGACCAGCGGCAAGATCACCCGCGACAGCAAGGTGCGCGTGGTGCGTGACGGCATCGTGATCACCGAGGACGAGATCGCATCCCTGAAGCGCTTCAAGGATGATGCCAAGGAAGTGGCCGAGGGCTACGAGTGCGGCGTTACTCTGGCAAAGTTTGCCGACGTTAAGGAAGGCGACGTGTACGAAGCCTTCAAGATGGAAGAGTACCGCGATTAAGATCTGAAATAACCCTCTCCGTCATTGCTGGCGCAATGCCACCTCCCCCGAGGTGGGAGGTTTGCAGAGAAACGGAACGTTTGCCGTATCCACGCAAAAAGCTCGCCCCTCGGGAGAGCTGCCGAGCGAAGCGAGGCTGAGAGGGTTTTCTTTTATAGGGAGAAATACTATGTCTCAGAAGAATATGGGCCGTCTGGCGCAGGATATGAAGCGCGAGATCATTGCCATCATCGGCAGGCTGAAGGACCCGCGTCTGGAGGGCGGCCTGCTCACCGTCACCCGTCTGGATGTGACCCCTGATCTGGATGTGGCCAAGGTGTATGTGAGCGTGATGGGCCGCGAGGACGGCCCAAAGCCCGCCATCGAGGCACTGAACCGCGCGGCAGGCCATGTGCGCACTGAAGTGAGCAAGAAAATGCACATCCGCAAGGCTCCCCGCTTCATCTTCGTAGAGGATGACGGTGCCGCCTATGCAGCCCACATCAACGAGCTGCTCCGCACGCTGAACGTGAACGGCGACGCTGACACCGAAGCCAGCGCACCGGAGGAGACCGAAGAATAATTCCGCCTGCGGAAAGGATGGATCATGGAATGACAGAACAGTTGAATGTGCAGCAGATGGCCCAGCGCCTGATGACGGCGGACGACATTTTGATTCTGTGTCACAAAAACCCGGATGGCGATACCATTGGCTGCGGCAGCGCGCTGTATTGTGCATTGAAAGCACTGGATAAAAACGTGGCAGTGCTTTGCTCCGATGCCATTCCCAACCGGTATGCGTTTACCAACGCACATATGTTCAAAGGTGAGTTTGAGCCGCAGACGGTGGTAGCGGTGGATGTCGCCAGCGTGCAGCTGTTTGGAGAAAACAACGGTATGCCGCAGTTCTCGCGCCATGTGGACCTGTGCATCGACCACCACGCAGGCAACAGCGGCTATGCCGACTTCACCCTGCTCAATGGCAGCGCCGCAGCGGCGGCAGAGCTGCTGTACGAGGTGATCAACGCCATGGGCGTTGCCATTACGCCGCACATTGCAGACTGCCTTTACACCGGCCTTGCAACCGACACCGGCTGCTTCCGGTTCTCTTCCACCACGGCAAACACCCACATCGTGGCGGCAAAGCTCATTGAGGCGGGCTGTCATGTGGAAGAGCTGAACACCCTGCTGTTCGATACCAAGCCCCGTGAGCGCATGGAGGCCGAGCGCATTGCCCGCAACCATCTGGAATACTATCTGGACGGCCGGTGCGCGCTCATCTACCTCACCCGGGACGAGATCGAGCAGAGCGGTGTGGACCCGGCCGATCTGGAAGAACTGACCAGCCTGCCTGTGAGCATTGAGGGCGTAAAGGTGGGCCTGACCCTGCGGCAGCAGCCCGGCGGCAGCTACCGCATCAGCGTGCGCACCGCAAAGGGCGTGGACGCCTGCGCCATCGCTCGGCGTCTGGGCGGAGGCGGTCACAGCTGCGCTGCAGGCTGTGAGCTGCTGGGCAATCTGGAAAACGCGAAAAATGCAATTCTGGCAGAGGTGGAAGCCGAGCTGGACGCACCGCAGGAGGAAGCATAAATGCAGGGCATCCTGATCGTTGACAAGCCCATGGACTGGACCAGCTTTGATGTGGTGGCAAAGCTGCGCGGCGTGCTGGGCACCCGCAAGCTGGGCCACAGCGGCACGCTGGACCCCATGGCCACCGGCGTGCTGCCGGTGTTCTGCGGCGGTGCCAGCAAGGCAGTGGACCTGCAGCTGAACCACGATAAAAGCTACCGTGCGGTTTTAAAACTGGGCGCGCGCACCGACACCGGCGATGTGACCGGCACTGTGCTGGAAACGGCTCCGGTCACGGCGGGCGAAGGGGAACTGCTGGCCGTGCTGCCACAATTCGTCGGCCCGCAGATGCAGGTGCCGCCCATGTACTCGGCCATCAAGCTGAACGGTCAGCCGCTGTATAAGCTGGCCCGTGAGGGCGTGACCGTGGAGCGCAAGGCGCGCCCCATTGAAATTTACAGCATCACCTACGGCGGCAGCCCTGCCGAAAATGAGTATGTGCTGGATGTAACGTGCTCCAAGGGCACCTATATCCGCACATTGCTGGAAGACATTGCCGCCGCCATGGGCCAGAAGGGCACTATGAGCGCACTGCGCCGCACCTCGGCGGGCGTGTACACCGAAGCCGATGCCCACACGCTGGAGGAAATTCTTGCCGCAAAAGAGCAGGGCATGGACGCACTGGAAGCGCTGATGCTGCCGGTGGAAAGCGTGTTTGAAAGCCTGCCGCTGCTGGTGGTGGAGCCTTGGGTGGAACAGCATTTGTACAACGGCTGCCCCACCAGCCGGTATCCGGCAGCAGATGGCCGCTACCGGGTGCGCAATGCCGCCGGACAGTTTTTGGGCCTTGCCAATATCGTACAGGGTGTGCTGCGGGTGGAAAAACTGTTCATAGAACGTAATTGAAAAAGGAAACAAAACCCATGCAGATCATTTCACAATTTGCACCGCTGCCGCTGGCGCAGCCGGAAAAAGGCACCGCAGTGGCAATGGGCTTTTTTGACGGCATCCACATCGGCCACCGTGCGGTGATCGAAAGCGCCGTGCAGTGGGCCAAAGAACACGATGCCGCCCCGGCGGTGTTTACCTTCAAGCTGCCGATGGTGAATAAGATGAAGGGCAAGCGCCTGCTTTCCACAGCGGATAAGCATGCTCTGATCGCAAGCCTTGGCGTGGAGTATTACCTCACGCCGGACTTTGAGGAGATCAAGGGCCTGACCCCGGAGCAGTTCGTGCTGGGCATCGTGCGGGACTGCAATGCCCGTGCGCTGGTCTGCGGCGAAAACTTTACCTTTGGTGCCAAAGCGGCCGGCAACCCGGAGCTGCTGCGCACCCTCTGCGCTCCGTTGGGCGTGGAGGTGATCGTGGTGCCCATGGCGCAGTTTGAGGAAAAGCCGGTGTCTTCCACCCGCATCCGCACCGCGCTGGAAGGCGGCGACATCCCGGCAGCAAACGCCATGCTGGGGATGCCCTACGCCATCCGGTTCGAGGTGCAGCACGGTGCAGGTCTGGGCCACACGCTGGGGGTGCCCACCATCAACCAGCTGTACCCCGAGGGCTTTCAACTGCCCCGCAGCGGCATTTATATCACCCGCACCCGCATTGGCGGGGTGTGGTATCCTTCGGCCACCGGCCTTGGCAGCCGCCCTACCGTCAACGATGATGCCACCAAGGTGACCTGCGAGACCTTTATCCCGGGCTTTTCCGGCGACCTCTACGGCACCGACCCGGTGGTGGAGTTCCACGCCTACCTCAGCCCCAGCAAAAAGTTTGATACGCTGGACGAGCTGCGGGCCTGCATCAACAACGCTGCAAAGCGTGCACAGGAATATTTTGTATAAGAAAAAATCCCGTCTTCTGTTGCAGAAAGACGGGATTTTTTGCGCAAAAGCGCCTGCTTTATTCGTAGTCGATGGGTAAAGTGGGCAGACCGTTCAGTTCAAGGCCCGCTGTGTGGCCTGCAATGTACTGGTAATACCCCTGCGCCGCGATCATAGCGCCGTTGTCACCGCAGAATTTCAGCTCCGGCAGATAAACTTTTGCACCCAGCTTCTGGGCACCGTCGTTCACCAGCTGGCGCAGCCGTCCGTTGGCGGCAACGCCGCCTGCCAGACACACCTGCTTTGCGCCGGTGTCCGCTGCGGCCAGCAGCAGCTTTTCGGCCAGAATGCCCGCAATGCGGTCCTGAAAGCTGGCGGCAAGGTCGGGCACATTCACTTCTTCGCCCTTCATCTGGGCCTTGTTCACCTCATTGAGCACGGCGGTTTTCAGGCCGGAAAAGCTCACGTTGTACTTGCCGTCCACATGGGGCACCGGCAGGCGGTAGGCCTTGGGGTTGCCGGTCTTGGCGGCATTGGCCACGCTGGGGCCGCCGGGATAGGGCAGACCCAGCGTGCGGGCCACCTTGTCAAAGGCTTCACCGGCGGCATCGTCCACCGTGTGACCAAGGATGTGGTAATGGGTGTAGTCCTGCACCTCCACGATGTGGCTGTGGCCGCCGGAGGCCACAAGGCAGAGGAAGGGCGGCTTCAGCTCCGGGTGGGTGAGGTACAGCGCGGCAATGTGTCCGCGCAGGTGGTGCACCGGCACCAGCGGCTTATTGGCCGAGTAGGCCAGACCCTTGGCAAAATTCACGCCCACCAGCACTGCACCGATGAGGCCCGGCGCAAAGGTGACGGCCACGGCATCCACATCGTCGATGGTCTTGCCTGCATCCAGCAGGGCTTTTTTGACCGTAGCGCTGATAAATTCGCAGTGGCGGCGGCTGGCGATCTCCGGCACAACGCCGCCGTAAAGAGCCTGTTCTTTGACGCTGGTGGAAATGACGTTGCTCAGCAGGTGCCGCCCGTCCTCCACCAGAGCTGCGGCGGTCTCGTCGCAGGTGGATTCAATTCCCAAAATAATCATGTTTTAGTGGGCCTCCAGCCAGTTTTTGCCTGCGTGCACATCGGTGCTCAGGGGCACGGCATACTGCACGCAGCCTTCCATTTCCTCCCGCAGGATCTGCGCAGCCTTTTCGGCTTCAGCCTGCGGGGCTTCCACGATCAATTCATCGTGGACGGTCAGGATCAGGCGGCTTTCCATCTTTTCGTTCCGCAGCCGCTTCCATACCCGCACCATGGCCAGCTTGATCACGTCTGCCGCAGTGCCCTGAATGGGGGTGTTGCGGGCCATGCGTTCGCCGCTGGAACGCACATTGAAGTTGCTGCTTGCCAGCTCCGGCAGAGCACGGCGGCGGCCGAACAGGGTGGATACATAGCCCACGGCCTTGGCGTCCGCGATGGTCTTATCCATGTAGCCGCTCACCTTGGGGAACGCGGCCAGATAGTTCTTGAGGAAGGCGTCTGCTTCCTTCACGGTCACGCCGATGTCCTTGGCAAGGCTGTAAGCGCCCTTGCCGTACATGATGCCAAAGTTGATGGCCTTGGCAGAAGAGCGCAGCCGGGAGGTGACTTCTTCCTGCGGGATGCCGTAAATTTTTGCGGCGGTGCTGCGGTGGATGTCCTCACCGTTCAAAAACGCCTGCTGCATGTGCTCATCGCCGGTAATGTGGGCAAGGATGCGCAGCTCGATCTGGCTGTAGTCGGCATCCACCAGCACACAGCCGGGCTTTGCAATAAAGTAGGCGCGCAGCTGGCTGCCCAGCTCGGTGCGGATGGGGATGTTCTGCAGGTTGGGGTTGTCGGAGGAGAGCCGTCCGGTGCGGGCCTCGGTCTGGTTGAAGGTGGAGTGGATGCGGCCATCCTCGCCGATCACCTTCAAAAGGCCCTCCACGTAGGTGGAGTTCAGCTTCTGGTAGGCGCGGTACTGCAGAATGTCCTCCACCAGCGGGTAATCCCGCAGGCTTTCCAGCGTTTCGGCATCGGTGGACCAGCCGCGCTGGGTCTTTTTGCCGTGGGGCAGGCCCATGGTGTCAAACAGCATTTCGCCCAACTGCTTGGGGCTGTTGGGGTTGAAGCTGGCGCTGCCGGTCTCCATGTGGATGCGGGTGAGCACCTGCTCCAGCTCGGTGCGCAGCTTTACGCCGAACTGCTCGATGCCGTCCTTATCCACCAGCACACCGGTGCGGGTCATATCGGCCAGCACCTGTGCCAGCGGGAACTCGATCTCATTGTAAAGGCTGTCCTCACCGCAGGCGGTGATCTCGGCCTTCATCTTGCAGAACAGGTCTGCAAGGCGGCCTGCATCCGGGTAATCGGCACAGGTAAAGGCAGCAGCGGCGCGGTAGCTGGCGGTCAGCTCGCTGATCTGATACTTGGAAGCGGATGCATCCAGCAGGTAGGCGGCAAGCTTGCCGTCCCACACGATGCTGCTGCCCCAGCCGCCTGCGGCCATGGCCTTGGCATAGAGGGGCGCTGCGTTGAACACTTCCAGCGTTACGTCTGCGTTGTCCAGCAGGCGCATAAGGTCGGCATCCTCCAGCGGGTAAACGGTGCAGTCCTGCACGGCGTACCAGCTCTCCGGCTGCAGCACCACGTTGCGGGTGCCCTGCTTGCCCATCACGGCCGGGCGCGATGCCACCAGATAGGTGCCGGAAGGGGTCAGCGGCAGAGCTTCCAGCTCTGCTTCAGCCAGCTCGATGCCGTCCTCTTCTTCCGGGGCGGCAGGTGCAATGCCGTCCAGCCCAAAGCGAGGGATCAGAGAGTGGATCTCCAATTCCTGCAAAAGGCGCACGGCCTCGGCTTTGTTGCCCTCGCCCACGGCATAGGTGCCCTCGGCCGTGTCGATGGGTGCATCGGTGCGGATGGTGCCAAGGGTGTGGCTCAGCTGGGCCATCTCGCGGCATTCTAGCAAATGTTCCCGCTGTTTGGGCTTGATGAGCTTGTCGTCGATGTGCTCGTACACGCCTTCCAGCGTGCCAAAGTTCTGCACAAGGGTCAGGGCGGTCTTTTCACCAATGCCCTTCACGCCCGGAATATTATCCGAAGCATCGCCCATCAGGCTCTTCACCTCAATGAGCTGTCTGGGCTGGATGCCGTATTTTTCCTGAATGGCATCCACGTCCATCGTCACCGTCTTGCTGCGTCCCATGACAGTGGCGGCAAGCAGCACAGTGGTGGTGTCACTGACCAGCTGCAGGCTGTCCCGGTCTCCCGTAGCAAGGAAGCAGTCGTCCTTCCGGGCGGCGCAGGCAGCGGCCAGTGTGCCAAGGATATCATCTGCTTCCCAGCCTTCGGCGGTGACGGTGCGGTAGCCGAGGTCTGCCAGAAGTTCCTTGAGCACCGGCATCTGCTGGGCCAGCTCTTCGGGCATGCCATGGCGGGTGGCCTTGTAGCCATCGTACATTTTGTGGCGGAAGGTGGGAGCCTTCAGGTCAAAGGCAACAGCCACCTCGTCGGGTTCGCACTCCTTAAGCAGGGAGAGCAGGATATTCAGAAAGCCATAGATGGCGTTGGTGTATCGTCCGTCCTTGGTGGTCAGCAGCTTGATGCCAAAAAAAGCACGGTTGGCAATGCTGTTGCCGTCAATGACCAGTAAACGCATAGTCGTATTCCTCCATTGCATTATTACACATTCTGCATTATACCACAAAACCGTGCCCAGCGGGGGATTTTTGCGTAAAAAAGAGAGAAA
>ENA-USUJ01002829-USUJ01002829.1-human-gut-metagenome-genome-assembly--contig:-NODE-2829-length-12478-cov-5.638900_pt1 | contig 12478 bp, 8 predicted proteins | sample MGYA00250061_ERZ773398 | MGnify/ENA primary metagenome ERZ773398 (study PRJEB29103, sample SAMN06111992) | human gut metagenome | biome: human gut; feature: ankylosing spondylitis patient; material...
CGGCCACTGTAAGGCCCAGCACAAGAGTGATCAGATTTGCCAGCACATTCTGTGCCGTTTCGCTCAGCGTATTCAGCACACCGCACTCCCGCAGCAGGTTGCCGAACATCAGGAAACCTACCAGTGCCACACTGGCAGGTGCGACCATGCCCGCAATGACCGTGACCACGACCGGGAACAGGATCCGGGTCAGGCGGCTGACACTGCTCTTTTCATAGGGCATTCGGATACTGCGTTCCTTCCGGGTAGTCAGCAGACGGATCACGGGCGGCTGAACAATGGGGACCATCGCCATATAGCTGTAGGCAGCTACCATGATCGCGCCCAGATAGCGGGAGCCAAGCGTGTTGGCCACAAAGATGGCTGTGGGACCATCTGCTGCACCGATGGCTGCAATCGACGCAGCATCCTTCAGGTCGAAGAAGAAACCTGCCAGGAACAGCGTAAAAAAAATGCCGAACTGAGCCGCTGCTCCAAAAAGCATCAGCCACGGTTTTTCCAGCAGCGGCCCGAAGTCGATCATGGCACCAATGCCGATGAAGAGCAACAGCGGAAACAGCTCGTTGGACATTCCCGCTTCAAACAGAGCCGAGATGGGGCCGACGGTGTCGCCCTGCGTGATAGCGCCCGATAAGGGCAGGTTGACGAGGATGGCTCCGAAGCCCATGGGGAGAAGCAGGCTCGGCTCCATCTTTTTTGCGATGGCAAGGTAGATGAGCAGGGCGCCGATGCCCCACATCACCACCATCTGCCAGGTCAGGTTCCCGAAATTGGAAAAGAGACTGGCGAATGCGTTCCAGAAATCCATGTCATTGCCTCCTTTGAAATCTGCGGTGCAATGACGAAAAAAGAGACTTCCGCCACAGCACCAATTACTGTGACAAAAGTCTCAAGCGAACACATGACATCGGGCATTTCTGCCGTGTTGACGCTGCCATGCAGCGCTCCCATAAGGTGGAGCGCCCTTTACTCCCTTTTATCCAATTCTATTAAACCAGAATATGCGAAGCCTGTCAAGAAATGTGCGGGACTTTTAGCTGAATCTTAGGGGGACTCTGAATATAGAGTGAAAAAAGAGGATGAAGAGTACGAAAATGATTTTTGCACTTTATTCTTTTACAACGGCCGCCTTCTCGATGCCATAGCGGGCAAAGAGGGGGAGGGCCTCCGGCGGGACCGTCTCGCCGCTGACCACGATGGGGATGGCAGGCGGGCAGGAGACCGCCGGTGCGGCGCAGATGCGGCCCACGGCCTCGGCGGCAGGGATTATCTCCTGCGGTGCAAGGACAGCTTCCCGGATGGTGAAGCGGCGGGGCTGTGCCTCGAGCGCCCCGGCCAATGCCGCGAAAGCGGCAGGATTGTCAGTCGTAACGGAGACATCGGCAGCAGGGGCCTCATCGCAGATGGCGTGCAGGGCCGTTTGCAGGCAGGCAAACTCTGCCGCAGAACTCTCGGCGGAAGGCATCAGCACGACGTAACGGGGGTCGGCATACTCGCACTCCACACCCCGCTCCCGCAGAGCCTGCGCCAGCTGCTGGCCGGAAAGCCCCAGCGCGGCGGCGTCCAGCGTCAGCTTGAGGGGCTCGCGGTGCGCCCCGGTGAGGGGGAGTGCCAGCCCGGGCCGGAGGGCATCCAGCTCCCGGCAGAGCATCCCCAGCCGCCAGCGGCAGACGTCCAGCTTCTCCCGGAAGCTGTCGGCCAGAACCGCGTTGGCGGCGTCCAGCGACTGCAAAATGAGATAAGAGGGGCTGGTGGAGCCGAAGAGAGCCAGCGCATTGCGCACCGCGGCCTCGTCGGCCTGCACGGACGGCCCAAGGTGCAGATAGGCACCGCCCGTGAGGACGGGCAGGGTCTTGTGAGCCGAGTCACAGCAAAGGTCCGCGCCCAGCTGGATGGGGTGGCGGCTGCCCTCCTTCAAAAAGTGGAGATAGGCGCCGTGAGCGTTGTCCACCAGAAGGGGCAGGCCGTGGGCGTGGCAGACCGCCGACAGCCCCGCGACATCCTGCACAAAGCCCAGATAGTCCGGGCTGGTGAGGTAGACGCCGAAGGGCGTACGGCCCTCGGCGGACAGCTCGTCCAGCGCAGAGGCAAGAGCTTCCGGCTCCACAGGGCAGGTGCAGAGCGCCCCGGCGGCGTCCGGCGCGGGCCAGAGCCACTGGATGTCGAAGTCCAGCAGAGCTGCCGCGTAAAGCAGGGCCTTGTGGGCGTTCCGCGCCGCCAGCAGGACAGGACGGCCTGCCTTTGCGGGCTGCATTTGGAGCGCAAGGTGGAGCATGGCCCGGATGCACTGGCTGCTGCCCTCGGTGCTGTAATAGGTGCGGGCGGTGCCGAAGAGCTGCGTCGCATTGGCCTCGCTCTGAGCGATGATGCCCTCGGCTTCGTACAGCTCGTCTGCGCCCGCAATTTCGGTGATGTCAAGCTCTTCACAGCCCAGCGGGCCGCGGCCCTTGTGGCCCGGCATATGCATCCGGGTAGTGTGCTGCTGGGCGTAGCGACGGACAAAATCGACGACAGGAGTGTTCATGGCTTTATTCGCAGGCTTCGCCGTCTGCGCAGGCGTTGCAGGTGCCGCCCAGCTCGATGGGAACTTCGATGCCCTGAGCTGCCAGCTCCTGGTTCTCAGCAACTTTTATCATGATGGCGCACTCGACGCGCTTCTTGAACAGCTCACAGCCGTACTCGTAGACGCCGGTGATGCTGCCGGTGGCGTGGTAGGCGTTGGCTGCACAGCCGCCGGAGCAGTAGAGCTTGGCCCAGCAGTCCTTGCACTCGGGGCGGGCGTAGGCGTTGCAGTGCTTGAACTCATCCCGCACGGCGGTGTTGGTGACGCCCTTCCAGATGTCGCCCATCAGGTACTTGGGGTCGCCGACGAACTGGTGGCAGGGGTACAGGTCGCCCCAGGGGGTAACGGCCATGTACTCGGTGCCGGAACCGCAGCCCGAAATGCGCTTGTAGATGCAGGGGCCGCCGGTCAGGTCGATCATGTAGTGGTAGAACGTGAAGCCGCGGCCCTCGCGGTCCCGCTTGATCATCTCTTTGGCCAGGATCTCATACTGCTCCTTGAGGATGGGCAGATCTTCAGCTGTCAGGGCGCTGGGATCGTCCGGCTTGCAGACCACGGGCTCCATGCTCAGCTCGGTAAAGCCGAGGTCGGCCATGTGGAAGATGTCGTTGGTAAAGTCGGTGTTGAAATGGGTGTAAGTGCCGCGCATGTAGTAGTTCTTATCACCGCGCTTCTTGACGAACTCCTGGAACTTGGGCACGATGGCATCATAGCTGCCGCGGCCCGCGTAGTCCTTGCGGAAGCGGTCGTGGACTTCCTTGCGGCCGTCCAGGCTCAGAACGACATTGTGGCACTCCTTGTTGCAGAAGTCGATGACATCGTCGTCGATGAGCATGCCGTTGGTGGTCATGGTGAAACGGAAATTCTTGTTGTGGATCTTCTCCTGCTCACGGCAGTAGGCCACCAGCTTTTTGACCATATCAAAATTCATCAGCGGCTCACCGCCGAAGAAATCGACTTCGAGGTTGCGGCGGGTGCCGCTGTTCTCAATGAGGAAATCCATGGCGCGCTTGCCCACCTCAAAGCTCATGAGGGCACGCTCGCCCTCATAACGGCCCTGGGAAGCAAAGCAGTAGGAGCAGTTCAGGTTACAGGTGTGGGCCACATGCAGGCAGAGAGCTTTGACCACGGTGTTGCGGTTCTTAAAGTCAAACGCCATATCCTCGTAGACATCCGGGCTCCACAGCTTGCCCGCCTCTTTCAGGGCGGTGACATCCTCGATGCACTGGCGCAGGTCTTCCTCGGTGACGTCGGGCCGGTCGCCATATTTTTCCATCATGGCAGACACGATCTCGTCCGGGGTGTGTTCTGCATACATGGCGATCACATCATACGCCACATCGTCCACCACATGTACGGAACCGCTGCAGGTATCCAGCACGATGTTATATCCATTCAATTGATACTGATGTACCATTTTTACCTCCATACCATAAAAAAATGCCGCCCGGCAAAGGCGGCATAAGGTTTGCAAAAATTACTTATTGCTGTTCTCGCACTGCTGGTTAGCCACGCCGCAGGAGGTCTTGCAAGCGGACTGGCAGGAAGTCTGGCACTCGCCGCAGCCGCCGGTCTTAACGCTCTTAGTCAGGTCACGAGTAGCGATAGTCTTAATACGTTCCATAATAGAAAACCTCTCTAGCTCCATAGTTTCGTGCACGGAACCACCCGCACACCATGTTATCTTTATGTATGATAACACGCACGGGGGCTGATGTCAAGATTTTTAGGGGGCTTTTATCACCATCACCGCTTGGGGAGCTTTCTCTTCGGACACGAGGACGAGTTGCGGCTCCCAGCATCCGCTTCGCTTGCGCTTGCGTTTTGCTGGCCGCGGCCCCAACAACAATTCCCTGATTCCGCCACTGGCGGCGGTCATTGTTGTTGCAGGCCATTCCATCGCCCGCTCGATTGCCTGCGGCAACAGGGTCCCACCCCAGCGGACGGTCCTCAGAGAAACTCCCCGCACTGACATGCATAGCGGGATGCAGTTTTGTCCATACTCTTTTTATCACAAAAAGAGAGGTTTTACCAATGGACGAGAAGATGTTCTGTTTCCAGTGTGAGCAGGCGGCCAATGGCTGTGCCTGCGTGGGCAATGCGGGTGTGTGCGGCAAATCGGCGGAGACGGCGGACGCGCAGGATGCACTCACCGGGGCGCTCATCGGGTTTGCAGAGCTGCTGGTGGAGCTGGGCCAGCCCATCCAGCCGCCGCAGGCACTGCTGTTATTGGAGGGATTATTCACCACCATCACGAATGTGAACTTTGACCCCGAGACGGTCCGCCAGCTGACGGAAAAGGTCTGGGAGGCAAAGAACGCTGCCTTTGCCACAGCCTGTCCTGCTCCGGCCCCGGTGGGCGATTACGACATGAAACAGCTGTGGCAGGAGCCGGATGAGGACATCCGCAGCCTGAAATCCACGGTGCTGTTCGGCCTGCGGGGCATGGCGGCCTACACCTACCATGCCCGGGTGCTGGGATACACGGACGGCGAGATCGACACGTTTTTCTGCACCGCCCTCTCCACGCTGGCCCACGAGCAGGACAAGGAAAAGCTGTTCCAGCTGGTACAGGAGACTGGCCTGATGGCCTACCGGGTGATGGAGCTTCTGGACAAGGCCAACACCACCACGTTCGGCGACCCGGAGCCTGTGGAAGTGCCCCTGACCATCCAAAAAGGGCCATTCATCGTCATCTCCGGCCATGACCTCTATGATATGAAATGCCTGCTGGAACAGACAGCGGGCAAGGGCATCAGCATCTACACCCACTCGGAAATGCTGCCCGCCCACGGCTACCCGGAGCTCAAGCAGAAATACCCCCACCTCAAGGGCAACTTTGGCACGGCGTGGCAGAACCAGCAGCGGGAGTTTGAGGACATCCCCGCGCCCATCCTCTTCACCACCAACTGCATCATGCCCCTGCGGCCCAGCTATGCGGACCGGGTGTTCACCACCTCGGTCGTCTCCTACCCCGGCATTGTGCACATCGGGGAAAGCAGGGATTTCTCCCCCGTCATTGCCAAAGCGCTGGAGCTGGGCGGCTATGAGAAAGACACCCTCGTCCCTGGCATGAACGGCGGAAGCACCGTTGCCACCGGGTTTGCCCGGGATGCAGTCCTGCACCACGCGGGCGAGATCGTGGAAGCCGTCAAGGCCGGGAAGATCCGGCACTTCTTCCTGGTGGGCGGCTGCGACGGCACCCGCCCCAGCCGCCGCTACTACACCGAGTTTGCCAAGCTCACCCCGCCGGACACCGTGCTGCTGACCCTGGCCTGCGGCAAATTCCGGCTCAACGACCTGCCGCTGGGCACGGTGCCCGGCACCGGCCTGCCCCGCATCCTGGACGTGGGCCAGTGCAACGACGCCTACAGCGCCATCCAGATCGCGCTGGCGCTGGCGGACGCCTTTGGCTGCTCGGTCAACGAACTGCCCCTCTCCATCATCCTGTGCTGGTTTGAGCAGAAAGCCGTCTGCGTGCTGCTGGCGTTGCTGGCGCTGGGCATCCGGGGCATCCGCCTTGGCCCTACCCTGCCGGCTTTCCTCTCCCCGGGTGTCGCTGCCGCTTTGCAGCAGAAATACGATCTGAAGCCCATCACCACCCCGGAGGCCGATCTGGCCGCCTGCCTGGGCAGTCACGCCGCAGACTGAGGCAGGAAAAGTCATCCTTTTCCCCACTGGGCCTATCTGTTTTTCACAAGAAGAAACGCCAATGGTGCACCAATGTTTGTTGCACCTCACACTTGAACAATCTTCACGAACCAGTATAATAGTTTTATCGGAACAACGGCGTTCCAGCAGGGTCTCCCCGACTCTGTTGGAGCGCCGTTTCTTTTTGTTTCCGGTTGTGCTGCGGAGTGTGCCGCAGTGCCATAGAGAGGATTTTTCAAGAAAAAGGATGGGAAAGGCAATGGATAATTTTACCGAGCAGACCTCGCCCCTCGGCCTGTACGATCCCCAGTTTGAGCACGATGCCTGTGGTATTGGCGCTGTGGTGGATATCAAGGGCCGCAAAAGCCACCAGACTGTCAGCGACGCGCTCTGCATCGTGGAGCAGCTGGAGCACCGCGCCGGCAAGGATGCAGAGGGCAAAACCGGCGACGGCGTGGGGATCATGCTCCAGATCAGTCACAAATTCTTCTCCAAAATTGCAGACGAGATGAACATCCGCCTGGGCAACGAGCGGGAATACGGCGTGGGCATGTTCTTCTTCCCCCAGAACGAGCACCTGCGGGCACAGGCCATGAAGCTGTTTGAGCTGGTGACCCGCAAAGAGGGACTGGAATTTCTGGCCTGGCGCGAAGTGCCCGTGAACCCGGACGCCGTGGGCCAGAAAGCCCGTGACTGTATGCCCGCCATCTGGCAGTGCTTCATCAAAAAGTCGGCCAAGGTGAGCAAGGGCATTGATTTTGACCGCAAGCTCTACATCGTCCGCCGGGTGTTTGAGCAGGCCAGCAACGGCACCTATGTGCCCAGCCTTTCCAGCCGCACCATCGTATACAAAGGCATGTTCCTGGTGCACGACCTGCGGCTGTTCTACGCCGACCTGCAAGACCCGGATTATGAATCCGCCATCGGCATGGTGCACAGCCGTTTCTCCACCAACACCAACCCCAGCTGGATGCGTGCCCACCCCAACCGCTTTATCCTGCACAACGGCGAGATCAACACCATCAAGGGCAACACGGACGCCATGCTGGCCCGCGAGGAGACCATTTCCTCCTCCATCATGCGGGACGACATGAACAAGATCCTGCCCATCATCAACACCTCCGGCTCTGACTCCGCCATGCTGGACAACGCACTGGAGTTTATGGTGATGAACGGCATGGACCTGCCGCTGGCCGTGATGATCACGATTCCCGAGCCCTGGGAAAACAACAAGAACATCAGCCAGAAAAAGCGCGATTTTTACCAGTATTACGCCACCATGCTGGAGCCTTGGGACGGCCCTGCCGCCATTCTCTTCTCGGACGGCGACGTGGTGGGTGCCGTGCTGGACCGCAATGGCCTGCGCCCCAGCCGCTATTACATCACCAAGGACGGCCGGATGATCCTTTCCTCCGAGGTGGGCGTGCTGCCCTGCGACCCCGAGAACATCCTGGTCAAAGACCGTCTCCGCCCCGGCAAAATGCTGCTGGTGAATACCATCAAGGGCGAAGTGGTGGACGATGAGAAGCTGAAAGAATACTACGCCAGCCGCGAGCCCTACGGTGAGTGGATCGATCGCAACCTGGTGGAGCTGAAAAATCTCAAGATCCCCAACACCAAAGTCCCCAGCTACACCGGCGAGGAACTGACCCGCCTGCAAAAAGTGTTCGGCTACAAGTATGAGGAGATCAACTCCCTCATCCTGCCCATGGCCCGGCTGGGTGCCGAGCCCTCGGGTGCCATGGGCACGGATACCCCGCTGGCTGTCCTGAGCGAGCAGCACCCGCCGCTGTTCAACTACTTCAAGCAGCGGTTTGCCCAGGTGACCAACCCTCCCATTGACGCGATCCGCGAAAAAGTGGTCACTTCCACCAGCGTCTATGTGGGCACCCACGGCAACCTGCTGGAGGACAAGCCTGAAAACTGCAAGGTGCTGAAAGTCCACAACCCCATTCTGACTTCCACCGACCTGCTCAAGATCAAGTACATGAACGTGCCGGGCTTCAAAGTGGCCACGGTGTCCATCAACTACTACAAGAACACCAGTCTGGAAAAGGCCATTGACCGGGTCTTCCTGGAAGTGGACCGCGCCTACAAGGATGGTGCCAATATCATCATCCTCTCGGATCGCGACATTGATGAGTACCATGTGGCCATCCCCAGCCTGCTGGCGGTCTCGGCCGTGTCTCAGTACCTCATCCGCACCAAGAAGAGCACGGCACTGGCCCTGATCCTCGAGAGCGCCGAGCCCCACGAGGTGCACCATTTTGCCACCCTGCTGGGTTACGGTGCCTGCGCCGTCAACCCCTACCTGGCCCACGAGACCATCGGCCAGCTCATCGACGAGGGCCTGCTGGACAAAGACTACTATGCTGCCGTGGACGACTACAACAAGGCCATCCTGAACGGCATCGTCAAGATCGCCTCCAAGATGGGCATTTCCACCATCCAGAGCTACCAGAGCAGCCAGATCTTTGAGGCAGTGGGCATCTCGAAAGAAGTCATCGACAAATACTTCACCGGCACGGTGAGCCGTGTGGGCGGCATCGAGCTGGAGGATATTCAGGCCGATGTGGAGGCCCAGCACAACGCCGCGTTCGACCCGCTGGGCCTGGACATCAACATGGAGCTGGAGGACGGCGGTGCCCACAAGTTCCGCAGCGGCAAAGAAGAGCATCTGTTCAATCCCCAGACCATCCACCTGTTCCAGAAAGCCTGCTGGACCAACGATTACGGCACGTTCAAGCAGTTTACCAGCGCTGTGGACAGCATGGGCAAAGAGGGCGTGCACCTGCGCAGCCTGCTGGACTTCAACTTTGACCCCAACGGCGGCATCCCGCTGGAAGAGGTGGAACCGGTGGAGTCCATCGTCAAGCGGTTCAAGGCCGCTGCCATGAGCTACGGTGCCCTGAGCAGCGAAGCCCATGAGATCATCGCCATCGCCCTGAATCGTCTGGGCGGCCGGAGCAACACCGGCGAGGGCGGCGAGCCGGAAAAGCGCTACCACAGCGAGAGCAATTCCAAGATCAAGCAGGTGGCTTCCGCCCGTTTCGGCGTCACCAGCAAGTATCTGGTCTCCGCGGAAGAGATCCAGATCAAGCTGGCACAGGGTGCAAAGCCCGGCGAGGGCGGCAACCTGCCCGGTGCCAAGGTGTACCCCTGGATCGCCAAGACCCGCCACAGCACCACCGGCGTGGGCCTCATCTCTCCCCCGCCGCACCACGACATCTACTCCATCGAGGATCTGGCCGAGCTCATCTATGACCTGAAGAACGCCAACCGCCACGCCAACATCAACGTCAAGCTGGTCAGCGAGGCAGGTGTTGGCACCATTGCCGCCGGCGTTGCCAAGGGCGGCGCACAGGTCATTCTGGTCTCTGGCTACGACGGCGGCACCGGCGCGGCACCTCGTACCTCCATCAAGAACGCGGGCCTGCCCTGGGAGCTGGGCATCGCCGAGACCCACCAGACCCTGATTTTGAACGGCCTGCGCACCCGCGTCCGCATTGAGAGCGATTCCAAACTGCTCTCCGGCCGTGATGTAGCCATCAGCTGTATGCTGGGCGCTGAGGAATTCGGCTTTGGTACCTCCCTGCTGATGTGCGAGGGCTGCGTGATGATGCGTGTCTGCAATCTGGACACCTGCCCCATGGGCATCTGCACCCAGAATCCCGAGCTGCGCAAGAATTTCAAAGGCAAACCGGAGTATATCATCCACTACCTAACCTTTGTGGCGCAGGAGCTGCGGGAGTACATGGCCAAGCTGGGCGTCCGCACCATCGACGAACTGGTGGGCCGTACTGATCTGCTCCATGTCAAACCCAGCGCCCCGGGCAGCCGTGCCTCCAAGATGAACCTGGACTGCATCCTGCACAACCCGGCCATTGTCAACAGCAACGTCCACTTTGTCAAGGAGGACACCTACGACTTCCATCTGGAAGATACCCTTGACATGAAAGTGCTGATGAAGAAGTTCAAGCTGAACAGCAAGAACCCCCAGAGCGTGGCCCTCAATGTCAGCAACACCGACCGCGCTTTTGGTGCCATCTTTGGCAGCGAGATCACCCGCAAATACGGCAGTGACCTGCCGGACGATGTGTACACCGTCCGCTGCAACGGAGCCGGCGGCCAGAGCTTTGGCGCGTTCATTCCCAAGGGCCTGACCCTGCGGCTGACCGGCGACTGCAACGACTACATGGGCAAAGGCCTTTCCGGCGGCAAGATCATTGTCCGCCCGCCGGAAAACGTGACCTACAAGCCCGAGGAGAACATCATCACCGGCAATGTGGCCCTCTACGGTGCCACCTCCGGTAAGGTGTTCGTCTCCGGTGTGGCCGGTGAGCGCTTCTGCGTCCGCAACTCGGGTGCTACCGCCGTTGTGGAGGGCGTGGGCGACCACGGCTGTGAGTATATGACCGGCGGCACCGTGGTGGTGCTGGGCCAGACCGGCAAAAACTTCGCAGCCGGCATGACCGGCGGCATCGCCTATGTGCTGGATGAGAACTGGGATTTCTACCAGCGGGTCAACAAGGAGACCGTCAGCCTAGAGCCTGTGGAGCACAAGTATGATGTGGCCACCCTGAAAGAGCTGATCCGGGAGCATGTGGAAGAGACCGGCTCCCCCCGCGGCAAAGAGATCCTGGACAACTTCAGCGAGTTCCTGCCCAAGTTCAAGAAAGTTCTCCCCTACGATTATGACCGGATGCTCCGGGTGATCGCCTCGATGGAAGAGCGCGGTCTGGACGGAGACCAGGCACAGATCGAAGCATTCTATGCCGTGCAGAAGAAGTAAGGAGGGGAAACCATATGGGCAAGATCACAGGATTTATGGATTACAAGCGCAAGACCAGTGCGGACATCCCGCCGCTGGAGCGCATGGATAACTTTAACGAATTTCACATCTGGCTCTCCCGGGAGGAGCAACAGACCCAGGCTGCTCGCTGCATGGACTGCGGCGTGCCGTTCTGCCAGGCGGGTATGATGATCGGCGGCATGGCCTCCGGCTGCCCGCTGAACAACCTGATCCCGGAGTGGAACGATCTGGTTTATCAGGGCAAGTGGGAGATGGCGCTCCACCGCCTGAAAGCCACCAACCGTTTCCCGGAGTTCACCAGCCGGGTCTGCCCCGCCCTGTGCGAGGCGGCCTGCACCTGCGGCGATGTGACCGGCAGCAGCGTTACCGTCCGGGAAAACGAGCACGCCATTGTGGAAACGGCTTACGCCAAGGGCTGGATGAAAGTCACCCCGCCCCCGGCCCGCACGGGCAAGAGCGTGGCGGTCATCGGCAGCGGCCCCTCCGGCCTCTCGGTGGCCGAGTACCTGAACATCCGAGGCCACGCCGTGACCGTGTTTGAGCGGGCTGACCGCATTGGCGGCCTGCTGATGTACGGCATTCCCAATATGAAGCTGGAAAAGAACGTCATCGAGCGCCGCCTGAAGATCATGCAGGCGGAGGGCATTGAGTTCCGCACCAATATGGATGTGGGCGGGGCGGTCTCGGCGGAAGAGATTTTGAATAGCTATGACGCGGTCGTCCTCTGCTGCGGTGCCAAAAAGGCCCGCGACCTGAATGTCCCAGGCCGGGATGCCAATGGTGTCCACTTTGCGGTGGACTACCTCACCAGCGTGACCAAGAGCCTGCTGGACTCCGACTTTGCAGACGGCAGGGCCATCAACGCGGCGGGCAAGAACGTCCTCGTCATCGGCGGCGGCGACACCGGCAACGACTGCCAGGGCACGGCCCTGCGGCAGGGCTGCACCGACCTGATGGCACTGGAAATGATGCCTCAGCCCCCCAAAGAGCGTGCCGCCAACAACCCCTGGCCGGAGTGGCCCAAGGTGCTCAAGGTAGACTACGGCCAGACCGAGTGCATGGCCAAATTCGGCAAAGACCCCCGCGTCTACCAGACCACGGTCAAAGAATTTCTGAAAGATGAAGCGGGCAACCTGACCGGTGCCGTCATTGCGTATCTCAAGCCGGAGAAAGACCCCGAGACCGGCCGCACCAACATGGTGCCCACCGGCGAGACCTTTCTTTACGACTGCCAGCTGGCCTTTATTGCAGCGGGCTTTGTGGGCTGCGAGAGCTATGTGGCCGATGCCTTTGGCGTCAGCCTGACGAATCGCGGCTGCGTGGACACCGACCACTTCAAGACCAATGTGGACAAAGTTTTTGCCTGCGGCGACATGCGCCGGGGCCAGAGCCTCGTTGTCTGGGGCCTGCGGGAGGGCCGTGCACGCACAATTATATAATTAATGACAACT
>ENA-USUJ01002846-USUJ01002846.1-human-gut-metagenome-genome-assembly--contig:-NODE-2846-length-12438-cov-6.154599_pt1 | contig 12438 bp, 8 predicted proteins | sample MGYA00250061_ERZ773398 | MGnify/ENA primary metagenome ERZ773398 (study PRJEB29103, sample SAMN06111992) | human gut metagenome | biome: human gut; feature: ankylosing spondylitis patient; material...
TTGGCTAATATGGGAGAGCGTTTCGGCTTCTATATTATGATGGCAATCCTTACACTGTTTATCTCGGCGAAGTTCGGACTGTCAGAAACGACAACCGGATATATCTATTCCGCATTCTATGCATCTATTTATATTAATCTCCGCACCGAAAGATTGTGTCATCGCCTATCTGCCCCAGCATCTGATGACGGAAGACGGACGTACCGTCTTTCAGGAAACGGCACAGGCCTTTGCCCACCTGCACGAGATGGAAGCCGAGATAGACCGCATGAACAAGGAACTGGAGACCCGTACCGACTACGAAAGCGACAGTTACATGGAGCTTATCGAACAGGTGTCTGCCCTAAGCGAGAAGTTTTATGCCATCGACGCCACCAATTACGAAGAGGACGTTGAAAAGGCATTGCTCGGCCTCGGATTCACCAGAGAGGACTTCAACCGCCAGACAAGCGATTTCAGCGGTGGCTGGCGCATGCGCATCGAGCTTGCCAAACTGTTACTGCAAAAACCTGACGTACTGCTGCTGGACGAGCCTACCAACCACCTCGACATCGAGTCCATCCAATGGCTGGAAGAGTTCCTTATCAACAACGGGAAAGCCGTCATCGTCATCAGCCACGACCGCAAGTTTGTGGATAACATCACGACCCGTACCATTGAAGTGACCATGGGACGAATCTACGACTATAAAGTAAACTACTCCAAATACCTGGAGCTCCGCAAAGAGCGGCGCGAACAGCAACAAAAGGCATACGACGACCAACAGAAGTTCATCGCCGAAACCAAAGAATTCATCGAGCGCTTCAAGGGAACCTATTCCAAAACCCTGCAAGTGCAGAGCCGCGTCAAGATGCTGGAAAAGCTGGTGCTTCTGGAAGTGGACGAAGAAGATACTTCGGCATTGCGGCTGAAATTCCCTCCCTCGCCGCGCTCCGGCAATTATCCGGTGATTATGGAGAACGTAGGAAAGACATACGGCGACCATGTTGTGTTCAAGAATGCCAACCTCACTATAGAGAGAGGCGACAAAGTGGCTTTCGTAGGCAAGAACGGCGAAGGTAAGTCCACATTGGTAAAATGTATTATGGGAGAAATAGAACACGAAGGAACGCTTACCATCGGACACAATGTACAAATAGGCTATTTCGCCCAAAACCAGGCATCCTTGCTGGATGAGAACCTGACCGTATTCCAAACCATCGACGACGTAGCCAAAGGAGAAATCCGCAACAAGATTCGCGACCTGCTGGGAGCTTTCATGTTCGGCGGACCGGAAGAGTCCATGAAGAAAGTGAAAGTGCTGTCCGGTGGCGAGCGCACACGCCTTGCCATGATTAAGCTGCTGCTGGAACCCGTAAACCTGCTAATTCTGGACGAGCCTACCAACCACCTGGATATGAAGACCAAAGATATTCTGAAACAGGCACTCATGGACTTCGACGGTACACTGATACTTGTGAGCCACGACCGTGACTTCCTGGACGGACTGGTGAGCAAAGTGTACGAGTTCGGCAACAAGCGGGTGACTGAGCACCTGAGCGGCATCTATGAATTCCTCGAAAAGAAGAAAATGGATTCGCTTCGCGAACTGGAACGGTAAACTTTCATTAACTTACTTCCCGCAACAAACAAACAGTTCCTATTGTTTCATTGCCACAAATTCCTAATTACGAATGAAATGAAACAATATGACGCTATCATCATAGGGTTCGGCAAAGGCGGAAAACTGCTGGCTGCCGAACTCGCCAACCGCAACTGGAAAGTGGCAATCATCGAACGTTCTCCGCAGATGTACGGGGGAACATGTGTGAATGTAGGGTGTATACCCACCAAAGCGCTGATTTACGAATCGGAACAGGCCGAACGGCTCTACCGGGACGACTACGGCAATCAGGCCAAATATTATGCACTCGCCATAAGGCGGAAAAACAAGCTCGTATCATTCTTGCGGGACAAGAATCACGAGCGTATCAAGGAGCACCCCAATATTACGTTGTATGACGGTACGGCATCTTTTGTATCTGACGATACGGTAAAGGTCGTCTCGCACAATAAAAAGGAAATTCTCCTTAAAGGAAAGGAAGTTTTTATCAATACGGGAGCTACCCCTATCCTGCCCGCCGTGAAAGGAATCGACGCAAGCAAGCATGTATTCACCAGCGAAACGCTACTCCAACAGAGCAAACTTCCCGGGCACCTGCTCATTCTCGGCGCCGGCGCTATCGGAATGGAGTTTGCCACCATGTATGCGGGGTTTGGAAGCAAAGTCACGTTATTGGAAACGGGCAGCCGCTTTATGCCCAAAGCCGACCGGGACATTGCGGAATCCATGCTAGAATCTCTGAAAAGGAAAGGCATCGAGATACGTTTGAACGCCTATGCCCTGTCCGTATACGACACTGCCGATGGCATAACATTGACCTATACGGACAATTCCGACAATACCCCCTATTTTTGGGAAGGAGACGCATTGCTGCTTGCCACCGGACGCAGACCGATGACCGACGGCCTCAACCTGCACGCAGCCGGCATACGGACCGACACCCGGGGAGCTCTCATCGTCAATGAACATCTTCAGACCACCGCCCCGCATATATGGGCTATGGGAGACGTAAGAGGCGGAGCCTTGTATGACTATTTATCCCTGGATGATTTCCGCATTATCACCAACCGGTTGTTCGGCAATAAAAAGCGAAAAACCGATGACAGGATTCCGGTTCCATATGTCATTTTTACAGATCCGCCGTTGGCGCATATCGGCATGACCGAAGAGGAAGCCGTAAAACGCGGTTATTCGCTTCAAGTGTCCCGGTTGCCGGCTGCCGCCATACCGCGTGCCCGTACCTTGCAGCAGATAGACGGTATGATGAAAGCCATTGTCAACGCACATACGGGACGCATAATAGGCTGCACCCTGTTTTGTATCGATGCGCCCGAAGTCATTAATTTAGTATCGCTTGCCATGAAGAATGATTTGCATTACAGCATTCTGCGGGATTTCATCTTTACGCATCCCAGTATGAGCGAAGGATTAAATGATTTATTCAAGGCTTTTTAGCATCTTGGGTTTGGCAGTTAAGTGATTAACTTCTATCTTTGCGACCAATCAAAGAGAGAGGGATGAAAACGAAAAGGTACATTGCATACTTTCTGTTCTTCATCAGCATGATTATGCTGATAGTACCTGTCATTCCCCATCATCACCACGAAGACGGCATAATCTGCATGAAAAACGACCTGCCGTCCGACGGGTGCTGCCAGCATCAGGGCCCTTGCAGCGAACATTGCTGCTGCGACACCGGATGTATGACCACCCATTTCTTCCAACAGACACCCAACTCGGACAACAGTAACCTACATCCGTGTTTCGTGTGGGTGAACACATTATTTACCGAACCGCTTCTCAAACTCCTGACTCTGCCCGAGGAAACGGGCATCAGGCAAGAGTTTGTCTACCTGGAATCTCTTCACGGCACATTCATCACATGTGCCACAGGGCTTCGTGCGCCCCCTTCCGTCCTTGCTTGACCGATAGTTGCCGGAAACGGTTATCCTGCCGGCATAGGAATGTATGCAACCCGGTTGCACCGACCATTCCCTAATTTTGCATTTCCAAACAAGTAAGGACAAAAACAATTATCATGAAGAAAATTCTATTCATGGGAGTCATAGGATTATTCCTGTTAGGCTCCTGCAACAGCAAGTCCGGTGAAGGACACAATCACGAAACGGAAGAACACACCCATGCGGGACATGACCACGAAGGGCACGACCACGAAAACGAAGGTTCCGGACACCACCATGACGACGGACACCACCACGGTGAGGAAACCGTTGCCGCACATAGCGACGAAATCATATTGCCCCCGGCCAAAGCGCAGGCTGCCAGAGTAGCCGTAAGCACCATCGAACCGAGCGTTTTCAATCAGGTGATTAAAACCAGCGGGCAGGTTATGGCCGCACAAGGCGACGAAAGCGTTGCCGTAGCTACCGTGACAGGTGTCGTTTCTTTTCACGGAAAAGTCATAGAGGGCATGAGTGTCGGCAAAGGTACTCCCCTCGTGGTGCTTTCGTCCAAGAATATGGCGGACGGCGACCCCGTACAAAGAGCGCGCATCGCTTACGAAACAGCCCGAAAAGAGTATGAACGGATGAAAGAACTTCTCCCCAATAAAATCGTTTCGGAGAAAGACTTTGCTCAAGCCCGACAGACATATGAGAATGCCCGTATCAGCTATGAAGCCGTTGCCAAGAACCATTCGGCCCAAGGGCAGGCGGTAACCTCTCCCATCAGCGGATACGTGAAAAACCTGTTGGTAAAGGAAGGCGATTATGTAACCGTGGGACAGCCGCTCGTAAGCATCACTCAAAACCGCAGACTGTTCTTGCGCGCCGATGTTTCGGAAAAATACTATCCGTATCTCCGCACCATCGGTTCCGCCAACTTCTGTACTCCCTACAATAATAAGGTATATACACTGAAAGGCCTGAACGGCCGCCTGCTCTCTTACGGAAAGGCATCGGGCGACAACGGTTATTATGTGCCCGTCACTTTTGAATTCGACAACAAAGGGGATATCATTCCCGGCTCATTTGTCGAGATATTCCTGCTCTCCTCGCCTATGGAGAACGTTATTTCACTCCCCCATACGGCTCTGACCGAGGAACAAGGCAGCTTCTTCGTATACCTGCAAGTGGATGAGGAAGGATACAAGAAACAACTGGTCACTCTTGGAGCCGATAACGGCGAACGGGTACAAATCCTTTCCGGAATCAAGGCAGGCGACAAAGTGGTGACTCAAGGCGCTTATCAGGTGAAACTTGCAGGCGCTACCAATGCAATTCCGGCACATAGCCACGAACACTAAACAGTACAGTCATGTTAAACAAGATAATACATTTCTCTCTTCAGAACCGCATACTGGTGCTGGTGGCATCGGTACTGCTGCTGATAGGCGGTACGTATACCGCAATGCACACGGAAGTGGATGTGTTTCCCGACCTGAATGCGCCAACCGTGGTTATCATGACCGAAGCCAACGGTATGGCAGCCGAGGAAGTGGAACAGTTGGTTACTTTTCCTGTTGAAACGGCTGTAAACGGTGCTACGGGAGTACGCCGGGTACGTTCTTCTTCCACCAACGGGTTTTCCGTTGTATGGGTTGAGTTCGACTGGGAAACGGATGTCTACCTGGCACGCCAGATTGTAAGCGAGAAACTGGCGGTTGTCAGCGAATCCCTTCCCTCCAATGTAGGCAAGCCTACGCTTGGCCCGCAATCGTCTATCTTAGGCGAGATGCTGATTGTAGGACTTACCGCCGACTCGACTTCCATGCTCGACCTGCGCACCATAGCCGACTGGACTATCCGTCCGCGCCTTCTTTCTACCGGCGGCGTGGCGCAAGTTGCCGTACTTGGCGGCGACATCAAAGAGTATCAGATTCAACTCGACCCGGAACGGATGCGGCATTATGGCGTAACCCTTACCGAAGTGATGAACGTTACGCGTGAAATGAATCTGAACGCCAACGGCGGAGTGCTTTATGAATACGGAAACGAATACATCGTGCGCGGTGTCATCTCCACCGACCGGGTGGAGCAACTGGCAAAGGCTGTTGTCAAATTGCAGGACGGCAGTGTCCAGCCAGCAACTTCCAATGCTCCGTATTCCGCTTCCCCCATTTTGCTGGAAGACATTGCCGATGTACGTATCGGAGCCAAACTGCCGAAGCTGGGTACGGCTTCCGAACGCGGCAAGCCCGCCGTACTGCTGACTGTGACCAAGCAACCCGCCACAAGCACGCTTGAACTGACCGACAAACTGGAAACATCTCTCAAGGACTTACAGAAGAACCTGCCACCCGATGTAAAAGTCAGCACCAATATTTTCAGGCAAAGCCGCTTTATAGAAAGTTCCATCGGCAACGTACAGAAATCACTGTTTGAAGGCGGTATATTCGTTGTTATCGTACTGTTTCTGTTCCTTGCCAACGTACGGACTACCGTAATCTCGCTGGTGACGCTCCCCTTATCGCTGATAGCTTCGCTGCTGGCGTTGCACTATATGGGATTCACCATCAACACAATGAGCCTCGGCGGTATGGCTATCGCCATCGGTTCGCTGGTGGACGATGCCATTGTCGATGTGGAGAACGTGTACAAACGCTTGCGGGAGAACCGGATGAAACCGGAAGCGGAACGCCTGCCGATACTGGAAGTCGTATTCAACGCTTCCAAAGAAGTGCGTATGCCTATCCTGAACTCCACGCTCATCATCGTGGTAAGCTTCGTTCCTCTGTTTTTCCTGAGCGGCATGGAAGGCCGTATGCTTGTACCTTTGGGCATTGCCTTCATCGTGGCATTGGCAGCTTCTACGGTTGTGGCACTGACGGTGACACCTGTATTGTGCTCCTACCTGCTGGGCAAAGAAAAGATAAAAGACGAAAAGCATTCCACCGGCGATTCGCCCGTAGCACGCAAGATGAAAGAGTGGTACGGTGCAGCGCTTGCTTTTGTGCTGGGTCATAAGAAGAGCGTATTGGGCGGAACCATCGGTCTGTTTGCAGTGGCGCTTGCCTGCTTCTTCACATTGGGACGCTCGTTCCTGCCGCCGTTCAACGAAGGTTCGTTCACAATCAACATATCATCCCTGCCGGGCATTTCACTGGAAGAGAGCGACAAGATGGGACATCGTGCCGAAGAACTACTGCTTTCCATCCCCGAAATACAAACCGTAGCCCGCAAGACGGGACGTGCCGAACTGGATGAACATGCCTTAGGCGTGAACGTATCGGAAATCGAAGCTCCGTTCGAGCTGAAAGACCGTTCGCGCAGCGAGCTGGTGGCCGATGTACGTGAAAAGCTGGGTACGATTGTAGGCGCCAATGTGGAAATCGGCCAGCCTATCAGCCACCGTATCGATGCCATGCTGTCGGGTACGAAAGCCAATATAGCCATTAAGCTGTTCGGCGACGATTTGAACCGCATGTTCGCTTTGGGCAATGAGATAAAGAATACCATTCAGGACATTCCCGGCATTGCCGACCTGAACGTGGAGCAACAGATTGAACGTCCGCAGCTTATCATCGCTCCCAAACGGGAAGTGCTTGCCAAATACGGCATCTCCTTACCGGAGTTTTCGGAGTTTGTCAACGTATGCCTTGCCGGCGAAACCGTATCCCAGGTATATGAAAAAGGAAAAAGTTTCGACCTCACCGTACGCGTAAAGGATGATTTGCGGGATGAGATGGAAAAGATACGTAACCTGATGCTCGATACCGGCAACGGACAAAAGATACCGTTGAACTATGTAGCGGAAGTACGCTCGGCAATGGGACCTAACACTATCAGCCGCGAGAACGTGAAACGGAAAATCGTAATCTCCGCCAACGTTGCCGACCGCGACCTGCGCAGCGTGGTAAACGACATACAAGAGCGTGTGGACGCCTCGGTAAAACTGCCGGAAGGCTATCACATCGAATACGGCGGCCAGTTTGAAAGCGAACAGGCTGCAAGCCGCACGCTGGCTTTGACTTCATTCATGTCTATCGTAGTGATATTCCTGCTGCTGTACCATGAGTTCCGTAGCGTAAAGGAAAGTGCGATTATCCTTATCAACCTGCCTTTGGCACTGATTGGCGGTGTATTCGCCCTGCTCGTCACAACGGGCGAAGTCAGTATTCCGGCTATCATCGGCTTTATCTCGCTCTTCGGTATCGCCACCCGAAACGGTATGCTGCTCATCAGTCATTACAACCACTTGCAGCAGGAAGAGGGATACGGTGTGTACGACAGCGTGATACGCGGTTCGCTGGACCGTTTGAATCCTATCCTGATGACGGCACTGTCCAGTGCGCTTGCATTGATTCCGTTGGCACTCAGCGGCGACCTGCCCGGCAATGAAATACAAAGTCCCATGGCAAAAGTTATTCTGGGCGGATTGCTGACTTCCACTTTCCTGAACGGTTTCATCATTCCGATTGTTTACCTGATGATGCACGGAAAGAAAGAAGAGATGCATCCGTAATGGCTCCGGACAGCCATCCCGTTATAACGATCAATAAATAATTTAATAACAGAAGATATGAAGCAACTATTTATATTCACCGCCACCATCCTCGCCTGCATGGGGATGAGGGCGCAGGAAACCGGCATTGACTCCGTGCTTCGCCAGATAGAAGCCAACAACAAGGAGTTGCAAGCCAATGCACAACTTATCTCATCACAGAAGCTGGAGAGCAGGACCGAAAACAACCTGCCGGATCCCACCCTCTCATATGCCCATCTCTGGGACTCTAAAAACAGCGGCAAAACCGTAGGGGAAATGGTGGTTTCCCAAAGCTTCGACTTTCCCACCTTATACATAACAAGAGGAAAGATGAACCGTCTCAAAACCGGAGCACTGGATGCACAGGCGGCAACCATGCGCCAGCAGATATTGCTGCAAGCCAAAGAAGTGTGCCTGGACATCATCATGCTGCAACACCAGCAGGAGTTGCTCGATGCACGGCTGAAGAATGCAGAGGAGCTGGCTGCCATGTATGCCAAACGGCTGGCTACGGGAGATGCCAATGCCCTGGAAACAAATAAAATCAATCTGGAACTGTTGAACGTACGTACCGAATCGCGCATGAACAGTACTGCCTTGAACAATAAAATCAAGGAACTGCTGGTACTGAACGGCAACCAGCCGCTTACTCCCGGGCGTCCCTTCCCCGACGGCCCCGCTGTACCTACCACCAAAGCCCTCGGACTGACAGACTATCCCCTGGTTCCGTTGCCAACCGATTTCCATCGGGTATGCAGCGAACTGCTTGCCGCCGATCCCTCTCTGCAATCATTCGACAGCGAAAGCGCCGCAGCCCGCAAGTTCATTTCAGCAAGCAAGCAAGGGTGGCTGCCGAAACTGGAGTTGGGCTATCGTCGCAATACCGAATCGGGACATCCGCTGAACGGTGTTGTCGTAGGCTTCTCTTTCCCGCTGTTCTCAAATAAAGGAAAAGTGAAGATAGCCAAAGCCCAAGCCATGAACATCGACTTCCAGAAAGATAATGCAAGAGTAAAAGCAAGCTCCGAGTTATGGCAGCTCTACGAAGAAGCCCGTAACCTGGACGCTTCCATGCAGGAATACAAACGGACCTTTCAGGAACAGCAGGACCTGACTTTACTGAAACAGGCTCTTGTAGGCGGACAAATCAGTATGATAGAGTATTTCGTCGAAGTTTCGGTCGTTTACCAAAGCAAAACAAATCTCCTGCAACTGGAAAACCAATACCAGAAAGCAATGGCGCGGATATATAAGAACGAACTGTGATGAAGGTGGAATCAAGTCAAGAATGCACTTTCACCACCGTCTCCGGCAAATAGCCGCTACGGATACGCCACTCCTGCGGATAAAGATTATTGGCACGGTTACCTATATTCTTGACAAAGCCGAGAGGCACATGCTTATATGTCAGCAAAACAACTCCGCGAGGGGCTGCATCCGAAAGGGTGACAGCCTCTTTGCGTAAATAGACAATGGCCTGTTCATACGATATTTCTTCACAAGGGAAAGCATCCGATACCAATATCCCGCTCACAGCCAAGGCATGACAGGGAATCCAATCCTTGCCTTTCTGTCCGGCAATCTCCAATCCAGCCTGTACAATACGTAAGGACGACTGCAATGCAGACAGTTCCGGAATATAACATTTTGGGAAAGCGCTGACATTGCCGCCTTTCTGGATAAACTCATACTTATCCGCAGTAAAAATCCACTTCTGCAATATCGCAAGCTGCTCCTTGGAAAGTCCCGGAGTTTGCTTCCCTTTTCCCTGGACTTTACGTCCCTTTTCCCTGGACTTTTCTGCTCTAAGCCCTGGAGTTTCAGGAGCAATTGCCAGGGAAATGAGTTGCTTATCCCCGGAGTTTCGGACGCTCATGCCCGACTTCCGGAGAACTGCCAGAAAGAAGCCCTCTCCCTGCGTCTTATGAGGCAGGAAACGATAAACGGGAAAGGATTCTCCCTGCAACAAGTTACCCGTTATATTCCACTCTTCCGCAACATCGAGCGGAAGCACCTCTGCACCGAATTCATCCCTTATCCAACGGATGTTTTCTTCATTTTCCTTTGTGTTATAAGTACAAGTGCTATATATCAGTATGCCGCCCGGTTTCAGACAAGGCCAGATATCCGCAATAATCCTCCGCTGCCGCTGCCGACAGATTTCCACATTCTCCGGGCTCCACTCGCTTATGGCAACAGGGTCTTTGCGGAACATACCCTCACCGGAACAGGGCACGTCCGTCAATATCACGTCGAAGAAATCTTCCAGCGGTGTAAAGTCCGACGGGTCGCTATTGGTAACCACCACATCGGGATGCCCCCACTTGGTCAGATTCTCGGCAAGTATCTGAGAGCGGTTGCGGATAACCTCATTGGCTATTAGCAGACTATTGTCGGGAAGGAGGCTTCGGATATGCGTCGACTTACCGCCCGGAGCGGCGCAAAGGTCGAGCATCACTACCGGTTCCTCACCCATATACTGCTTCAGAGCCTGCTCAACAAACATGGATGAAGCTTCCTGCACATAATAACAGCCCGCATGGAACAAAGGATCAAAAGTAAATGTCGGGCGTTCTTCCAGGTAAAAACCGGAAGTGCACCAGGGAACGGCATGTTCTCCGGAGCGGAAAGCAAAAGGTTTCAGCGGATTCAACCGGATGCTGACGGATTGCTCCGACTCCAGAGAAGTCACTAATTCCTTATAATCCTCATCTCCCAAAAGAGTGCGGGTATAGTCTGCAAAAGAAACGGGTAGTTCCATAGGTTTTACTTTTTAAATACGCAAAGGTAGTATAAATATTTTGCGGTCGATAATAGCTTTTCTAAAAAAAATGTCGTCTCTTTGCAACTTCCCAAGCAAATGGGTACGTCTAACACACAAAGAAACCTATAAAAACAAAAAACAGCATGATTATGAAACGCATTATCTTCGCACTGACAACCGCCTTAATGCTTTGCACATTGGCACAAGGAAAGAACCGGACCGTTACGGAGAATGACAGTCTGGGAAACAAACAAAGAGTCATAGAATTGAAGGATACCGTGATTGACGGAAAAGCCGTTACGGACACCCTTAGCATCATGACTTACGAAAACAGTTCAAACAGTAACTCAGAAAGTGACGATGATTACAAGCATCATAGCAGTGCTTACGATTTCGGCTGGAATATCGGACATGCCACGAGAGACGCAGTCATTGCGATTACAGCCATTGTGTTCGTTTTCGGCTTTCCTTTAATCATCGTATTCATCATCTTTTTCTTCCGCTACAAAAACCGGAAGGCCAAATACCGCCTGGTGGAACAAGCATTAGCCAGCGGACAACCGCTGCCTGAAAATCTGTTTAAAGAAGCCGATTCGACAGATATCCGCAGTAAAGGAATCAAGAATGTGTTCGTCGGTATCGGGCTGTTCATATTCCTCTGGGCCATTACCGAAGAATTCGGACTTGGCTGCATAGGCCTGCTTGTCATGTTCACAGGCTTCGGACAGCTCGTCATCTATTATACGCAGCAAGACAGAGCCCCTAAAAGCAATGATAAATCCGATAATGCAAGAACCGTCTTTCCGGAAAAGAATGCAGAAAAATGAGTCAGCTCAATGATATATCGTTAGTCGCACAGGTCGTGGTGTTTCGCAACACCAGGGCCTTCGACCGGTTAGTAGGAAAGTACCAGTCGTCCGTACGGCGTTTTTTTCTGCACCTGACTTGTGGCGACAGCGAATTGAGCGATGACCTGGCGCAAGATACATTCATTAAAGCATACACCAATCTCGCCTCATTCAAAAACCTGTCCAGTTTCTCCACCTGGCTCTACCGTATTCCGCCGCACCGTGGATGCGGCCTCCTCGTCGATGACGATCCGATTCTTCTCCGTGGGGTGCATTTTGTATCCGTAAACCGGCTTCCCTCCGATAAACTGACCTTTGCGCTGCTTATCCCGTTTGACGGACTTAATTTTTTTTGAAATATCCTTGGCGTACATGTCGTTCATGATAGCCCTGAAGGGTGTAATATCATTGGCGCTGGATTCAACACCCGTGTCAATTCCGTCCAAAAGCGAGATGTATCGCACACGATGCTCCGGGAAATATCTCTCCATGTAATGGCCGGTCATAATGTAGTCGCGCCCCAGCCGGGAGAGATCTTTGGTGATGACCATGTTAACCTTTTTGGCCTCGATGTCATCGATCATGCGCCGAAAATCCGGACGGTCGAAGCATGTGCCGCTCCAACCGTCGTCGATGTAAGTGTCATAGACCTGCAAATGATGCTCTCTCACAAATTCCTCCAGCAGGGACCGCTGATTGGTCACGCTTTGGGACGGTCCCTCGCTTTCGTCCTCCTTGGACAGCCGGATATACAGCGCTGCGCGGTAACTTGCGGGGCT
>ENA-USUJ01002847-USUJ01002847.1-human-gut-metagenome-genome-assembly--contig:-NODE-2847-length-12437-cov-7.550405_pt1 | contig 12437 bp, 7 predicted proteins | sample MGYA00250061_ERZ773398 | MGnify/ENA primary metagenome ERZ773398 (study PRJEB29103, sample SAMN06111992) | human gut metagenome | biome: human gut; feature: ankylosing spondylitis patient; material...
CAATGTGTTTTTCATAGTATTAGATTTAAGGTTAACAAAAGATTGGCTGTCTGGGATAGATAGCCTTTTTTTATGCTTTAAAACAGGAGAATTTCTTCATAAAAATTCAATATCCCAACAATAACATTCTTCAAATGCCACCCAACCAAACACAACAAAAGTGAATAAGAAAAAGCAATACGTATATCTATCCATCGAGGCAATTTATGAATTACCTAGTCTTAACTAACGTTTATCCTATATATTTTTTGATTTATTTCAATAAAAGAAGACACTCTCATCACTGAGAATGTCCCCTATATTTAAACGAAACTTTAAAGAGAATTATATACTTCAAATCTTATCTTCTATTCCACCATACTCGTTGCTCACGGCTATCATCACCATTCAAATCTGCTTTCACGGCAGCTTCATAATTTTCAAGATTACCTTGATAAATTTCGCTATCAAATTGATGGCGATAAGGGATGTGATCAATCGTTGTACAAACCGGACCGACTTCTAGTTTCGGAATATCAAAACGACGCCAGTCAGACCATGCCTCAAAACCATCAGCCATGAAGCCACTGATCCAGCGCTGAAGAGCAATTTTATTAATTTTATCAGCATCAGTACCCGTATAAGCAACTGCTTCCTGTACCAAATATTCATCAACACCTTCGGCTCCCCATTGTTCAAATGATGCCTTCACACCGGCTGCATAAAGTTGGGCAGGATCAGCCTGAATCCAGCCACGTTGAGCAGCTTCAGCCTCGATAAGTAGCATACGAGAAGCAGTAATAATAGGGAAAGTAGAGGTTACCTGTGTAAGCGAAGGATTATAAAAACAGCAGACTTTATTCCACGTGTTCACATCTGCAGACTCAATACCCAAAGGCATACCTTGGTATTTATCAAAATTCTTCAGGTCTTCATCTGTCACGCCTGTCTCTGCCTGTGTCTTGCCAAAAGGAATCAGCGAACAAGTAGAGAACAGACGGTTGTCCTTCAATTCCTTCAACTGATCTACATAATACTTATTAGGAACAAAATTATAATTATAGTTTACGCCATTATAATATAAATATCCCACAGTATTGGCCTCAAAAGTATAATTCAAATTATAGGCATTTTCTTCAATACCGCCATCAGCGTAAGCTTGAGCAAAACGCGAGCGTCCTTCGGCAGGATCCACATCTGCCAGTTTTATAGCAAGCATCATACGGGTAGAAGCATTCAGTTTCTTCCATGCACGAATGTCACCATCGAACAGGATGTCGGCTGTGCTCAACGAGCCACTTTCATTAAACTGATTATACGCTTCCCTCAAATCGGCATCTAACTTAGCATAAATAGTTTCCTGTGAATCAAATACCGGAGTAAAATTTTCCTCACCTGCCTGAAATGCTTCTGTGTAAGGAAGTGGCCCTAGAGCATCTGTAAGGTGCATATAGATGAATCCCATCAATGTACGTGCAACCGCAATCTGATTGGCATTATCACCAAACTGCACAATGGCAGGTTTACCTTTTTCAGTCTCATCACTATTAAAGTCAATAATCTTCTGGCAGTTCTTCAACGGATAAAGATAATAAGAACTTGTACTCATAGTAGGTCCGCCAAACGCACCATACTGATTATTATTTTTCTCGGACATATACCCCGGATACATTTGCGTCCACGGGTAATAATAATTTGAGTTCATAGAGAAGTATTTCACATAAGTACAAGCGTATGTAAACAACATACCAGTATTAGCCTCCGACGGTTCGTTGGGATCTTTGTTAATATCGCCAAAGTCAGTCATATCACATGCTGTGAATGTTGCTGCAAAACTCAGAGATAAAAATAATAATTTAATATATTTCATAATGATTCTTCATTTTATGGTTTAAAAAGCAAGATTAACGGTAAAACCTATCGAACGGGTTGCAGCGGCATTACCACCCTCAAAATATCCCATACCAATTTCAGACACATCCACATTAGGACAAGCTGAGTAGATCAACCATGGATTGGAAGCATTAATTGCCACACTGGCACGACTCAGGCCGATATTTAGTTTCTTCAAAGTCTGTGACGGGAAAACATACGACAATGACACTTCACGAAGTTTCACGTAAGTACGGTCATACACCCATTCTTCCCATACACGGGAAGCTGTGGTATAATATAGTTTAGCATTGACATAGGTATCTACCTTATTGCCATTCTGATCCACACCAGTCATGTGGATACCACCACCTTTGCTTACCGGTTCACGAACATTGACGCCACGGTCATTAAGCTCAGCTGTTTTATCAAGAATACCGCTATTGCTACCCCACATATTAGTATAGGATACAATCTGTCCGCCTACAGAGAAATCAATATTAGCCGACAGACGGAAATTCTTAAAACTGATACTAGTATTAAAACCACCAGTGAAATCCGGATGGAAGTTACCCAGTTCATCTAGTGTATTCTGATTGTAAGTAGGTACATATTCACCACCATACAACGCCTTCTGCGAAGCACTCAATTCATGGAAGATTATATTGCCATTGTCATCACGTTCCCATGTATTACCGGTTATCACACCAAGTGATTTACCAACCATAGCATAATTATACAAACGAGTTGTGAATGAAGTCCAATAAATAGAATAAGAATCCACTCCATCAGCTAGTTCCACCAGTTTATTACTATTCTTCGCTATATTGAAATTCATTTCCCATTTCCAGTTCTTAGTGGAAACAGGCATCCCGCCCAAACTCAATTCAACACCCCGATTACGAATTAAACCAGCATTCATCTTACGAGTGGAATACCCCGATTGCGGAGCAGAGGTTACGGAGATTATCTGATCTTTGTCATCCCGGGTATAATAGTTGAAATCACCCCATAAACGATTATTGAACAAACGGAATTCCGTACCTATTTCATACGAAGTGGAAATAGACGGCTCGATATTATAATTTTTCTGAGAAGAAGGTTCATACATTGTAACATGTGAACCATAACTGGTATCCAGCGAATAAGTAGGATAAATATTGTAAGCATTGAGCGTAGTACCTACTTGAGCCGCACTAGCACGCAGTTTCCAAAAGTTCAGCCATTCTGCATTCACCCATTTGTGAGCAAGGACAGAAGCGGAAAGGCCACCATACCAATAGCTGTTATGATTAGGACTCAATGTGGAAGACATATCGTTACGAACAGAAGCGTCAAGAAAATAAGTATCATCCCAGCCCATGGTAGCTGTGGCATAAACACTACGTTCTTTGTAATGTGTTTTCTCATTATAGGCTAAAGCAATAGTACCCGATGAAGCAGCCAAATTATAGTAATCGTCCAAAGACAAATCATAATTCGTATTGGTGTATGCATATAAATTATCGTACGTATAGTCACGTGCTTCTGCAAAAAGAGCTGCGTCTACCGTTAGTTTATCTTTAAAAAATGATTGTCCCCAAGTTAAACGTCCTTGTACGGTCAAATCAATCAAACTGCTTTGATCCTGACGATAATTTGACCGGAAATTAATAGATCCTGAAGGGCGTTCTCGTTCCAATTTGTAACCACGTATGTTACCATTTACGCGTACCCCTGCCTTCAAGTTATAAGGAAGGTCCACAGACACATCACCACTGAATACATTCCATTGATAAATGGTGCGATGATTATATTCATGAAATAAAGCATACGGATTATCATGGAATGCAGCACTTTGATTATTCACACTGTTGATATTCCACGTCCTCCATGATCCGTCCGGACGTTTATAGTCCTTATAATCTTTTAAATTGACATTGGTCTGTCCCCATTGGGTATATTCCTGCAAAACGGTACGTGAACCGTTATATCCACTTTCGGCAGCATTATGATCCTGACGATAAGTATATTTATAATCCAATGACACATTCATCCACGGTGTGGGTTTGAAATTTGTCTTGAACCCTAAGAAACGGCGAATAGCATCCGAATTGGGCTGCACACCAGTACGATAGCTATTGGTGAAAGAAACACGGGTATTAAAATCTTTCACACTCTTTGAAAACGAAACGTTGGTTGTATTGGTTACACCAGTCCGATAAAGATCTCTCAAATCCAATCCATGTTGCCAAGTGGCTGGTTTTCCATAATGACCACTGGTTTCGTCTAATGACAACGGAGTGACATATTTCACAGCCGGATCGTATGCAGCTCCCCAAGAAGTGTCCTCATTATAATCGTACACATAAGCACCTTGCAAACCGGGAATATCACCACTATACAAATCATAAATATCCTGAGCCCTGTTACCTTTTTCCGTACCTCCATATCCTCCACCACCATACAGCTTCTGCATATTGAAATGATTATAGTAAGTTTCGGCCTGCAATGTATGACTTACTTCAAGCAACCCTTTCTCACTTTGTCCCGCCTTAGTAGTTATGATGATAGCACCTGCACCACCACGCGAACCATAAAGGGCAGTAGCCGCGGGACCTTTCAATACGTTTATGCTTTCCACATCATCCATATTGATAGAGTTTTTGTTGGTGATAGCACCATCTACCACATAAATAGGCTCATTGGCCGGATTATCCGACTGGGACGAAGAAGGAATGGAACCTGCACCACGCAAAATAATAGTACCTGCATCAAAACCAGAACTGGCACCACCTATAAAACGTGCTCCCGACACTTTACCGGCCATAGCATTACCCAAATCGGTCTGTCGTGAAATAGTTAGATCCTCACCTGCCACCTTTTGTGTAGAATAACCCAACGCTTTTTGTTTACGGTTCAATCCTTGAGCAGTTACAACCACTTCATCCAACACTTTTGTGTCCGACTTCATTGTTACAGTAATAGTACCACGCTGAATTCCAACTCGCTGAGTAATCATACCCAGATAAGAAACAATCAGCGCTTTGGCATCTGTAGGAACATTATTGATAGCAAACTTGCCATCTACATCCGTAATTGCTCCCATAGTAGTCCCTTCTACTAAAACAGACGCACCTATTATCGGCTCACCATCATCCGCAGAAGTTACAACTCCTGCAACTGTTTTAGGCGCTTGAGCCATAGAGAAGCCGATACCCAACCACAGACAAGCTAGTAACACTAACACTTTTTCTTTCATACTCACTCTCTTTTAATTAAACATTATCCAAGTTCTTTTGGAACTTAGTTCTATAAAAGAGGAAAGTACAAGAATTCATTTCTTATAAAAAACGCCTAAATATTAGTCGTTCCAAACAATATTCAACTGTTAAAAGAGTAATTTCACACAAAGGATAAATAGTTAAAGAAATAAAAAACAAGGTACTTTATTTGGAACAAGATATCTGAAGAAGAAAATGATTATCTTGACAATTTTCATGTATTTCACATCATTTTATACTAAAAATAAAATAACTACCTTACATCTAACAAATATCACAACTAAACAATACTTATGAATAAAAAAATATCATAGACAAAAAATAATAGACTTATTCTTTTATTTTTAATAAAATTTTATATCTTTGCAATATTATTGATAAAATGAGTTCCAAAAGAACTTATGCTTACCGTTCTCCTCTATTCATTAAGTCCACCATACTTATATTATTTCCCCCTTTTACTTGATACACAATATATTATGAATATTTTTTTAGTCACTTTCTACTTATACTCTACCATTAGCATAATCAGCACTCTAAAAATCAGGCTATTATCTATTTAATATTCTATTTATTTTCTACTTATATGAACCATAAAACGATCAATCGTTTTCTTTATTACACAATTACAGTATTTATCAATCTACTAAATTCTAATCGGTCAAACTCGCAGGCGCGCCCCAATAAAGGCTAACAATTGATATAACCTTCCACCTGACATACGCATATCAGCTAATATTTGCCATATCGGATGCCCTATCACACCATAATCACAGTACCCTACTATCTTATCTCCTATCCCTCACTGCTGCAAAGCTTCAACTGGTCCGGAAGCATTTCTGCATTTTCCATCTACAGGAATAGAAGAAAAAGTCTCTTTCTCCGCAAAAATCCTCTTCTTTTCTGGAGAACAAAATGAAGAGGAGTCCTTTTCTTTTTTTGCTCTGCTTTACTTTGTAACTTCATGTTTTCATGTCCACATTTTCCGTTGAAATGCCTACGTTACTACCATCCACATACAAATTCTTGTATTTTGAAATCTCTATCAACAAGTAATCAGTACTCACCTCTACACACTTCCGTTGTTGTACCGCCTCAAAGTAATGGTCCTGTATACTTTCCGAAGTAAGAATTCCATTTTTTTCGTATTGGGCTTTACTAAAAAATCCACGTTCCAACAGTGCATCCACTACTTGCTGTACATAATCGGCCGTACATCCTTCGGACAATCTGCGAGTAAAAAGCAGACACCTATCCTCTCTCCAACAGCAAAGACATCCTTTGTGGTAAATACGTACCAATAAATGCAATACAAGCAATGTAGCCCAACTCTTGTTCCACCAACAATATTTTATCATTCTCGGAGAAATCCACACTCAAGTAGAAAAATTCCAATCCGGTTGTTTGTAATGCCATATCGATATTTTTATTGATGACAAATATAGAAAGAAACCCAGACGGAATGACGCGATTTGGCACAATAATACGCAATAATGCACAATTGATGCTCCACACACATCTTAAAATAGTAACCGGAAAGATATACGATAAAGACGAAAGATATATTATCTTACATGGGTATCATTATAGATGTTACAATTTTATCAAATATACATAGAAACAGATAGATGTATACAAAAAAAAGAGAAACTGACTCCAAAGGAAAACAGTATCTCTTTTTTATCTTATAAGATTCTTCTCTATTATTCTTCCGTATAGCGTTCAATAGTCTGACCACGATCAGGACCTACCGAAACAATCTTGATCGGGGTTTCCAGCTGTTCTTCCAAGAAAGTGACATACGCATTGAATTCTTCCGGGAATTCATCCTCACTGGTCATCTTGGTCATATCAGTCTTCCATCCGGGCAGCTCCGCATATACAGGTTCCAGCCCCTCACTAATATCATAAGGGAAGTAATCAATTTCCTCACCATTTACTTTATAAGCCACACATGCTTTGATGGTTTCGAAATCATCCAACACATCGCTCTTCATCATAATTAACTGAGTCACCCCGTTTACCATGATAGAATACTTCAAAGCTACAAGATCAATCCAGCCACAACGACGTTCACGACCTGTCACCGCACCATATTCATGACCTAAATCGCGGATTTTCTTACCAGTTTCATCAAACAATTCGGTAGGGAAAGGACCTGCCCCCACACGGGTACAATACGCTTTCATGATACCGTATACATTACCAATTTTATTAGGACCGATACCTAAACCGGTACAAGCACCGGCACAAATGGTATTTGAAGAAGTGACAAAAGGATAAGAACCGAAATCAACATCAAGCATCGTTCCCTGCGCACCTTCACAAAGCACACTCTTACCCGACTTCAGAAGATTGTTTATTTCGTGTTCACTGTCCACCAAATGGAACTGTTTCAGGTATTCGATACCCTCCAACCATTGTTTTTCCAGTTCGGTTATATCATATTCATAATTCAGACTTTTCAAGATCTGTTCGTGACGTGCCTTTGCCTTTCCATACACTTCTTCAAAATTATGAAGGATATCACCTACACGTACACCGTTACGACTCACTTTATCAGTATAAGTAGGACCTATACCTTTTCCGGTAGTTCCCACTTTGGCATCTCCTTTAGCAGCTTCATAAGCAGCATCCAGAATGCGGTGAGTAGGCAAAATCAAATGAGCTTTCTTTGAAATGTGCAAACGTTCTTTCAGGGGGTGTCCGCTAGCCTCCAAAGCTTCAGCCTCAGCCTTGAACAAAGCCGGATCCAGTACCACACCATTACCAATAATGTTTACTTTATTTCCTTGAAATATTCCGGAAGGAATGGAACGGAGCACATATTTCTGGCCTTCGAATTCCAGTGTATGACCTGCATTCGGACCTCCCTGGAAACGAGCTACCACATCATAACGGGGAGTCAGAACATCGACAACCTTTCCTTTGCCTTCATCACCCCATTGCAAACCTAACAAGACATCTACTTTCATGTTTCTTCGTTTTATGTTACTTATCTTTTTTCTTCCTACGCTTGGCCCAAGTACACTTGCTGCATACACCATAGATATATAAGGAATAGTGCGAGGCATGAAATTTCTTCAGTTTCGTATTGGCAATGGCTTGTTTCAGATTCTCATCCTGAAATTCGGTCACTTTGCCACATTCCGTACATATCATGTGATGATGGGTTTCATTGTTGTACGCACGCTCGTACTGGGAAGAATTGCCGAACTGATGTTTAATAACCAATTTTGCATCGATAAAAAGAATGATGGTATTATAAAGAGTAGCCCGGCTTACCCGGAATTTTCCTTCATTTGCCATATAATTATAAAGCGTATCAATGTCAAAATGACCTTTAATGGAATAGATAGTATCGAGTATAGCATATCGTTCAGGTGTCTTCCGATGCCCGTTAACCTGCAGATATTCTGTCAAGATCTGCTTTACCTTATCTTTCACATTCTCTTCCATCACAGATTTCAGTTCCGCCGTCAAAGTTAAGCCTTTTTATGATAACATGAAAGTTTAATGCCAATATTCTGTTTCTAATTTTATTTCTCCAGCCAAAGAAGCTATTTCTACCTTATCTGATTTGGTTAATGGAGCCAACAACCGATTCACCTTTTTGCCATTTTCCTTGCTTTGAACGGCAAACTTCTTCAAAGCAGTAGCAGCTGCTTTGCGGGGCAGCACTCCCTCGCTTTGTAAAGTGACCATTGCCTGATCCAAAAATTCAGCTTCCGAACGCTCAGTCAGCTGATTTCCCTTCATCAACAGCCTTGCCATCAGCATAAAGCCACATAACTGAAAATATTCACGCTCATCGGCCATCCATTCAAAAGCCTTCTCCGAAGCATAAGGTAAATATTGGAACAAACTCATGCAAGTCAGTTCCGCTATTTCAGGATAGCGCATATCTTCTACCCATATATCAGCTATTTCCGGATAAAATGTTTCTACCGGCTGTAACATTCCCGCCAGAATTTTACATTCACGGATATTTTCTTTCCATAAAGCTTGCGCCACTTCATGATTTTTTTCATAACGAGCAGCTATTTCTTTCAAACGCGGAAGTTCGATGCCAAAATTCAGTTTATAGTCTAATCCCTTCTCACGCATACTTTGGGAAACCACCCCATTCATAAACAAACGGAATTGCCCCTTTATGTCCTTTATTGTTTCGTGTACATCCATATTTATTCTTATTCATTTCTATAAGGAAGATTCGCAAATTCTTTGCTATAACGTAACATTTGCTCCGCGTAACCTTCATTATAAGATACTTTTACATCTATAATATTTCCATCCTTATCTGTCACGGCCTCATATACAGGATTTACAAAACCTTTGTAAGGAGCCAGATGAAGTTTTTCATAACGTGCCAATATCTCGGCGTGCAAAACCGGATCTATTTTCACCGCATACTTTTCGACCAATTTACGGGCAGCCTCAAAATCTCCTTCACTTTTAATGCGTTGTATCTCAGCCAGCAACTGTCCGAACAGAGTGCGCAATTTTTGATAATCGTTTATCTTCACATACGTTTTCCCATCCTTCTTAACCAGTTCAACCACCTTATCTGCAGCACCTTTCTCAAATGTCCACCGCGCAATGAGCTGGCGGTTACGCATGTGTGCTTCCTCTACCATATTACCTAACTCGATGCGGACTAACTGAGTCATCAGACCATTCATCATATAAGTATAATATTCTGCTTTAAAGGCATCTCCATCCGGTGTAAGCCCCAACTCTACCATTTTGTCATCCGGCAGATAGTACAAACCGAATAAATCGGCACGTGCCTCTTCTATCGTAGATCCATACGCTTTCAAAGCATCCTGATCTACTCCCGGTAACAACTGACCAGAACCGTGCCCCAAACATTCATGCAAATCAGTATGTAAATCCCCTGTAAGATCTGCATATTTCTTTATCCATTCTTTCTCTTCGGCACCGCAAACAAATTCATCTGTAAATCCATTACCATGAGCCGCTTTATTATAGGCTTCAGTCAGATTTCCGATGGTTACAGACTTAGAACCATGCACACTACGAATCCAGTTGGAATTAGGGAGATTAATCCCAATCGCTGTAGCAGGATACAAATCCCCCCCCAGCATAGCGGCTGTAATCACCTTGGCCGACACACCTTTCACTTCCTTTTTTTTAAACCGATGATCTACAGGTGAGTGATCTTCAAACCATTGGGCATTAGCGCTGATAATTTCCGTGCGCTTGGTTGCTTCCAGATCTTTAAAATTCACAATGGACTCCCAACTAGCTTTCAGTCCTAACGGATCTCCATAACTTTCAATAAAGCCGTTAACAAAATCCACGCGTGAATCCAAATCCTTCACCCACGCAATAGAATATTCATCAAAATCTTTCAAGTCCCCATTCTTATAAAATCGAATTAATTTTTCGATAACTATTTTTTGTTGTGCATCTTCTGCCACACCAAGAGCCTTATCCAACCAATAAATGATCTTATCAATGGCTTGCCCATACAATCCTCCAGATCTCCAGACCTTTTCTTGTACTTTTCCGTCCTCCTTTACTAAACGGCTGTTCATACCAAACATTACCGGCATCATATCATCCGGATTCTTCAAATTATGATAAAAATCTTCCGCTTCTTTCTGGGTTACCCCTTCGTAATAATTTGCAGCCGAAGTCAGGACCAAATCCTCCCCGTCTGCCTGATTCACACGTTTAGGCATCATTTCAGAATCAAAAATCACCGGAAAGACTTCTTCACAAAGTTCTTCCACTGTTTCCCCTTTACCCAAAGGTAACTTCAATGCATCCACACTATTCAATGCATCCCTAAAAAATTCCGGAGTGAAACCTGGTACGAACTTATTTGAAGCATAATGATGATGAATTCCGTTAGAAAACCATATGCGTTTCAGATAAGTTTCCAAATTGACGAAATTCACATCTGTACGATCTCCCTGATACTCTGTATATACGGTTTCCAACATTTTACGAATAAGCAAATTGTATTTGCCATTCTGATCAAACAAAATATCACGGCCTTGCAAAGCAGCTTGTGACAAATAGTAAATCAACTTTTTTTGTTTCAAACTCAGTTCTTCAAATCCATACACTTTATATCGAAGTAACTGTAAGTCGGCAAATTGTTCAACCGTATAATCAAATTCCTCCATTTCATTCATGCTTTTATCTACTTCATTGCAACCAACCTGTTTCATTTCTACAATTAACGTTTTTTATAGATACATAATTCGTGAGCCGAAACAAAAAAAGGAAAACAATTGTTTTCCTTTTTCTTAATTATAATGTAGCAAATTATGCTCTTATTTCTTTTCTTGATTTCTCTTACGATAGCCATTAGGAGTCTCACCCACATTCTTATAAAACGCAGCATAAAAAGATTGGCGATTAGCAAAACCTACCATTGCACTGATCTCTTCCACATTCTTATCCATATAGCGTTTATCAACTAAAAGATGCAAAGCATCTTTAATACGATATTCATTCAACAAACAAGAATAATTCATTCCGAAGCGGGAATTCACTACAGCTGACAAATAACGAGTATTTGTCTTTAATTCTTTCGCCAAATCTTTTGCCATGGTACTTTTTCCACAGGAGGAAAAACCGTCGATTGCGATAGTTATCTTTTTCATTTTGAGTTATACTATTTTATATATTATAAGGTATATGACAAATTAAATATAAGTGAGGATGAACTCACATGATATTTGGCGTATGCTATTCCCAATTTCAACCGTTTCAACTGGATACCTGTACCACAAGTAAAACCCGCCCAATGGCTGGAACCGTTTATTTTCATTTCTTCTCCGCGGCGGAAATTATATCCGGCTGCCAGATAAAAGTTGTTGGTTGGTAGGAAGTCAATACCAAGGGCAATATGATTTAACAATTTCTTTCCAAAATTGTTTGCTGCTGTGACTGATGTACTCCAGTGTGTCAGGTCATGTAGAGTAAATGAGAGCCTGAAAGGAGCATGTGCCAATCGTTTGCTAAAACCAAGCTGTACGTCGACAGGCAGTTTTTCATGCCGTTCTTCGAAAGCTTTCAGTTGTCCTCCCAAATTGCGTGCAACAAGTGAAGCGGAAAAGTCTGACTCCTGGTGGTAGTAATTCAATCCCAAATCAATGCCAATTGCGAATGAAGAGTACTTATCATAATGAGAATAAATAAAGTTTGTGCGGACACCACCACTCCAATAATCACTTAAATCATAGGTATAAATGCCCGATATGGAAATATCTTTGGCAGAGAAAGTGCCGATTTCTATATTTTCTTCGGTGGTTTCTTTTAACTCTCCGTAATCTACATATTGAG
>ENA-USUJ01002854-USUJ01002854.1-human-gut-metagenome-genome-assembly--contig:-NODE-2854-length-12409-cov-4.284301_pt1 | contig 12409 bp, 9 predicted proteins | sample MGYA00250061_ERZ773398 | MGnify/ENA primary metagenome ERZ773398 (study PRJEB29103, sample SAMN06111992) | human gut metagenome | biome: human gut; feature: ankylosing spondylitis patient; material...
TATTGGCGTGACTGGAGTTCAGACGGGTGCTCTTCCGATCTGGAGATTGATATTCTGCAGGCACCGGCAAACCATGCAACGGATAATCAGGCGGCAGCAACATTGAAGTCCGGTTATTTTGAACCATTGACCTCGTTTTTGTCGGCCGATGGAAAGAAGCTGAAGGCACAGTTTAGCAAGCTTGACTGGAAAAAGGTTGAGGTTAACCGCGAGATTTATTCTGTCCCAAATTCGAATCAGACTTATGAAGGAATCTATATTGCTTACAGCAATAAATTGAAAAATAAAGCATCAGCCGGCGATGCAGATACGCTGGAAAAGGTCGGAAAGATCCTTACCAATGCAAATGTAAAGAGCGTGAAATATCCGGTGATCCTGCAATCCAATTTGGCGGGAGGAAACCTGTCCGATTTTACGGACAGTGATTACTGCCTCGGTCTTGCGCTGAACCGCAACAGCAAAAAGCCTTCCCTGTGGTATGAAGATAAGAGTGTTCGTGCCGTATATCAGACATTTAATGAATGGTATAAGAAGGGATGGCTCTCAGAAAAAAACAAACTTTACGATCAGGAAAATACGAATAAGAATGTTAAGAAAATAGAGACGGCACTGAAAAAGGGAGACTGGCTGGTAACGATCGGATACGGTCCATGCAGTGAGGAAATAAAGAAGCAGTCGGCTTATGTGGTACGTCCAAAGCACATTGTATTTTCAAATTGTAATATGTCTACCGGTGTGGCGGCTGCGTCTAACTGCAAGGATCAGGCAGAGACATTTCTGATGCTGGCATACACGGATCAGACGATCGCGGATCTGATGCTGTATGATATCCGGAAGGGAAATTATCAGGTGAAAAATAATGTAGTCTGTGATTATTCAAAGGATTATGCATTAAGTGTGATCTGGAGAAGAACGGATTTTGGAAATCAGATCGCAGCGACACAACTTGACACGGATGTGGAGTCTGCGACACATCGTAAGAAATATCTGCAGTCCTACAATGCTGCGGCATCTCCGCTGATTGGCTTCCAGCCGGATACGGACGGATATGAGGGCGACCTTGAGGTATATATACCGGCACTGCAGAAGGGGGAAGATATCTGGCAGGCGAAGAACTTTGATGATGAGTATGACGGTCTGATGGGCAGAATTTCGATGCGGAAGATAAATAAGTTCTGTTCTGAGGTCGCAAAACAGATCAACGCATGGAAGTAAGGAGTCGTCCGGTATGTGGAGAGAACATAAAAAGCTGTGGAAAAAAAGAACGGTAGCTGCATTTGTGGTGGCGGGACTTTTGTTAAATCTGTTCCTGATCCTGCGGAGTGAATACGGTCGTGATAGATGGACGGAGGCAACCGTATCCTGCTATCGCAGTGTGTACCGTGAGATAAAGAATATGCAGCCGGAAAAGGCAAAGCGTTATCTGGAGAAAAAGTCGAATAACCAGAATGTGGATTATCTGCGTCGCATTGGTTACAGTGAACTGCAGGATGAGACTTCCCATGCCGGCAGCTATGATGATTATCTGGATGCGAGAGAGCAGGACTATTCGCAAAGTGAAGTGTTTGACGCATTTCGAAAGACCAGCAAATATGACAGGAAGGACGCCGCAAAGGTAATGGAGAAGCTGCGCAGGTTTCGGGGGGAAACGCTGGCGGTTGTGCCTTCCAGAGGCTGGCATATTATCTTTCTGTTCTTTCAAACGGATATCGCCGGGCTGATGGTCCTTTTTGCGGCGGCAGCAATCAGCTTTATGCAGGAGAAGGAGCGGGGAGAATATGTCTTTATCCGCACAATGAAACGGGGAAGAGGACCATTTATCCTTCAAAAGGCAGTGGCGCTGATGATGTTCACGGCGGAGGTGCTTTTGCTCTTATATCTGGAAAATATACTGGTGGCGTGGAGACTTTACGGATTGGGGGATCTGCATGCATGTTTGCAGTCCGTAAGCGGCTTTATCGGCACCGGCGTGAAGGCGGAGCTTGGACAGAGCATTGTCCTGTTTTTGGGACTGAAGCTTCTGGCGTATTTTCTGGTGATGCTTGTGATCCTGTTTCTGATGACGGTCTGCGGAAACACACAGAAGCTGTTTGTCAGCTTTGCAGGGGTCCTTGGGATAAGCAGTGTGTTGTATTGGGGGATACCGGAGAACAGCTGGCTGTCGGTTTTTAAGTATGTTAATATCATGGGATTTCTGCATACGGGGGATATGATGGCAGTATATCGGAATATTGGTCTGTACGGTTTTCCGGTCAGTTATATTACCGTCAGTATTGTTGTCTGTGTGATCGCGGGAGCACTCTTGCTTGCGGCAACCGTGTTAATCTTTAGTGAGCAGAAGATCACGTCCCGTGCCGGACATCGCATTCTGCCAAAGGGGAAACGGCAGAGAAAGATTCGCAGTTATCGTTTATTTTACGGGGAAACAAAAAAGATACTGCATTATCAACATATGCTTCTGTTTGTCGCAGGATTTGCGGTTTTGATTCTGTGGAATTATAAGCCGGTTACCATGCTGTATAATGACGACTCGGATGTCTATTATAAGCAATATGTCGATCAGGTGTCCGGACCGTATACAAAGGCATCGGCGGCAAAGATTCGGGAATGGCAGCAGGAACGGCTTGAGATGGACAAAAAGATTCACGATGAAAAGCATCAGTCCTCCTCGAAGGCGGTTCGGTCACGGATCGAGTATGGATACACCAAGGAACGAAATAAGACGAAAGGATTTATGTCACTGCTCAGTCATTTAAACTACAGCTACAGCATACCGGGCGGCGGTCTTTATTATGAGAGAGGCTATGAGCAACTGACCGGTTATGAGGAGGCATGGAAACGGGATGCACTGCTGGCGCTGGAGAGTGTGCTTATGGTGATCCTGGCGGTGGCAGGCATCTATTCGATCGAGTATAACACGGGAATGATGCGGCTGCTGAAAACGACACCTCTCGGGAGGAAGGATCTGCGAAGTGCGAAGCTGTGGATCGGCGCCGGACTTGTTACTGTGATCTTCGCAATGGTGTACGGCAGCGAACTTTATCGTATATTAAGTGCATTCGGGACGAAGGGCTGGAACTGCTCGGTTGCCTGCATGTCCCATATTCCGATGAAGCTGTCGGGACTGACGGTGGCGGATTATCTGATCTTGATCTTGGCGATGCGTTACATTGGTCTTTTGCTGTTGATGGTCTGCATTTATCTGATCTGCCGGCGCGCCAAAAGCTTCATCATGACAATGGTATATTCGGCTGCTGTATTTGCAGTGCCGCTGGTTTTGTATCTGAGTGGAGTGCAGATTCTGCGTTATATTTTGTTAAATCCGCTGCTTCTGGGAAATATATTTTAGAGGAAAGGTGTGTAAGCATATGGAGATCAGGATATCTCATCTGACAAAACGGTTTGGAGATAAAACAGCACTGGACGATGTGAGTCTTACGCTGGATGCGGGCGTGCATGCACTGCTTGGACCGAACGGAGCGGGCAAAAGCACGCTGATCAATATATTGACGGACAGCATTGAGCGGGACAAGGGGGAGGTTCTGTACAACGATTATGAGATCACGTCGCTGGGAGCAAAGTACAGGGAGCTTCTCGGATATATGCCACAGCAGCAGAGACTGTATGATAATTATACGGCGGAGGAGTTCTTAAAATATATGGCGGCAGTCAAGGGGATCGCACCTGCCCGGGCGAGGGAGCAGATTGCGGAGCTTTTGAAGGTGGTAAATTTGTGGGAGGTCCGCCGCAAAAAGGTGGGTGGCTTTTCCGGCGGTATGAAGCAGCGTGTTCTGCTGGCGCAGGCACTTCTGGGAGAGCCTCGCATTCTGATCCTTGATGAGCCGACGGCGGGACTGGATCCAAGTGAGCGTATCAATATCCGGAATTATATTGCCACGGTGGCGCAGAAAATGATCGTGCTTTTTGCCACGCATGTTGTGAGCGATATTGAATGTATTGCGAAGGATGTGATCATGATCCGGGACGGAAGGATCTGTAAAACGGGGACGCCGATGGAGCTGATCGACGGCATGCAGGGAAAGGTGGGCGAGCTGCCGTGTAAGCTGGAGGATCTGGAGCAGCTTCAGACAAAATACTGTGTCGGAAATGTTTATCAGAGACGGGAGGGACTTCGTGTGCGCATCGTGGGGGATGAACTGCCGGAGGAGGCTTTGCCGGTCAAGGACAGTATTGATCTGGAAGACGTGTATATGTATCATGTCATGAATTCATAAAACAACATATAACACGAAAATCTTGTATGTTTCTAAAATACCTTATATTTACCCAAAACTTGCCAGCTTTTATAATGAATTTATCACATAAATACAGCAGGAATGAACCTGCTGCATGGAAAAAGAATGAGGAGGAATTCGTTATGAGAGCGAAAAAATTATGTGCGTTATTGCTGACAACAGCAATGGTTACATCGGTTTTTACCGGGTGTGGTAAAACATCTTCAACAGGAGACAAGGCAAGCTCGGCTGATGCCGGAAGCAGTGCCAAGACAGAGACAAAGGATGTGAAACTGACGGTATGGGGACCGCAGGAGGATCAGGCAAAAATGAAGGGCTACAAAGATGGTATCCTGAAGGCAATGTGTGATTCCTTTAATGAAGAGCATCCGGAGTGGAATATTACATTTGAGTATGGCGTATGCTCCGAGGGAGATGCCAAGGACGTTGTGACAAAGGATGTGGATGCGGCAGCGGATGTTTATATGTACGCAAATGACCAGATTCCAACATTAGTTGAAGCAGGTGCTCTTTCAAAGCTTGGAGGAACGACAGTTGATGAGATCAACGAGAACAACGAAAAGGCAATGATCGACTCCGTAATATATGATGGCAGTGTGTACGGAATTCCGTACACATCAAATACATGGTTCATGTACTATGACAAGAGCAAGTTCAGCGAGGACGAGGTAAAATCTCTCGATAAGATGATGTCCAAGGATCTTGGAAATGGCGTTACAAACTTTGCATTCCCACTGGACAACAGCTGGTACATTGAAGCGTTCTACTATGCTGCAGGCGGCACACTCTTCGGAGACGGAACTGACGCATCTGCAGGCTGCGACTGGGACAGCGACGCCGGTGTGGCAGCAACAAAGTACATGGTAAATCTTGCAAAGAACAAGAAGTTCTCCTGTGAGAAGGACGGAAGCAGTATTGCGAAATTTAAGGACGGCAAGCTGGGAGCATACTGTAGTGGTTCCTGGGATGCAAAGGCAATTAAGGAAGCACTTGGAAAGAATTTTGCAGCTGTACAGCTTCCAACTGTGACAATTAACGGACAGGAAGGTCAGATGAAGTCCTTCGCCGGAAGTAAGGCAATTGGTGTGAACCCGAAATGCGAGAATCAGGATGTGGCAGTTGCACTTGCACGTTACCTTGCAGGCGAAGAGTGTCAGAAGATCCGTTTTGAATCAAGAGGAATTGCTCCGATCAATAAAACACTTGCAGCTGATTCTGCTGTAACAAAGGATATTGTGATCAAGGCACAGGCAAATGAGATTGCCAATGCGGCAGTTGTACAGCCACTTCTCTCTGAGATGGGAAGCTACTGGACACCGGCAGAGACGATGGGTAAAGAAATCGTTCAGGGCGATGTAACAGAGGCAAATGCAGAGAAGAAGACAAAGGAAATGGTAAAGGGTATCCTGAGCAACGGTCTGTAAAGATTACATTTCCGGTAATATCCGTGCTGCAGTAAAAAGCGGCCGGAGGATTAGTAAGGGATAAAGGAGAAATGTCCTATGGCAAATATGATGGATCATGCAAAGGTCATTTCCGTGAAAAATGCACTGAGGCATGGGGATATATTTACCCGTCTCAGTGCGGTTATCATGGGGACCGGCAATATATGCAGAAAGCAGATCGTCAAGGGTCTGTTATATCTGGCAGCAGAGATTCTGTTTATTGCCTTTATGGTTGTGAGTGGAGTTGGACTGCTTGGCGGTCTTACGACGCTTGGCACTAATGAAGGCGGGGAAGTATTTAATGAAGCGGCACAGGTGTATGAGTATACTTCCGGTGATAATTCCATGTTGATACTGCTTTATGGAATTTTGGCGATCATTGCAGTCATCGCATTTGTGCTTTTGTGGAGATCCTCTCTGAAATCGGCATATCAGGCACAGCTTTTACAGCAGGAAGGCAAAGCAGTTCCGAATTTTCGCCAGGATCTGGCGGCTCTGCTTGATCAGAACCTGCATAAGACACTGCTTGCCGGACCAATCGTCTGTATTATTGCGTTTACAATACTTCCGCTTGTATTTATGGCGTCGATCGCATTTACAAATTACGACAGAAATCATCAGCCACCCGGAAAATTATTTGACTGGGTTGGTTTCAGCAACTTTGGAAAACTTTTAGACAGCTCCAGCGGACTTGGAACAGCATTCTGGCATGTGCTTGGCTGGACGATCGTCTGGGCGGTTTTTGCAACATTTTTGAATTACATACTGGGAATGATCCTCGCCATTGTGATCAATCGTCAAGACACAAAGTGGAAGAGTATGTGGAGATTTATCTTTGTATTGTCCATTGCAATTCCTCAGTTTGTATCACTTCTGGTCATTAGAACCATGCTGCAGCCGGAGGGCTCGATCAATGTTCTTCTCAAACAGCTTGGGCTGATCCAGAAAAGTCTTCCTTTCTGGACCGACGTTACCTGGGCAAGAATTACGATCATTGTGGTAAACCTGTGGGTCGGTGTTCCGTATACAATGCTTCAGGTGACCGGTATCCTTCAGAATATTCCGGCGGATCTTTATGAGGCTGCCAGAGTGGATGGTGCCAATGCGGTGGTCCAGTTTTTCAAGATCACACTTCCGTATATGCTGTTTGTGACAACGCCATACCTGATCACACAGTTTATCGGAAACATCAATAACTTTAATGTCATTTATCTGTTGACAAAGGGTGCTCCGGCAGCACTAAGCTACAACAACGGAACCGCCGGTAAGACCGATCTTTTAGTGACCTGGCTGTATAAGCTGACCATGGACTTTAAGGATTACAATTATGCTGCGGTTATCTCGATCATGGTATTTATACTGTCGGCTGTATTCTCCCTGTGGGCGTACCACAAGACAGGGGCATTAAAGAATGAGGAGGGATTCCAATAATGAATAAGTACCGCATTCGAAAGAAATTTACGAATTTTATAGTGCATGCGTGTCTGACCATTCTGGCATTGATCTGGATTTTTCCTCTGTTCTGGGTGATCATGACATCCTTCCGGGCAGGAAAGGGCTCCTACTCCAGCACTTTCTTTCCGGATAAGCTGACACTCAATAACTATGTGTCCCTTTTTACGGACACAGATGTATTTAATTTTCCACAGTGGTTTTTGAATACGCTGGTGGTTGCGATCTTTTCCTGTATTTTGTCTACGTTTTTCATTGTATCAATTGCTTATGTGACTTCAAGGCTCCGCTTTAAGTCCAGAAAGCTCCTCCTGAATGTGGCATTGGTTCTTGGAATGTTTCCGGGATTTATGGCAATGATCGCAATTTACTATATTTTAAAGGGAATCGGCATGACGCAGGGCGTCTTAAAGCTTGTATCGCTTGTGCTTGTGTATGCCGGAGGCTCCGGTATCCTGCAGTTCTATGTGGCGAAGGGATTTTTCGATACGATCCCGCGCAGCATCGATGAGGCAGCGTATATTGACGGAGCCACGAAATGGAATGTGTTCCGGCGGATCACGATTCCATTATCAAAGTCCATTATTGTGTATACGGTGCTGACCTCGTTTATCGCTCCATGGATCGACTTCGTGCTGGCGAAGGTCATCATCGGTACGGATGCCAAGTATTACACCGTGGCGATCGGACTTTGGAACATGCTGGAAAAGGAAAACATTTACCAGTGGTATACCCGGTTTGCCGCCGGTGCGGTTTGTGTATCCATCCCAATTGCTGTATTGTTCCTGTTTATGCAGCGTTGTTACACAGACGGACTGACCGGAGCGGTGAAGGGGTAAATGTAAAGAGAATTTCCGGAGCTGCGGAAAGACTACTATGATAACATAAACAGCCTCTATGAATGAACACGATATTGCAGATTTCCATATGATGGGAAATGTAATATCGTGTTTTAATATTAAAATAATGTGTAAATAATACACATTTAATAATTGACCGATGTGTAAAGAGTGTGTATAATATAAGCAGATAGGGAGGAGGAATGTGAATGAAGCAAAGAGATTTAGTGAAAAAGCTGGAAAGCGCAGGGTTTGAGTTTGTACGTCATGGTGGAAACCATGATATATATCAAAGAGGTGACGATGAAGAAAAAATTCCGAGACACCGAGAACTTAATGAGCGGTTGGCAAAAGCAATATTGAAAAAGTGGGGATTATAAGAATATTATCTTAGTATATAAATTATTATTGGAGGTTGATAATATGAAGGTGACATATCCAGTGATTTTTACAGATGTTGATACAAATATTTTGATTGAGGTACCGGATCTTGGAATATTGACAGAGGCTAATGAAGAGGGAAAACCTAAAGGCACTATGGCTGATGCAATGATGATGGCGAGAGATGCGATAGGTCTAAGCTGTATCACTGCGGAGGATGAGGGGAAGAAAGTTAAACAACCTTCTGTTATGTCTGAAATAGATATTTCCAAAGGAACATTTTCAGAAGAAGGGAAGAGTATTCTTTCACTGGTAGATGTGGATCTGGTTGTGTATCGAAACAGATTGGACAATAAAGCGGTAAGGCGAAATGTGACCCTTCCGAATTGGTTAAATCAGGAGGCTGAAAAGTCTCATTTAAATGTATCTAAGGTTTTGCAGGAAGCACTTATGGCGAAGTTAGGAGTTTCGAGATAGTGATAAAAAATATATTAAAGAGGATGATCGCGTTGTCTCTGGCGGGCTGCCTTGTTCTGACCGGCTGCAATAAACAGCAGACCGAGAAGACAGATACGGCGGAACATACACAGGAATGGAAGACCGCAGAGACAACACCGTTTGGAAGGTACCCGGAGGAGGTCATATATACGCTCGGGAAAATGACCGGAATGAACAATTCCAATTTACCGAAAGGGGATACCTACGAGGATAATGGTTATACCAGATATCTGAAGAAACAGCTGAATGTTCAGAATAAGGATGTCTTTGAGGCGGGTGAAAACGATAATTATCAGGAAACCGTGTCGATGACGATCGCGTCCAGGGAACTGCCGGATGTGATGGTGGTCAATGATATGGATATGCTGCAGCTTCTGGTGGACAATGATTTGATTGAGGATCTGACACAGGTGTATGAAAATTGTACCAGCAGCCGGATCAAGGATATTTATAACAGCTATGGCAGTGAGATTCTGGATAATGTAACGTTCGACGGTAAGCTGATGGCATTGCCGGAGACAAATATTGACGATGGACCAAGCCTTTGCTGGCTGCGCAAGGACTGGATGGACAAGCTGGGTCTGGATGCGCCGAAGACGGTGGAGGATGTGGAGAACATTGTCCATGAATTCGTACAGAAGGATCCGGGTGGCAATGGAAAAGGAGAGACGGTGGGGCTTGTTTGTGACGATGAGCTGACCGGCGGCTGCGGTTACAGCTATGAGTATCAGAACGATATTATTTTTGCAAGCTTCGGGGCATTTCCAAAGCAGTGGATCTACAACAAAGACGGTGAGGTTGTGTATGGATCCGTGCAAAATGAGGCGAAGGCGGCGCTTGGAAAGCTGCGGAAGATGTATCAGCAGGGAACATTAGACAATAATTTTCTGATGCGGGAGAGCAGTAATATTATTGAGCTGATCGTGTCGGGCAAATGTGGATCCTTTTTTGGACCGTGGTGGTCGCCGAATAATCCGCTGATGTCTGCAATGCAGAAGAATCCGAATGCGGAGTGGCAGCCGTATCTGATCCAGACGGACAAAGATGGTCAGACCTCCTTTGCCTCACAGAATCCAAATGATAAGTATGTAGTGGTCCGCAAGGGGTACAAGCATCCGGAGATCGTTATGAAGATTGTCAGTGTGCTTTTTGACGATCTGAGATATGACGAAGAAGATGTCCGTGAAATGGAACGTTATTATCAGGCACGTCCTCTGGCAATCAATGTGGATTACAAGGATGCCCTGATGCGGTGCTATGATTCCTTGAAGGATGCGATCCAGGGCAGGAAAAAGCTTGAAGATCTGGGACTTCTGGAGGGAGCGTATTATATTTCCTGCAGTAAATATCTTGACCGGAAGAAGGATACTTCCGCACAGAAATCCTGGGAGGACTGGGCTGCATATGCATCTCGGATGACGGCATGCTCTGTCCTTAGAAAGGGACAGACCAGACAGGTGAAGTCACTGTTCTTTGGAGAGACGAAGACGATGAAGAGCAACTGGTGGCGGCTTGAAGAACTGGAAAAGAAAGTATATCTTGAGATTGTTACCGGGCAGAAGCCGTTGTCGTATTTCGATGAGTTTGTAAAGGAATGGAATCGTCAGGGCGGTGAGAAGATCCGTGGGGAGGTCGCGCAGGAGCTTAAGGGGAAATGATGAAGCTGCAAAGTACAAAAGACCTGCGGAAGGAATATCATGGAAGAGGACGGCGATATAAGAATGACCGCAAAAGGATGTTGTGGAACTAAGCAGTGGTGGGAATGACTGCAGGAGGGAGAATTACAGTGCAGACGGAAAATAAAAATACAGAGGCAATCTTAGTGCTGGAGCGGCAGATCTACAATTATCAGCGGGCGAATGCTGAACTGCAGACGAGTTTGGGAGAACGTTCGCTCATGCAGAAATATGGTCTGTATCTGCTGTTAGTTGGCTGGTTTCTTGCTCTGGAATTTATGAAAAACTGGATGGGATTTTTTGTTGAAATCACGGATGTGGCTTATATTCCGATCGTGATTGTTTTCGCAGTACTTCTTGTGCTGGAATACCGTCGCGACAAAAGGCGGCGGGAGACGATGGAACAGATTAAGGAGAACAGGCACAGATGCAATGAACTCCGGCAGCAGATTGAGACACTCCGAGGGAGAATGTGATCAGTATTGAAAAAATGCACATGTTGCGGTATAGTGTGCTGGGATATGGTTAGGAAAGGCATAGGTTACAGAGATGATGGAGAATATAGAGATTACATTACAGGAATTGCGCAAATGGCGTCCGGACGAGTATCGTCTGGTGGACGTCCGGGATGAAATGTCATTTTCCTATGGACATCTGCCGGGGGCAGAGCATGTGCCGGAGCAGCAGATATCAGACGGCTGGGTGCCGCCGGAGGATGGCAGGAAGACGGTGCTCTATTGCAAAAAGGGCGAGACAAGTCTCGAGGCTGCGGGATTTCTGCAGGAGAAGGGGCATATGGTATACAGCCTGAAGGGCGGATATCTGGCATGGCTGATGGGTACGATGGAAGAAGAGAATGAAAAGGATGAGAAGGAGGAGACGCCGTTTTACCTGGAGGTAGAACAGAGCATCCGCAAACGTTTCAAGAAAAAGATCTGGTGCCGGTTCACCAAAGCAATCAATGATTATGAGCTGGTGAAGGAGGGCGATAAGATTGCGGTCTGCATTTCCGGCGGCAAGGACTCCATGCTGATGGCGAAGCTTTTTCAGGAGCTGAAGCGTCATCACAAGTTCCCGTTTGAGGTTGTATTTCTGGTGATGGATCCGGGATACAGTCCGGAGAATCGCAAGGTGATCGAGAATAATGCCAGGAGACTGAATATACCGATTACAATTTTTGAGTCAAATATATTTGAGGCGGTATTTCATGTGGAGAAATCACCGTGTTATCTCTGTGCGAGAATGCGCCGCGGCTATCTGTACAGCAAGGCAAAAGAGCTTGGCTGCAACAAGATTGCGCTGGGACATCATTATGATGATGTGATCGAAACGATTCTGATGGGAATGCTTTACGGAGCGCAGATGCAAACGATGATGCCAAAGCTTCACAGCTCTAATTTCGAGGGAATGGAGCTGATCCGTCCGCTTTATCTGATCCGTGAGGACGATATTAAGGCGTGGCGTGATGCGAATGGACTTCATTTCATTCAGTGTGCATGCAAATTCACGGATACCTGCTCTTCCTGCGATAAGGATGGACAGAGCAATTCCAAGAGGCTGGAGATCAAAAAACTCATTCGTGAACTGAAGAAAACAAATCCTTTTGTCGAGGGCAATATCTTTAAGAGTGTGGAGAATGTAAATCTCAGTACGATAATCGCCTATAAAAAGGATGGCGTGAAGCATCATTTTCTGGAAACTTACGATGATAAGCAATCTTAGAAATGTAAGTTATGTGCAATATTTAAGATAAGGAGTCTTAACGTTGATCTATTTATTTACTGCGTTGTACCCGGAAGCGAAGCCACTGATCCGTGTATTTTCGCTGAAAAGAGTGCAGGACGGGCTTCCGTTTGATGTGT
>ENA-USUJ01002860-USUJ01002860.1-human-gut-metagenome-genome-assembly--contig:-NODE-2860-length-12380-cov-4.177274_pt1 | contig 12380 bp, 10 predicted proteins | sample MGYA00250061_ERZ773398 | MGnify/ENA primary metagenome ERZ773398 (study PRJEB29103, sample SAMN06111992) | human gut metagenome | biome: human gut; feature: ankylosing spondylitis patient; material...
GGAGTTGTGTCGATTTTAAAGTCGCCCGTTTGAATGATAACACCGGCAGGACATCTTATAGCCAAGCCGACAGCGTCGGGAATTGAGTGATTAACATGAATCAGCTCAATATTAAATGCACCCAAGGTTATATTGTCCCTCGGCTTGATTTCAACAAGCTTTGTTGAATTGAGAAGTCCGTGCTCCTCAAGTTTGCACTTAATAAGTCCTATGGTAAGTTTCGTTGCGTAAACAGGGACATTACATCTTTTAAGCAAATAAGCAAGTCCGCCGATATGGTCCTCGTGGCCGTGGGTAATGATAATACCTCTTATACGCTCTTGATTATTCACAACATATGTGAAATCGGGAATAACAAGGTCGACACCCGGCAATTCCGCAGTCGGGAACGCAAGTCCGCAATCGACAATAAACATATCGTCCTTGTACTGATAGACAGTCATATTCTTGCCTATCTCGTTCATACCACCTAAAAAAGAAATCTTAACCTTTTCTTTCTCCTGCGGAGCAAGAAGGCTTGCGCTTATCGGCTCTGTCAGTCCGCCGCCGCTTACGGATGCGGTGTTCACTATGCTGCCGCCTGTGCCGGGCGCGGCGTAGTCGTTTGCCGCGGCTCTGTATACTATAAGCGCGTTGCCCCCGGCAGGCACGCTTATGCCGCTTATCGTGAGCGGTGGGCCGGCCGCAACGGTAGGCGCGGCCTGAAGAACGCCGTTTACATAATACAGAACCGAATCGCCGGCAAACGTCAGGGGCGTTACCGATGCGGTGCCGGCGGTGTACGCGCCGAGATCGTCGGTGACCGTAAGGCCGGTGTACGGCGCTGAGCCTGTGTTGCTGATGCTCACGGCATAGGTCAGCGTATCGCCGCGGCGATAGCTGCCGGAAACCGAGGTCTTGCTCACGCTGAGCACTCGTGTGATTTCGCCTGTTACGATATTTGAATTGGCGGTCAAGCCGTTGTAGCTTATGCTGGCCTGGTTTGTGAATTGAGCCATCTATATCCTCCTTTGCAGACTCTGATGCCTGCTATACATTTTATGCGCAGAATACAGATGCTGTTATTTACAGAATTGTAATTGCATTTTTTCGCCCGTGAGACTATAATTCTTCTGTCAAAAGGAGAGAATTATGAGCGATTTTGAGTATTTCAAGCCATACGAGGGCGATAAGCCTTACATATTTATAAGCTATGCGCACGCGGATGACGACGCGGTCCTGCCCATCGTCAGCGACATGCATCGCCGCGGATATAACATCTGGTATGACGAGGGCATCGAGGTCGGCAGCGAGTGGCAGGAGTGCATAGCCTCGCATCTTGCCGATGCTCACCTTGTCGTTGCGTTCATATCCAATGCGTACATGCGCTCGGATAACTGCCGGCGCGAGATGCACTATGCGCAGTCAAAAAAGATAAAGACCATAAACATTTTTATCGAGGAAACGGCGCTCACACCCGGCATGGAACTTCAGATAGGCAATATTTTTGCCCTGATGAAATACACGTATCCGAGCGATGAGTATTTCTATGATAAGCTGTACAGCGCGCCGCTTTTAAACAGCGAAAACTTTGCCGATGCCTCGCCGCGCCCGACAACCGAAACGGCAAAAGCTGCGCCCGTGCCGCCCAAGAAAGAGAAAAAGGAAAAGAAAAAGCCAGGCAAGGTGAGAAAGATCGCGCGCTGGTCGATAGCTGTCGCCGTGTTCGGCGTGCTGCTGGCTGCGCTCATTGTCGGCTACTTCACGGGCTATCTCGAAAAGCTGCTCACGCCGACAACGCAGATAGAAACGCTTGCCGACGATACGGTGTGCGACTTCAAAAACGCCGTTTTTGAAAATGCCGCGCGCGAGTATACCGGCAAGGAGAGCGGCGATATAACGGTAGGGGAGCTAAAGGGCATAACCGAGCTTTATATCTGCGGCAATGAATACAGCATGCATGAGCCTACAGCCGGAGTCGGCAGCGTAAGCCAGAGCGACAAATCCGCAGCGTACACCGATTGGCAGGGCAATGAAAAGACCGTCAGCCGCGGCAGCGTAAACGATTTGTCGGATCTGCGGTATTTCACAGGACTCAAAACGCTTTGGCTTCAGTACCAGAGCCTGAGCAGCCTCGAAACGATGCCGGCCTGCTCGATAACGAGCCTTAATATCGATGGCAGCAGAGTCGCGGCGCTCGACGGCGTCGGCAATCTGCCCGAGCTTCGGAAAATCAGCGCAAATTACAATCCGCTCGGCTCACTCGGTGATCTGAATAAGTGCCAGAAGCTGACGCACGCGAGCTTCATCGGCGCAAGCTGCACCGACTTCTCGGTATTCAAGCCGCTGGTGAATATCCAGAGCGTTGCGTTTTCAAACTGCTCGCTGAGCGATATCAAGCAGGTGCTGGATATGAGCTCGCTGCGCAGCGTGAAGCTGTATGACTGCAACCTCAGCGGCGGATTCTTTAAGTCGTTTGACCGCGAACGGGCAATAACCGAGCTGGAGCTTGTAAGCTGCACTGTTGATACAACGAACGGCCTTGAGGACTTCACTGGCCTAACGATGCTTCGCCTTACAGGAACACGCGGGGTTTCCGACTGGTCAGTTCTCGATATGCTCACTGCGCTCAAGACTGTTTATATTGATGACGGCCTTTCTTCAAGCTTCACCGGTGAGCACCAGTATCAAATAGTAACTGAATAAAATCTATCCCGAGTGCATTGTACTCGGGATAGTGTTATTCATTTTCGCTTTTTTTGGAAACGGATTCGACCGTAGTCTCCGGAACAGGCTCCTGTTCGGGCTTGGGTTCAATGCTCAGTGCGACGATCTTCTCCGTCAGCAGCTTATAAAGATGCGAGTATATCGCAGATTCAACTACCAGGTGCTTCACCGAGCTGTCATCCCTGCGGTTGGGGTCGAATACGTCGGCTGCGAGCTGCTTGACCTGCTCTGTGCACAGGCGGCACAGACTGCGGTGGCGCATGACAAAGTCATCGTAAATCTCCTTGACCTCTTCTTCGGGAATATTCATCGGAATTATCTTGCTTACAACGGATATGCTCAGGCTCTGCTTGAGGGTGCATATCATGATAAGATACGCAAGATGGATCTTAGTGTATTTTTTCTTCACCGGAGCGGGCATAATCTTCATGCGGACGTAATTATTGATCGTGCTCGGAGTGATTATCGGATCGCTGCCCGGCATGTGCGGAAAAAGGTCAAGAAAGCGGCCGACGAGCGATATGACCTGATCCATATAAAGATCAAAGTCGGGAAGCTCGTCCCAGGTCGGAAGCGAAAAACGGTTTATGTATTTATCCCATCTGCGCAGCTTGGCTGCAACGAATTTGCTGTTATATATAGGTCGTTCCTCCCTAAGGTGTTATATAATACATTATAGCACCGATTTGAATTCGTGACAAGAAAATATAATATTCATTATTATTTCTTAATAAAGTATTTACTTAGAGATAAAAATGCGGTAATATGATATAACATGTTAGATACCCATGGAGGTGTATGATGTCAATTGAAGTATTCACTGATTCGGCGGCCAATCTTCCGGCTGCAAAGATCAAAGAGATGAATATACATGTGATCGCGTGCAGCTATGAGCTGGACGGTAAGATCATAAAGTGCCCTTTAGTTCCCGAGAGCTTTGACGGTCACGAGTTTTATGATATGCTCCGAGCTAAAGCCGAGCTCCGCACGAGCATGACAAATTCACATGACATTGCAGAGGCCTTTGAAACCGAGCTTTCTAAGGGCAACGATATTGTCTATATAAGTATTTCATCCGGCATAAGCGGAACATATAATGCCGGACGTCTTGCGGCCGAGGAGCTGCGCGATAAATATCCCGAGCGGCGCATTGAAGTGTTTGACTCTATGGGTGCAGGACTCGGTATCGGCTTACTTGCCATGAAAGCTGCTGACTACAGGGACGAGGGGCTCAACATGAATGCGCTCATCGAGCACCTTGCCTCCGACCGCAGCGGCCTTTGCGAGTATTTCACGGTCGATGACCTCATGCATCTTCGGCGCGGCGGAAGACTGTCCGGCATAGCCGCAATGGTTGGAACGGTTCTTAACGTGAAGCCGCTCCTGCGCGGCGACGAGGAAGGGAAGATCGTCGTTTTCTCAAAGCTCCGCGGCAGGAAGAAAGCAATAGAGGCCATTGCGCATGAGTACGAGGCCAAAGCCGTCGATCCGCAGCATCAGCGCGTTGCCATAAGCCACGGCGATTGCCTTGAAGACGCTGAAAAGCTCGCCGAAATGGTTCGTGCCATTGCCGAACCGGAGGAGCTTATAATCTCCATGCACGAGCCGTTCACCGGCATTCATGTCGGCCCCGGCATGCTGTCGCTGTTCTTCATCGGCGCAGGAAGATGAACAAAAGACCGCTTTCGCGGTCTTTTGTTATTGAAATAATAAGCTTTATCAGTGGTGATCCTTTGCGTTTGTGCCTTTGTCGCCGACACCGAAGTGAAGCTCCTTCATGCCTTCGACCTCGTCGCAGATATCCTTGAGCTGGCATACGGTGCAGTCGGTGGGCAGACCTTCCATGATGTGGGTCAGCGTGTTGGTGATTGCATCGGCTTTCTTGGCGTTTTCAAGCATTGCCTTGAAGTCGAGCGAGGGATCAGTGACGAAAATGACCTTAACGTTGAGAACGTTTGCGTCTTTCTTATATGCCTCGATGTAGCGGTAGCCGACCTGCTCGAAGTTAATGCCGCGCTTTATGGCTTTCTTGGAAACGCGGACCTGCTCGCGGTGGCTTTCCGGGGACATGCGCACCATGTAGCCTTCAGGATAGACGTGGTACTTGCAGAACTCAATGTCTTTAAGTGCGCGGTAGACCTCTTCATCCTCGCCGTCGAGAACGCCGACGCGCAGCAGAACGATGCGCGCGAAGGGAACGTCCTTCTTTATTGCCTTGAGGTCGGGACCGTAGAGCACGACCTCGTCGCGGTTGACAAGCTCTGAGCTTGTTGTGGTGCAGATGTAGTTTGCCGAGCCCAGACCGAGAGCGCCAAGCTCATACGCGGCGTCCGACTGGAGCACAAGCTCTGCCGAGCCGAGATCCGGCCATGCCTTGCCTGCTTTGTATGGCCATGCCTTGGGAGAGCCTTTTGCAAGCAGCTCGTTGGTGTGCTTTATAAGAGCATTGTACAGTTCCATGTTGGTATCTCCTTTACCTTATTTCCTTTGGTTATATTATAGACGCTCGGTCCATAAAAACGTGTAGCAAATTCTACAGGTCATAATAAATGTTAAAATAATTGCATTTTTCCGCAAAAAACGGAGCCACTAGCAAATGACTCCGTTTTTTGTGTTTATAAATAAGATATCGCGCTCAGAACGAACCGCTGCGGCCGCCGTGAGTGCTGCCGCCGCTTGAAACATGCGTGCTGCTGAAGCCGCCGCGATCATTATCGTCATCCTTCGGCTTTGCCGTCACGGAAACGGTGTGATACAGGAACAGATCCTCGCTCCTGCCGGGAGTGAAGCTTCCTGAGCGCAGATAATCCGCTGCCGATGACTTCATAGAAACCGACTTCATGCCTCGCTTCATTGAAAGCGTGACGATAAGCGCAACGATAAGTCCGACAAGCAGCGAGCCTATAAGCCAGACGCTGTTAAAATACATGACGCTCGGCGTGTAGTCGTAATCGTCGTCTGTGTCATCGCTGTAATTGCCGTCATCCGGCTCATAGGCAGACAGGCACGGGCCGCAGTCGTCTGCAAAGCTGATCGCCGCGCCGGACCAGTCGCCGTCGGAAAGGTAGGGAAGCAGGTTGCCGACGATATAGTCAAGATCACTGTCCGTGAAAGCGTCGATGCAGCTGCCTGAGGTGCTTATTGCCCAAACGCGCTCGCTTTCGCTTATAAGAAGCAGTATGCCGTCCTTGTTTTCACCCTGGCCGATTTCGTTTTCGTCATAAAAATCGTCGGCGGCTTCCTCGGCTGTCTTGCCGTCGAGCGAGGAAGCCGTGACAACTGCGACATCAACACCATAGATTCGGTTGAGCTCGGCGAGCTTGCCGCTTATAATCTCGGTGTCAAACTCGTCAAAAAGACCCTCCTGATCATATACGATGCTCTTGTCGCTGTCGGCAAGAGCGGCCGGAATGAGTGAAACGCAGAGAAGCAACGCAAGGATAAAAGATAAAAGCTTCTTTTTCATGCCGCACCTCCTCAATGAAACAGCAGCCAGAACACGGCGTAGGCGGCGACCGAAGCTCCGGCGAATACAGAGCCGAAATACGTCCAGAACAGCCCCTTGTCAACCGGCAGATCACCGACAAATTTGCCGGTCTGACCGTTCATTGCAAAGGTGTATTTCTCGCCGTTCCATGTGGTGTTGAGTATCCACACGGGGTAGAGCGCATAGTGCTTCCGGCCGCCGGAAAACTGCACGGACACATTCTCGGGAACAACGGAATCATAGCCCTGCACGGTGCTCTGTAAAACAAGATCCGAGCTGCGCTTAACGCGCTCGTTTGCTCTCTCGTTGCACTCGTCCGAGCTTACGTCGTATTTGTCGGCAAGATAGCCGGACAGATAAGCCATGCTGAAATCAACCGCTTCGGAAAAATCAAACGGCTCAAGCGATTCCATAAGATCGTCCGGCATTTTCTTCGAGCCGTCGACCGGGATATGGTCAAAGCTCATGCTGCCGCTGCGCAGAACGCTGTAGTGGCTGGTCTCGGTGTAATCGTAATCCTTATCCGACCAGAAGCGGGTGCGCGTTGCGTGGTATCGTGCCTCGGCGTCGGCGTCGGTGTCAAACAGCCAGAAGGGAACGTACACGCCCTTTATCTCGTCGATGTGGTTTTCACTTTTGAAGAGCTTCGGCAAAAGCTTCTTGCCGGTAAGGTGCTTTTTAAGAGCCTCCTTTGCGGTATTCTTATCGAGCTTGAAGGGAATGATATAGTCCGGCTTCAGCTCGCCGGAAAGCTGTGATTTAAAAATGGTGGGATTGCCGCAGAACGGGCAGCTTGTCGCCGCCGTCGTGTCATCAGCAATTATCTCGCCGCCGCAGCTTTGACAGACATAGATGCACATACCGTCGCCATCGCCGTCAAAACGCTCCTTTTCGTCGTCCGATATCCAGTTCATGTCATCGGACATATCATTTTTCAGGCTCTCGTCATAGCTTTTGAGCGTTTCAAGCTCAAACTCCGTGTCGCAATACGGACACTTCATTTTACCGACTGCGCTGTCGTAGGCTATGAAGCCGCCGCAGCAGGGACATTTATATTGAACGGTATTCTTCGTTTCCATAAGCATCAGACCTTATCGTTGTCGTTGAACGGGTCGCCGCATTTCGGGCAGAACTTCGGCGGCTGCGACTGATTGGCAGGGACCCAGCCGCACTTATCGCACCTGTATCTCGGAGCGCCGGTCGGACGAGGCTTGCCGCACTCGGGGCAGAAATTATCCGTTGAAATCGTGCCGCAGGAGCAGGTCCACGCGGAAGAAGGCTGTGCCGGTGCTGCCTGCGCAGGAGCTGCCGCCTGCTGCTGGGCTGCCGCCATGCCGTAAAGCGCCTGAGCGTTTGCGCCGCCGGCGTTAGCTGCCATACCCATGCCCATGAAACCTGCCATAGCGCCTGAGCTGTTGCCTGCTGCCGTGCGCATGGCGTCGGTCTGAGCGCCGATGACGGCGCCTGCTGCAAGAGCGGGATTTGCAAGCGCGGCGGCGCGCTGAAGCTCCTTGAGCTTTTCCGCGTCCTCTTCGGGGATGCTGACGGAGTTCATTGCTATGGAAACAACGCTTATTCCGCGCAGCTCCGACCATTTGCGTGTGAGCGTTTCATTCATAAGGTCGCAAAGCTCAATGGTGTGCGCCGGGATCTGGTTCGGGCGCATTTCAAATGTCGAAAGCCGTGCAAAGGCCGGCTGAAGTGCGCTGACAAACTCGGATTTAAGCTGCGAGTCGATCTCCGAGCGCTCGTAGGCCTGCTCAACGTTGCCGCAGACATTTGTGTAAAACAGCAGCGGATTTGTGATCTTATAGGAATAAACGCCGTTGCATCTGACTTCGGTGTCCGTATCAAGTCCTATACGGTTATCAACAATGCGGAAGGGGATGGGCGTTGCGGTGCCGAATCTGTTATCGACTATCTCCTTGGTGTTGAAGTAGTAAACGCGCTGATCCTTGCCGGTGTCGCCGCCGAAGGTAAAGCGCTTGCCGATGGTCTTGAAGGTGTCAAGTATCGCCTGACCGAGACTGCCGGAGAAAATGCTCGGCTCAGTCGATGCATCGTATGTAAACTGCCCCGGCTCTGCGCAGACCTCGACGACCTTGCCCTGCTCGACGATTATCATGCACTGGCCGTCGGCAACGGCAATGCCCGAGCCGCTTGAAATGATGTTGTCATTGCCCTTGGTGTTCGACGAGCGCGAGCTTGTGCGCTTTGCGCCCTTTACAACGAGCGTGTCCTTATCAATCGCATCGCAGTAGAAAAACTCCTTCCACTGGTCTGCCATCGTTCCGCCGAGAGCGCCTGCGCCGGCCCTTATAAGTCCCATATCAATAAAACCCCTTTCAAGAATGCGTTGATTTTCAATGCATACTACATTTGCATGTAATTGTACAAATTATATCATGCACGAGCGGTGCTTTCAACAATTTTCAACACTTGCGGATATTAAATTATAGTGTTAAAATAAAGCGTTTGATAATAAAGGGGGTAAACTTCATGAGCATTATTAAAGACATAAACCTTGCGCCTTCCGGCGAGATGAAGATAAACTGGGTCGAGCGCAACATGCCCGTGCTGCGCGGTATCGGCCGCCGCTTTTCCGAGGAAAAGCCTTTTAAGGGACTCAAGGTCGCGCTTTCCGTCCACCTTGAGGCCAAAACCGCGTATCTGTGCCGCGTGATGGAAATGGGCGGCGCGGAAATGTATGTCACAGGCTCAAACCCTCTTTCCACTCAGGATGACGTTGCCGCGGCGCTGGCTGCCGGCGGCATGAACGTTTTCGCGGAATACGGCTGCACCGAGCAGCAGTATGAAGACTGCCTGCGCGAGGTGCTCAAGATCGGCCCCAATATCATCATTGACGACGGCGGCGACCTCGTCCATCTTATGCACGAGGAGTTTGCGGACCTCATCCCCGGCGTTATTGGCGGCTGCGAGGAGACAACGACCGGCATTAACCGCCTGCGCATCATGTCCGCTGCCGGTGCGCTGCGCTTCCCTATGGTCATGGTAAACGATGCCGACTGCAAGCACATGTTCGATAACCGCTACGGCACCGGCCAGAGCGTTTGGGACGGTATCTGCCGCACGACAAATCTTATCATCGCCGGCAAATACGTTGTCATATCCGGCTACGGCTGGTGCGGCAAGGGCGTCTCGCTCAGAGCAAAGGGACTGGGCGCAAAGGTCATCGTTACTGAAACCGACCCCATCCGCGCGCTTGAAGCCGTAATGGACGGATACGAGGTCATGCCCATGAAAGAGGCTGCCAAGATCGGCGATATCTTCTGCACCGTCACCGGCGGCAGAGACATAATCACCGCAGAGCACTTCCCCCTGATGAAGGACGGCGCTATCCTCAGCAACGCAGGCCACTTTAATGTTGAGGTCGATATGGCGGCGCTTGAGAAAATGGCGGTCAAAAAATACGAAGCGCGCCACAATATCCAGGGCTATGTCATGCCCGACGGAAGAACTCTTTTCACCATAGCCGAGGGCAGGCTTGTTAACCTTGCCGCAGCCGACGGTCACCCGGCGGAGATCATGGACATGAGCTTTGCGATCCAGGCGCTGTCGGCAAAGTATCTTGCTGATAACCGCGGCAGGCTCGAGGCCGATGTTGTCTCCGTTCCGCGCGAGATAGACTATGAGGTCGCAAGATGCAAGCTCGACGCGATGGGCGTCGGTATAGACAGTCTCAGCCGCGAGCAGGCCGAGTATCTCGGAAAGTGATCTTTAAGCTAAGCAACGCGAAAGGAGGCTCCTAAATGGATAATATGGAGAATATGGACTTTGAGGCCATGCGCGATAAGCAGGCCGACGAGCTCATGCAGCTTCTTGACGAGCGCAGAATGAAGGAGCTTCAGCTCCGCCTTGAGGACATGAATGAATTCGACGTTGCCGAGTTCCTGTCCGAGATCGGCGATAACCGCATGCCGATGGTGTTCAGGCTTTTGTCCAAGCAGATGGCGGCGGACGTTTTTGCAAACTTCGATTCTCCCGAGCAGGAGCAGATAATAAACTCCATCACAGACTCGGAGCTGTCGGCGATCATCGAAGAGCTTTACGTTGACGATGCCGTTGACATGATGGAGGAGCTGCCGGCAAACGTCGTAAAGCGCGTTATGCGCACTGCAACGCCGGAAACCAGACGGCTTATAAATCAGTACCTAAATTACCCCGAAAACTCGGCAGGCAGCATAATGACGGCCGAGTTCGTGGATCTCAAAAAATACATGAACGTGCGCGAATCTATTGCGCGCATACGCAGGATAGGCGAGGATAAGGAGACTATCTACACCTGCTTTGTCACCTCCGCCGACCGAAAGCTTGAGGGCGTTTTGTCCGTAAAGGATCTGCTTTTGTCAGACGATGAGACGGTCATAGAAGATATAATGGACACAAATATCGTGTTCTGTATGACGCACGATGACCAGGAGGAAGCGGCGGAAAAGATCTCCGACTACGACCTTATGGCGCTGCCCGTTGTCGATAAGGAAGGCCGCCTCGTCGGCATCGTCACCGTTGACGACGTCATCGACGTTATGGAAGCCGAGGCCACCGAGGACTTCGAGCTCATGGCCGCAATGACGCCTTCGGACAAGCCCTATTCGAGAACAAGCGCGTGGGACATGTGGAAGCGAAGAGTACCGTGGCTCATGTTCCTCATGCTTTCTGCAACGTTCACGAGCATGATAATCAACTCCTTTGAGGATGCGCTTGCCGTGCAGGCCGTGCTCATCGGGTTTATCCCAATGCTTATGGGCACCGGCGGCAACTCCGGCGCGCAGGCTTCAACGGCCGTTATACGAAGCATCTCCCTCGGCGATACCGAGCCGGAGGACGTCGGCCGCGTCATATGGAAAGAGTTCCGCGTTGCCATCCTGTGCGGAGTCACACTTGCAGCGGTCAACTTTGCAAAAATGCTGTTAGTGGACAGAATACTTTTGAACAACGACGGCGTTACGCTCACCGTTGCTGCCGTTGTCAGCCTTTCGATCGTGCTCATCGTTATGTTTGCAAAGGTCGTCGGAAGTGTGCTGCCCATAGCGGCAGAAAAGCTCGGCGTTGACCCGGCAGTCATGGCAAATCCCCTGATATCGACCATCACCGATGCGGTCTCGCTGCTTATTTATTTTGAAATAGCAAAGCTTATGATAAGCTTTTAGTCCCCATATCTCAGCAAAAGGATACTATACAGAGAATGCTTGTTTTGTTTGAAAAGATGGCGCTGCTTGTAATTATACTTGCCATCGGATACATTTGCGCAAAAATCAAGCTCGTTGGCCCGGAGTTTAATAAGGGCCTGAGCAAAATGGTCATAAACGTGTTCCTCGCCGGAATGATACTGGCCTCGGTAATGAATAAGGAGCTGAGCATGAGCAAGGGCGATATGCTTTTCGGCATAGCCATGCTTTTTGTGATGCAGATCGTGTGCTTTGCTGTCGGCATGATAACGCCTGCCGCAATGCGCATAAAAGACGGCGATAATGGCATGTATAAGCTTATAACGTCCTTTTCAAACCTCAGCTTTATGGGCGTTCCGGTGATCTCGGCGGTGTATGGCGAGGGCGCGATCTTCTTCGCCTCGCTGGGCAATATCTCGTTTAACGTTCTGCTTTACACCGTCGGGATCATGCTGCTTCAGAGCAATGGAGAAAAGAAAGAAAAGATAAGCATTAAAAGCATGATAAACGTCCCGATAATCGCAACGGTCATCGCAACGGTCATATTCCTGTTTGAAATACCGATGCCGGTGATAGTGGTTGACGTTGCCGACATGCTCTCCGATGCCTGTGCGCCGCTTTCGATGATGTGCATCGGTCTGTCGCTGGGCAGCGTTTCGATAAAGGATGCGTTCGTTCATCCGCGGATTTACGGGATAAACTTCATGCGTCTTATCGTCGCGCCCGTTGTGGTCTGGCTCGTGCTCAAGCTTTTTGTGAGCGATATCGTCATGCTCGGCTCGATCGTCATAATCGCAGCCTGTCCGCCGGCGATAATATGCGCGCTGCTCGGCATGGATTACGGCCGCGACGGTGTCGAAGCCTCGGAAACGATTTTTGTCGGTACGGTGCTTTCGATGTTCACAATACCGTTGCTGGTCTCGCTCCTCGGACTGAGTCTATAGCTACATAGCAAAAGCGCCCTCTGTTGAGGGCGCTTCAGTTTGTCGAAAAACCAA
>ENA-USUJ01002870-USUJ01002870.1-human-gut-metagenome-genome-assembly--contig:-NODE-2870-length-12351-cov-3.888382_pt1 | contig 12351 bp, 8 predicted proteins | sample MGYA00250061_ERZ773398 | MGnify/ENA primary metagenome ERZ773398 (study PRJEB29103, sample SAMN06111992) | human gut metagenome | biome: human gut; feature: ankylosing spondylitis patient; material...
TCGAGCCGGCTTATGTAGCTTTGTGAAATGCCCAGCATATCCGCTACCTCCTTTTGCGTGTATTCACTTCCGCCGCCAAGGCCGAAGCGCAGGGTGATTATGCTTTTTTCTCTGTCGCCGAGGGAATTTACGGCGTTTAAAAGCATCTGACGATCGGCGTCGTCCTCAAGCGGACGGCTTACCTCGTCGTCATCGGTTCCGAGAACATCCGAGAGCAGCAGCTCGTTGCCGTCCCAGTCGGTGTTCAGCGGCTCGTCAAAGCTCACCTCGCTGCGTTGGTTGCTGATCTTGCGCAGATGCATCAGTATCTCGTTTTCTATGCACCGTGAAGCGTAGGTGGCAAGCTTTATGTTCTTGTCGCTGCGGAAGGTGTTTATTGCCTTTATAAGGCCGATAGTTCCTATGGAAATGAGATCCTCGAGGTTAACGCCCGTATTTTCAAACCGCCTCGATATATAGACGACGAGGCGCAGATTATGTTCCGTAAGCAATTTTTTGGCGCACTCGTCGCCGTTTTCCATTGCGATTATTGCCTTTTCCTCGTCGGCCTTGTCAAGCGGAGGGGGCAGAGTGTCGCTGCCGCCTATGTAAAACAGCCCTTTTTCGGGCAGAAGATGCCGCTCAATCCAGCTTTTAATAATGCTTATAATATCCACATTCATTCTCCTTTCATATGATCGAATCGAACCCATCTCCGCCGAGCGGAGTGGGGGATACGGCAACTATCACATCGTCGCGCTGCTCTCCGTCAACGTAAACTGCGTCCGGCCTGAACGCTGCCAGCATGCCGGACTCTGTTCCGACGGCGCTGTACGGTATAAGCCGCATTTTTCCCGAAAGCTGCGGCAGGGATATGAGCCTTGTGCAGTCTGTGCTCAAAAGCTCATCCTCGCAGCCTGGAAACAGCGGAGCCAGACGTGCAGCCGGTGCTATCAGCACACTGTCACCGCTCACGGGATCGAGAAGTGCATTCCCACTGTCGTGCAGGCAGCGAAGAAAAACACGCCTTCCCATAAATTCGATCTCAACATCCGAAACACAGGCATCGGCGCTTTTTACACTCCTTCGAAAAACAAAGCTCAAAACGGCGTAGATAAGCGCAAACGACAAAATAAGCACCGGAAGCGAAACAGGTATGTATGCTCCGATGCCAAAGCTTTCGCCGTTTTGCAGCGATATTGCCCAGACGGCTCCGCCGAATAATGCGGAAACGGCAAAAAAAGTAAGGCAGCAGCGCCAAAGCTTATCCTCGCCGCCGAAGGCGATCAGCGCCATAAGTAGGCCGCATATGAGCTTAACCGGCCAGAGCTTAAAAAAAGCAAGTCCCGGAAGCAGACTGAGCGCGGCGTAAAGCGCGCCGAAAACGGCAGCGGCGGCGTACCTTGCCCGTCGGAGCCTTATTCCGCAAAGCCGCGCCGAGCATAAGACTATGAGATAATCGAGAACGAGGTTAAGAAAAAACAGCCGGTCTATGTAAATGATGTCCATAACGAAATTATAAGCGCCTCCGGGCGCACAATTTGTCATTTGTTAATTGTCAAATGCGTTTTGGTATGGTAAAATACATTAGTTTTGATCGTGGACGCCCGGTCTGCGGTACTACTATATTAATTGTAAAGGATAAGCTATGTGGTTTTGGTTTGCGCTGATAGCGCTTTTGTGTTGGAGTGGTTCCGATCTTTTTTCAAAGATCGGCTGTCAGGATTCTGATGATAAATACAGTCACCTGAAGATGGTCATGGCCGTCGGCCTTGTGATGGGTCTTCATGCCGCGTATGAGATATTCGTCGGCGGCGTTACGATAAACGGAGAGGTAATTTTAAAATACCTGCCCGTTTCAATGCTGTATATCGTTTCGATGACGGTCGGCTATGTCGGGCTTAGATATATTGAGCTTTCGATATCCTCGCCCATATGCAACTCGTCCGGCGCGATAGTTGCGGTGCTCATATTCGCAACGCAGGGCATAAACGGCCTGCCGCCGATGGCTCTTGCGGCAGTTGCGCTTGTCTGCATCGGCGTTATCGCCCTCGGCTTTACGGAAGCAAACGAGGATGAGGAGCTGCGCCGCGCACGTCAGGATGCGAGCAATCATCACTATGCAAAAAGCTGGCTTGCAATAGCGCTTCCCGTTATCTACTGCCTGCTGGATGCGCTCGGCACATTTGCCGACAGCCGCGTGCTCGAAACCCTCAATGAGGACTCTGCAAACGTTGCGTATGAGCTGACCTTCCTTGTCGTCGGCATCGTATGCGCCGTGTACGTTCTCGGCGTTAAAAAGCAGAAGCTCATCCCCAGGCGCGAGGCGCCCAAATACACCGGCGCGATTTTTGAAACGGCCGGCCAATTTGCGTACATATATGCACTTGCCGATACGGCGCACGCCGCGCTTGCCGCCCCCATGATATCGGCATACTGCGTGGCCTCCGTCGTGTGGAGCCGCATTTTCCTCAAGGAAAAGCTTTCACTTAAACACTACGCCTCCATACTGCTCGTGGTTGCCGGCATAGTGATATTGGGTATACTTGATATTTAATAAAGGAGATCGAATATGTCTGACCCTGTTTATAAGAGAATACTTATCAAAATAAGCGGCGAGGCGCTCGCCGGGGATAAAAAGACCGGCTTTGACTTTGACTTCATGTCAAAGGTCTGCGAAACGGTCAACAAATGCACCCAAATGGGCGTTGAGGTCGGCATAGTCGTCGGCGGCGGCAACTTCTGGCGCGGCGTTAAGGACGGAGCGGGCCATGTCGAGCGCGTCTCGGCAGACCGTATGGGTATGCTTGCAACGGCGATGAACTGCCTTGCGTTTGCCGATGTTCTCCGCCAGTCCGGCGGCGAGGCGAAGGTGCTCACGGCCGTCGATATCCAGGGTGTCGGCGAAAGATACAGCACCGATAAGGCGATCGAGTATCTCAAGTCCGGCAAGGTCGTCATGTTCGGCTGCGGCACCGGCTGCCCGTTTTTCTCGACCGACACTGCCGCGGTGCTCCGCGCAGCCGAGATCGGAGCGGACGCTATCCTGCTTGCAAAGAACATTGACGGTGTGTACTCGGCAGACCCGAAGGTCGATCCGAGCGCAGTTAAGTATGACAGCATAAGCTACGACGATGTCCTTGCTCAGCATCTTGCCGTAATGGACAGTACGGCAACGAGCCTTGCTATGGATAACGATATCCCCGTAATAGTTTTTGCTCTTGCAGAGCCTGAAAACATTGTCCGCGTGCTTCAGGGCGAAAAGCTCGGCACGACTGTGACCAAGTAAGCAGATTAATATAACGCATATAAATGTCAGGAGGTAATACCATGTCCAAATATCCCGAAATCGAAAGCAAAATGAAAAAGACCGCGGAGGTGCTGAAAACTCAGCTTGCATCAGTGCGCGCAGGAAGAGCAAACGCGGCGGTTCTCGATCAGATCACTGTCGATTACTATGGCGTGCCCACCCCCATCCAGCAGGTCGCATCCATCTCCGTTCCCGATCCCCGTTCTCTTATGATCCAGCCATGGGACGCATCCGTTCTCAAGGGCATTGAGAAGGCCATCCTCGCATCCGAGCTTGGCATCAATCCCCAGAACGACGGCAGAGTCATAAGACTTGTATTTCCGCAGCTGACCGAGGAACGCCGCAAGGAGCTTGCAAAGCAGGTCAAGAAGTACGGCGAGGAGTCCAAGGTCGCAATCAGAAATATCCGCCGCGAGGCAATTGATAAATTTAAAAAGCAGCAGAAGGCATCCGAGATCACCGAGGATGACTACAAGGACATTGAAAAGGACATTCAGAAGCTGACCGACGACTATATTAAGGAAGTCGAGTTGATAGCGGAAGCAAAGGAAAAGGAACTTTTCGAGATCTGATCATGGCAGAGAATATCACTAATAATGCGGCGTGGGAGCAGGCAAAATGTCTCCCACGCCATATTGCCATAATACTTGATGGCAATGGCCGCTGGGCCAAAAAGCGTCTCCTGCCGCGCAATGCAGGACATCTTGCAGGATCGGAGACATTTCGCAATATCGCGACCTACTGCAAGGAAATAGGCGTTGAGTACCTGACGGTGTACGCGTTTTCAACGGAAAACTGGAAGCGCCCCGAGGAAGAGGTCGGCGGCATTATGAAGCTGCTGGATAAGTATCTTCACGAGGCGATACGCGATATGCGAAAGAAGAACATCCGCATGAAGGTGTTCGGCGACGTTTCGCGCCTTTCTCCGCAGCTTCAGCAGCTTATAGCGGAGACCGATGAGATATCCAAAGATATCGAGGGCTTTCAGGCGAATATCTGCATAAACTACGGCGGCAGAGCGGAGATAGTGCGCGCCGCACAGGCCTATGCCGAGGATTACGCCGCCGGAAAGGTCACCGATAGGCTCACCGAGGACATGTTTTCAAATTACATGTACTCTGCCGGCATTCCCGACCCGGATCTTCTCATTCGCCCGGGCGGAGAGTTCAGGCTTTCAAACTTCCTGCTCTGGCAGTGCGCATACTCGGAGTTTTATTATACCGACACACTGTGGCCGGATTTCACTCCGCAGGAATTGGACAAGGCGATCGAAGCGTATAACAGCCGCGACCGCCGTTTCGGAGGTGTAAAACCGTGATCAAAGCAGTATCCATTCTCGGCTCGACAGGCTCGATAGGCCGCCAGAGCATCGCTGCCGCAAAGCATTTGGGTGTACCCGTCGTCGCGCTGACGGCGAACAGAAAAACCGATCTTGTCGAACAGCAGGCAAGAGAATTAAAGCCCAAGTTTGTTGCGATATTTGACGAAAACGCGGCAAAAGACCTAAAAACTCGCCTTGCCGATACCGATATTCGCGTCGGCAGCGGGATGGAGGGACTCATTGAAGCAGCAACGCTGAATGCTGCCGACTGTGTTGTGACTGCCGTATCCGGATCCGTGGGACTTAAGCCCACGCTTGCAGCCATAAGTGAAAAAAAGCGCATAGCTTTGGCAAATAAAGAGACCCTCGTTTGCGCAGGCGAGATCGTTATGCCTGCGGCAAAAGCCGCAGGAGCCGAGATCGTTCCCGTAGACTCGGAACATTCTGCGATCTTCCAGTGTCTAATGGGAAGAGCGCCCGGAGAGCTGAAAAAGATACTGCTCACCGGCAGCGGCGGCCCGTTCAGAGGCAAAAGCCGCGCGGAGCTTGAGAATGTAACGCCCGAGCAGGCGGTAAAGCATCCTAACTGGAGCATGGGCGCAAAGATATCCGTCGATTCGGCAACGATGATGAATAAGGGCCTTGAATTTATTGAGGCAATGCACCTTTTCGGCGTAACGCCCGATGATATTCAGGTCGTTGTGCATCCGCAGAGCATCGTTCACTCCATGGTCGAGCTTGTTGACGGAACCGTTATCGCGCAGCTCGGCGTTCCTGATATGGGGCTTCCCATTCAGCTTGCGATGACTTATCCCGAGCGTAAGGCGTCGCCCTTTGAGCATCTTGACTTCTATGCAATGAAGGACATGACCTTTGGAGCGCCCGACTATGAAAAAACTCCGTGCCTTAAGCTTGCGATGGACTGCGCGCGCATCGGCGGCACGGCTCCGTGCATCATGAGCGCGGCAAACGAAGTTGCCGTTGCAATGTTTCTCAATCATCGCCTCGGCTATAATCGGATATATGACTGTGCTTTGCAGGCGGTAGAAAGCATAGAAATAGTTAATAAGCCCGACCTTGAGGCTGTACTGGCTGCCGATGAGCAGGCCAGAGTATTTGTCAGGGAGCATTTTTCTTAATGTATATCGTAATCGCAATACTTATGTTCGGCGTGCTTATCGCCATCCATGAGTTCGGCCACTTTGCAACCGCAAAGGCCTGCCGTGTGCGCGTGGATGAATTTTCGATAGGCATGGGCCCGGCGATCTTCAAAAAGCAGAAGGGCGAAACGCAGTATTCGCTTCGCATTCTGCCCATCGGCGGCTACTGCGCAATGGGTGAGGATGAGGAGTCGGAGGATCCGCGCGCATTTCCGAATCAGAACTTCTGGAAGCGGCTTGCCATTTTGTGCGCAGGCTCGTTCATGAACTTTCTGCTCGGCATTGTCCTTATTGTTATTATGTACAGCGGTGCGGAAGCCTTCCGCGCCCCGATAATAGACGATTTTCTGGACGGATGTGCGTATAACAGCGCCGATGCATTTCAGGCCGGTGATGAGTTTTACAGCATTGACGGCAACAGGATATATCTTATAAGCGACGTGTCTATGTTCCTTGAGCGCGGAAACGGAGTTTACGATATCGTCATGCTGCGCGACGGGCAGAAGGTCGAGTTTAACGATATGAAGCTTGTTCCGACCATCGAGAGCGAGCAGGGACTTAAATACGGCTTCGTGTGGGGCATTGAAAAGGCAACGTTCAGCGTCAAGTGCGAATACGTCTGGAACACGGCAAAGGAGTTTTCACGCCTTGTCTGGCTCGGCCTCGGCGACCTTATCCACGGTGCGGTCGGCGTTGACGAAATGGCAGGCCCGGTCGGGATCGTCGATATGATGAACGAGGTCGGTTCCTCGGCGGCGAGCACTGCCGACGCGGTGTACAGCATGCTGTATTTCTCGGCGTTTATCGCCATTAACCTTGCTATAATGAACATGCTCCCGATCCCGGCGCTTGACGGAGGCAGAGTGTTTTTCATGATAGTAACGGTCATTTTTGAGGCCATAACAAAAAGAAAACCCGATCCCAAGTACGAGGGATATATCCATGCAGGCGGCATGGTGCTCCTGCTGCTTCTGATGGGATTTATAATGTATAACGACATAGCACGACTCATAACGGGGTGAGTAAATGTTTGAAAGAAAGCTTACAAAGAAAATAACCGTCGGCGGAGTGGAGATAGGCGCGCTGTCGCCCGTCTCGGTCCAGTCGATGTGCAATACAAAAACGCACGATGTTGAGGCAACGGTCGAGCAGATAAAGCGCCTGCGCGCCGCCGGATGCGATATTGTGCGCCTTGCCATACCCGATATGGCGGCGGCCGAGGCGATCTCGCAGATAAAAGCCGAGACCGATATGCCGCTTGTTGCGGATATCCACTTTGACTATCGCCTCGCGCTTGCGGTTGCCGAGCGCGGAATAGATAAGATACGTATAAACCCGGGCAACATAGGCAGTGAGGAGAATGTCCGCAAGGTCGCCGAAGCCTGCCGCAAGCGCAATATACCTATCCGCATCGGAGTGAACGGCGGAAGCCTTGAAAAACCGCTGCTTGAAAAATACGGGCATCCGTGCCCCGAGGCAATGCTTGAAAGCGCAAAGCGCCATATCAAGCTTTTGAATAAATACGATTTTGACGATATCTGCATTTCGATGAAATCTTCATCCGTTCCGCTTACCATCGCGGCCTACCGGCTTGCCTCCGGCGAGCTTTCGTATCCGCTGCACGTCGGCGTAACGGAGACCGGCACGGCATGGAACGGAACTATCCAGTCCGCAGTCGGCATAGGTACGCTTCTGAGCGAGGGCATCGGCGACACCGTGCGCGTTTCGCTTACGGCAGACCCCGTCGATGAGGTCAAAACGGCCATAGCCATTCTTAAATCCGTCGGACTCAGGCAGGGCATACGCCTTGTATCGTGCCCGACCTGCGGAAGAACGAATATCGACCTAATATCCCTTGCAAACGAGGTCGAAAAGCGCATATCCGGCATCGACCGGAACATAACCGTTGCCGTTATGGGCTGCGTTGTCAACGGCCCGGGCGAGGCTCGGGAAGCCGACTACGGCATAGCCGGCGGCAAGGACTGCGGACTGCTGTTTAAGCATGGCGAGGTTTTGGGAACTTACCCCTACGACCGCCTGTGCGACGCACTTATTGACCTTATCGAAAAGGACGTTTAAATTGAGCGAACATACATCATTTCTTGAAATATTCCCGGGCACCGCGAGCCATGCATCAAGCTGCGGAGGCCTTGAAAAAGCATACGTTACCGATGTCGAGATAAGCCTTGAGGCCGGAACGATGAGTATACGCGCGCATTTTGCGCGCACTCCGGCACCTGCGGAGCTGGACTCCATATGTACAGCTCTCCGTGCAGATTACGGACTGAGAGTAAGCATTATTGCCGATGGTCCCGAGGTTCAGAAGGCAGCGGCGGCTTCCGCATCTGTCTCGTCCGCGCCGTCGGGCGGCAGCGGCAAGGTGCTCATGGGGCACAGCATCAAAAAATCTCCGACGCCGATGGGCGAGCTTAATCAGGACTCAGGCCGTGTCGCTATCGAGGGAGATGTTTTTGAGGTCACCAGCCGCAAGCTCAAAAAGCGCGACGGAGCCATGCTGAGCTTTGATATTACCGACCTCACAGGCTCGATAAGGGTTATAAAATTTCTTCGCGCCGAGGACGATCAGTCTATCATCAACAAGATAAACGTCGGCGATCATCTCATAATAAACGGCTTTGTTACCTACAGCCGCTATGACGAGGATATAGTCCTTGAGCCGAAAGACATAGTTGTCGGAAAGAAATACATACGCCCGGATAACGCCGAGGAAAAGCGCGTTGAGCTGCATACGCATACCCGTTTCTCCGCGCTCGATGCTTTGACCGACCCAGCCGCTATAGTTAAGCGCGCGGCATATTGGGGACACCCGGCCATAGCCGTCACAGACCACGGCGTTTTGCAGGCATTCCCCGATATGTGGAAGGCCGGCAAAAAGCACGGAGTTAAGATCATCTACGGCTGCGAGTGCTATTTTGTCAACGACATGGACGGAAGCCTTGCCGTTCACGGCAGCAGCGACAGGGATATGAACGATGAAATGGTGGCCTTCGATATTGAGACCACCGGCCTCAACGCAGGCTCTGACCGCATGACCGAGATAGGCGCGGTTATTTATGCAGGAGGCGAGATAAAAGAAACGTTTAACACCTTCGTTGACCCCGGTATGCACATCCCGGCCGAGATCACGCAGCTTACAGGAATAACAGACCGCGACGTTAAGGGAGCGCCGAGCGAGGCCGAGGCTATGAAAAGCTTTCTCGAATTTGTCGGCGATCGCCCCATAGTTGCGCATAATGCCGATTTCGATACCGGCTTTATGTCGGCTGCGGCGGCTCGAAGCGGAATTGAGTTTGAGCCTGTTTATCTTGATACTCTCGTTCTGGCTCGCGCGCTTTTGCCCGATCTTAAGCGGCATAAGCTTGATATAGTGTCAAACCGGCTGAGTCTGCCGGAGTTTAACCACCATCGTGCGTCGGATGACGCGCTTGTCGTCGCGCGCATAATGGGAAGATTCCTGCCGATGCTCGCGCAGCAGGGCGCAAAGACCGTAAACGATATTCAGGAGGTCTATGCGCGCATCAAGCCTGCCGACCACACAAAGTCGCGGCATATGATACTGCTGGTAAAAAACAAGGTCGGCCTTAAAAACCTGTACGAGCTTGTTTCGCAGTCGTATCTCAAGTACTTTTACAAAACCCCGACCATGCCGAAAAGCCTGCTGATAAAGCACCGCGAGGGGCTGCTGATCGGCTCCGCCTGCGGTATGGGCGAGCTTTACGGCGCTGTGATGCACGGCGCGAGCGACTCCGAGCTCAAGCGCATAGCGTCGTTTTACGATTATCTTGAAATTCAGCCGCTCGGCAATAACGGATTCCTTGTTGACAACGGCGTTGTCAGCGACATAAGCGTTTTGCAGGACTATAACCGCCGCATACTCGATATTGGCCGTCAGCTCAATAAGCCTGTCATCGCCGCAAGCGACGTGCATTTTCTCGATGCCGAGGACGAGCAGTACCGCAAGATACTTCAGGCGGCAAAGAAATTCTCAGATGCCGACCGCGGCTGCCCGATCTTCTTCCGCACGACCGATGAGATGCTCAAGGAGTTTGACTATCTCGGCGACGAGGTCGCGCACGAGGTCGTTGTCAAAAATCCGCGTGCCATTGCCGATATGGTCGATGATATCGAGCTTCTGCCCAAGGATCTGTTCCCACCGAAGATAGAAAACTCTGCGCGTGACCTGCGCGATCTTGTCTACGGCAAAATGACCGATATTTACGGCGAAAATCCGCCGGAGATCGTAAAATCGCGCGTCGATACCGAGCTTACTACGATACTTGACCATAACTATGACGTTATCTACATGTCCGCCCAGAAGCTTGTTCAGAACTCGCTTGAGCATGGCTACCTCGTCGGCTCGCGTGGCTCCGTCGGCTCGTCTATCGTGGCATACATGTCCGGCATCACCGAGGTCAACTCGCTTCCGCCGCACTATGTCTGCCCCAAATGCAAGCATTCCGAGTTCATAACCGACGGCTCCTACGGCTGCGGCGCGGACATGCCTCCTAAAAACTGCCCCGAGTGCGGAACGCTTATGCGGCAGGACGGTTTTGATATCCCGTTCGAGACCTTCCTCGGTTTCCCGGGAAATGAGAAAACGCCCGATATCGACCTTAACTTCTCCGGCGAATATCAGGGAAAGGCGCACAGATACACGGAGGAGCTCTTCGGCAAAACGCACGTATTTAAAGCGGGCACAATAGCTTCGGTTGCCGACAAGACCGCCTACGGCTATGTTTTAAAGTATCTTGAAGAGCGAAATATCCGTGCTAACAAAGCCGAGATAGATCGTTTGGCGCGCGGCTGTACGGGAGTTAAGCGCACCACGGGTCAGCATCCCGGCGGAATGGTAGTCGTGCCGAACGAATATGATATATACGATTTCACCCCCGTTCAGTACCCTGCCGACGATACCGAAAGCGATATGGAGACGACGCACTTCGACTTCCGTTCGATGCACGATACCATATTGAAGCTTGACGAGCTCGGCCATGATGTTCCCACGCTCGACAAGCACCTTGAGGATATGACGGGCATAAACGTAACCGACATAGATATTTGCGACCCGGAAATAATAAAGCTCTGCACCTCGCCCGAACCGCTCGGCGTGACGCCCGAGGATATAAGCTGGAAAACGGGCACGCTCTCCATACCCGAAATGGGCACATCGTTTGTTTGCCAGATGCTTTTGGAGGCACAGCCCAAGACCTTTGCCGACCTTTTGCAGATTTCCGGTCTTTCACACGGAACCGATGTTTGGAACGGTAATGCACAGGACCTTATAAAGGATGGTATATGCACCATTTCTTCGGTTATCGGAACGCGTGACAGCATTATGATTTACCTTATGCACGCAGGGCTTGACCCGAGTATGGCGTTTAACATAATGGAGAAAACGAGAAAGGGTATAGTCGCGAAAAAGGGCTTTCCCGAGGGTGCCGAAGAAGCCATGCGTGAGCATAACGTTCCGCAATGGTATATGGATTCGTGCCGCAAGATAAAGTATATGTTCCCTAAAGCCCATGCCGCGGCATATGTAATTGCCGCGCTGAGGCTCGGCTGGTATAAGATATACAAGCCGCTCGAATACTACACGGCATTTCTGACCGTGCGCGGAGACGGAGTTGACGCGGCGGTGGCAATAAAGGGTAAAGCCGCCGTTATGGCGCGTATGGCGGAAATCGACGATAAAACAAGAAGCAAAACCGCCACAGCCAAGGACAAAGAGCAGTATACCGCCTTGCAGGTGGTAAACGAGATGATGGCAAGGGGCATAGAGCTGCTCCCGGTCGATATATATAAATCCGAGGCTACAAGATATGTCATAGAGGACGGCAAAATAAGAATGCCGTTCGGAGCGCTGTCCGGTATAGGCGAAAGCGCCGCCATACCGCTTGCCGAGGCAAGAGACGACGGTGAGGGCAAGTTTATATCGGTTGACGATTTTGCACGCCGCGCCGGTGCCGGCAAATCCACAATAGAAATGCTCGAAAGCGTCGGTGCGTTCGGCGACATCCCGAAAACGGCGCAACTGTCATTGTTTTAGCCATCCGACGAGGCAGTTTAAAGGTGAAATGCGGTTTTAAAGCAAATTTGCCTTATAAACACGATGACTTTTCATCTCCTTTTGTTCAAAACTACAAAAAGACGTTTTTTGACGGATTTTGCATTGACAAAAGCCTTGTCGGTGATATAATGAATGCATAAATGAAAGGCAACGAGGTCTTTTAAAAGATCTCGCTGCCCTTTTTTTATATTTGAAAGGAGATTTAAAATGGGTTACACAAAAGAAGATGTGCTTCGCATCGCAAAGGAAAAAGACGTTAAATTCATAAGACTTCAGTTTACTGATATTTTCGGTATGCTGAAAAACGTAGCCATCACCGCCAGTCAGTTGCCGAAAGCACTGGAGAATCGATGCATGTTCGACGGTTCCGCAATTGAAGGTTTTGTCCGGATTGAAGAATCGGATATGTATCTGTATCCGGATTTAGATACATTTGAGATATTTCCATGGAGACCCCAGCAGGGAAAGGTTGCACGCCTGATGTGTGATGTCT
>ENA-USUJ01002880-USUJ01002880.1-human-gut-metagenome-genome-assembly--contig:-NODE-2880-length-12308-cov-5.116180_pt1 | contig 12308 bp, 9 predicted proteins | sample MGYA00250061_ERZ773398 | MGnify/ENA primary metagenome ERZ773398 (study PRJEB29103, sample SAMN06111992) | human gut metagenome | biome: human gut; feature: ankylosing spondylitis patient; material...
TGATCTCCGCCTATGCGCTGGGCGTCTGCTTCGGGGCGCCCCTCACGGTGCTGGTGGCCCGCACGCGGCCGCTGAAACACATTCTGCTGGCCCTCACGGGCCTGATCATTCTCGGCAACGCCTGCGCGGCGCTTTCGCCGAACTACTGGACTCTGCTGGCCATGCGTTTCATCTCGGGGCTTCCCCACGGGGCCTTCTTCGGCGTGGGGTCGATCGTCGCCGAGCGTGTCGCCGACAAGGGCAGACGCGCCGAGGCCGTGTCGATCATGGTCGTGGGCATGACCGTCGCCAATCTCTTCGGCGTGCCGCTGGGAACCTACATCAGCGGCGCCGTGACGTGGCGCGCCACGTTCGGGATCGTCGCCGTGTGGGGCGCCGTGGCCATGCTGCTCGTGAAATTGTGGGTCCCGGCCCTGCCCGCGCTGCCCGATACGGGGATGAAGGGGCAGTTCCGGTTCCTGAAAAGCGCCGCTCCGTGGCTGGTGCTGGCGTCGGTGATGCTCGGCAACGGCGGCATCTTCTGCTGGTACAGCTATGTCAGCCCGCTGATGCTCCATACCTCCGGATTCCGCCCCGACGACCTGACGCTTATCATCATGCTCGCTGGTTTCGGCATGTTCGCCGGCAATATCGTCGGCGGCCACTATGCCGACCGCTTCTCGCCCGAGAAGGTCGTGCGCTTCACGCTCGGCACGGCCTGTCTGGCACTCGTCGGCATCTTCTTCGGGGCGCATGTTCCCTGCCTCTCGCTGGCGCTGATGTGTCTGACGACGGCCTGCCTCTTCTGCGTCTCGTCGCCCCAGCAGCTGCTGATCCTCGAAAACTCGCGCGGCGGCGAGATGCTCGGCGCGGCCCTCGTGCAGGTGGCTTTCAACCTGGGCAACGCCCTGGGAGCCTACGTCGGCGGCCTGCCGATCGGCCGCGGACTCGGCTATGAATATACGGCGCTGCCCGGCGCGGCTTTCGTGTTGCTGGGTATGGCGGCCGTCATGGTTTACATCCGTAAATATCCCCGCCATGAACTGCGATAACAGCGAAGAGGTCTTTCCCGTGGTCGATTCCGCCGGAAAGGTCGTCGGCCGGGCCACGCGCGGCGAGTGCCACGGCGGTTCGATGCTGCTGCATCCGGTGGTGCACCTCCACGTCTTCAATTCGCGCGGGGAGCTCTACTTGCAGAAGCGTCCCCTTTGGAAGGACATCCAGCCCGGGCGGTGGGATACGGCCGTGGGCGGACATGTGGACTACGGCGAGACGATCGCCGAAGCCCTGCGGCGCGAGGTCCGCGAGGAGCTGGGCATCACGGAGTTCACGCCCGAGGCGGTCGCCGTCTACGAGTTCCGTTCGGAGCGCGAGCGCGAGTTGGTCCATGTCTTCCGGGCGGTCTGTGACGGTCCGGTCCGTCCGAGCGGCGAACTCGACGGCGGACGCTTCTGGTCTCCGCAGGAGATCCGTGAGAATCTGGGCGAAGGGATCTTCACGCCCAATTTCGAAGGCGAAGTGAAGCTGGTGCTCGGATAGAAGGGCCTCTTGCGCCTGCGCCCGTGGCGCGGAAATTGCGTCGTGGCGGGAGTATGCAAACTCATCTGAAACGCTGGACCGATTCTCTTTTGGAGTGGCTGGGCGCGACCTCGGCCGCCGATGACGGCTGGGACCGCTGGGTGGCTTTCGCGCTGGTCGTGCTGGCCGCCGTGCTTTTCGATCTGCTGCTGCGGCTGGGGATCGTGCGCGGAGTGCGCAAACTAGTCACGCGCACCCGGGCCAAGTGGGACGACACGCTTTTCAGTGTTCCGGTTCTCAACCGCATGTGCCACATTCTGAGCGCTATCCTGCTGGCGGTGGTGCTGCCGGTCGTCTTCGAGGAGAAATCCTCCGGCCGCGTCATCGTGATGCGGCTCATGCAGGTCTATATCGTCGTCACGGTCTTCCGCTTCGTCAGCGCCCTGCTTTACGCCGCTTTCCATATCGCCGCGTCGCGCCCGGCGTGGCAGAACAAACCCATCAAGGGCCTGCGGCAGACGGCGCAGGGCATTGCGGCGCTGATCTGCGCCATCCTGATCGTTTCGATCCTGCTCGACAAATCGCCGACCATCCTGCTCACGGGGCTGGGGGCCTCGGCGGCCGTGCTGATGCTGATTTTCCGCGACAGCATCCTCGGATTCGTGTCGGGCATCCAGCTCTCGGCCAACGACATGCTCAAAGTCGGGGACTGGATCTCGGTCCCGAAGTACGGCGCCGACGGAAACGTCGAGGAGGTGTCGCTTACTACGGTCAAAATCCGCAACTGGGACAACACGCTCGTCATGCTGCCGCCTTATCTGCTGACGACCGATTCCTTTACGAACTGGCATGCCATGCAGCTTTCGGGCGGGCGGCGCGTGATGCGCTCGGTGTCGATCGACATGACCAGCGTGCGTTTCTGCACCCCCGAGATGCTGGACCATTACCGCACCATCGACCTTATCAAGGACTATGTCGAGGAGACCGAGCGGCGGATCGAAGCCTACAACGCCGCGCACGGCATCGGGGCCGCCGAACGGCGGGTCAACGGCCTGCACCAGACCAACCTCGGGGTTTTCCGGGCCTATCTGGTGCGCTACCTGCAAAACGAGGTGCCGGTGAACAAGTCGATGACGCTGATGGTGCGCCAGCTGCAACCGACGGAAACGGGGCTTCCGATGCAGCTCTATTTCTTTACCGATACGGTCGTCTGGGTGGATTACGAGAGGATACAGTCGGATGTTTTCGACCATGTGCTGGCCGTGATCCCTGAATTCGGGCTGCGGGTCTTTCAGAACCCCTCGGGTGCGGATGTCGTTTCGCTGCGCGCTCCGGCGCCGCAGACCGATGTGCCGCCTGCATCGCAAAACACGCCGCCCGCGCCGCAGGGCACTTCGCCGGAGGTCAAAGCACCAGCATCAGCATCACCTGAATAATAATCACGCGCAGGAACATGCAGACGGGGTAGACCGTGGCGTAGGAGACCGAGGGGTTGTCGCCTTCGATGGTGTCGTTGGCATAGTTCAGGGCCATGGGGTTGGCCATGCTGCCGCACAGCAGGCCCGACACCGATCCGAAATCGACCTTCAGCGCCCGGAGGGCGAACAGCCCGACCAGCACCACCGGGACGAAGGTCAGCACGAATCCGACGGCGATCCACAGCGCCCCTTCGGGCCGCATGACGGTCTCGAAGAAGTGCGCCCCGGCGTCGAGCCCGAGGCAGGCGAGGTACATCGAGAGCCCCAGGGCGCGGAGCATTAGGTTGGCGCTTTGTGTGGTGTAGGTAATCATGTGGAGCCGGGGGCCGAACGTGCCGATCAGGATGCCGACGATGATCGGGCCACCGGCGAGACCCAGTTTCACGGGGATCGAGATGCCGGGGATAGCGATGGGGATGCTTCCGAGCGTCAGGCCGAGGATCAGACCGATGAAGACCGCCACGAGATTGGGTTCGTTGAGGCTCTTCACGGCGTTGCCGAGGATTTTCTCGACGTTGCGGATCGCTTGCGCTTCGCCCACCACCGTCAGGCGGTCGCCCATCTGGAGCCGCAGGTCGGGGGTCGCCAGCAGCTGCACGCCCGAACGGTAGACGCGGCTGATGTTGATGCCGTAGTTGTTCCGCAGGCGCAGCTGCGAGAGTTTCTTGCCGTTGATCTCGGGGCGTGTCACCAGGATGCGCTGCGAGATCAGCTGGCGGTCCACGGCGTTCCAGTCGATGTTCTCCTTGTTCCAGTCCTTCTGTTCCTGCTCGCCGAAGATCAGTCGCAGGGCGTCGGCGTCGCCGGGGGTGGTGATCACGAGGATCACGTCGCCCGCGTCGAGCGTCATGTCCGACGTGGGGATCGACACCCGCCCGTCGCGCCACAGGCGCGAGATGACGAAGTGGTGGTGGCTGTGGACCGCGATTTCGTGCACGCTTTTGCCGAAGACGGCGGGATTGGTCAGGCGGTAGCTGGCGATGAAGACGTTCTTGTGGTGTTCGGCGTCGGGGCCCGGCATGTCCGCGGGGCGCACGAAGAGTTTGCGCAGGAAAATCATGGCCAGAATGACGCCCACGACCCCCAGCGGGTAGGCCACGGCGCAGCTCAGCGCGGCGCCGTTGGTGTCCATCCCCATCTGTTGCAGGGCCTGCTGTGCGGCTCCCAGCGCCGGGGTGTTGGTCGTCGCGCCGCAGAGGATGCCAGACATGTCGGACATCGGGATCTTGAAGGCGTAGCTCAGCCCTACGGCCAGCGCCGTGCCGAGCAGTACGACGGCGATGGCCGGCGACATCAGCCGCAGCCCATCGACGCGCATCGAGCTGAAAAAGCCCGGTCCCACTTGCAGACCGAGGGCGTAGACGAAGATCACCAGTCCGAAACTTTCGGCGTAGGTCAGCATCGCCGGGTCGAGCGACAGCCCGAAGTGTCCGACCATGATCCCCACGAAGAAGATGAAAGCCGTGCCGAGCGAGATTCCGAAGAAGCGGATCTTGCCCAGTCCGATGCCGATCGTCGAGATGAGCGAGATCACCACGACGGCTTGCAGTGCCGAGTGCTCGACGAGCAATTCTTTAAGCCATTCCATCCTGTTGTCGTTGAAAACGCTGCAAAAGTAGGGCAAATTTTCGGGATTGCCGCCTTTTTGCCGGACGAAAAGCAGTCCGAATACGGCCGGAGGCATCGTTTCGTGTGTTATATTGCAACAATTCGGCCGGGCGTGAATACAGAAACGCCCAGTTGCTTGTGGGGGCGAATAATTTGTTCTACCTTTGTATCGCTGGGATAAACACAGATTTCAGTGACGCACGAAGGACTTTCCTGCCGGAGGAAGTCCGGGACTCACTACCGGAAGCCGTCCGGGATTTTGTTGGGACTGATGTTTCGGATGGCAATAGGGCGACCTTTTCGGGTCGCTCTATTTGTTTCGAATTGTTTATTGCGGGCGGGCTTTTTCAGAGCGTCAGCGGTTTCCCGCGGTAGAAATCGAGTATTTTCGAACGGAATACGAATTCGTATTTGGCCTGCACGGCCTCGGCTTCGGCCTTCTCCATGCGCGTTTTGGCGTCGTTGAAGTCGAACACGGTCGAGCGGCCCGCTTCGGCTTTCCGCTCCTCGTAGGCGAAGGCGATCCGGGCCGATGCCGCGGCGGCTTCGGCCGAGCGGTATTTGGCGTAGGAGGCGTCGGCGTTGTACCACGCCTGTTCGATCAGTTTGCGCAGCTCGCGTTCGGCTTCGGTGACGGCCAGCCGCTGACTGCGCACGGCGATCTGCGCCGTGCGGATGTCGTTGCGCGCGGCCCGGCGGTTGAAGATCGGAACGTTGAGCGAGAGCCCCACGTATTCGCGGCTGTTGTGGCGCACCTGGGCCCAGAACTTGTCCTTGTCGGCGCTGTAAACCCCCGTGCCGTATCCGCCCGAGAGCGACAGCGAAGGGTAGAGCGCCGAGCGGGCGACCGCCACCGCGTGTTCCGAACTTTCGAGCCGCAGCCGTTCGGCCCGGATGTGCGGACGGTTTTCGGCGGCATAGGCGTAGACCTCGTCGGCCGAACCGAGGCGGTGGAGTGCGGCGAGGTCCATGCTGTCGAGCGCCGGGGCGACGATGTCGAAGCCGGCGGCGCTCTCGCGGTTGAGGGCCTGGCTCAGGTTGAGCAGCGCCAGTTGCAGGTCGTTGCGGGCCTGCGTGAGGGTCATGCGGCTGCCGGCCGCGAGGGCGTCGCTCTCGTAGACGGCCGATTCGGGCTGTTTGCCCGCGGCGGCCAGCGCCCGGCTCCGCCCGGCCTGCTGCTCGCTCAGCGTCAGCTGGCGTTCGGCCACGCCGACCATCTCCTTGTTGTAGAGCACCTCCAGATAGAGCGTCATGACGTTGATCGCCACATCCTCGCGGGCGCGCTCCATGTCCTGCACGGCGGCCGCGAGGTCCAGTTTCCCGACTTTGATCCGGTGGTTGATGCGCATGCCCTGAAACAGGGGCATGGAGGCCGAGACGTTGAGCGACCCCGAGGTCTGGTTCTTCGTCTGATAGGTGTTGTCGCTCGACAGCACGCGGCCGAACGAGGCGTCGGCGCCGACCGAGGCGTTCAGGTCGGGCAGGCGGCTGTATTTCGCCGTCGAGAGATCCACGTCGCTCTTCTCGACCTGCAATGTGCGCCGCTGCACGTCGATGTTGTTGCGCTGGGCGAAGCCGATGCAGTCGTCGAGCGTCCAGGGGGCGTTTGCCGTGGGCGACTGCCCGGAGCCCTCCGGAGCCGCACCCTGCGCACAGGCCGCCACGGCGGCGAACAGGGCCGCGAATAAGATGCCGGTTTTCATCATGCGGTGTTTTTGCGGTTACTTTTTCTTTTTGTCCTCCTTGGCGCCGCGGATCTTCTCCCCGGCGGTCACGCCCTCCTTGATCTCGATGTTTATGCCGTCCGAAAGGCCCAGCTGCACCTCACGTTTGTCGAAAGTCTGCTCCTCGGCCCCCTCGGCGCTGGTCAGCACGTAGACGTAGCTCTTGCCCTCCTCGAACTCCACGGTGCTCTCCGGGAGGGTCAGCACCCCTTCGCGGCTCTCGATCATCACGCTGGCGTTGGCGCTGTAACCCGCCCGCACGAAAACCTCGTCCGGGACCGTCACGGCCGCCTTGACCTCGAAGAGCACCACGCCGTTGTCCTCGGTGGCCTTCGGCGAGACGTATTCCAGCAGGGCGTCCAGCTCGACGTTCTGCAATGCGCCGATGGTGAGTTTCACGGGCATGCCCTCCCGGAGCTTGCCCACGTCCGTCTCATCGACGTTGCCCCGGAAGAGCATGTTCGACATGTCGGCCACCGTGGCGATCGTCGTGCCGTCGTTGAACGTGTTGGCCTGAATCACTGAGTTGCCGACCTTGATCGGCACGTCGAGGATCATGCCGTCGATCGTCGAACGTATCTGCGTGTTGCTCAGTTCCTTGAAACGGCTCGATATGCCGTTCTTCACGATTTCGAGGTTCTCCCTGGCGTTTTGCAGCTCCTCTTCGGCCTTGGCGAGGGCGGTGCGGCTCTGCTCGGCCTCCTCGTCCGAGACGACGCCTTTCGCGTGCAAAGCCGTCGTGCGGTCGTGTTCGCGGCGGGTCTGCGCCAGCGAGATTTCGGCCACCGAGACGCGCGATTCGGCGCTCGACAGCTGGCCCATTTCGGGTACGACCTTCACCGTGGCGATCACTTCGCCCTTGCTCACCGACTGTCCGGCCTCCTTGCGGACGTTGGAGATGATGCCCGAGATCTGGGGCTTGATCAGCACCTCGTCGCGCGGTTCGACCTTGCCCGTGGCCACCACGAACTGTTTGAGCGTGTCCGGCACGGGCTCCACGATCGTGTAGACGACCTTCGCCGGACGGGTTTTCTGCCACAGGAACCAGAAGGTTCCCAGTAAAAGCGCTGCGAAAACGACGGCTGCGAAAATCTTAAGGAATTTTTTCATAGGGCTATCATTTTTAATTTTTTATTTTTAATTCTTCATTGGAGGTTTATTCCTCCCTGATGGCGTCCACGGCCTTGATCTTCAGGGCGCGGGTCGCGGGGATGACACCCGCCAGCAGGCTCCCCGCCACGAGGATCGCCAGGGCGAGGATTCCCGTGCCGAACGAGATCATCCACGAGATTTCGAATCCGTCCTGCGCCACGGTGACGACCTGGTAATAGATCGAGTCTGCCGCCGAGAGCACCCCCACGGCCGCCGTGAGCCCCAGCACTCCCGCGATGAACGTGAGCACAAAACTCTCCGAGAGTATCTGCCCGATGATGGCCCGGGGCGGGGCGCCCAGCGCGCGGCGGATGCCGATCTCCTGCGTGCGCTCCTTGACGAGCACCAGCATGATGTTGCTCACGCCGACGATGCCCGCCAGCAGCGTTCCGAGGCCTACGATCCACGTCAGCAGCGCGATGCCGCGGAAGAGTCCCATCACCTTCTCGAAGATCTCGGCCGTGGCCATCGACCAGACGGCCTTTTCGTCCTCGGGCGAGATGATGTGGCGGGCGAAGACCGCTTCGCGGCACGCCTTGTCAACCTCTTGGCTCGGCGTCTCCTCGTGTCCCGCCACGGCGAGCATGTCGATGCCGTTGCCGCGCCCGAACATCTGCTGGGCGAGCGATACGGGCACGACGATCGTGCGCTCGACATCGCTGAATGACATGGCGGTGCTCTGCTTGCGCAGTACGCCGACCACCCGGAAGTGGGTGTCGCTCAGCTTGATGATCTTGCCCGTGGGGTCCTGCCCGCCGGGGAACAGGTCCTTCCAGACCTGGGTGCCGATGACGCACGATTTGCGCTTCTGCACCATGTCCACCTCGTTGATGAAGCGTCCGTAGAGGATTTTCTGCGGGTTGATCTTCTGATAGTCGGGCGTGTAGCCCATCAGCGTGTAGTCGCCCTTGTGCTCCCGGTGGCTGGCGTGGACCTCGCGGCCCCAGAGCACCGCCGAGGCGTACTGCACCTCGGGAAGCCGCTTCACCGTCTCCACGTCTTCGTTGTTCATCCACCACCAGCGGTTCTTGGGCATGCCCTTGTAGGGGATGCCGGTCTGTTGGGGCTGCATGAGCAGCGTGTTGGTTGACATGTCGCCCAGCTGCGCCCGGAACAGACGCCCCAACCCCATGCCCGCACCCAGCATCACCGTCAGCATGAAGATGCCCCAGAAGACCCCCAGCGCGGTCATGATACTGCGCTTGCGGTTCCGGGCGATGGTCTGCCAGATTTCGTTCCAGCGGTCTGTGTCGAAAAAGGACATGGTTCGGGCGATTTGTTATGCGGTTATATTTTATGCACCCTTGCACTGACCGTCGGGAGCGTACGCCGTCTCCCTCCCTGAGGGAGGGTCGGGGTGGGGTCAGATTTGTAAATGACGCCGCAGGCGGCAAGGACAGCGGTCGTAAGCGACTGGTACATCGAAGTGTGTTTTTGCTTTATTTGTTATATCTCAATGCGTCGATCGTTTTCAGCTGCGCCGCGCGGTAGGCGGGGATGTATCCGGCGACGAGCCCCGCGGCGACCAGCACCACCGTGGCGCTCACGGCCACGCCTAAATCGAGCGTCGGGTCGAGGAACACCGAGTTCATGCCGCCCCCGGCCTGCTGCTGCGGCATCCGGTCGAGCAGGTAACCGACCGTCTCCATCACGGCCACGCCCAGCACCATCCCCAGGTAGCCGAACGCCGCGGTGATCAGGACCGATTCGGTGAGGATCAGGCGGATGATCGACGACGGCCGCGCCCCGAGGGCCTTGCGGATGCCGAATTCGGCGGTGCGTTCGGTGACGGTGACGAGCATGATGTTGCTCACGCCGACGATCCCCGCCAGCAGGGTCCCCAGACCGATGATCCAGACGAAGAGGTGGATGCCCCCGAAGACGACCATCATGTTCTTGTACATCTCCATCGTGTTGTTGATCCAGATGGCGCTGCGGTCGTCCGGGGCGAAGTGGTGTTCGACGGAGAGGCGGCGGATGAGGCGCTTCTCGAAATCCTCCATCTGTTCGTCGGTGTCGATGCCCCGCAGCGTGAGGATGACGTTGTTGACCTCGGGGTCGTTGGCCGAGTAGATCAGCTGTCCGGTCGTGAGGGGGATCGTGCACGAGGAGCTGTTGCGCTGGGCGTCGCCCTGCATGACGCCGACGACCGTGAAGACGAGGCCTCCGACCTTGATCTGCCGGCCCAACGGGTCGGCGCCCTTGAAGAGGATGCGGCGCATCGGTTCGTCGATGACGATGACTTTGCGGTAGTTCTTCACGTCGGCGTCGTTGATGTAGCGTCCGGCCGAGAGCTTGATGCCCTCCATTTGCTGCACCTTCGGGAGCGATCCCCGCAGCCAGACCTGGGTGAACTCGTGTCCGTAGGTGGCTTTCTTGCCGTCGAGCCATTTGTTGGCCGAGACCTCCTCGACCTCGGGGAACTCCCGTTCGAGAATCTCCAGGTCGCTGTTCCGCATCCGGATGCGGCGTCCCTTCTCGTAGCCCATCCACGGCACGGAGGTCCGGCCGCCGTAGAGGTCGATGGAGTTGGTGGCATAGTCGTTGAAGTTGGCCAGCACGCCGTTTTGCAGCCCGTTGCCCGAGCCCAGCAGAATGACGAGCATGAAGATGCCCCACGCGACCGAGAAGCCCGTGAGGAACGTGCGCAGCTTGTTGCGCCGCACTGAGGTCCATATCTCCAGCAGCAGTTCTCTCATCGTTTTCCGAGGCCCGTTTGGTCGATGCTGCTGATGACGCCGTCCCTGAGACGGATGATCTTGTCGGTCTGGTCGGCGATCGACTGTTCGTGGGTGACGCAGATGATGGTCATGCCCAGGTCGGTGTTGACCCGGCGCAGGAGGTCCATCACCTCCTGCGAAGTGGCGCTGTCCAGCGCGCCCGTGGGCTCGTCGGCGAGGATGATCTCGGGCTGGTTGATGAGCGCCCGGGCAATCGCCACGCGCTGCTTCTGGCCGCCCGACATCTCGTTGGGCATGTGTGCGGCCCAGTCGCGCAGGCCCAGCATGTCGAGGTATTCCAGCGCTTGCGCATTGCGTTTGCGGCGCGCGACGCCCTGGTAGTAGAGCGGCAGGGCGACGTTCTCGACGGCGTTTTTGTAGTTGATGAGGTTGAACGACTGGAAGATGTAGCCGATCATCCGGTTGCGTGCGGCGGCGGCCTGCGTTTCGTTGAGGTTCTTAATCAGACGCCCCGCGAGGTAGTAGTTGCCGCTGTCGTAGTCGTCGAGGATGCCGAGGATGTTCAGCAGGGTCGATTTGCCCGAACCCGAGGCTCCCATGATCGACACCAGTTCGCCTTTTCCGACTTCGAGGTCGATGCCCTTCAGCACGTGAAGCGGCGAACCGTTGTTATAGGTTTTGTTGATGTTTTCCAGTTTGATCATAATCCGTCCGCATCGGGTGAGGGTTGCCGGGTAACGGTTCGTTACGTATGCGGGGGCAAATATAGGGATTAATTTTTGAAAAACAATTTATTTTTATCGAAAATCAATAAAATGTTGCCCCTCCCCGATAAGAGGGGGCTTACGAATCGTAAACGGCTCCGGAGGGCTGCCCGATCAACAGACGTCGGAGCGTTTCGATGTCGGAGGCGAAGCGGTCGGGGCGGGCTGCTTCCAGTTCGCCCGGCGCGGCGTATCCCCATCCGACGGCGATTGAGGCGAGGCCCGTTTCGGTGGCTCCTTCGATGTCGTAGCGGCGGTCGCCGATCATCACGGCCTCCTGCGGGGCGATCCCCAGCGTGCCGAGGGCGTGGCGGATCACGTCGGATTTGGTCGTGCGCGTGCCGTCGAGCGTGCTGCCGCTGACGAGGCGGAAATACCGGGCGAAGCCGAAGTGTTCGGCGATCCGTTCGGCGAACGGCGTGGGTTTCGAGGTCGCCATCACATTCACGCATCCCGCGGCGGCCGTCGCGGCCAGCAGTTCGGGAATGCCCGGGTAGATGTCGTTTTCGAAGATGCCCTTCGGGGCGTAGTATTCGCGGTATTTGGCGACGGCTTCGGCCGCTTCGGCGTCGCTCATGCCGTAGCGTTCCCGGAACGAATCGGCGAGCGGCGGCCCGATGAAGGGGCAGAGTTTCCGCAGGTCGGGTTCGTCGATGCCGAAATGGCGCAGGGCGTACTGCACCGAGCGGGTGATTCCCTGCATGGGGTCGGTCAGCGTTCCGTCGAGGTCGAAAAAGAGGTATTTCCTGTACATATTCTTTATAAAAAGCCCGGCCTCGCGGGGCCGGGACGGGATTACGGTTTCATTCGCAGGAACGAGTAACCGAAGCGTTCCGCGGCGGCGCGTTCCAGCTCCTCGCGGACCGCGGGATGCGCCACGGCGATCAGCGCCCGGGCCCGTTCGGCGAGGTTGCGGCCCCGGAGGTGCGCCACGCCGTATTCGGTGACGACGTGCTGGACCATGTGGCGCGTCGTGACGACACCCGCTCCGGGTGTCAGCAGCGCCTTGATCTTCGATTCGCCTCTGGGCGTGGTCGAGGGGATGGCGATGAAGGTCTTGCCCCCTTCGGACAACGCCCCGCCGTACATGAAGTCGTGTTGGCCGCCCACGCCCGAGATGATGCGTTCGCCGACCGAATCGGCGCACACCTGCCCCGTGAGGTCCACTTCCACGGCTGAGTTGATGGCCATGACCCGGGGGTTCTGCCGGACGCGGAATGGATCGTTGGTCCACGCCACGTCCTTCATCACCAGATCTTTGCGGTAGTCCATATAGTCGTACAGCCGGCGCGAGCCCAGGGCCAGCGACGCCACCGTCACGCCGGGCATTACCGCTTTCTGCGAGTTGTCGATCACGCCGCTTTCCAGCAGCGGCAGCACGCCGTCGGTCATCGCCTCGGTGTG
>ENA-USUJ01002888-USUJ01002888.1-human-gut-metagenome-genome-assembly--contig:-NODE-2888-length-12274-cov-10.059359_pt1 | contig 12274 bp, 9 predicted proteins | sample MGYA00250061_ERZ773398 | MGnify/ENA primary metagenome ERZ773398 (study PRJEB29103, sample SAMN06111992) | human gut metagenome | biome: human gut; feature: ankylosing spondylitis patient; material...
ATGCTCGGACACTTCGATGCGGGCTTCACGCTCCGCACTTACACGCACGTCACGCGCCAGATGCAGGAAAGTGCAGCCGAAAAGATGGGTACCATTGCTCCCTGCTTCATAGTGAGGATAGCATACAAGCGCTGCGTTTCACGATTGTTTGCGTTTTGTTTGAGAATTGTTAATTTTGAAAAACACGGATCGAAATGATGTCAACCGGCGCAATTACGCTGAAAGATAAGCCGGGCAGAGGACGGCGCAAAAGTTGCGCCGCAGGGAACAGAGAAATACGCAGGGGCGAACGGGCCGCGCGGCAATGGTCTTGGCTGTTGAAAACAGGACCATTGGATCAGGTGAAAACAAGAAGAGCGGCGGGGAGGATAAGATAACGATCCTCTCCGCCGTTCGCGCATCCATTCCGTAAAAACCATCCGGACAAACCGGAAGGATCCAAACTTTTCCGCGGCGTATAGCTGCCGCTGTTCTGCAGCATTGCGGTAAAAACACACTGCGTCGGGTCATATCGCTGGAACTGATTTTCTGCGTGAAATTCAGCGCAGCAGCTGAAAGACGCGGGTCGGCCGGCCTCGACCATTGAGAACGCTGCGGCCGATCTCGACGATATAGCCGTTCTGCTCCAGCTTTTCCACGATGCGCGCGGCTGTGCGGAAGCTGATGTGCAGCTCCTCGGCCAGCTCTGCGGTAAAGAACGTGCCGTTATTTTTACGCTGCACGAAGGTGCTGATCTTCAGAACCGTATTGTTCGACAGCGCGCAGTCCTGCGCGACCTTGAGCAGCTGTGGGTCAAACTGGCTCCGCTTTACATGCATCAGCTCGTTCGGCTGGATGGGGCCGACGAAGCGATCCTCCGCGTAGACCAGATACGCCCGGTTGGAGCCCTCCTCCCATGCACGCTGCGTGCCGAGCTCCGCGTTTGCCAGCGCCTGCTGGAAGTGCAGCCCTGTTCCGATCCCGACCGCCAGTCGGTAGGGCGTTCCGCCGTAGACCTGCGCCAGAAGATCAAAGTGGGAAAACCGATCCGTTGTGTCAGAAAGCACCTCGTAGCTGCAGATCACGGCGAAATCCTGCTCGCCCATGCGCAGATACGCGCCGCTCACCAGCTGCGCAAACAGAACGATCTGCTCTGCGAGCTTGGCCAGATCCAGTACGCTCTGCACCATCGTTTTCCGATTCAGATAGTAATCACCGCTGATCTCTGCGTGGATCCGGATGATCACACTGCCTTCCTTTGCCTTTTCCTTCACGTGCCAGGACAGGATCAGACGGCGCACCTCGCTGATATAATTATCCGGGCTCGGCGCCATCAGCACGCAGGGGATGCCCTCGGCTGCGAGCGTGTCCTGCACGTTGCGGATATTTGTAATGCAGACGCTGCACAGGCCACTGCGGTAGCTCTCGCGGTGCGTCTTTGCCGTTGCGTCGACAAAATGCGCCGCATTGGTATCCACGCTGATGCTGACCGGCTGCACGTGATCCATGTCCAGCTCCAGCGAACGATACGTCTTCATAACGGTGACATAGTCCAGCGTGTCTACGCTGACTCTGTAAATATCCGCGTGGTATTTGCTCTGCGCGATCAAAAGCGCGTGGATGAAGCTGGCTGCGTCGACGTTGACATACCGCGCCAGCACCGCCCCATGATCCACGCGGCTCACCATCAGCTTATACGGCTCGCTTCTTGTGTAGAGGACGCCGTCCAGCTCCGGCAGACAGCGCCTCAGCGCCTGTGCCGCCTCATCGACCCGCTCATCACTGGGCATCTCAATTCCGACAGTTTCGATATTCTCAAATGTTTCGGCTACGATCTCCTGGATTTCTCTGATTGACGAGCCGTGTCCGACCAGCGCAAGCCTGAAGCTCATGACGCTGCGCCTCCTCTGTGTTTTTTACTAGGGTGTATCTGAAAACTCCCAACGCACCCGGACAGCGGGCCTTTTTGCGGTGCGCCGCGTCATTTTTCCTTGAAATACGTCAGTATTCCTGCGAAAAAATGTCTTGCGCAACGCAAAAATCCCTCGCTGCCGGTCACATCATGAGTTTTCAGATACACCCTATGATAATTTAATGACGATTTATTGTCAATATACAGTCCGGAACTTCTCTACTATAATTATCATGCAAGAAAGCATCAAATAAAATTCTTTTCGAGAGGTTTTGACATGCATTACTATGAGAAAGAAGTGGTCTGCGCTCTTCTGGACATGGGCGGCTGTATCAGGCTCATGCGGGATGTCCTGATCGACTATTCCGCGGGCCGCACCATCCAGACGCTGCGGAGCGTCCTGCCGGTCAGCGAGCGAAAGCTGCTGGGGCTGATGCCTGCGGCGAATACAGCTGCCGGAATTATGGGTGTAAAGGCGATCACAGTCTTCCCGGACAACTTCCAGCGCGGACTGCCGTCGCATCAGGGCGTTGTGCTGCTGTTCGACCTGGATACCGGCATGCTGAAGGCGCTGCTGGACGGCGACGCCATCACCGGCGTCCGCACCGCTGCTGTCAGCGCTGCCGCGACCGACGCGCTGGCGCGGAAGGATGCGCATACGCTCTGCATTCTGGGTTCCGGCCTGCAGGCAAGACGCCATCTGGAGGCGATTCATCTTGTGCGTGAGATCCGCGAGGTTCGCGTCTGGGATATCGTGCCGGAAAGCGTCCAACGCTATAAGACGGACATGGAGGCTCAATTCGGCATTCCTGTGGTCGACTGCAGCGGCGATGTACAGGCTGCTGTCTCGGGCGCGGATATCGTCTGCACCGTGACCGCGGCGCGCGAGCCGATCCTGTTTGGCGCGCATCTGTCCGCCGGGACGCATGTCAATGCCGTCGGCGCGTGCGGCGCGGCGAACCGGGAGCTTGACACCGAGGCGATCCGCAGAGCGCGTCTGTTCTGCGACAGCCGGGAATCGTGCATGCACGAGGCGGGAGATTTCCTGATCCCGCTGCGCGGCGGCGAGGTTGCTGAGTCACATCTTCTGGGTGAGATCGGACAGGTTCTGTCCGGTGAGCTTGCCGGACGGCTCAGTCCAAAGGACATTACGGTCTATGAATCGCAGGGGCTTGCCGTTGAGGATCTGGCCGCCGGAAACTATGTATTTGAAAAGGGGAAGAAAATGGAGGCGGTTGTATGATGATTGAACCCCTGTATGATTTTTCTCTGACTGCGGAGCAGGAGGCAAGAGCCAGAACGCTGCATGAGAGCAGCATCATTCTGGACATGCTGTTCCAGGGACCTGTCGGGACGTACTCCCTGCCGGAGGGCGCGGAGGAGGAGCTGCTGGCGCTGGCACAGGAAGCCTGCCCCGGCGACGAGATCGCCCAGTGTAACTGGGCAACGGCTGAGATCCTGCGCCGGATGATCGGCGGCTCGTATTCGCAGCTGTATAAGGACTGCTGGTATGACAGCGGTCTGACTGGCGGCTGCCGCCAGCTCAGCGTTACGGACCGAGATGAGGCGCTGCGCTCGGCAGTTGAGCTGCAGGCTGAGTTCGATACTTACCCGTGGCTGGTCAAATGCACGTCGGTCGAACAGATCCGCCGCTGCAAAAAAGAGGGCATGAAGGCCGGTATCGTCACCAGCCAGGAGGCGGAGGGCTACAGCAAGGATCTGAAGCTGCTGGAGCTTCTGTACAATTATGGCCTGCGCGTGCAGCAGCTGTCCTATAACAATCAGAATCTGATCGGCGCCGGCTGCATGGAGCCGAACGGGGGAGCGGGATTGTCCAAGTTCGGTATCCGGTTTGTGGAAAAGTGCAACGAGCTTGGTATCGTGGTCGATACCGGACACTGCGGCTATCATACCACGATGGATGCCTGCAAGTACAGCAAGGCGCCTGTCATCGCATCCCATACCGGCGTGGAGAAGGTCAACTTCCACGCACGCTGCAAGAGCGATGACGAGATCCGCGCGATCGCCGATACCGGCGGTGTTGTCGGTATTTTCGCAATGCCGTGGTTCACGGGCGCGGACCCCGAAAATACGACAGTAGATGATTTTATCGATCATATCGATTATGTCGTCAGGCTGGTCGGTATCGATCATGTCGGCATCGGCACGGACTGGCCCATGCCGCAGACCAAATGGGCGGCTATTACCTTTAAGAAGTACGTCGCCCCGACGATTGGCTTCGCGCCCGGCAACGGTCCGTCTACCGAATGGATCCACGGGCTGAAGGATTACCGCTCGTTTATCAATGTGACCCGCGGCCTTGTCGCGCGTGGATATTCCGACGAGGCAATCCGCAAAATTTTAGGTGAAAACTGGCTGCGCGTCTTTGAGCAGGTCTGGAAGAAGTAACGCCATTTATCAATCAAAAGGAGGATCTTTTTTATGAAACGTTTTGTAGCAATCCTGATGGCCGCAGCCATGCTGCTCACTGTGCTTGCCGGCTGCAGCGGCAGCACCAAGCCCGCTGACACCACACCCGCAGCTGACAGCAGCACGGCAGCTGCCGAAACAGAATCCGCGGCGCCGTCCGCAAGCGCCATTACCGTTGTACTCAACGACGTCGGCAACAACATGGACCCCAGTGTTGCCAACGCCATCAACACTTCTACCATCATGAGCCATGTCTATGACAATCTGCTCAACTGCAATCTGGATTTCTCGCTCCAGCCGGGCGTGATCGCCTCCTGGGAGCAGCCGGACGAGCTGACCTATGAGCTGACTGTCGGCGATGGATTTGTGTTCCAGAACGGCGAGCCGCTGGAGGTTGAGGACGTTGTCTATTCCCTGACCCGTCTGGAAAATGTTTCTCAGGCAGCCGACCTGTACGTGCAGATCGACAGCGTCTCCGCTGAGGGCAATGTCGTGACCATCGTTTTGAAGGAGGCCAACAGCGGCTTCATCCGCGATCTGGTTGAAGTCCCCGTCCTGAACAAGTCCTACTGCGAAGAGGTCGGCGACGCATATGCCAACGCACCGATCGGCACCGGCCCGTACATTATGTCTGAGTATGTCCCGGGTGAAAAGGCTGTCCTGACCGCATGGGCGGATTACCCCGGCCAGAAGGCCTCTATCGAAACCATCACCTTCAAGGCGATCGCAGAGCCCTCCGCAGCCTATATCGCGGTTGAGGCAGGCGACGCTGATTTCACTGAGATCGACGCGACCGATTATGCCCGCGCCGAGGCCAACGACAACCTCGTTTTCTACACCGGCGACACGACCTACACTGCGTTCGTGGCCATGAACACGCAGGAGCCGCCGTTTGACAACGTCAATGTCCGTAAGGCGATGGCCTATGCCTACAATAAGGAAGGCTATCTGAATGTCAAGGGTGAGAACTACCACACCATCGACTCCATGTTCCCCATGATGTCCGAGTATTATTACGCATCCGACGATGCCATCACCTTTGATCTGGAGAAGGCCAAGGAACTGCTTGCTGCCGAGGGCTATGACGAGAGCAACCCGCTTACGTTTGAGATTATCGGTTATTCCAACAATGACGTTGTTATGCAGGCGTATCAGGCAGATCTGAAGTCCATCGGCGTCAATGTGGAGCTCGTCACGCAGGAATTCGGCGTGTTTCTTGAGAACATGGTCGGCATGAACTTCCAGATGCTTACCGGCGGCTGGGGCGATACCACCGGAAACCCGCTGACATCTGCAGAGTGCTATTACTCCGGCAGCTTCGGCTCCCAGAACATCTCCTTCTACGATAACCCCGTCTGCGACGAACTGTATATCACCGCCAAGACCTCCAACGACACAGCGGAGATCAAGGATGCCTGCCAGCAGATCCAGCAGATCGCGTGGGAGGATGTCCCGATGTTCCCGACATTCGGCCGTACCGAGGGCTATGTCTACAATAAGAATCTGAACGGTGTTGTTATCGCGCCCAGCGGCACGCTTTCCTTCCGCACGGCGACGCTTGGCTAAGTCTGAAGACCCGTTTTTCACAACACCAAGGGGGCGCAAGCCCCTTTGGTGTTGAACCATAGTCTATTCACAGAGGAGCTGCGCCATGATCAAATATATACTCAAGCGCATCGTTCAGGTGATCCCCGTCCTGCTGGGCGTGTCGATCATCGTTTTCCTGATGCTCAGCCTCAGCCCCGGCGACCCGGCGCGTCTGGCGCTCGGCATGAACGCGAAGCCGGAGCAGATCGAAGCCTTCAACCATGAAAATGGTCTGGATCAGCCTGTTCTGGTTCAGTATGTGAACTACATGAAGGGCCTGGTGACAGGCAATCTGGGCGTTTCCTATACGACCAAGCAGTCTGTCACCAAGATGATCGCTGTCCGCCTGCCCGCCACATGTATTCTGGCCTTCGGCTCGCTGGTTCTGACGTATCTGATCGCCATTCCGCTCGGAATTTTGCTTGCGGTCAAGCAGAATACGTTCTTTGACGACGCGTTCCGCGTGGTTGCGCTGATTGTATCCTCGATCCCGGCCTTCTGGTTGGGCCTGCTGCTGATGCTGCTGTTTTCCGTCAAGCTCGGCATTCTCCCCAGCAACGGCTTTGATACGCCGCTGCACTGGATCCTGCCGCTGCTGTGTTCCTGCTTCGGCACATGGGCCGGCTCTTCCCGGTATATCCGCGCCATGGTGCTTGATACGATCCGGCAGGATTATGTCCGCACCGCCCGCGCAAAGGGGACGCCGGAGCGGCAGGTGCTGTTCCGCCATGCGTTCAAGAACGCGCTGCTGCCGCTCATTACGTCCATCGGTTTTTCAATCGGTAATTTCTTCGGCGGCTCCATCGTTATCGAGCAGGTCTTCGGCATCAACGGCATGGGCCGCATGATGCTTTCTGCACTGCGTGAAAAGGATATTCCGACGGTCATGGCCGGCGTTATCATTACCGCCATAATGATCGCGCTCGGCAATCTGGTCGCCGACCTGCTTTACGGTGTCGTCGATCCCCGTATCCGCGCCGTCTATACCTCCGGCGGCAAGAAGCTCAAAAAGAAGGAGGCCGCCGCATGAGCCTGCATCAAGACCCCACACAGACCGCCGTCCGCAGGCAGAAGCGCTCGCTCTGGACGGATGCATGGCGGCGCATGCGCCGCAGCCATACGGCGGTTATCGGCATGATCCTCTTTGCGCTGATCGTGATCGTCTGCTTCAGCGCCCCGCTTTTCAGCGACTATGACGCGCAGGTCATCAACAGTGACATTGCCCTGATCCGCAAATACCCCGTCGAGGGTCATCCGCTCGGCACGGATGAGCTGGGCCGCGATCTTCTGCTCCGTATTCTCTGGGGCGGCCGCACGTCCATTACCATCGCGCTGGCCGCGACGGTCGTTTCCTCCGTGCTTGGCATTATTCTGGGTGCGATCCCCGCTTATTACGGCGGCGCGACGGACAGCATCATCATGCGCACACTGGACGTGTTCATGGCGATCCCGTCCATGCTGCTCATGATCACGCTGGTCAATATCATGAAGCCCACCACGTTCAACCTGATCATCGCCATGTCCATCAGCGGTGTGCCAAGCATCGCGCGCATTGTGCGCGGCCAGATGCTTTCGGTCATGCGCAATGAATACGTTGAGGCTGTGCGCGGCATGGGCGCGTCTGGCGTGCGCATCGTGGTCAAGCATGTGCTGCCCAACGCCATCAGTCCGCTGATCGCGCAGATCGTATCCTCTGTGGCGGGCGAGATCACCATGATTTCCACGCTTTCCTACATTGGGCTTGGCGTACAGCAGCCCGCGCCGGAATGGGGTTCCATGCTGGCGGCCGGACAGCAGTTTATGCGTGACCAGCCCTATCTGACCATTTTCCCGGGTCTTGCCATTGTGATCACCATTATCTCCCTGACGCTGATGGGAGACGGCCTGCGCGACGCACTGGATCCGCGCATGAAGCGCTGACAGGAAAGGATGGATTGAAGCTATGGAAGAAAAAAATCTGCTGGAGATCCAGGATCTTGTCATCCGGTTTCATACCGACGACGGCGTGATCGAGGCTGTCAACGGCATTTCGCTCTCGCTGAAGGCCGGTGAGACGCTGGGGCTGGTCGGCGAGACCGGCGCCGGCAAGACAACGACAGCACTGGCCATTATGGGCCTTGTCGCCTGTCCGCCCGGACGCATTGAGCGCGGCAGCATCGTTTTTGACGGACAGGATCTGTCCAGACTCAGCAAGCACGAATACCGGAAGCTCCGCGGCAAGGAAATCTCGATGATCTTTCAGGATCCCATGACCGCGCTGAACCCCACCATGACGGTGGCCGACCAGATCGCGGAGGCTATCCGCAACCACAAGCGCATCTCCAAGCACGCGGCAAAGCTCGAAGCGATCCGCATGCTGGAGACGGTGCGCATCCCCGCAGAGCGCGCCTTTGAGTACCCGCACCAGTTTTCCGGCGGCATGAAGCAGCGCGTGGTCATTGCGATGGCGCTGGCCTGCAATCCCAAGCTGCTGATTGCTGATGAGCCGACTACCGCGCTGGATGTGACCATTCAGGCGCAGGTACTCGAACTCATGAAGGATCTGAAGGAAAAATATGATACCTCCATGATCATGATCACGCATGATCTGGGCATTGTCTCCGAGGTCTGCGATAAGGTCGCGATCATCTACGCGGGTGAGGTCGTGGAATACGGCTCGCTCGAGCATATCTACCGCAATCCCCAGCACCCGTATACCAACGGACTGTTCGGCTCGCTGCCGGACATCAGCAAGGACGTGGAGTTCCTTTCGCCCATCGAGGGCCTGATGCCGGATCCCGCCGCGCTGCCGTCCGGCTGCAAATTCAATCCCCGCTGCAAATACGCCTGCCCGCTGTGCGCCGAGCGTGCACCCGTCCTTACCGAGACGGAGCCGGGGCATTTCGTGCGCTGCCTGATCTATGAGAACGCGCTGGATGTGAAGGAGGTCGTAAAATATGAGTGACGAACTGGTCCGCGTCAGAGACTTGAAAAAGATCTTCTCCGTACCCGCAGGCGAGCTTCACGCCGTTGACGGCGTCGATTTCTCCATTGCGCGCGGCAGCACGATCGGCATTGTCGGTGAATCCGGCTGCGGAAAATCCACAATGGGAAGACTGCTTGCCATGCTGCTGGAGGCGACGAGCGGCGAAATTCTGTTTGACGGACAGAATATCGCGAAAAAGATGTCCAAGGCAGAGGCAATGGCATACAAAAAGCGGATCCAGATGATCTTTCAGGACCCGTTTTCCTCTCTGAATCCCCGCATGACGACCTTTGAAACCATCATTGAGCCGTTGAACATTCATCGCGCAGGTACGCTGCAGGAACGCGAGGCGCGTGTCTATCAGCTGATGGAGACTGTCGGCCTGTCTGAGCGCTTCGTCAACGCCTACCCGCATGAACTCGACGGCGGCCGCCGCCAGCGTATCGGCATCGCGCGTGCGCTGGCGCTCGACCCGGAGTTTATCATCTGTGACGAGCCGGTGTCTGCACTGGATGTTTCGATTCAGGCGCAGATTTTGAATCTGCTGAAGCGGCTTCAGCAGCAGAACGGCTATACGTATCTGTTTATTACGCATGATCTGGCTGTCGTCAAGCATATCTCCAACGAGGTGCTGGTCATGTATCTGGGCCAGATGGTAGAAAAAGCGCCGACGGCAGAGCTGTTCCGCAATCCCCGGCACCCATATACACAGGCGCTGCTCTCCGCGATTCCCGTACCGAGTCTGGACGAGAAAAAGCCGCGTATGCTGCTGAAGGGCGAGTTGACCAGCCCTATCAACCCAAAGCCTGCGTGCCGCTTTGCGCCGCGCTGCCCCTACGCGAAGGAGCAGTGCCGCTGCAGCGTGCCTGAGATCACAGACCTTGGCAGCGGGCATACGATCCGCTGCTTCTATCCCCAGGGCTAAAGGAGGAAGAACCGCATGAATTACCTGACTGATAAGGTGTTCCACACCTATTTTTCCGGCGTTCCCAACGGCAGCATTATTTTCCGCGAGAAGAAGGCCGTTATGTGCGCCATTGACCGCCGTACCCGTGTACAGCTGAAGGAAGCGCCGATCCTTCCGCGCGAAGAGGGCCGCGCGATCGCCGAGACGATGATTGACTATGAAAAGCTCTTCCGGGAGCTGGATGCCTACGTCGGCTGCGCATGGGATCAGGATGAGCTGACGCTTAAAAACGGCGCGGTCTACAGCCGCCACATCACCTATACCGGTACGGTTGAGGGAAAGACCGTCACCGCCCAGCTCTGGTGCCAGCGCAAGAGCCACGGCTGCATGGATATCCTGACCGTTGACCAGAAGATCATCGGCTTCATCAATCCCGGCCGCATCTGCTCCGAAATTACCGTCCTGGCCGGGTATGAGTCCGTCACGCCGCTGACGCGCTTTGACGATCCGCTTCTGTCCAAAGTCGCCTACGGTGTCAATCCGCTCGGCAATATCATGGTTCCCTGTAAGGACGGCGTCCGTCTTGCAACGGAGGTCTTCCTGCCCAAGGGACTGGAGCCTGGCCAGAAGGTTCCGTCTATTGTCATCCGAACCTGCTATGGCAAGGCCCGCGATATTGACCGCAGCTGGCACTGGGTCACGCGCGGCTATGCGTTCGTGATTCAGGATGTGCGCGGCCGCAGCGACTCTGACGGTACGCTTGAGGCCTTCCAGCATGAGCGTGAGGACGCCGACGATCTGTTCAACTGGATCGCGGCGCAGCCGTGGTCCGACGGTAATATCGGCATGTGGGGCGCGAGCTATCTCGGCTATACTACCACCTCCGCCTGCACCAGCGGAAATCCGCATCTGAAGACCGCCGTCAGCGAGGTCAACGTCGGATCGCCGTTTTATGATACCGTCCGCAAGGGCGGAACCGTCTGCTCGTGGCCGCTGCTGTGCTGGACGCTGGCGCAGAGCGTTTCGAACCGCGTCGATATGGACGTATTCAAGGGCGTTTCCATCGATCCGCTCGAGGCTGTCCGGATCCGGCCTATTACTGCGATCCCGGAGAAAATCGTCGGCTGCCGTTCTACCAGCTGGGATATGTGGTCGAAGCACTATCATTACGATGATTTCTGGCGGCACAGTGACAATACAGCCCACGCGGACAATATCAGGATCCCCATGCTGATTCTCTCCGGCTGGTACGACGGCGATGCGCTTGGCGTGCAGGAGACCTGGCGTTTCCTGTCCAAAAGCCCCGTTCCCGGCCACCGTATTGTGCTTGGCCCGTGGCCGCACGGTCTGAACGCGTGGCGCGACAGCATGGATCTGGCCTTCGGCAATAATGCGGTCGACTATGATTTCGATACGCGCATTATCCGCTGGTTCGACCATTACCTCAAGGGTATTGAAAATGGCGAGGACAAGAAGCCCAAGGCGACCTACTACGTCAACGGTGAAAATCAGTGGCACACCAGCGAGGACTGGATGCCGAAGGAAGCGCGTCTTGTCAACCTCTATCTGGATAGTGACGGCCACGCAAACTCCATGAACGGCGACGGACGCGTCACGCTGACACCTGCTGAGACCGGCAGCGACGCATATGTCTACGATCCCGAATTTCCATGCGGCGGCGAGGGCGACGGCTTCGACGACGGTTTGGTTTCTCCTTACAAGTGCAATTCCCGTCAGATCCGCAGCGACGTTCTGGTCTATGACACGCCCGTGCTGGATCAGGATATTGCCATTGCCGGCCCGCTGTATGCCGAGCTTTACGCAGCCTCCAGCGCCGTCGACACGGATTTTATCGTCCGCGTCAGTGATGTGGACGAGCAGGGGACTGCCCGTAATGTCAGCTTCAATATTATCCGCGCCGAGTTCCGCAAGGGCTGGGACAAGCCTGAGCTGCTCACGCCGGGGAAAATTGAAAAATATGAGATGGAGATGTATTTCTACGGCATGGTTTTCAAAAAGGGCCACAAGATCCGTATCGATATCTCCTCCAGTGAGCTGATGGAAGCATTCCCTAACACCAACACCGGCATCGATCCCTATACCGATCCGAAGCCCATCAAGGCCACCCAGACCATTTACCATGGCAGGGAATACCCCTCTCATGTCAAGCTCCCTGTCCTTTACGGCCTGTAAACAACTCCATGTAATATTTCTATACGCCTCGAAAAAGATGGGTAATTTCATGGCGCAGGTGCTGTGAAAAGAGCAAAGAAAAACCAAAGAGCGGCGGAGAGAATGACACGATCATCCTCTCCGCCGCTCTTTGGACATTTCGCCGTGTGGGTCACGGTGTGGGTCAGGCGGTTTTGACACCTGAAAAACCGAACAAATAAAAGAGAAAACCGGTGAAAATCTCACGATTTTCACCGGTTTCTGGAGCTAGTGGCCGGACTTGAACCGGCGACCTGCTGATTACGAAGAGTAGAAAAGATAT
>ENA-USUJ01002889-USUJ01002889.1-human-gut-metagenome-genome-assembly--contig:-NODE-2889-length-12273-cov-6.650049_pt1 | contig 12273 bp, 10 predicted proteins | sample MGYA00250061_ERZ773398 | MGnify/ENA primary metagenome ERZ773398 (study PRJEB29103, sample SAMN06111992) | human gut metagenome | biome: human gut; feature: ankylosing spondylitis patient; material...
AGATACGGCCCAGATAGCGATGTACGGCGCCCGGCGGGCAGGTGCATTCGCGCGTAGGATGGTTGTAGTAGCCGCACGGGCAGGGATTCATCGCCGCCACCAGCGTGAAGTTGGCCGGATACTCGACGCTGTAACGCGCCCGCGAGACGGTGATGCGCCGCTCTTCGAGGGGCTGCCGGAGCACTTCGAGCACGTTGCGGCCGAATTCGGGCAGCTCGTCCAGAAAGAGGATGCCGTTGTGCGCCAGCGACACTTCGCCCGGACGGGGCGACTGTCCACCGCCGATGAGCGCCACCTGCGACGTGAGGTGGTGCGGTGCGCGGAAGGGCCGTTCGGCGAGCAGGCCGCGGTGCGCTCCGATCTTGCCCGCGACGGAGTGGATCTTGGTCGTTTCGAGCGCTTCGTCGAGCGTCAGCGGCGGCAGAATCGAGGGCAGCCGGCGTGCGAGCATCGTCTTGCCCGAACCCGGCGCGCCGATCATCAGCACGTTGTGGCCGCCCGCCGCCGCGATTTCGAGCGCCCGCTTGACGGCCGCCTGCCCCTTGACGTCGGCGAAATCTTCGGCGTAGCCGCCCTCTTCCTCCGCGAAGGCGGCGGGAGCTGCCGCCGGTGCGATCGTCCGGTCGCCGCGCAGGTACTCCACCGTCTCGCCCAGCGATGCCGCACCGATCACCTCCACGCCCTCGACCACGGCCGCTTCGCAGGCGTTGTCGCACGGGACGATCAGACGCCGCAGCCCCTCTTCGCGGGCCTTGACGGCCATCGGAAGGATGCCGCGCACGGGTTTGAGCGTTCCGTCGAGCGACAGTTCGCCCGCCAGCATCGTCCCGTCGAGCGCCTCGGCCGGAACCTGCTCCGTGGCGGCGAGGATGCCCACGGCGATCGGCAGGTCGAAACCCGCCCCCTCCTTGCGCAGGTCGGCCGGAGCGAGGTTGACCACCAGCTTCTTGCCCGTCATCCGCAGCCCCGTGTTTTCGAAGGCCGAGCGGATGCGCTGTTCGCTCTCCTTGACGGCGTTGTCGGGCAGCCCGACCAGAAAGAGGCCCAGTTGTCCGGCCGCGGCGACGTTGACCTCGACCGAGACCGTCACGGCGTCGATGCCTGCGACGGCTCCTGCTGCGATACGGACGAACATGGCCTTAGAAGGGGGCTTCGTCGCCGAGCGGGCGGGGCGTGATGTCGAATTCGGTGGAGACCATCGATGCGGGGCCGGGGGCGAAGCCTGCCGGTGCGTTCGAATCGCTGGCGAAATCGTCGTACTGCTGTCCCGGTGCGGGCGCGCCGCCCGGCAGCAGGTCGGCGTCGTCGATGTCGGCGAAGCGCGCCTGGTCTTTCAGGAAGCGCAGCTTGACGTCGGTCACGGCGCCGTTGCGGTGCTTGGCGATGATCAGCTCGGCCATGCCCGCCGTGGGCATTCCGTTCTCGTCCTGGTTGATGCCGTAGTATTCGGGACGGTGGATGAAGGCCACGATGTCGGCGTCCTGCTCGATGGCGCCCGACTCGCGCAGGTCCGACAGCTGCGGCCGCTTCGAGCCGCCGCGCAACTCGGTCGAACGGTTCAGCTGCGAAAGGGCGATGATCGGGACGTTGAGCTCCTTGGCGATGGCTTTGAGCGTGCGCGAGATGAACGACACCTCCTGCTCGCGGTTGCCTCCCTTGGCGGCCTGCGGGCCGCCGGTCATCAGTTGCAGGTAGTCGATCATGATGATCTTGATGTCGTTATGTATTTTCAGACGGCGCGCCTTCGAGCGGAACTCGAAGACCGACAGCGCCGGCGTGTCGTCGATGAAGAGTTTGGCGCTTCCCAGCGGCTTGGTGGCCGATTCGAGGTGGCGCCACTGTTCGGGCGAGAGCCGTCCCAGTTTGAGGTCGTTGCCCGGTATGCCCGTCTCGGCCACCACCAGACGCATCATGAGCTGGTGCGCCGGCATTTCGAGCGAGAAGAAGGCGACCGCCTGCTCGTGGTCGACCGACATGTTGCGCGCCATGGTGAGCGTGAAGGCCGTCTTACCCATCGAGGGGCGGGCGGCGATGATGATCAGATCCGACGGCTGCCAGCCCATCGTCACGCGGTCGAGCGCCATGAAGCCCGACGGCACGCCGTTGAAGGCGCTCTTGTTCTTGGCGTTCTCCTCGATCTGCGCCAGCGTGCGCGCCAGCACGTCGGCTGCCGACTGCACGGAGCGTTTCACGTGTCCTTCGGCCACCTTGAAGATCTCCTGCTCGGCGAAGCCGATCAGGTCCGTCACGTCGGTCGATTCGTCGTAGGAACGGCGCTGAATTTCCGTGGCCGAGCGGATCAGTTCGCGCTGCACGTACTTCTGCGCCACGATTTTGGCGTGGAACTCGACGTTGGCGGCCGAACCGACCTTCTGCGTGAGCTGCGCCAGATAGGAGGCGCCGCCCACCTTTTTGAGCTCCTTCTTGACTTTGAGCCGCTCGGTGACGGTGTAGAGGTCGATCGGCTTCAACTCCGACGACAACTCCTCGATGGCGCGGTAGATCAACCGGTGCTCCTCGGTGTAGAAGGCTTCGGGGGTGACGAATTCCTGTACGGTGATGATCGAGTCCTTTTCGAGCATCAGCGCACCCAGCACGGCCTCTTCCAGTTCGACGGCCTGCGGCGGGACGTTGCCGCCCATTTCGGTCAGTGCGGCGTAGGCTTCGCGGTTGCGTGCGGACGGTGTCGTATTGTTTTCCTGTGACATGGCATTCGGTTTCGGATTCAAAATTACGCAAAGCTGCGCAATAAATAAAATTAAGTGTGAAAAATAAAATATCCGTCCGCAAAAACGGCCGGAGACGTTTCGTGCCGAGAGGAGCATCGCCCGGCGATGTCGGCAGTCCGTCACCGCCCCGCGCGGCGGCCTGCAACTCGCTCCGGCTCGTGCGGCTCCTCCGCCGGCGGCCAACCGAAGCCGCATCGGCACCGTTCGCAGGGCGTCTGACGGTACATTTTCCCGCCCGTCATCCGTCGAGGCCGAACTCCCGCTGCGGGACGGCCAGCACCGCGACGCTCAGCCGGCAGTCGGGCGCGGCGCGCAGGATCGTCTCGGCGCATGAGAGCAGTGTGGCGCCCGTAGTGAGCACGTCGTCCACCAGCAGGAGATGGTGCCCCGCGAGCCTTTCGGGACGGCGTACGGCGAAGATTCCCTCGACGTTGTCCCACCGCTCGGCGTGGCGGTGGAGCGCTTGCGCGGGGTTGTTGCGGATGCGGCGGACGCTGTGGCGGTCGACCTCGGCGCGGAGCGCGCGGGCGATCCCCTCGGCCAGGTACTCCGCCTGATTGTAGCCGCGGCGCAACCGTTTGCGCCAGTGGAGCGGCACGGGGACGATCCGGTCCACCGTGTCGTAGAGGCCGCTGTCAGCCAGGCAGTGACCGTACCATACGCCCATATCGCGTGCAAGGCGCCATGCGCCGTCGTATTTGAAGCGGTGGATCAGCTCGCGCCACCCGCTGCCGGGGATGAAGTAGAGGAAGGCCGAGGCCTGTTCGACGGGAACCAGCGCCGAGAGCCGCTCCCACAAGGGATTGTAGGTCGCATAGCAGAAGCCCGTGAGTGGCACGGCATAGCGGCAGCGGGTGCAGACCACGCGGCTGCCGGGCGGCATCTCGCCGCCGCAGACCGGACACCGCACGGGAAAGAACAGCCGTCCGACGCCGCGCACCGTATCACTGAGGATCGACATCGCAGCTGAGCGTTACGGTTTGGAACTCTTTCGCACCGAGCGTCTGCCGGAGCACCTCGCGCAGCACTTCCCGGGCACGGGAGGCCGAGGCGCCGCTCTCGATTTTGAGCAGGAATTCGGTGATGTACTCCTCGCGGATGCGGTCGACGGGCGGAGCGACCGGCCCCATGGCCCGTCTGCCGAAACGGCCGCGCAGCGCCACGGCGAGCGCCGCCGAAGCCCGGTAGAGCAGGTCGCGGTCGCGCTGGCGGAGCGTCAGGCGGATCAGCCGTGCGTAGGGCGGATAGGCGAAGGCGCGGCGTTCGGCCAGCTGCGTGCGCGCCATCGCTTCGTAGTCGCCCGCGGCGACCTGCCGGATGACGGGGTGTTCGGGCTCCGTGGTCTGGATCACCACTTCGCCCGCCGCGTCGCGCCGTCCGGCGCGTCCGGCCACTTGCGTCATCAGCTGGAAGGCGCGTTCGGCGGCGCGGAAATCGGGTGCGAAGAGCAGGTTGTCGGCGTTGAGGATGCCTACCAGCGAGACCCGTGCGAAGTCGAACCCTTTGGTAATCATCTGCGTGCCGACCAGCAGGTCGCTCTGCCCGCTCTCGAAGCGGTCGATAATGGCGCGGTAGGCGCGTTCGGAGGTCGCCGTGTCGCGGTCGAGCCGCTCGATGCGCGCCGCGGGGAAGAGGCGCGCCAACTCCTCCTCGACCTTCTCTGTGCCGAATCCCGCGGGGGTTACCTCACCGGCCCTGCACGCCGGACAGCGGACGGGGACGGTTTCGACGTGGCCGCAGTAGTGGCATTGGAGGCGGTCGTCGCGCTTGTGGTAGGTGAGCGTCACGTTGCAGCGGGGGCAGCGGGCCGTCCAGCCGCAGGCGCGGCACTCGACGTAGGGGGCGAATCCGCGGCGGTTCTGGAAGAGCATCGCCTGCTCGCCGCGGGCGAGTACGTCGGCGAGCTTGTCGAGCAGCAGGCGGTTGAAATGGGTCTTGCGCTCGTTGCGCTTGACGGCGCGCAGCGTGTCCGAAACGAGTACGAGCGGCGGCCGAGCATCGCCGTAGCGCTCGTCGAGCGTCGCCAGCCCGTACTTGCCGCTCAGTGCGTTGGCGTAGCTTTCGAGCGAGGGGGTGGCGCTGCCCAGCACCGTGCGGGCCTCCCGCAGGCGTGCCATGACGACGGCCACGTCGCGGGCGTTGTAGCGCGGCTGCGCGTCGGTCTGCTTGTAGCCTGTGTCGTGCTCCTCGTCGACGACGATCAGTTGCAGGTGCCGCAGCGGCAGAAAGAGCGCCGAGCGGGCGCCGACGACCAGTTCCCCGCCGTCGGAGCGCGTCAGGCGCAGGTAGCTTTCGGTGCGGCGCGCGAGCGTGAGCTTCGAGTGGTAGGCTGTCACGCGGCTGCCGAAGATGCGTTCGAGCCGCGCGATGAGCTGCGCCGTGATGGCGATTTCGGGCACGAGCAGCAGCACGTCGCCGCCGCGGGCGAGCGCCTCGGCGATCAGGTGGATGTAGAGCTCGGTCTTGCCCGAACCGGTGATGCCGTGCAGCAGCACGGTGCGGCGTCCGGCGTCGAAGTGGCCGCGGATCGTATCGAGGCAGCTCTGTTGGGCCGGTGTGAGTGTCGGAAGCTGGAACCGCACGCAGCCGCGTTCGACGCTCCGTTCGCGGCGGGTGAGCGTGACGAGGCCCTTCTTCTGCAATGCCGCCAGCGTCGCGGCGTCGGCCTCCAAGAGCCGTCGGGGCACCTCGCCGGTCGAGATGCGGTCGCCGCCCTCGGCCGAAGCGATGGCCAGGAGCGCGGCGTACTGGCGCGGCGCCCGCCGCGAGAGCCGCTCCATGAGGTCGTGGAACCGCTCCTCGTCGTGCAGCGAGGCGTCGAGCGCCGCGTAGAGCTCGGTGCGGGGGCGGTATTCGCGGTCGGCGAACTCCTGTTCGCTGTTGCCCGACGGTTTGATCGTCTGCGGCAGGGCGAAGCGCATCACCTCGCCCAGCGTGCAGAGGTAGTAGTCGGCCATCCACTCCCACAGGGCGCGCTGCCGTGCGTCGAGCAGCGGACGGTCGTAGAGTACCCGCGAGACGGTCTTGATGCGGGGGAAGTCGGGCCGCCGGCCGTGGATGCGCCAGACGATGCCCGTGTAGATGCGCCGCACCCCGAACTGCACGGCCACGGCCTGCCCCTCCTCCACGTCGAGACCGTCGGCGACGGCGTAGGTGTAGGCGGGCTGCGCCAGCGGCAGGACGATATCGGCGTAACGCTCCATCGGGCAGGTCAGCGGAGTTGGGTCAGTTTGCGGAATCCTTCGCCGTAGGTGCCCGAAACCGATGCGATGGTGACGAAGGCTTTGGGGTCGACGTCGCGGGCGATGCGCAGGACGTGTCCCGCGTCGCGCTTGTAGCAGACGACCATGACGATGCGGATTTCGTGACGCGAGTAGCCGCCCGTGGCGTCGATGAGCGTCACGCCGCGGTCGGCTTCGTGCAGGATCGCTTCGGCCATGCGGTCGTAGTCGGCCGTGACGATGAAGATCTGGTTCGACTGCTGGCTGCCGGCCATGAGCAGGTCGACCGACGTGCCGACGACCACCGTGACGATGTAGCCGTAGACCACGTCCGAGAGGCCGTAGCCTACCAGCAGCGTCGAGCCGATGATGAGGATGTCGGTGTAGATGATGACTTTGCCGTAGGCGACGCCCCAGTATTTGTGGAAGATTTTGGCGACGATGTCCGTGCCGCCCGTGGCGCCGCCGGCGGTGAAGCAGACGGCCATGCCGGCGCCTGCGAGCAGTGCGCCGAGGATGATCGTGAGCAGCTTGTCGTCGAGCCCCAGCACGTCGCCCGACGGCGGGTAGTGGACCATGAAATAGGGTTCCATGAGCGCCATGAATCCCGATGCCACGACGATGCAGAAGAGAGTCTTGAAACCGAAGTTCCACCCCACCGTCAGCCCCGACAGGAGCAGCAGGAAGGCATTGATCGTCAGGAAGACCGTACCGATGCGGATGTCGACGCCCCACATTTCGGCGGCCGTGTGGCTGACGATCATCGCCAGCCCCGTGCCGCCGCCGGCGGCCACCTCCATGGGCTTGATGCAGGCGATCCACCCGAACGAGTAGATCAGCAGGCCCGCGGTCATGAGAACATATTCCCGAAAGGTTTTCAGCAGGTTGGGGAAGGCAATGTTTCGCATAGGCGCTATCGATTGGCGACCGTCGCGGCGGACGGTCGGAGGTTTCGGTTGAGGAGCGGTCGTCAGACCTTGTTGAGGGCTTCGAAGCCCTTGCCGTAGACGCCCATGACGGAACCCACGGAGATGAAGGCGTCGCCGTCGACGCCGCGCACCAGTTTGAGCAGCTGGGAGGTTTCGCGCTTGCGGCAGACCACGACCACGACTTTGATGTCCTCCTTCGAGTACCAGCCCGTAGCGTCGAGGATCGTGGCGCTGTGGCGCGTGGTGGCGATGATCTGGTCGGCCATCGCCTCGTAACGGCGCGTGAAGACGAAGATCTGGCTCGACTGCTGGTTGCCGGCCTGGATCACGTCGACCGTATAGCCCAGCACCGCCGTGACGACGAAGCCGTAGATGACCGAGTCGACGCCCATGTCGCCCACGAACAGCGACGAGAGGATGATCATCGAGTCGACGGTCATCACGATGCGGCCGTAGCTGATCGTCTTGTACTTGTTGACGATCATGGCGATGATGTCCGTGCCGCCCGTCGAGCCGCCCTGCCGGAAGCAGATGGCGATGCCGATGCCGGCGATGATGCCGCCCAGGATGACCAGCAGGATGCGGTCGCTGACGGGATCGAGCGCGAAGAGCGTCTGCCCGGCCGGCGTAACGGCGGCCAGCAGCGGTTGTAGCACCGACATCGTGACCGAGAGCATGGCGATGCAGAAGATGGTCTTCATGCCGAAGTTCCACCCCACGATCGTGCCGCCGATGAGCAGCAGCACGCCGTTGACGATGAGCGTCAACATGCCGATGGGTAGTCCCGTGATATGGTAGAACAGCAGCGACAGACCGGCTGCACCGCCTCCCAGCGTGTTGGCGGGCATGATGCAGGCCAGCCACCCGAACGAGTAGATGAACATGCCGAAAATCATCCAGACATATTCGAGGACGGTTCCGACGACCGCCTGACGGTTTACCCTGGGTCTTTTCATGACAGCGAACGATTAACGCTGCGAAGATACGAAAAATTCGCCCTGATGCGCGTTTTTTTCGACGAGTCTTTTTTCGAGCATCCGCCACAGCGCATCGCCGCGCAGGTTGCCCCACGGCCGCCGGCAGCGGATGCGGGGCGGCGTCTGACCCGCGATGCGTTCGACGGCGATGTCGGGCCGCAGGCGGCGCAGGATTTCGGCCGTCAGGTCGACGTATTCGGCGGCCGTCCAGCGGCGGAACCGCGCGGGCTCCGCGTCGTAGAGGTCGGTCATGCGCGTCCCCTCGACGAACTGCAACTGGTGGAACTTGACCGTGGCGAGCGGCAGCGCGTTGATGATGCGCGTGCGGTCGAGCAGCTCCGTGTCGCTCTCGTCGGGCAGGCCGAGGATGAAGTGCGCGCCCACGGCGACGCTGCGTGCGGCCGTCGCCTCGACGGCGCGTCGTGCCGCGGCGAAGTCGTGGCCCCGGTCGATCGTGCGCAGCGTGGCGTCGGAGGTCGATTCGATGCCGTACTCGACGCAGACGTAGGTGCGGCGGGCGAGGTCGGCCAGATAGTCCAGCTTGGCCGCATCCACGCAGTCGGGACGGGTGCCCACGACGATTCCCGCGACGCCGGGGCAGGCGAGCGCCTCCCCGAAGAGCCGTTGGAGCCGTTCGAGCGGCGCATAGGTATTGCTGTACGACTGGAAGTAGACCAGGAATCCCGTTCCGGCCGGAAACCCGCGCCGGTGGAAGGCGATCGCGTCGTCGACCTGCTGCCGGACGGTGCGGCGCGGGTCGCAGTAGGCGGGCGTGAAGGCCTCGTTCGAGCAGAACGAACAGCCGCCGTGTCCTACCGTGCCGTCGCGGTTGGGGCAGGTGAAACCTCCGTCGACCGGAAGTTTCTGTATCGGCCGGCCGAAGGTGCGGCGGCAGTAGGCCGCATAGCTGTGATAGGGTCGTGCGTCGCCCCAGGGGTACATGTCAGGGTCGAAAATCGGTTTTTTGTTTTATCGTTCGGTGCGGTTATACGAGGACCGCTCCCCGTTTCGACGGCCGTCGTGTTTCCCGGCATTGCCTTTTCGACGGTCCGAACTCTGTGGCGGGTGTCGAGGGGCAATGCCGGGATACGATCAGAAGTTCCAGTCGCGTGTGTCGTAGGTGTCCTTCGGAGCGTTGGGAACGTTCATGAAGAATTTGTGTCCGGTCTTCGCTTCGAGATCGGAGACGCGCATGAAGATGCCTTTCGAGTCGAATTGAGCGGGTTTCGTCACGGCGTTCTTCGAGTAGGACTTGTGCTCGATAAACAGGGCGATGCATTGCAGCTCGTCGCGCGTGCAGTTCACCACCCATTTCTTTCCGGCGCTCTTCTTGGCTTTGAGCAGCACGGTGAAATAGTGGGTCGGGATCGTCGTACCGGAGACCTTCTTGTTGGTGTTGGCCCAATAGCAGCCCACCACCTGATAGCAGGTATCGGCCAATCCGCGCCACTGCTCGTCCACCCAGTCTTCGGCGGTGTTCCATTGACCGCCGCCGCCGTTGAAATAGTCGTTTTGGCCGAGTTGGGGGCCGATGTTCGAGAAGTACATCACCTGGCTGTTGGCCTCGCGGCTTACCAGCCGCTCGGCGGATCCGAGCATGTGCCCGCGCGTGTAACCGTCCCATTTCCCGACCTGTTCATAGGGCAGGTCGGGATCGTCCTTGTAGGAATTTTTGCGCTCGACGTTCTTCTTCGCATAGGCGTCGTGCAACGGCGCGGCGACCCACACGGGGCAGAGCTTCGATTTGCTGTAACAGGCGGTGAAGTTGCGGGCTCTGGCCCCCTTTTCCATCGCGCATTCATGGTCGACGTAGAGGTAGTCGCCGTTCGACACTTCGTTCGGCAGTTCCGCCCAGCCTTTGTGGCGGGTATTGTTGTCGGGCGGCGTGACGGCGCCTGCCTCGGTGGTGAACCCGGCGGCCGTGCTGCGCCAGGTCTTCGACGGCGTGACGACGTAGGCCGCGACCTCGTAGGAGGTGTTTTCGCTCAGACCGGTGAAGGTGTAGCGCAACGAGGTCGCTGCCGTACCGCACGACTGCCTGGTCTCGGCGCTCTGCCCCGCCTTTTTCAGCAGGAACCCCGCGTCGGTGACCGTCGCTTCGCCTTCGCAGGTGTAAGTGACGGCGGCCGTGGCCGAGGTGGCGGTGCGCTCCGAGACGGTCAGCGTGCCGAAGACGACCTTCCCGTCGGGTGTCGGTTCGGGCTCCTCGCCCTTTTCGAGCGTGGTGAACGAAATCGTTTCGCTGCGGAAGGTATGGCCTCCGGCAACTACATAGCAGTAGAGTTCGTAGTCGGTTTCGGGCGCGAGGTCTCGCAGCGTGCAGGCCGGTTCGGTCGACCGTTCGCAGACGACCGTCACGGGCGCACCCCCCCCCGCAGGCGTACAGACGAAGCCGTTCTCCTTGACCAGGAATCCTCCCAGATAGAGATAGCTGGCCGAGAAGTCGGCCGAGGTGGCCGCCGGAGTGGCCTTTACGTTCGAAAACCGGCACTCTTCGCGCGGATCGGAGGGCGAAGGTTCGCCGCCCGGCGTGTCGCTGTCGCTGCAAGACACTGCCAGAAGCAGGATCGGGAGCGTGAAAGTCAGGTAAAAGCGTTTCATCGTATAAGTTGTTTCACTCTTTGTTTTTCGAATCGATCCAGATCGTCACGGGCCCGTCGTTGACCAGTTCGACGGCCATGTCGGCGCCGAACTCGCCCGTGCGGACGGGGCGGCCGCTCGCGGCTGCGAGCGCCGCAACGAACCGCTCGTACATCGGTCGTGCGAAGGCTTCGCCTGCGGCGCGGAAATAGGAGGGGCGGTTGCCCTTGCGCGTCGAGGCGTGGAGCGTGAACTGGCTCACGACGAGCAGCTCGCCCGCGGTCTGCCGCACGTCGAGGTTCATCACCCCCGCTTCGTCGTCGAAGACGCGCAGGCGCGAGGCTTTGCCCGCCAGATAGTCGATGTCCTCCTGCGTATCGGCTTCCTCGATGCCGACGAGCAGCAGCAGTCCCGCTCCGATCGACGAATGGAGTGTGCCGTCGATCGTGACCGAGGCGCGGCGGACGCGTTGGATCAGCAGGCGCATGGTTCGGAGGCGTTACGGGCGAAGAAGGCCCAGAGGTTGTCGCCGGCGGGGACGGGGGCCGTGATGCGCACCGGCTCCCGACGGACGGGATGCGTGAATTCGATCGCCCGCGAGTGGAGCGAGATGCCGCCGTCGGGGTTCGAGCGGCGGGCGCCGTATTTCAAGTCGCCCTTGATCGGGCAGCCGATCTTCGAGAGCTGGGCGCGGATCTGGTGGTGGCGGCCCGTAAGCAGTTCGACCTCGACGAGCGTGTAGTTGGTCGAGGCGCCGAGCGTGCGGTAGCGCAGCCGCGCCTCCTTCGCTTCGGGTTTCGGGGCGTCGCAGGCGCGCGAGCGGTTGGTGCGGCCGTCGCGCAGCACCCAGTGGCGCAGTTCCCCTTCGAGCGGGTCGGGCCGCTGTTCCGTGACGGCCCAGTAGGTTTTGCGGATTTCGCCCGAACGGATCATTTCATTGAGCCGCACCAGCGCCTTCGAGGTCTTGGCGAAGAGCACTGCGCCGCTCACGGGACGGTCGATGCGGTGCACGACGCCGAGAAACACCTCGCCGGGTTTCGCGTCGCGGCGTTTGATGTAGGCCTTGATCTGGTCTTCGAGGGCGCTTTGGCCCGAAGGATCGGGTTGTACGAGGTCGCCGCAGCGCTTGTTGACCACCAGCAGGTGGTTGTCTTCGTAGAGAATATCGTCGGAAGAGAACATCTCAGAGCTTGAAGGTGAAGGGGAGGAGTTTCTCGGCCGTATCGACCGCGCTGGCCGTACCGCCGCCCGACATGACGATGCGCATGGGCCGCCCCTGCCGGCGTTCGACGTCGACCATGACCTGCCGGCACTGGCCGCAGGGATAGCATTCGCGCGGCGACGGGTCGGAGGCGATGGCGAGCGTCTCGATCGGATCGTCGGGAAAGTTGGTCTGGACGTAGAAGAGCAGCGAGCGTTCGGCGCACAGCCCCGCGGGGAATGTAGGTGATAGCTTGTTTAGTATCTGATGGTCTCTGCGGATGACTGGAAATCTAGACTGGGAACAGGAAAATATCTTTTCTACTATGATAACCCGGTATTCCTGGATACTCTGAACAAGACTCTGCGCGAGACAGATCCGGATGCAAAACTGGAGCCGATTATGTTCCTTGCAAATGACGAAGGTGAGACTGTAAATTATGGTTATCCCAATAACTACTACAATGTGTGGGGAATCAATACGGACACAGAAAACAAAGAAATTGTTATGAAATTTGTAGACTGGCTGTACAGTGAAGAAGGCGGATATCTGATGAACTATGGTGTAGAAGGTGTTCATTGGGAAATGGTAGATGGAAAACCGCAGTTCTTAGACAGCATTATAGAAGAATACAAA
>ENA-USUJ01002905-USUJ01002905.1-human-gut-metagenome-genome-assembly--contig:-NODE-2905-length-12210-cov-4.558230_pt1 | contig 12210 bp, 9 predicted proteins | sample MGYA00250061_ERZ773398 | MGnify/ENA primary metagenome ERZ773398 (study PRJEB29103, sample SAMN06111992) | human gut metagenome | biome: human gut; feature: ankylosing spondylitis patient; material...
AGGACGATGCAGCGATCGATATCCGTTTCCCCTATGTCCTGTATCACGATCAGGACAGCGAGGAGTCCGGCCGCCTGACAAACGTCAAGACACAGACGCCGGTCGCATCCGTCCAGCTGACAGTTGAGCCCGGAACGGCAGAAAGCGGCCGGATCGGCACGCTGACATGGGCCTACGATATTGAAAGCGGAACGCTCACAATCAGCGGCGAATTTGAAGACGGGCAGAAGCTGGCCGTAGCCTATTATGATCAGAATGGGCATCTGGCGCAGGTAAAGCTGCTGACGCAGGTGCAGACGCTTGCGCTGGTCGAAAATGGCGCGCGAATCCGCCTGTTCCTGCTGGATAAAACCAATCAGCCGGTCTGCAAGGCCATGACGGTAAAGGGGTGAGCGGATGCGAAAGACACGGATTTTTGCGCTGCTTCTGGTGCTGTGCCTGCTGCTGACTGGCTGCGGCAGCACACAGACGCCGCTTGAGCGGACAGCAGAGTATCTGAAAACAGCAGTGCCGGAGCCGGACTTCGGCTCGCTGGACGGCGACTGGATTGTATTCGGTTTGGCGCGGGCCGGGGCAGATCTGTCAGATGACTATTTTGAACGGTATTACAGCGCAGTCGAAGCCGCAGTACAGGCGGCAGACGGAAAACTTGACGAGAACCGGTATACCGAGTATTCCCGGCTGATTCTCGCGCTGACGGCGATCGGGCGCGACCCGCGAAATGTCGGCGGCTATGATCTGCTCCTGCCGCTGGCAGATCTCAAAAAAACGACAGCGCAGGGCGTCAACGGCGCGGCATTCGCGCTGCTGGCGCTGGACTGCGGCGGGTATGAAATTCCGCTGGATCCGGAGGCGGCGGTGCAGGCAACACGCGACGGCTATGTTGATGTGATTCTTGCCCAGCAGAACCCGGACGGCGGCTGGAGCCTCGGCGGGGGAGCATCGGATCCTGACCTGACCGCAATGGCCTTGCAGGCACTTGCCGGGTACCGCAGCTGCACGGACGTGTCTGCGTCGGCAGATGCTGGACTCTCATGCCTGGCGCAGATGCAGCAGGAAGACGGTGCGTTCCTCTCTTGGGGAGCGGAGAGCAGATCGGCGGCTATTGGAACGGTCTGGTCGAGGGTGGCAACGAGGCCATCGCCTGCGCCGATGCGCAGCGCGGCCGCATCCGCTTCCTGAAGGTGGCCTATTCGCAGGGCTATACGCCGCAGGAGCGTGTTCCGGGCGCCTGGAACGAATTCACGACGGCTACCGCCGCGCGGTGCAGCGCCACGGCCTATTTCTTCGCCGAAATGCTCTCGCGGGCGCTGGATGTCCCGGTCGGGGTCATCGACAGTTCGTGGGGCGGCAGCCGCATCGAGTGCTGGACCCCGCGCGAGGCGCTGGAGACCTATCCTGACATTGACCTTTCGGAGAAAGCCATTGCCGAACTGCCCGACTACATGCGTCCGATGGCGATGTACAACGCCATGGTGTACCCTCTGACCCGCTATACCGTCCGCGGATTCCTTTGGTATCAGGGCGAGTCGAACATCGGCCGTCACACGGAGTATGCTGCACGGATGGCTGATATGGTGGCCGGGTGGCGTGCGCAGTGGGGGCTGGGTGAACTGCCGTTCTATTTCGTCGAGATCGCGCCTTTCGGTTACGGCAACGGGCTGTCGCCCTATTTGCGCGAGGCGCAGTGCCGGGCGCAGAAGCTGATCCCCGGCAGCGGTATGGTTTCGACCAACGATCTGGTCCTCCCCTGCGAAGAGGGTAACATTCATCCCCGCGACAAGCGCAGCGTGGGCCGTCGGCTGGCATTCTGGGCTCTGAACCGTACTTACGGCAGGAAGGACGTGGCCTGCGAAAACATGCAGTTCCGCTCGATGGAAATCAAAGACGGCAAAGCCTGCCTTTCGTTCGACAACACTTTCGGCGGTTTCGGCCGGGCGTTCGATCTGAGGGGTTTCGAGATCTGCGGCGCCGACCGGGTGTTCCGCCCCGCGCAGGTGCATTTCGAAGGCAACGAACGGCTGATCGTTTTTCTGCCCGACATTCCCGAACCGGTGGCCGTGCGTTATGGATTCCGCGATTTTCAGCCGGGCAATGTCGTCAACACCCGCGAACTTCCCCTCGTACCGTTCCGCACCGACGACTTTTAACCTGAAACCATCAACCCGAATTCTATGAAACGAATATTGCTGTTAGCCGTTGCGTTTGCCGCGGCATGGACCGCCGCCGCGAAGATCACCCTTCCGGAGATCATCGGCGACAATATGGTGCTGCAACAAAATGCCGAGGCCAAACTCTGGGGCTGGGCCGAACCGCATACAGCGGTGAAAGTCACTGCTTCGTGGGGTGCTAAGGCTGCCGCCCGGAGCGGCGCCGACGGCCGCTGGGAGGTGATGCTGAAAACCCCGGCGGGCGGTTACGACCCGCAGCGCATCACGATTGCCGGGGACGGCCGGGTCGAACTGAACGACATTCTGATCGGCGAAGTGTGGTTCGCCGCCGGGCAGAGCAATATGGAGATGGGTGTGCAGGGATTCCACAACTGTCCCGTAGCCCGCTCCAACGAGGTCATCGCCCGGGCCGATGCCCGGCGCGGTAAAATCCGCTATGTGAAGATTCCGAAAACGGCTTCCTATACCCCCGAAGAACGTGTCGCCGGCCGCTGGAACGAGTTTTCGACCGAGACGGCGCCGTTGTGCACGGCTGTCGGCTATTTCTTCGCCGAGATGCTCAACGACGTGCTCGGTGTTCCCGTGGGTGTCATCGATTGTTCGTGGGGCGGCAGCCGCGTCGAGAGCTGGACCTCGCGGGAAATTCTGGAGACCTATCCCGATATCGACATTTCGGAAAAGGGCATTGCGGCGACCGACGAGTGGCTGCGGCCGTTGGTGATGTATAACGGCATGCTGCACCCCGTGGCGGGTTACACCGTTCGCGGATACCTCTGGTATCAGGGCGAATCCAATGTCGGAGCCCACGCGGTCTATGCCGAACGGCTGGCCAACATGGTGAAACTGTGGCGCGGCCTGTGGGGGCAGGGTGAACTGCCTTTCTATTTCGTCGAGATCGCTCCGTTCAACTACTGGGGCAGCGACCTTTCGGCCTTTCTGCGCGAAGCGCAGTGCCGGGCTCAGGATGTGATCCCGAACAGCGGCATGGTTTCGACGAACGATTTGGTCGAGCCCTACGAGTGGTGCAACATCCATCCGGCGAACAAGCACGACATCGGCTACCGGCTGGCCTGCATGGCTCTGAACCGGACCTACGGAAAGAAGGCCGTCCATTGCGACAGTCCCCGTTTCCGTTCTATGGAGATCGCTGACGGCAAGGCGCTCGTTTCGCTGGACAATGCCGAATACGGGTTCAACCGTCTGGTGGGCATCGAGGGCTTCGAGATCTGCGGCTCCGACGGGGTGTTCCGTCCGGCCGATGTAGCTGTCGATGCACAGTTGAGGCTGGTCGTTTCGTCGAAGGAGGTTCCGGAACCCTCGGCTGTGCGCTACTGCTTCCGCAATTTTCAGATCGGCAACCTCGCCAACAGCTGGGGGCTGCCCGTCATTCCGTTCCGTACGGACGACTTCCAGCCCCGGCCCTGAGGCCCGGCATACTGAAAAGTTGAAGGGGCCCTGTGCAGGGCCCCTTCGTGCGTTTGTCAGCGCTTTGCCGATTCCGCGGTCCGCACCAGGTCCGCCCATTCGGGATGGCGCCGGATGTAGACCTCGACGAACGAACACTGCGGCACGACCCGCAACCCCTTGCTGCGGATGTCCTCCAAGGCGGCCAGCACCAATTTCTTGCCGATGCCCTGACCCTCGTATGCGGGCGGAACCTCGGTGTGGGTCAGGACGACGAATCCGTCGCCCGTCGCGTATTCGATCAGCGCCATGTCGCCCTTTCCGAGATCGAGTTCGTAGCGTTTCTCGGCGGCGTTGTCGATCACTGCGTGTTTCTTTTCCATAACGTCGGTGTTTTTGGTTGGACGTATTGCGATTTATCGTACTTTTGTCCCCGGTTATGAACTCCGTCGCCGACATACTCCTCGACTGGTACGCCCGCGAAGGGCGCGACCTGCCGTGGCGCCGCACGCGCGATCCCTACCGCATCTGGCTCTCGGAGGTGATCCTCCAGCAGACCCGCGTGGCGCAGGGAACGGAGTACTATCTCCGCTTCACGGAGCGGTTTCCCGATGTCGCGTCGCTCGCCGCCGCTCCCGAGGACGAGGTGCTGAAACTCTGGCAGGGACTCGGCTATTACAGCCGTGCCCGCAATCTCCATGCCGCCGCCCGGCAGGTCGTCGAACGCTTCGGCGGACGGTTCCCCGTCGCGTTGGAGGAGGTTCGCTCCCTGCGCGGCGTGGGCGATTATACCGCCGCGGCCATCTGTTCGGCGGCCTACGACGCTCCGTGCGCCGTGGTCGATGGCAATGTCTACCGGGTTCTCGCGCGGCTCTTCGACCTCGATGCGCCGATCGACTCCACGGCCGGAAAGCGCGCTTTCGCCGAACTGGCGCAGTCGCAGCTGGACACCGCGCATCCGGGACGCTACAATCAGGCGATCATGGATTTCGGGGCGCTCCGATGCACCCCTTCGTCGCCCCGCTGCGAGGCGTGCCCGCTGGCCGGACGATGTCTCGCCCTTGCTGCCGGAACCGTCGCTGCGCGTCCCGTGAAACAGGGAAAGACCCGCGTCCGCGTCCGCTGGTTCAACTACCTGCACGTCTCGTCGGGCGACCGGACCCTGCTGCGCCGCCGCGAGGGGCGCGACATCTGGCAGGGGCTCTACGAATTTCCGCTCATCGAAACCGAAGGGCCCGCCGAACTGCCGGAGCTCGTGCGCCTGCCGCAGTTCCGCGAACTGTTGGGCGACGTTCCGTGGCACCTCGTGCGCAGCATCCCGCTGTCGAAGCACCAGCTCTCCCATCAGACTTTGCATGCGGTCGTCCATCGCATCGAAACCCCCTCGCTGACGCCTGCCGCTGCTGCGATGGCCGTGCCGACCGTTGCGCTGGGCGACTATGCCGTGCCGCGGCTGATCGACCGCTACCTGATCAAATACCAGATATAGACGGCATAGATCGCCACGAACAACGCTCCCTCCCAGCGGTCGATGGCCTTGCGTTTGAACGTGAAGGCCGCGAGGAACACCACGACCGAACTCAGCAGGACCATCAGCAGGTCCCAAACCGTGATGCCGCCCATCGAGAGCGGATGGATCGTGGCGCTCACGCCCAGGATCAGCAGGATGTTGGCGATGTTCGATCCGATCACATTGCCCAGCGCCATCTCCGCCTTGCCTTTGAACAGCGACACGAGCGACGAGGCCAGTTCGGGCAGCGACGTGCCGCCGGCCACGAGCGTGATGGCGATCACCGATTCGCTGACCCCCAGACTGCGGGCTATCGACGTGGCGCTGCGGAGGAACATCTCGCCGCCGAACACCAGCCCCGCGAGGCCCCCGACGATCATCACCGCCGTCAGCCACGCGGCCATCGGCGCTTTGGACCCTTCCGTCGGGGCCGTCGCTTCGGGACGCTTCGTCTTCCGGATCGTGTACCACATCAGCAGGATGTAGAGCGCGAGCATCGCCGCGCCGTCGAGACGCCCGATGCGGTCCGCTGCCCCTTTGCAGAGCAGCGAATCCTGGGCCAGCGCCAGCAGGAGCAGCGACACGAGCACCCCGAACGGAATGTCGCGGCGGATGTTTCCCGCCGTCAGCGGCACGGGGCGTATCAGGGCGCAGACGCCGAGGATGACGAAGACGTTGAAGATGTTCGATCCCACGACGTTGCCGATCGCCACGTCGCTCTGGCCTCCGATGGCCGAGAGCACCGATACGACCAGTTCGGGCGTCGAGGTGCCGACGGCCACCACCGTCAGTCCGATGATGAATTCCGGCACCCGGAAGCGCTGGGCCAGCGCTGCGGAGCCGTCCGTGAGAAAATTCGCGCCGGCGAGGATCAGCCCCAGCCCGACAATCAACAGAAGAATATCCAAAAACGTAAATTTTTAATTCTTAATTCTTAATTTTTCATTTTTAATTGTCTGATTATGCCAGCATAATCAGACTTACGGCCATCAGGGCCATGCCGGCCACCACGCCGTAGATGGAGATGTGCGCCTCGCCGTATTCGCGGGCCGCGGGAAGCAGTTCGTCGATCGAGATGAAGACCATGATGCCCGCCACGCCCGCGAGGATGCACCCCATCAGCGTCGGCGACATGAAGGGCATCAGCACCAGATAGGCCAGCAGGGCGCCCACCGGCTCGGCGAGGCCCGACAGCAGCGAAAGCCGGAAAGCCTTCCTGCGGTCGCCCGTGGCGTAGTAGACCGGAATCGACACGGCGATTCCCTCGGGAATGTTGTGGATGGCGATGGCCGCGGCGATGGCCACACCGAGGGCCATGTTGTCCACGGCCGAGGTGAAGGTGGCGATTCCTTCGGGGAAGTTGTGGATGCCGATGGCCAGCGCCGTCATTACGCCCATGCGCATCAGCTTGGGATTGCGGGGCTGATGGTCCATCTCTTCGACGCTGTGGGCTTCGTGGGGGTTTTCGACCGAGGGCACCAGCCGGTCGATGACGCCGATCAGCAGGATGCCGGCGAAGAAGCTCGCCACGGTGACGACCGTGCCGAGATGCGCTCCCCACTCCGCCGAGAGGGTGGCGTCGGCCTGCTGGAACAGTTCGACGAACGAGACGTAAATCATCACGCCGCCCGACAGTCCCAGCGAGAACGACAGCAGCCGTTTGTTGGTTCGTTTGGCGAAGAATGCGATGGCGCTTCCGATGCCCGTCGCAAGACCTGCGCCGAGTGTCAGCAGCAGGGGGATCAGGATATTGGGTTCTTCCATACGATCATATATTATTAACAAAGGTACGAAAAAGCCGGATGGATTCAAAACCGGAGGTAGGCGGAGCTGCAAAACATTTCTGGATAATGCGGTATCTTCGGTTGATACGGCCCTTTGAAACGGCCTTTTGCGTTTTTTAAGAAAGAACCTTGCAATCAATTTGATTGCAAGGTTCTGGACGGGTGACGGAGTTCGATGTTTCGGCTATTTAACGGATGCCCGCCTGATTTTTAGCGGCGTCGATGAACGTCAATATGTTTTCGAGCGATGTGTCGCTCTCGACGGAATGGGAGGGCGAAAAAATATATCCGCCCTCGGCACCGATGCTTAGCAGGTGTTCCGACTCCCGGCGCACATCTTCGGGGGAGCCGAAAGGCAAGGTGCGCTGCATGGACAATCCCCCATGAAAAGCGAGTCGTCCCCGGTATTTGGCGAGCATCGCATCGACGTTCATCACTTCGGGCTGGAACGGATTGAAACAATTCAGTCCACAGTCGATCAGGTCGTCGAAAAGCTCTCCCACATCTCCGCAGCTGTGGATCATTACGTATTTGCCGGCTTTGCGTACATGTTGATACATCCGCCGGATACGGGGATAAAGGAACTCCTTCCAGATATCGTATCCCATGATCAGCCCCCGCTGCTGTCCCCAGTCGTCGCCGAAATAAACGGCGTCGATATCGAATGTGAGCGCTTTGTCGATCTGAGCGATGTTGTAATCGCAGATGGCGTCGAGCAACGAATGGACGAATTGCGGATGGAGATAAAAATCCATCAGCAGGTTTTCGATACCTCGTAATGACCAGGCCCGTTCGTAAAGCGAAAATCCGATTTGAAAGACCCGGAAAAGATCCGGTTTGCGTGTTGTTTCCGGTATGATCGTTTCGAAGAACCGTTCGTTGCAGGGGTCCGGAAAAACATAATCCCTGCTTCTGTCCCATACGACTCCGAAGAGATCCTGCCATTGATCGGGAGCTATCTCCTCGAAGAATCCGATGTCGCTTCCTAATTGAAGAATGTGGTTGCCCAGCACCGGATCGAGATCATCCGTCCCGAAGTATTCGCAGAGCATGGCATGGGGCTCCTTGGTAAATTTGAATGACCAAGGGACGTAGGGCGGTTTTCCGCCGTCCAAAACGAGTTTAATGATTTCTCGCCGTGTCATCTTGAATTCTTATTTTACGATTGATCGGAGTTTGTCCACGGAGAGTTCCACATTCGGTGTGAATTTGTCGGAGGCCATGTAGGAGGTCAGCGAACGAATCAGTTGGATCGCTTCGGGACGTTTTTCGGTATCGGTCAGCAGATCGACGCCACAGACGAGAATTCGGCCTTTACCCACCCGGGCTTCGAAAACCAGTCCCAGCGACCAGTTCTGGAACCAGTCGTCGATGATGCGAACGATCGGCGTCAGCTTTTTGTCCAGCAGGTCCAGTTTCACGGCATTTCCGTTCATCATGGCGTCCCACCATTGGAAATTACTGTGGAAATCCGTCGGGAATTGCTGCATGGCCGGATGTTCGGGATCGACCAGTACGCCGAATGCGTAAGGAGGCTGCTGATGAACGGTCCAACCCGTATTCCAGAAGATCGTTGACATTCCCAGCGTCACTTCACCGCCGGCTTCGGGGCGGATGTCTCCTTTGCGGGGTGTGAAAAGTACGTTGCCTCCGGCTTCCAGAAATGCTGCGGTTTGTGCGTCGAGTTTGTCGCTGATGCGAACTCCGTCGGGAAGAACGTAGCCGCCGGCCGGATACACCCATATATCCCAGTCGTTGCGATGACCTGCCAAATCTACGGTCAGTTTCAATTGCTCCGGACGGGTAAATTCATTCAGATCGTATTCGATGTTGCCCAATTTCAGGCAATTCCCGATTGCTACATCCTGTCGGGGCAGATTCCCGAAAGCGATGACTTCTCCGTCGGGGTACGATAAGGTCCAGGACGGAACGACGCCGGTCAGCGGTTCGGCACCGAAGTGGGCCGCTTCGACGGAGGCCTTGAAAGTTTCGTTATTGTTCCATACCAATTTCTCCATGAGCGCCAGCGGAACGGTCTCTCCGGCAAAACGCTTGAATTCCTCCGGTGCGATATATCCCTTTTCCTCCCAAAAGGCATCGAGAACACCTACCAATGCCGTGCCCTGCCCGGGAAAATCGGAAAGACTCAGTATTTGGAGACCTGCAAAATCCGGAGTACGGAGTGCAGCTTCGAATTCGGCTTTCCAACAAAGAGTTTGCAAATGTCCCGAGGCTTGCAGATAAGTTTCCGCTAAGTCCGATAATCCGTTGTCTGCCAGCATTTCCTGAAAAACTTCGAAATTTTTGGCCCGAACGACACAACCGTCGTATTTGTCGATTTCCTTGAAGTTGGGATAAACGCACCAGTTTCCGGATTCGTGGGCGACATAGGGATGGTCGTATTTGTCGATGATTTCGAACCAGTTATAATCGGTCGAAGGCCGGTTGGCATTGATGTGGCTGTTCAGTCCTGCATACCAGACGTTGATTCGCGGATACATGTCGTTGTTATAGTCATTTTCCGGAATTGCAGGCCAGCCTGCGGCCGACGTGTATTTGTGGCGCGGATCGATCTTTTTCAAGTGTGTAATCAGGTTGCCCAGGAATGTATTCATATTGGCGCCGCCCGGTTCGTTTCCGTAGGTGTACAGAATGAATGACGGATGGTTGCCGTATTCCTTCATAATGCGTTCCGACTCCTCGTATATCCATTTGTCGAACGGGGTTCCGTCGCCTACGATCGAGGTCCAGCTCGCACCTTCCACCTGAAGGTAAATGCCTATTTGGTCGGCGGCGTCGAATGCTGCTTTGGGCGGGCACCAGGAGTGGAACCGGACGTGGTTCAGACCGTGGTTTTTGCATACGGTGAAAATCCGGCGCCATTCGGCGATGTCCGTCGGCGGGTAACCCGTGCGGGGGAATGTGGCGCAGTCGAGCGTGCCGCGCAGGAAAATCGTTTGGTCGTTGATGGCGAACTGGCGGCCGTGAGTCGATAATTTCCGCATGCCGAAAGTCGTGACCTGTCGGTCGGCGATGCCTTCTCCGTCGAAAGAAGCAGCCATTTCATAAAGATACGGACGATGTTCGTCCCATGTGTAAAAATCCTTGCCCATCGGGTACGTTACCTCGATGCGCTGCTCTCCCGGCGCCACGGATACCTCCTTGTCGAGCGAGGCAAGGCGTTGCAGCGCAGGTGTGAAACGGGACTCCGCAGCAAAACTCAGTTTGCCGGTTATCGTGCGGCCGGTCGTGTTGCACAGGGTGGCGGTTACACGCGCCTCGCCGCGGTCATTGTCGGGGTAGACGCTGATATTCGATATGTTTACCTGCGGCCGTGCTTCGATGTAGAGTCCGCCTGCAATGCCGTTCCAGTTCGTCTGCGTATGATCGGCCAGGCTGTGCGCATTGATGCCGACATTGATATCTTTGATGCGGTTATCGATCCGCATGCAGATCGTATGGGTGCCTGCGCGGAGATTCCCGAGGTCGTAACGGTGTGCCGTACTGAGGGAATTTTGCATTCCGAGCATTTTTCCGTCCAGCCACACGGTGCTTTCCCAATGCACCCGTTCCATGTTGAGCACCAGTTCCTGCCCCTCCATATCCTTGGGTACGGTGAATGTGCGTTTGTACCAGGCCGGTCCTACATACTCTTTTTCGGGCTGCAACCAGAAAATCACCTTTACGTTATCCGGTTGGCGCCATTTTTCGTAAAGCGGTTTGCGGTACCACGAGGAATCGGCTACCCAGCTCGTCCATTTCGTATCTACCGTAATGTCATTTCCCTTGCCGTTGGTGGTCATGGAGCCGGGGAGCTTCACTTGTTCCGCAAATGTTTTCTTGTACCATTTCTGCGCGATGCCGACATCGGTCGAATCGACGGCGAAGTCCCAGTGTCCCGAAAGATCTATCTGCTGTGCGGAAAGTGCCAGCGGTAACAGGGACAGGAGTGCGAACAATCGTTTTTTCATAGGTTCAGGTTTTATTTTACAAGTTCTCGTTCTATTTCTTCCAGGGTTTTTCCTTTGGTTTCGGGCACGTACCGAATGATGAACAGAAGTCCGGCGATACAGATGACACTGTACAGGAGGAATGTTCCGGAGGCCCCGAGTTCTGCATTGAGCATAGGGAACGTATAGGTGAGGATGAAACAGGCCGTCCAAAGTGCGAAGGTCGCTACTCCTATCGCTGCGCCCCGCACGGCGGTCGGGAATATTTCCGATACCACGACCCACATGACGGGGGCCAGGGATACGGAGTAGCAGGCGATGGCAGCGACGACGATCGCCAGCATGGGAAAGCCTGTGACTCCGTAGAAATAGGCCAGGCTCAGAATCAGGTAAGCGCATGACAAGCCCGCAGCGCCCAAGAGCAGCAGGGTCCGGCGTCCCAGCCGGTCTACGGTGAACAATGCGACCAGCGTGAAGACCACGTTGGTGATCCCGGTCACTACGATATTCATCATCGTCTGAGAGATGCCATATCCCGCGGCGGCGAAGATTTCCTGCGCATAATTGAAGATGATATTGATGCCGCACCATTGTTGGAATACGGGCAATACGATACCGATGATCAGGACCCGGCGCATGGACGGGGTCAGCAGAGCCTGCCATGTTTTTGGGGATTCCTCGGTTTTCGGGACCGATGCGATGGCTTCATATTCGTTTCGGGCATATTCGGCTCCGCCGATACGTTCCAAAACGTGCATGGCTTCCGAAGCATGACCTTTGCCGATCAGCCACCGAGGGCTTTCCGGAATCCGGAAGGCCAATAGCAGAAAAAGTGCGGCGGGGCAGCATATCACCCAGAACATGATGCGCCAACCGACCGTGCCGTTCCACGAAAGGGCGATCGCCTCGGAGGTCGCGTTCGCCGGCACCGGTTCAGCGACGACGGCATTGACGATCTGGGCGGCCAGTATGCCGATTACCATTGTCAGTTGATTGAGGGCTACAAGCCTTCCTCGGATCGCCGAGGGTGCCACTTCCGCGATATAAACCGGGGAAAGGTTCGAAACGATGCCGATGGCCAGTCCGCCCATAATGCGGAAAACAATGAATGTGGAGAACCGATCGGCAGCGCCTGTGCCGAAAGAAGAGACAATGAAAATGACCGCCGCCGCAATGAAAATGCGTTTGCGACCATATCGGTCGCTGCATGTCCCGGCGATCAAAGCCCCGACGAGACATCCTATCAGTGCGCTGCTCATGGCCCATGCCTGCATGACGGCATGGGAGCTGATTCCGAAAAAGCTCTCGTAGAACGGTTTTGCTCCGCCGATGACGACCCAGTCGTATCCGAAGAGAAGCCCGCCCAATGCCGCGACGAAAGAGATGAAAAC
>ENA-USUJ01002914-USUJ01002914.1-human-gut-metagenome-genome-assembly--contig:-NODE-2914-length-12188-cov-5.065643_pt1 | contig 12188 bp, 10 predicted proteins | sample MGYA00250061_ERZ773398 | MGnify/ENA primary metagenome ERZ773398 (study PRJEB29103, sample SAMN06111992) | human gut metagenome | biome: human gut; feature: ankylosing spondylitis patient; material...
GCCGCGAAATCCGCTTCGAAGCCCGCGCCGCGTGCGGCCGGGAGCTTTTCGGAGCAGCCGCTCAACTACATTGAGGGCCGCAGCGACGCCGCCCGGCAGTTGTACGAACACATCCGGCTGGTGGCCCCGACCAATATGTCGGTGCTGGTCAACGGTGCGAGCGGCACGGGCAAGGAGCATGTGGCGCAGTTGATCCACCGGGAAAGCAAGCGGGCCGGAAAGCCCTTCGTGGCGGTCGACTGCGGGGCCATTCCCCGCGATCTGGCGGCTTCGGAGTTTTTCGGTCATGTCAAGGGGGCCTTCACGGGGGCTTTGGCCGACAAGACGGGCGCTTTCGAGGCGGCCGACGGAGGCACGCTGTTTCTCGACGAAGTAGGGAACCTGGGTTACGAAACGCAGGTGCAGCTGCTGCGCGCCCTGCAGGAGCGGCGTATCCGTCCCGTCGGCAGCAACCGCGAGATTCCCGTCGACATCCGTCTCGTGGTCGCGACCAACGAGGACCTCGAAGCGGCCATCGCGCGCGGGACGTTCCGCGCCGACCTGTACCACCGCATCAACTCCTTCACGCTGCGCATGCCCTGCCTGCGGCAGATGCGCGGGGATATTCCGCTCTTCGCCGACTTCTTTCTCGACCAGGCCAACCGGGAGCTGGACAAGCGGATCGTCGGGTTCGACGCCGCGGCCGCCGCGGCCCTTGCCGCCTATGACTGGCCGGGGAACCTGCGGCAGCTGAAAAACGCGGTGATGTCGGCGACGCTGCTCGCCGCGGGCGAGTACATCACCTGCCGCGACCTGCCGGCCGAAGTCACCGGAGGTCCGGCGGAACCTGCGGAGGCGCCTCTTTCGCTGCGCGATCCCGCTTCCGAGGAGGAGCAGATCCGCCGCGCCCTCGCAACGGCGGGCGGCAACAAGTCGCAGGCCGCCAAACTGCTCGGCATCGACCGCAAGACGCTCTACAACAAACTCCATCTTTACGGTATCGAATAGGAGGCTTCCCGCCTGTCCCGTTCCGGTTTCCGGACGGCCGTTCCACACTCCGGCTGTGGAATTTTTCCACACTTTCTGTCCCGTCTCCACATTTTTCCACACCTTCTCCGATTTTTAGCGCAATGGCGTTTGCGTTGGAAATCTGCTTGTTGCGTGTTTTGCGCCGTTGTGGCACTTCGCTTGAACTTTCAGAAGTCAGAACGCGAGTAAGACGACCCGCTAACGAAAGAATGAAGTTCAACCATTTAAATTTTAAAGCTATGAAAAAGACGATTGTGATGATGGCGGCGCTGATGCTGACAGCCGGAGGAATGGTTTATGCCCAGCAGCCCGAAAAGCAGGACACGCCCCAGAAGGAGAATCCCACCGCTCCCGAGCAGAAGCAGGAGCCTACCGCTCCGGAAGAGAAACCCGACCCCGTGAAGCCGGAACAGACTCCCGCAGAGCCGGAATCGGAGCCCGCCGAGCAAAAATCGGAGCCGGTGAAGACGGAGAAGAACGCAAGCCTGGAGAATCAGTCGGGAGAGGTCGTCCGGTAATCTTCCGTCCGAAATCATTTAGTTAAACAATTGTTTGCCTGGTCCCCTGCTTCGGCGGGGGATTTTTTTGCGCGAAAAAAACGCCACCCGAGCCGGGTGGCGTTTTTCGGCGCCGGGGGCATTTACTGAATCCATTCCACGTTCGCGGCGTCGCGGAAAAGGATGTTCAGCGGCCGGACGAGTCCGTCGGCATCGGCGGCAAAGAGGAAGCCCACCTTGTCGAGCGGTACGGAGATAAAGGTCGTCGAGGGGTAGCCGCCGATCATGTCGATTTTGTCGAGCAGCGCCCAGACGAAGATTTCGAACGGCATCTGGCCCGGCAGCAGCGTCAGCCCCTCGAACCGGTCGGGGTAACCGGCCGACGAGCTGTCGGCGGGATGGGGCTTGAAGAAGATGTCGTAATCGCTGCCGTACTGCTGTATGATCCGTTCCACATAGGCCGCCTGCTGCTGTTCGCTCGCGGCGGAACTGTGGCTCGTGCCGATGATGATGAGGTTTTTCTTCGGCGACAGGTCGAACAGCCCCGCGAAGCGGGCGTAGTCGAATTTGGCCATGCGGTAGAACTGTTGTTTCGAAGCCTCGGGAAGGGCCGTCAGCAGCTCGTAGGGCTGGACGCTCTCCATCTTCATTGCAGCCAGCCGGTCGGCGATGAACGGGCAGGAGGACTCCATCAGGCTGCTGTTTTGCAGCATCAGCCGGTAATCGGGGCGCGTCGAGAGGTAGTAGGGCCAGGTGTAGGAGGCGAACTCCTCCGGCGCGCGGGTCTCGGGATAACGGCCGCCGTGGTTCCAGTCGAGGGCTTCGACTTCGGCGGCGTAGTCGTTCCAGTTCTGCTCGGCCGTGGCGGCATCGCCGAAGTAGTTGTGGAAATTGTTGTAGGTCGCCGTGCCGTCGGAGAGCATCGTCACCTTCACGCGTGCCGAGTCGATGCCCTGCGCCACGAACCAGTCGTAGCCCAGGCGGCACCGCAGGTCGTCGACCCATAGCCCGAAGACCGCTGTGGGGTCCTCGGCGTTGATCTCCAGGATGCGGCGTTTCATCGCTTCGCTCATGGCCCGTAATTCCTCGTTGGTGGCATGGCCCGTGGGGTCGGCGACGGGGTACACGAAGGCCCGGTCGGGAAATTCGGCGGCGTCGAAGGTGCTTGCGCGTTCGTAGGAGACGTAGCTCGGTTTGTCGTGCGAAAGCAGGTGCAGGCCCGAATAGAGGGTCGGCATGGTTCCGACCGAAATGTAGAAATAGTAGTCCGGGGCGTCGAATCCCGTGCCGCCCGCACTTTGCGAGACGGTGAAAGCCAAGGTCTTTCCGTCGCAGGAGAAAAGAAGCGACGCACTGCGGGCAGGACCCGGATTCTCGGCAAAGGTCACGTCGATCTCGGAGTACCCTGCCGGTCCTTCTTCTGCGGAGAGGGTCAGCCAGTCGGGTTTTTCGTCCTGACCGTAGTTTTCCGGCGCCAGCGTCACGCTCCAGGGCGCCGGAGCATTGACGGTGATCTTGCCGCTGCGGGCGAGGTGGTCGAGCGACAGAAAATCGGTTCCGCCGTTGATGCTGACCGACGGAGTTCCGTCGTCCGCACAGGACCAGGTTCCGGCCGCGAGGCCCAGGATCAGAAGAAGACGAAATAATCGTTTCATGCGAGGTGTTTTTTAGTTGAGTCGTTCGTATCGTTAAATGCGGAAATGTGCGGTTTACTGCACGGCATGCAAAATTCAGGCCGCCCGATTGTCCGGACGGCCGTGAGGGAAACAGGGCGTTTTCAGGCGTTCCGCTTTTTCTTGATGCGTTCGAAATGTTCGCGCAGGCGTTCGCTGAACTCCTCGCGGCGGTGTTTCAGATTGGCCCGCCACCCCAGCCAGCGGGTGTAGCGCAGGCGTTTTTCGGGATAGATGTCGCGGATCGTCACCAGGATGCCCGTCTCCTCCACACCGCCGAAATCGGGGTTCGACACCGTGTCGAAAACCCGCATCGTGGGCGAAAGGTTCATGTAGGCGTTGATCAGCGGCGGGATGTTCTCGTTGAACTTGCGGATCTGCTGGATCAGGATGCGGTAGTTCTCCATGTAGGTCGCGCCGCAGAACAGTTCCTCGTAATAAGGGTCGTCCAGGTCGAGCCGTATGGGATGGATGCCCTCCACCAGCTGGTCGCGGTCGGGGAAATAGCGGCGCAGGAACCAGATCAGCGCGTTGCGGGCCACGGCCTTGTAGGTCGTGTACATGGTGACTTTGCCGAAAAGGTATTTGGCCTTGGGGTTCAATACGATCAGCGCGCCCAGTCCGTCCCAGAGGTTGTCCAGCGCATAGATGCTCTTGGCGTTGCCGCGGGCCTGGTAGGCGGGCTGCACGAACGAACGCCCCAGTTCGATGGTCCGGGGCAGGAACTTCCGGCGGAAACGCTCGCTGAAACGGAAATAGTGTTCGGTCGAGAGATGGCGGGGGTTGGGCGTGGTGCAGACGATGAAGCGGTAACCGCCGACGATCTCCTGCGCCGAGGGGTCCCAGACGATCAGCTGGTAGTAGCCGTCGCCCGCGAGGTCTTCCTCGTCGATGTCCACCTCCTGCCCCGTGCCGCCGCCGGCGCCGCGGAAGGCCGCTTCGCGCAGGCGGCCCACCTCGCGCATGAGCGAGGGGCATTCGGCGGCCGAAAAGATGTAGATTTCATTGCCTGCCCGGTGGGTGTTGCGCATCTTGCGGGCGGGCGTCAGTTCTGCGAGCAGCAGTTCCCGGGCGACCGGTTCGATGATGGGTACTGTATTCTCTTTCTGTTGCATGACAGGGCAAAAATACCAAAATTAGCGGTTTTGATTCGGGCCGGCGAGCGTTTTTTCCAAAAAATACGCTTTTTTACGTACTTCCAGCGCCTGTTCGTGCAGCGACCCGAAACGCTGGAGTTCGGCCACGGGAATCGGGTCGCCGACGACGATGCGGAAATGGCGGCCCTTCTGCGAAAACATTTCGTCGGGCAGCCACAGCATCTCGATGTTAAACTTGACGCCCAGCGCCTTGCGGATCCGGTAGACGCGGTAGAAGAACTTCGACAGACGCCCTTCGACGAAGACCGGAACGATCTGCCGCTGCGAGGCGTAGGCCTTTTTCAGGAAGCTGATTTTCCACTCGGGGTCGGTCACCTCGCCGCCGTTGGGGCGCGAGCAGAGACCCGCGGGAAAGGTCAGGACCGGCAGATCGCCGAAGAACTCTTCGTCGAACTTCCGGGCGTAGGAGGCGCTCTGCGCGCCGTGCTTGTTCACCGGGATCCACAGCGGGCGCAGCGGTTCGAGGTACATCAGCAGGTCGTTGACCACCACCCGCGCGTCGCCGAAACGGTCGATCAGCTTGTCGGCGAGCATCATGCCGTCCATGCCCCCGAACGGATGGTTCGAGGCGAAGAGGTAACGGCCTCCGGGGGCGAGCTTGTCGAGTCCTTCGATCGAATAGGTGACCTGCCATTCGCGGAAACAGGCGCGGATGAACTCCTGCGGCGGCAGGTTCCAGTAGTGTTCGAGGATGTGGTTTATCTCCTTTTCGTGAATGGTGCGGCGCAGCCAGCTTATGGCCGGGCGCGGAATCCAGCGGGCCAGTCGTGGAGCCTTCTTCCTGAGTATGGCGCCGATGTCGATTTTTGGCATGGAGTGTTCACAAAATTATATCCACAAATATACGGTTTTTTTGCTATAAGATGCACCTTGTTGAAAGTTAATCGTCGTTAGAACGCGTTTTGGCGAAGGGTAGGTCTTTCACCTTGTTTCGCTTTGTGTCGAATTTTTAACCCTAATTTTAACCCTTGTTGTTTTTGAAGGGCTTTTTTGAAATGTCTTTGCCGGTCTGATCTCGTCCGGTGAATTTCTTGTTAAAATGGTTTGTTGCCGAATCTCGGCTGGATGACGATTGGAGGACGTTGTAAAATTTTTCGAGAATTTTTACCGAAAGAACTCTTTGTCAATCAGCATTTTGAACCTAAATTAGTCCTTGCGGGAAAAATTTCCTCGATTTTTCTTGGAACCTGCCACTATTAAAGAGCAAAATCGTAAAACGAATTGTTATGAAAAAAACGATTAGACCTATTCTGCGTGATGACCTTTCGAGGAAAGGTTTGGAAAAACGTATCGACCTGCGTGTATATCTCGACGGCCGCCAAACGAAATTTGCGACTCCCTATTCGATTGCCCCGGCTTGCTGGGATAAGAAATCCGGACGTGTTGTCGGAAACTGCCCCGAAAAAAGCGTAATTAACAGCTATCTGAACGGGAAGGAAACCGAATACGAGCGCTATCTGTTCCAGTGCGAAATGTTGGGTGAAACCGTGGACCTGGAGCGAATCCGGGAAATACTCACCGGAAAGTCGAGGACGGCTCCGAGTGAAAAGACGAACGCCACCCTCGATGAAATCTTCGATGCCTATGTAGATAAGCTGCGGACGGATAACCGCCGTGAGCGAACGGTTATAGGTATATTGGACCTCAAAAAAGATATGGCGAAATTTTCGAAACGGAGTAAGAAACGGACGATTGACCAGCTCGATATTCTCTTTATTCAGGAGTATAAAAAGTATTTGCGGACGGTCCGCCGGAATGCGGATAATACGATTAATACGAAATTGAACCGCCTGCGTTCGGTGGTGAAATGGGCCGGACGGCTGGGCTATCCGATCGACGATCCGTTCGGAAAAGGCGTAAGATTTTTGAATCGCTCGACGCCCCGGACGATCTTTCTGACGAGGGATGAATACGACGAGTTCCTGCAAAAGGCTTTGGCGGATAGGAACGATTTGGCGATGAGGGTAACGCGTGAGCTGTTTATCTTCAGTTGTGAAACGGGTCTGCGGTTCAGCGATGTATTGGACCTGAAGTGGACGCACTTGAAAAAGGATAGTAAGGGTGTGACCTATATCTCTAAGATTCAATGTAAAACGAAAGAACTGGTTGAAATTCCGTTGATGTCGAAATGGCCGAAGGTCCTGCTTGCCAAGTACCGGAACGTGTCTACGGGCGAGCATGTTTTTCCGCGTCTATCGAATAACTGCGTAAACCGGAAACTGAAAATGTTGGCTGAGAAAGCCGGAATCGGGAAACGCCTCTCGTTCCATGTAGCCCGCCATACCTTTGCCTCCCACTTGGCGAACGCAGGCGTCCCGCTCTATATTGTAGCGAAACTTTTGGGAGATAAAAGCCTCGATATGGTACACCGGGTCTATACGAATACCGAGCGAACGGAACTGACCGAAGCGATGAAAAAATTGAGTGCCTGATAAAAAACGAGAGCTTCCGTCGAGTTTTGGCGGAAGCTGTTTTTATCTTTGTGAAAAACCTTTGAACGATGAATGCCTTGACGAATAACACCGCGACCTTGTTTCGCCGTTATCTGTGGCTCTTGGACGTGATTTACTCCGCGGGCCGTATCACCCTGGATGAAATCCGCGTCCGTTGGCAGCGGAACGAGATGTCGGGCGGCGAGGAACTGCCCCGAAAGACCTTTGAGAACCACCGGAAAGCCGTTGAAGAGTTGTTCGACGTGAATATCGCCTGCGACCGCCGGACGAACGAATACTACGTCGAATGCGGCGACGACTTGGTGCGCGACGATCTGCGCCGCTGGCTGTTGGAAACCTTCGCCGTGAACGACCTCTTGGTAAATAGTAAACGCCTGCGCCGACGGATCGCGTTGGAGCCGATCCCTTCGGGCTACGCCTATCTGACTGCCGTACTCCGGGCGATGGAGGAGAACCGATGCTTGGAGATCGTCTACCGCCATACCTACGATGAAAAACGAGAAAATCGTTACGAGGTCGAGCCTTACGGATTGAAGGCGTTCCGGAGGCGCTGGTACCTGATCGCCAATAGCGTGGAAATGGGTGGAATTTACGCGTTCGCCCTCGACCGGGTACGTAGTATGGTCCCGACGACGAAAGCGGCTGAAATCCCCTCGGATTTCGATTGTGCCGAATTCTATGCCGACGCCTTCGGAATTATCCGTGAACGGGACCGGAAGGCCGAACGGGTCGAAATCCGCGTCTTGGGGAAGCAGGCGAACTACGTCCGGGCTCTGCCCCTGCACCCTACCCAGCGTGAAACCGAATGGACCGCGGAATATTCGGTGTTCGAATACCGGTTGGCGCCGACTTACGATTTTCGGATGGAACTGCTCTCGAACGGCGCGGACGTGGAGGTGTTGCGGCCCGCGTGGTTCCGGGAAGAGGTGAAAAATGTGGTTACTAAAATGATGGATATGTATGTATAAATGGATTGAATTAAATTTAAGAAATAATACTCTTCGATTATCTTCGATAGAGAATGGGGTGAGTTTGCTTTTTGATGCGATACCTACCGTCCCGATCGAGTGTGTGTACTCGGAATTAAATGTAATTAATACGCTATTATTGTTAGGACGTGAAGAAGACTTAGTTTCGAATAGTCCCTATATTGATCAACTTTGCCTGCATTTAACTAAACTTAAAATCCGAACCGGGTTGTTCGCTCCGAGTAGCTATGAATGTGAGAAATCCATAACGGGAACGACGGAATTATATCCTTGTGATAAAATTCAAGGGGTGGATTATAGTTATACGAAATTAGTTGAAAATATAGATAAAGCCGCGAATGAGAATGGAATTAGAGCCGTCGTAATTGCTCTCGATTATATTGATTTTGCCGAATATCCCATTCACGATAAAAGCGTGGATGAAAAATTAGCTTGCGCTCTAAAAAAGTTAGCGCTAAAATTTAATTTGATGATATTTGTATTTTTGACTGGTCATCCCTATGAAACATGGTATGTTGTGGATAAGATGATGGGTCTTATACCCGGAGATGGTTATTTTATAGATGACGTTGAAACGGCCGAATTTTTTGATTGACGATGAATGAATTTTGAAGGGGCTTCGATTTAGGTCGAAGCCTTTTTTGTTTGTTTTTTCCGAGGCCGATTGTTATTTTTGTTGATGATATAGGACGAACGCCTTTTTCTTCGGATAAAATCTGGTAAATTTTGTACGGAAGAGGCGCGGTGTTCCTACGTCCCTTGGGGCGTAGGGCTGTTGCTTATTATAGTACGCGGGTTTACCAGAGCCTTTCCGAATATAATAAGTTTGCGGCTCTACGCCTTTTGTTGTTGAATGGCGGGAACGTAGACGATTGTGCGAAAATAATCCGCCCTTGCGCCGGGGGTTGGCGGAAGCGACGGATAATTTTGCCGTAAAGAGTTTGTAACCGAAATAACGGTATATGGAAAAGAGTGAACTTTCGACGAGGGACCGGATGTGCTCCGTGGCGGGAGGTATGGCCAGCCAGCTTGTAGACCGGGAAATTCCGTCGCAGCTGATTCCCTTCTGCGGAGAATTTCCCCTGCTGGATATGATCGAGGCGATACGGTTTCGGGAGGCAATCCGCTCGACGATGTGGATTGAGGACCTGCCCCCGAAATTCCTGTATGCCGCCGCCGAAGGGAGCCGGATAGCGAGATTGGAGCGAGAATTTCGACACTATCTGTCGAGAAACGGATTAAAGAGCGGCGATTTTGAAAAGTTGGAGGACGCCGAAAAATCGGAATGGTTGCGGTGGTGGATGGAGGACGGCTCTGTCAGCGCCGACGATCTTGTCGTTAAAAAATACCGGGATGAAGCCACCCCGGCCTCGAAATCCCTCGGCGACCCGGCGATGCCGGTTGCTGAAAAGCGGGAAATCTATGACGACCTTGTCGCCCGACGGGCTTATTGGGACGATCTGTGTTTCGAGTTCGGGCGGATTGGCTGGGAGAAAAAGTTACTGAACCTCGCCTTGTATATCCATTACGGCGGGGATTTGGAGGTTGTTTTGGCCCGCTATAAAGAGAACCACCCCGACTATGCCGACCGGATTCCCCACTCGTTGGCGTACTATATCAGCTACCTGCGGACGGGTGAGGCGACCTCCGTGTTGAATAATTTTCTATTGGAAAGGGTCTGCCTCTCCGAAAGCCGACTGACGGCCCTGCTTACTGCCGAACTCCGCGAGCGGCTGGAAGAGGTGTTTTGCTGGGATGGCGGGACGAATAGCGCGTGGACGGTCGGGATCGACTACCGGGGCGAAGAAAAAATGGATGAAATTATCACCACCCTCGATATTGAAAAAGGGCGAGAATATCTTATCTTTGGGAACCTAACTATTAAACCTTTTATTATGGAAACGAAAGAAACCTTGTTAAAAGAAAACCCGTGGCGGGTATTAGCCGAAAAAATCGAGAAGAACGGCTATATGCGATTGGAAAAGTTGAATGCGTATGCCGATGACATCCCGTTTATCGAAGAATTTAATAAGCGAACGAAAAACCCCGATCATCAGCTGCATACCGAAATATTGCCTTATCCGTTTATCGGCGATGTTCTTGGTGCGCGGGTCGTACTGTTAATGTCAAACCCGGGTTATAAGGTGTCGTCGAATATCGAAGCCCATGAAAAGATGAGCGATGAAGAAAAACGCTTCGTTATTCGGGCGCAGACCCAAGCGATGCTACTCGAAGATCGTGCGATTTTTTATTCCGGTCCGGAATATAAGCCGTTTAATGAGGAGCAGGATTGGTATTGGGCGAAGAAAACGCGGATAATTCGGGAAGCTGTTCCCGGAGCTGAAACGAAGATAGCGGCGGTTCAGCTAATGGCTTATCATTCGAGAAAATATAAGCCGTTCCCGGAGAAAATGGGTTTGCTTCCTTCTCAGGAATATACGAAACGACTGGTAAAATATCTGATTGCGAAAGATGTTGTATTTGTATACCGAGGAAGTAAGAATAAGGCCCGGTGGTTTGATCTTGTCCCGGAATTGGAGAATGCCACCTGCGTTGAACTGAGTAGCCGAAATGCGTGTCTGTCAGAAAAGAATTGTAAAGACGGCGGATTCGAAAAAATTAAAGCCGCGTTAACTGAATAAAATTTGTTTGTGTAGGTTATGTAGACCGCCCCTGACCGGGGCGGTTTTTTGTGTTCTGTAAGTCGGCAAAAATGATCTTTTGACCCTCTTTTGGGGTTGCTTTGAAGCTGTTTTGACGTTAATTAATTGATATATAAATAATTATCCAAAGAAGAACCTTCGTATTATCCACCATTATATATTAGGAAATAAAGGGCGAGAAATCGCCCGCTAATTCTGATATAAAGCTATGAATAATTTAAGAATTAAAACGGAGTGTGAGATTATCGTATCTCCGAAGATGCTCCAAACGCTGATTAAAGTGGGGATAGCCCAGAATCGGGATTGGATTATTAATTATCTTACGAAGGCTCTCCTCGGAGCGGAGTTGCTGACTGCGAAAGAGGTTGAAGACTCGATGAAATTTAGCCGTTCGACGCTCTATCGTTGGGAGAAAAAAGGTTTGATTACGCCTATGCGTTACGGACGTTCGAAGAGGTATTGTAAAGACGAACTTTTGAAATTGAAAAAATATGGTCGATAATATTACTTTGAAATGTTACGATAAGGAAGTCTATCATCACCTGCGTTATGGGACTTTCGTTGAAAAATCGAATTGGATAAGCGGCGAACCGTATGATAGATTACTGTTGAATAACGGGAAAAGCGGTATTGACCGCGAGAATCTAAAAATCGAATTTGAGAAGGATTCGATGACGATTTCCGGTAGTATTCGGAAGTGGTACTACGGCGCGTCTTCGCTGGATGATCTGACTAAAACGGATTTGGAGAAGGCTTGGCGGAAAGTGGTCAAGCGGCTCGGCATCTCGTTCGATACGTTGAGAACCTTTGAAATTTCCGAGATTGAAATGGGGCTGAACGTCCCGGTTGATATGACATGTACTGAAATGATACACCGAATCCGGGGATTTAGATCGAAATGCTATAAATTGAAGGAATCGAGTTCTGAATGCCGGGAATTCGTTTCGGGATGCCATACTGCTAAAATTTGTAATGGGATCGACGAAATGAATGGAAATGTTCTGATACGACGTAATATCTTGCGGGTGGCGTTTTTGTCGGGTGACGGACGGCGGAGCGTTCTCGGCCGATTGAAGGTCGGGACGCTCGGTGAATTATTCGACGGGTATTATATACGGGCTGTAAAGTATTTTTGGCGGAGTTGCCGAGAGTTTCTTTTTGATACGCTCGGTCGGCGACCGTCGTTCCGGCCTAAACGGGGGAACTTGAAAGAACTGACCGATTTTATCTTGATGCTGGGGCTGGCGAGCCTATCCCATACCGAATTGGAAGGCTATGCAGGGCTGTTGTCGAAAGGGGCTCAACGTGATTTTAGAAAGTGGCTGCGAATCCACTACGAGCGAGAGAAAGAATACTCATGCCCCGATTGCCAGTTTGAATTTTACGAGGCTGTAAAATGGCGTTTGATAGAATTAATTAGAAAGAATAACCTGCAAACGAGTGATTGAATATTCACGAAAAAATGAATCTATAAAAAATATTATAAAAAAATTTAAGCCTCGTAATGGCCCCAGAATTTATTGGGATTTCGCGGGATTCGGAGCGTCGATTTTGAGCCGTTTTAGGGGTTGTAGCAGCGTGAGAGCGAATATTGAGGCTGTTATTTGCGTATCTTTGTAAAAATGAAAAACGTCCGTTTATGGTAGATAATTTAACGATAATGTTGGAAAAGTTCTCGGGAAATTTCGAGAACTGCGAAATCGTGAAAGTGTTCGATAATATTCGCAGCTCGTTCTGGGCGAGAACCG
>ENA-USUJ01002927-USUJ01002927.1-human-gut-metagenome-genome-assembly--contig:-NODE-2927-length-12143-cov-4.856125_pt1 | contig 12143 bp, 10 predicted proteins | sample MGYA00250061_ERZ773398 | MGnify/ENA primary metagenome ERZ773398 (study PRJEB29103, sample SAMN06111992) | human gut metagenome | biome: human gut; feature: ankylosing spondylitis patient; material...
GATGAAAAATGTATTTGGGTTTTGAAGATGGAATTAGGCTTGATTTGCGGTATTGTCCTTGCGGCGCTCACGCTGTCGCTGGTGCTGAAAAAGGATGCGCCCGCTATCGCGTTTCTGCTGGTGCTGACGGCAGGCGTGATCCTGCTTTTGCGGGTGTTCAGCGCAGCCGGAAGCGCGGCGCAGCGGTTTTCCGGTCTGCTCTCGCAGTGCGGCTTGGATTCCGCGCTGTATCTGCCGGTGTGCAAGGCAGTCGGTGTGGCGGTCGTGGTGCGGATCGCAGCCGCGCTTTGCCGGGACGCCGGTCAGTCCGCGCTTGCCGCCAAGATGGAGATTGCAGGCGCTGTCCTGACGCTTTCCGTGTGCCTGCCGCTTTTCGAGCAGGTGTTCGACCTTATTACGGAGTGGGCAGTATGAGCAAATGCAAACTGGCGCTGAATGCTATTCTCGTGCTCCTGCTGTTCCTGCCGTTCGCGCATGCGGCCGTGAGTGAGGAACAGGTGCAGTCAGTCGGCGGCAGCAGTCTGACTGACGCTATGCCGAACAGTGCGCGGCAATACCTTGACGGCGTATCGCCGGAAAACGCGGACACGCTGTCGGATTCGGTCTCCCGCGTGCTGGAAAACATGACCTCGGACAGCCAAAGTGCGATTCGGACTGCACTTGGCGGACTGTTGCGCGTAGCCGTGATTGTGCTGCTGGCGTCGGTGGCGCGCGGCTTTTCTGCGGCGGCGGGCGGCGAGGCCAACGACTGGATCGACATGGCGGCGGCACTTGGCTGTGCGGCAGTGCTCCTGCGGGATTTCACGGGTGTGCTGTCGCTCTGCCGCGACACGCTCGACCAGATCGGCGTGTTTTCGGGCACACTTCAGCCGGTGCTCGCCACCGTACTTGCGACCGGCGGCAACACGGCGACCGCAACGGTTTTACAGGCGGCGACCATGGTGGTGTTTGATCTTGTGATACGGCTGGTGAACGCCCTGCTTGTTCCGGCGGCGTGCGCGTATCTTGCTATCACGGCGGTGGATGCTGCGGCAGGAAACGGCATGCTGCGCGGCATCGCGGACGGCATAAAATCCCTGACCTCGGGTGTACTTAAACTCATTTTAACACTGTTCACCGCATATCTTGCGATAGCGGGCGGTGTTTCCGGCAACGTGGACCGCATGACGCTAAAGACCGCGAAACTTGCGGTGTCCGGTGCGGTTCCGGTGGTCGGCGGTGTGATTTCGGACGCGACCGAAACCATGTTGTCCGGTGCAGCTCTGCTGCGCGGCTCGATCGGCATTTTCGGGATGCTGTGTATAGCGGCTATCTGCTTTGTGCCGTTCGTTCGGGCGGGAGCAAGCTATTTGTGCTACAAGGCGGGTGCAGCCGTGCTCTCGCCGCTGTGCTCGGACGGCATGAAGCGGTTCCTCGAAAACGTAGGCACCGGCTTCGGTCTGCTGCTCGGCATGCTGAGCACCTGCTGTATGATTTTATTCCTCGAACTCGTGTATATGGTGGCGATGGTGAAACCAATATGACTGAATTACTGCGCGTGACGATCGCGGGAGCCGTGTCCGCGGTGGCGCTCAAGCTGGCAGGCGGCGGAGCCTTAAAAGAGGTTGTGCGGACAGCTGCCGGTCTGCTCATGCTGCTGGCGCTCCTACAGCCGCTGGCGGGACTGCACTTGCTGTCGTGGAACTGGCAGAGCAGCGTCTCGCAGAGCGACTTAGACGAAATGCAGGCGCGCAACATGCAGACCACGATGAGCACGGTCGCGGCGAGCATTGCGAAGGCGGTGCAGCAGCGTGCAGAGGAAGCCGGTATTCCGTGCACGGTGAATGGGAGTATGGCGGACGAGGTAAATGCGATGTCCTGCGCCTTTGAGGTCGGTGGAAATGACCTTCGAAGCGTCGACCGTCGTGATGCCGAAGGCCATCAGCATCGGCGGAACGTTGATGTCCTGGAACGTGCCCGACATCGAGTCCTTGCCGCCGATCGAAGGCAGGCCCAGCTCGACCTGCATCTTCAACGCACCGAGCAGCGCGCCGAGCGGCTTGCCCCACGACTCGGGATTCCGGGTCATACGCTCGAAATACTCCTGATAGGAGTAGCGCATCCTCTCGTAACGCGCACCCGCGGCCACGACCTTCGCCGCAGCTTCCACGACGGCATAGGCCGCGCCGTGGTAGGGACTCCACGAAGCCACGTAGGGGTTGTAGCCGAAGGCCATGATGCTGGCCGTGTCGGTATAGCCGTCCGTGGGGAGTTTCTGCACCGAGACCTGCGTCTCGCTGCGCTGCATGCGGCCGCCGAAGGGCATCAGCACCGTCGAGCGGCCGATCGTCGCGTCGAACATCTCCACGAGGCCCCGCTGCGAGACGACATTGTTATCCTTGAGGTTGTTCGTAAAACGCTCGGCGAGGGTCTCCCCCGCCACTTCACGGGCAAAGGGATCGCGGTTTTCCACCGCGCCGATCCGCGCCTCGGCATAATGCTTCGCCCCGGCGCTGTCGATGAATTCGCGCTTGAGGTCCACGACCTTCCTGTCCCCGTTGAACATCCGCATGCGCGCCGTGTCCGTCACGTCGGCCACGTGCACCGCCTCGATGTTCTCCTCGCGGCAGTATCCCATGAACTCCTCCATGTCCTTCGCCTCGACCACCACCGACATGCGTTCCTGCGATTCGCTGATAGCGAGTTCCGTGGAGTTCAGACCGCTGTACTTGGTCTTCACGCGGTCGAGGTAGATGTCCAGCCCGTCGGCCAGTTCGCCGATGGCGACGCTGACGCCGCCGGCACCGAAGTCGTTCGATTTCTTGACGAGGCGCGTCACCTCCGGACGGCGGAACAGCCTCTCGAGCTTGCGCTCCTCGGGGGCGTTGCCCTTCTGCACCTCGCTGCCGCAGGTTTCGAGCGACTTGGCGTCGTGCTCCTTCGAAGAGCCGGTCGCACCGCCGATTCCGTCGCGGCCCGTGCGGCCGCCGAACATGATGATTTTATCACCCGGTGCAGGACGCTCGCGGCGGACGTTCGCAGCCTTCACGGCCCCCACCACAGCCCCCACTTCGAGGCGTTTGGCGACATAGTCGTCGTGATAAATCTCGCGGACATGGGTCGTAGCCAGTCCGATCTGGTTGCCGTAGCTCGAATAGCCCGCCGCGGCCTTCTTCGAAATGACGCTCTGCGGCAGTTTTCCGGAAAGGGTCTCCGACACAGGCAGGTAAATGTTTCCCGCGCCCGTCACGCGCATCGCCTGATAGACGTAGCTGCGGCCCGACAGCGGGTCGCGGATGGCGCCGCCCAGACAGGTCGAAGCCCCGCCGAACGGTTCGATCTCGGTCGGATGGTTGTGGGTTTCGTTCTTGAACTGCAACAGCCACTTCTCGGTCCGCCCGTCTACATCGACGTCGATATAGACCGAGCAGGCGTTGTTCTCCTCCGAGACCTCCAGATCGTCCAACAGGCCTTTCTGCCGGAGGTAGCGCGCGCCGATGGTCGCCATATCCATCAGGCAGAGGCTCTTGTGCTCACGGCCCAGTTCGCGGCGGATACGCAGGTACAGCGCCAGCGAATCTTCGATCTCCTCCTTGGCGAACGACTCCTCGACGGTGATGCCCTCCAGCTCGGTCGTGAAGGTCGTGTGGCGGCAGTGGTCGCTCCAGTAAGTGTCGAGGATGCGCAGCTCGGTTTCGTAGGGATCGCGCCCCTCCGAACGGAAGTATTTCACCACCTCGCGCAGGTCGTCGGCGTTCATCGCCAGACCCATCGTCTTGCAGTAAGGCTCCAGTTCGGAATCCGCCATCTCCCGGAACCCTTCGAGCGCCCCGACGGGCTTCACTTCGGCCTGCTCCATGTCGCTGAGCACCGAGAGGTCCTTCTCACGCGATTCGACGGCGTTGATGTAGTAATGCCGGATCTTCGCCAGCTCCCCGTCGGTCGCCTTGTCATCGAAAACGAGCAGCCTCGACGAACGGATGTCGACCCGGGCCTCGGGATCGATCAGCCGCACGCAGTCGACGGCCGAAGCGGCGCGCTGGTCGAACTGTCCGGGCAGATACTCCACGGCGATATACTTGCGCCCCGCGAGGTCGAACGTGTCGGTCACCGAGTCGGTCACCACCTCGCCGAAAACCGTATAGCGGCTCTTTTCCAGCAGCTCTTCGCTGAAGCCGAAAAGGTCGTAGACGCAGAGCAGGCGCACCTCGCCCAGCGACAGGTTCAGATTGGTGTTCAGCTCGCGGCGCAGGCTCTCGGCCTCGACCCGGAAGCGGGGTAATTTCTCGACAAAAATGCGGTAATTGGTCGTATTATTCATTTATCTCTGTTTGTATTTCATTCATCGTTCAGCGGCTCAATACGCCGTTATCACGTCCTTTGGCCGTGTACGTAAGCGCCCCCCGGAGGGAAGCTGCCTGCGGGACGGCCCGATCGGTTATTTCACAAAACGTCCGGCCCATTCGGCCTCGAACCGTGCGGCATCCATCCCCACGAACGTGATGTGGCCCATCTTGCGCTTGGGACGGCTCTCCGTCTTGCCGTAGAGGTGGACATATACGCCCGGGAGGTTCTCCGCGGCGATTCGCTCCGCGGCTTCGAGATCCTGTCCCAGAATGTTTTTCATCACCGTGGGAGCCACCGGCTGCGGCTCCTGCAAAGGCTCCCCGACCAGATAGCGGACCAGTTCGCGGAACTGGTTCGTGGTCGCGCCTTCGATGGTGTAGTGACCCGAGTTATGCGGGCGCGGGGCCATCTCGTTGAAGTAGATTTCACCGCCCTTGATGAAATACTCGATGGCCAGGATGCCCCGATAGCCGCAATCGCGCATGAAACGCTCGCTCTGGGCCTTCATGCGCGCCAGCACCCCGGAATCGACTTCGGCAGGTACGATGCACAAATCCAGAATCCCGTCGCGGTGAACATTGCGCCCCACGGGAAAACTCACGACCCGCTCGCCGTCCGCCACCATCACGATGCTGGCCTCGGAATCGAACGGCACGAACTCCTCCAGGATGCAGGGAACCGCAAGCAGGGGCAGCGCCCCGGCGATGTCGGCCTCCGTCTTCAGCACCCGCTGCCCGTGGCCGTCGTAGCCCAGCGTGCGGGTTTTCAGCACGGCGGGAAGCCCCAGCCGCCGCACGGCTTCGCGCAGCGACGCTTCGTCGTCCACGGCCTCGAAACCGGGCGTGCGCAGCCCGTGGTCGCGGGCGTTCGACTTCTCGCGCAGGCGGTCCTGCGAATCGTAAAGGGGTTTGTAGCCCTGCGGGATGTTGTATTTCCCGCACAGCGGAATCAGAATATCCCCCGGTACGTTTTCGAATTCATAGGTCACCGCGTCGCTGCGGCGGCACAGCTCCTCGAGCGCCGCGGCATCGTCGTAGGCCGCAACGATATGATCGTCGCAAACGTTGGACGCCGGAGCGTCGGCCGCCGGGTCGAGGCACACGGTGCGCACGCCCAGTTCCCGCGCCTGCTCGGCGATCATCAGCCCCAGCTGACCGCCACCTATGATACCGATGGTCTTCATTAATCCGCCTTTATGTTGTTTATTCGTCATTCGTTGTTTTACTTTCGACCGTTGTCATTCGCGGCGTGCCGCCGCGTTTACCAGTCTGCCCCATCCCAACCCCCTCTCTCGGGAGGAGCTTGTCGCACGCGGTTGGAAATTTCCCAACTATATTTCAGCCTTCAGCACATCCGCGGTCTGTTTGGCGCGGAAGGCGTCGAGTTTCGCCGCCAGAGCGGCATCCTGCAAAGCGAGGATCGACACGGCGATCAGCGCGGCGTTCTTCGCCCCGTTGATGGCCGTTGTGGCCACGGGAACGCCCGCGGGCATCTGCACGATCGACAGCAGCGAGTCCAGCCCGTTCAGGGCGCGCGACTTCACGGGAACGCCCACCACGGGCAGCGGAGTCATCGAGGCCACCATGCCCGGCAGGTGCGCCGCGCCGCCGGCCCCGGCGATGATCACGCCGATACCGCGCTCCCTGGCCGTCTTGGCGTATTCGCACAGCAGATCGGGCGTGCGGTGAGCGCTGACCACCCGTTTTTCGAAATCGACACCGAACGCTTCGAGCATAGCGACGGCTTCGGCCATCACCTCGTAATCGCTCACAGAGCCCATAATCACGCCTACTTTCATATGAATTCGTTTTTTATATCACTTAAAACCCGTCTCTTGAGCGGACGGAGAACCGGCGCCGGAACGCCCCGACCTGCCTCCGCCCCTGAATCCCGTCTTTCGGACGGGTGAAAAAAGCAGACCGCCACGACATCGCATGTCATGGCGGTCTGGTATCTATCCGAGCACCCCACGAGCAGGCATCTGCTGCCCCAGGGACGCTGCACGTCGCATCTGCTGCTGACACGCCCGCGAATAGAAGGCAGCGGCCTGGCCCTGCTGTTTCTTTCGTTCGCGTTGGTCGATATTGCAGCCTGAATTCATGGGAATTAACCTAACAGTTGTAAAAACAACGTTACAAAAATAGCGCTTTTCGACATACTTTCAAAATTCCCGGACAGATTCTATCGACAATTTATCGACAATCCTCCCGGCTCATCGAATAGGGCGCATCCCCAGGCTTCGCGCCCCGGTCTTTGTCTGGCTCCGGCTGCATCCCGAAGGCGATCTTTGCGCCGCCGAGCAACTCGCCGTATTCGAGGAACGTCTTCCCGGTGACCTTGCCGTCGACGGTCATCCGTCCCACATAACGGTTTTCAGCGCAGTTCTGCGGGGCGTCGATCTCCACGGTCTGGCCGTTCTCCAGATGGATCGCCGCTTTCCGGAACAGCGGGGAGCCGACCGCATACTCGTCCGATCCCGGGCACACGGGATAGAATCCCAGAGCCGAGAATACATACCACGCCGAGGTCTGTCCGTTGTCCTCGTCGCCGCAGTAGCCGTCGGGCTTCGACGAATAGAGGCGGTCCATCACCTCGCGCGTCCACCACTGCGCCTTCCAGGGCTGGCCGACGTAGTTGTAGAGGTAGATCATGTGCTGCGCCGGCTGGTTGCCGTGGGCGTAGTTGCCCATGTCGGCCACCTGCATCTCGGTGATCTCGTGAATGCGGGTCCCGTAATAGCTGTCGTCGTAGATCGGCGGCACGACGAACACCGAGTCGAGCATTTCGGCGAATCCTTCCCGGCCGCCCATCAGCTCGGCAAGTCCCTGCACATCGTGGAACACCGACCATGTGTAGTGCCATGCGTTGCCCTCGGTGAAGGCGTCGCCCCACTTGTAGGGGCTGAACGGCGACTGGAACGTGCCGTCCTCGTTGCGGCCCCGCATCAGGCGCGTTTCGGGATCGAACAGGTTTTTATAGTTCTGCGAAGCCTTTTCCAGCATCGCAACGTCGTCCGTTTTTCCCAGTTTTTTCGCCACCTGTGCGATACACCAGTCGTCGTAGGCGTATTCGAGCGTCCGGGCGGCATTTTCGTTGATGCCCACGTTATAGGGCACGTAGCCCAGCGTGTTGTAATATTCGTGCCCGAGGCGACCGGTGGAGCTTACCGTGGGATGCACCTTGTCGCGTCCCGCAAGCATCGCCTCGTAGAGCGTGGCGACATCCTCTGCGGGCGTCACTCCTTTCAGGATCGCATCTGCGACTACGGAAGCCGAATTGTTGCCCACCATGCAGCCGCGGTGGCCCGGCGAGGCCCATTCGGGCAGGAAGCCGCTCTCGCGGTAGGTGTTGGCCAACCCGGCCTGAATCTCGGCGTTGACCGACGGGTAGACCAGGTTCAGCAGCGGGAACAGACACCGGAACGTATCCCAGAAACCCGTGTCGGTATACATATAGCCCGGCAGCACCTCGCCGTTGTAGGGGCTGTAATGCACCGGATTGCCTTTGGCGTCGATCTCGTAGAATTTGCGAGGGAACAGGGTCGAGCGGTAGAGGCACGAATAGAAGGTCCGGTACTGCTCTTCGGTGCCGCCCGAGACCTCGATCCGCCCCAGCACCTCGTCCCAGCGCTCCTGCGCACGGGCTTTCACCGTCTCGAAATCGGCATCGCCGACCTCGGTTTCGAGGTTGCGCAAAGCCTGCTCTTCGGAGATGAACGACGAGGCCACGCGCGCCGTCACCTGCTCGCCGCGGCGGGTGGTGAAGTACACCGCCGCCAGCGCATGGCCGCCTTCGACCGACGAACCGGCGATTTCCCGCTCCCCATCGAACAGCTTGCTGCTTTCGATCGGCTTGTCGAAGCGGATGACGAACCAGTTGCGGAAATTGTCGGGCACGCCGCCGCTGTTGCGCGTGGTGTATCCTACGACGGTGCGGCTGTCGGGCATGACTTTGACCTGCGACCCGCGGTCGAAGGCGTCGATCACCACGCCCGATTCGTCCGACTCGGGGAAGGTGAAGCGCAGCACGGCGGCGCGATCCGTCGGAGCCATTTCGGCCACGACATCGTGGTCGGCCAGATAGACCGAGTAATAATAGGGCTTCGCCGTCTCCGACTGGTGGGAGAACCAGCTCTGGCGCGCATTTTCATCAACCTTGTCTTTGCCGCGCACGGGCATGATGGAAAACTGTCCGTAATCGTTGATCCACGGCGAGGGCTGGTGCGTCTGCTTCAGGCCCCGGATCGTGTGCGATCCGTAGGTGTAGGCCCAACCGTCGCCCATCTTGCCCGTCTGGGGCGTCCAGAAGTTCATGCCCCACGGCAGGGCCACGGCCGGATAGGTATTGCCCGTCGAAAGCGAGTAGTCGGACTGTGTGCCCACGAGCGTCGTGACGTATTCAGAAGGGCGCAGCGAAATTTCGTGTTTCGGGGTTTCGCAACAGCCCCAGGCCAAAGCCGAAAAAAACAACAGTATGAGGTTCTTCATTTTTTTATTCTAAATTACCGGATTGAGTAAAAAGACAAGCTACCGGGCTTTCGCCTCGCAGTAGGCACAGCGGCAGGTCCCGTCCGCCTGACGGTGGAACAGCCGGTCGACATCCTCCGTGGCGGAGATGCAGCGGCGGTTCGGGCACTCGTATTCGTTCACGACATACCGTTCGCTGAAGACCGGGGTGCGTTCGAAGGGCCTGTTCTCGTCGGCCCAGCGCAGCAGCGTATAGATCAGCGCCATGCGCACGAACTTTCCGTTCTCGACCTGGCGGAAGTAAGCCGCGCGGGGATCGTTGTCCACGGCGCGCGTGATCTCGTTGACGCGCGGCAGCGGGTGGAGAATGATCATATCCTCCTTGGCGGTCCCGAGTTTCTCGGGGTTGAGCACGAAGCTGTTCTTCACGCGGTCGAACTCCTCCTCGTCGAGGAAACGCTCCTTCTGCACGCGGGTCATGTAGAGGATGTCCAATTCGGGCATCACCTCCTCCATGGTCTCGACCTCGCGAAACTCCAGATGCGAGTTCTCGGCCATCTCGGCGAGCATGTAGTCCGGAAGGCGCAGCTCCTGCGGAGCGATCAGGATCACCTTGATATTCGAATAGCGCGACAGCGCCTTGATCAGCGAGTGGACCGTGCGGCCGAATTTCAGGTCGCCGCAGAAACCAATCGTCATGTTGTCGAAACGGCCCTTCTCGCGCTTGATCGTCAAGAGGTCGGTAAGCGTCTGCGTGGGATGGGCGTGGCTGCCGTCGCCGGCGTTGATGACCGGGATGCCCGCATACTGCGAGGCCACCAACGGCGCACCCTCCTTGAAGTGACGCATGGCGATGATGTCGGCGAAGCAGCGGATCACGCGCACGGTGTCGGCCACCGTCTCGCCCTTCGACACCGACGAGGAGTTGGCGTCGGAGAAGCCGATGACCTGCCCGCCCAGTTCGAGCATCGCCGCCGTGAAACTCAACCGCGTGCGGGTCGAAGGCTCGTAGAAGAGCGTGGCCAGTTTCTTGCCCCTGCACGCCTCGCTGTACTTGGCGCGGTTGGCGATAATGTCCTCGGCCAGAGCTACGATCTGCTCGGTTTCGGCAACCGTGAGGTCTGTGGGATCAATCAAATGTCGCATAAGTTATTTATAGAAGTTCGGATTTTAAATTCTTCAACGGTCCCTCTTTTCGGTCGGTCCCGATTCACGGCCTTCCGCCGTGTTTGCAAACCGGACCCGCCCCTAAATCCCCGCCTCGGCGGAGACTTTGGCTGCGCGGGTATCCGCATTGTTCCGCTTTCATTGCGCCGTCGGTATTTCCCGCTCGCGGCACGCAACGGATCGGCGGAAGGCGCCGTGCGATCGCGGCAAACCCTGATTCTGATTTTAGGGGAACGATTTTTAGCCTGCCCGGTGATCGGCACGGATGAGCTGCACATGAGGCACTGCCCATTCGGGACGAGCGAGGAAGGACGAAAATCGCCCGCTAAAATCGGAATTATTGCATCCAGCTCTCGTCCGACGGATTGTTTCGGAAGGCGATCAGCCGCGCCTTGTCCTCGGGCTTGATATACCCCTCCTCGGCGGCCACTTCGACCAGCGCGTCGAGGTTCGAAAGGCTGTAATTCGTGACGTTCGCCTCCCGCATGCGGTCAAGCCCCTTCTGCATCCCGTAGGTGAAGATCGAAGCCACGCCCAGCACCTCGGCGCCGGCTTCGCGCAGAGCCTCGACCACCTCGATGCACGAACCGCCCGTCGAGATGAGGTCCTCGATCACGACGACCTTCTGGCCCTTTTCGAGCCGGCCCTCGATCCGGTTGCCGCGGCCGTGGTCCTTCGAGCCGCTGCGCACATAGCCCATCGGCAGGTCGAGGATCGTGGCCGTGATGGCCGCATGGGCGATTCCGGCGGTCGAGGTTCCCATCAGCACCTCGGCTTCGGGGAATTTCGTGCGGACGATCTCGGCCAGCCCCGCCTCGACGTGTCCGCGGACGACGGGGGCCGTGAGCGTCAGCCGGTTGTCGCAGTAGATCGGGCTTTTGATACCGCTCGCCCAGGTAAAAGGCTGTTCGGGGCGCAGGAACACCGCGCCGATCGACAGCAAGTCTTTTGCGATTGATTTCTCCATTTTTATCGTGTTTTCCGTTTTTCGGGTTATTCGAGGGCCCGCCGCAAAATCTTCTCCACCTCCTCGGGATAAATGCCGCCCTCGTGGACCTTCACGCCGTCCACATAGAACGTCGGCACATAGTAGTAGTCGAACGCGTCGGCCACGTCGGGCCGCTCCGACTCTTCGATCATCTCGATCTCCACGGCGGCCAGCTCCGGGTGGGCGGCCTTCGCCTCTTCGATATAGCGCAGCGCCTTCTTGCAGAAGGGGCACGTGCGCAGGTAGAAAAGTTTTACAGGTTTCATATTCTCCTCGTTCCTATAAGTTTTGTCCGTTATCCGACGAACTCGGCCACGCACCGGCGGTAAGCCGCCACGGGGTCCTCCGCAGCCGTGATCGGGCGTCCCACGACGATGAAGTCGGAGCCGATCTCCCGGGCACGGGCAGGAGTCGTGACGCGCACCTGGTCCGCTACGTCCCCGTCTGCAAATCGCACGCCGGGCGTGATCGTGAGGAACCCTGCGCCGCACGCCTCGTGCACCATGCCGGCCTCCAGCGGCGAGCAGACCACGCCGTCCAGCCCGGCTTCGCGGGTGTTCTGCGCATATTTCACGATCGTGTCGTTGATCGAAACGTCGATCAGCAGCTCGCGGCGCATGCGCTCCTCGCTCGTCGAGGTCAGCTGCGTCACAGCGATCAGCAGCGGCCGCGTGCCGTCGGCGCGGGTGAGCCCTTCGAGGGCGGCCTTCATCATCTCGATCGTACCCGCCGCATGGACGTTGCACATATCCACGTCCAGCCGCGACAAGACGGCCATCGCCTTCTTGACGGTGTTGGGAATGTCGTGGAGCTTCAGATCGAGGAAGATCTTGTGCCCCCGGCGCTTGATCTCGCGCACGATCGAGGGTCCCTCGGCGTAGAAGAGCTCCATGCCGATTTTCAGAAACGGTTTGCGTTCCTCGTCTTTGAAAAGGTCGAGGAAGCGGAAAGTGTCCTCTGCCGACTTGAAGTCGCAGGCTATGATTACGTCGCGTTGCATTATACTATTCCTATTATATCTGACAATTTTTCAATGCCCAGCCGCTCCATCTCGCCGGGCAGGGCCTCGACGATCTCTTTCGAAGCGTAGGGATTCACCAGGTTGGCAGCCCCGACCTGCACGGCCGAGGCTCCGGCCATCATCATCTCGATCACGTCGCGGGCTGTCGTGACGCCGCCGCATCCCATCACGGGAA
>ENA-USUJ01002929-USUJ01002929.1-human-gut-metagenome-genome-assembly--contig:-NODE-2929-length-12121-cov-3.994271_pt1 | contig 12121 bp, 10 predicted proteins | sample MGYA00250061_ERZ773398 | MGnify/ENA primary metagenome ERZ773398 (study PRJEB29103, sample SAMN06111992) | human gut metagenome | biome: human gut; feature: ankylosing spondylitis patient; material...
ATACCTAATGTACCCGGGGAACTGTCTGGCGATGAGCGCGGCCAGCACGTCGGCAATGGCATGCTCGGTGCCCCAGTGGCCTGCAACCACAAGGCCGATCCCCTTCTGTTTGGCCAGCAGTGCAATGTGATGCGCCGCCTCCCCGGTGACAAGGCAGTCCGCCCCGCGGTCGATGGCCTCCTGCAGGTAGCTGCCGCCCCCGCCGCTGACCTCGGCCAAACAGGTGACCGTCCGGCCACCGTTGACATATTTGACACCGGTGTGCAGCGTGTCGGCGCAGAATTTTGCCAGCGCCTCCACAGTGGTGGGCATCGTGGTGCCGATGCGGCCGCAGCCCTCGGCAAAGCTTTCGCGCCCCTCGGCGGCAATACCCAGAATCTCACAAAGCGTATCATTGACGCCGCCCGGGGCCGCATCGAGATTGGTGTGCATGCAGATGGCGGAGATGCCGTTTTTCATCAGCAGCGCGGGCACATCATCGGCGGCCAGACTTTTGATGGGCTGGAAGATGACCGGATGGTGGCTGACAATAAGCTGGCAGTCATTCTCGACCGCCTCCCGCACGACTGCGGGGGTGATGTCCAGCGCGGTCAGCACGCCGTCCACCGGCTTACCCGCATCGACCAGCAGGCCGACATTGTCCCAGCTGAGGGCCAGCTCCTGCGGAGCCGCCGCCTGCAGCAGACCTAAAATCTGCCGTACCGTTACTGACATGATAATTCCTCCAAAAAGTTTATGTGTTGGCAGCACCCTGCAGGCGGATTCCATATCCGCCCGTGGATGTTCACCCTGCCGCCAGCCTGTCCAATTCCGCGATAAGCGCCCCCACCGCGTCCTTTTCTGCGCCGTCCGGCAGGCCGAGGCGGTATTTTTTCAGCTTGGCATTCTGGCTGGCATAGTAATCCGCGCAGCCGGGCTGGCCCTGCGTCAGACCGGTCAGGCAGTACAGCCCGTCCGGTTCACAGGGCGCGCCGGTGTACTGCGCGTTCATGACTGCGTACCAGCGGCCCGCTGCCTGACAAAGCGTTTCCGCCCTGAGGGCAAAGCCGCGCCGGGCCAGCCAGCGCCGCAGGATGCTGTGCTTGGTGGCGGGCACCAGCACCAGATTGTACCGCCCGTCAAACACCCAAGGGGCTGCCTCCAGAATTTCTATGATGGTTTCGGCCCCCATACCGGCGATGATGATGTCCTCGGCCTCGCCGGGGGCGAGGACCTGCAGGCCGCTGCCCAGCCGGAACTGCACCCGTTCCCCGTAAGGCGCGCAGGTCACACGGGCCTTCTGCAGCGGGTCAGGGCGCAGGTCGCAAGCCAAAACAAGCGGGCAGCGACCGCTGCCCGCCAGTGCGGCGCTTAATTTGCCGTGATCGCAGCCGATGTCCGCCGCCGCGTGCCCCGGACGTACAAAATCATAGGCAGCGGCCAGGCGGGCATCGAGCCGCGGCGCATTACAGGTGTGCAAAGTAGTCATTCAGTTCGGCGCACAGTTCGTCGGGGTCCACACCGTGGACCATGCAGGCCTGCTCCACGGTCTCACCATGGGCAGCCATGCAGCCCAGGCAGTGCATACCCGTGTTCAAAAAGATGGGCACGCAGCCCTGGGAAGGATCGTTCTGCAGGATTTCGGCAATGATGGTATTACGGGTAACAGTCATGGTAATGTTCCTTTCTGCATTATACAAAACGTATAAAATGATAATTTATGACGGCATCTGGAAGGTCGCGTACAAACCCGCGCCTTGCAGAATGACGAACGATGTCAGGCAGAGCATGGCAAATACCGCCTTGCGCTCTGCGGGCTTTTGCACGGCAAAGGTGCGGTTGTGGTGCACCAGCGCCAGCACCAGCGGCAGCACGGGTAGCCAGTAGCGCCCCTGCAGGCCAAAAATAGTGGTGTAATTGATGGGGGTCCAGTTGAGCGCCGTGACGAACGAAAGGGCAATCACGCAGAGAACAATACCCCAAACGCCCGCTTTGGTGCGGCGGCCCAGAGGTACGGTCTCACCCGCCTGCGGCAGCGCCGCGGCCAGCAAAGCCAGGATAAAGCCAACCCCCAGCACCCAGCTGGCATCCACGGTATACACAATGGGTTCGCCCAGGGCAGTGCCCAGCACGCCCTGCACCCACTGCGCCCCCTGCGCACTGAAAGAGCGCAGCAGCAGTTTGGCCGTGTTGGGCAGGTTGCGGCAGATATACCCGGCGGAATAGGTGTAGATGGAATCGCCGTTTTCCTGAATGGAGCCAACCAGCTGTTCCGGCGTTAAGCCGCCCCACATGTGGGTCAGCTTATACAGCCCAACCGGGATGGCCAGCACCACAACCGCGGCAATGGCACCCAAAAAGATTTTCTTCTTTTTGGGGTCGCGGCGGATCTTCCAGTACAGCAGCGCCAGCAAAGCGGCACCAGCCGCGGCGGCACCACCGGCGCGCAGGATGCCCACGGTATCCACATCGCGGGCTGCATACAAAGCAGCGCCCATATTGACCTGCACCCAGCCGATAGCGGCCAGCACCAGCGCCAGAACTTTGGCAATGGGGCCAACCGGCCAGCGCTTGCCGGGCAAGGCAAGGTTGGCATCGGGAATCATAAAGATCAGCAGCACGGCGGGCAGATAAATTGCCTTGGCCGGGCCGATGAGCGCCGCCAGCACCACAGCAGCCACCGTTTCCGGCCAGCGGGCCGGGCGGGTGCGCAGGGTCAGGCAGAGCGCAGTAAAGCAGAAGAGATACCCCAGCACGGCGGCGTCCGCCGAAAGGCTGCCCGCCAGCTGCAAGGGCTGGGCCAGCAGTGCCGCACCGGCAAAAATGCTGCGCAGCCGCTGGGGTGCAATATTGACCGCAGCCGCAGCCAATGCCAGGTACAGCGCCAGGTTGCACAGCCGCCCCAACAGCAGCATGCCATGGAAGCCAAGCCCCATCATGCGCGCCAGCGTAATGCCGGCAATCTGACCCAGGTAGAGCGTATTGTTGATGGGGTCCGCCGTTACATAGGTATCGGAGCTGACAGTCGTTTCACCGCTGCAGCCCGCATCTCCCAGGTGTTCCAGCATTTCCTTGTAAGCGTAAATGCCGATATCACCGGTATGATTTTTGAAATAAGGAGCATCGCAGCTGCGCACCAGCAGCATATCATCATCATCCGCCACCGGCTGGCCCAGCAATGTGCTGGACTGGCGGTAGCATTTGGCCAGGTGGGTGTATTCATCGGGGCCGACAAGGGGCGGCGTTAAAAAGGCAAACGCCACGCCCAGCACCGCACCGCACACCAGCACCACCTGCCACAGCTTGGCGCGGTGGGTGAGCAGGATAAAGCCCGCCACCACCGCCGCAAAGGTCAGCACGCCCAGCAGGCGGGAGATCACATGGGACCAGCTGCCGGAATCATTGACGACATACTGCAATGCCGGATGCCCGACGATGGAATCCGTTGTGCCGTTTGCATTCCGGCGGGTCATCTGCTGGCTGGTGTCGGCATCCGTCCAAAGGCCCAGCAGGTGGTACACATCCCAGTCATCGCCGGGGGTATACCACAGGCGCAGGGTCATGTTGGGGTTTGCCAGGTCATAGTCCGCTTCGGCATCGGCTGTGCCGGGGGCGGTATAGGGCGCATCAAACGTGATGGCCGCAAAGGTGTCATCTTTAATGGTAATACAGTCCAGCTCACCGTTCGCCACGGCGTTGCCATCGGCATCCAGCAGTGCAGCGTACAGGGTGCCCTGCCGGAACGCCCAATTATGGGTGGTCAGGTCCAGTCGAACCCCGTAAATGCGCTGCCCGCTTTTGAGCGGAACGGGCAGGTACAACCCGGTTGTGCCGTCATCCTGCGTTGCAGCGTCCGCCGTGGCAGGAATTACAACGGTACGGGTATAATCATCGTTGACGATTTCATACACCGGCTGGTTATCCACCCGCTGGCCAAGGTCAAACCCGGCCCACGCGGCCACAGCGGCGGCAGCCAGCGCCACCAGCAAAGTCAGCCACAGCAGGCGGTGCCGCTTGCAGAAATCTTTGATTTTTTGCATGAAGCCCTCCCCTGCTTTAGGTTGCTTACAGACAGTTTTATTATACATGATGATTGGCGAAAGTGCAATATTAGCCTTACTGCACTTTACTTTTCTCATTTTCCCTCTAGCTTTTTAGGCTAGAGAATGATATCATCTATGTAAAAATCACATAAAGAGGTCGTGATATAGTTGGATTACGAATTTGCTTTTATTAATTAACTGATACAAAAACACCCCCGTCTGCATTACCAGGCGGGGGCATGTTATTGCATTACGAGAAACGGTCGCGCAGGTTCTTGAAGAAGCCCTTGCGCTTTTCGTAGTTATCCTCTTTCATGCTGTCCTCAAAAGCTTTCAGGGCTTCGCGCTGGGCGCGGGTGACCTTTTTAGGGATCTCAACATCGACGATCACATACTGGTCGCCGCGGCCGCGGCCGTTCAGGTACTGGATGCCCTGGCCGCGCAGGCGGAACTTGGTGCCGCTCTGGGTGCCTTCGGGGATATGCTGCACAATGCGGCCATCCACGGTGGGCACCTCTACGTCATCGCCCAGCACAGCCTGGCTGAAGGTGATGGGCACATGGATGGTAACATCGTACCCGTCACGTTCAAACATCGGGTCGGCCTTAACGGTAACATGCACGATCACATCGCCTGCCGGGCCGCCGTTGGAACCGGCATCGCCCTGGCCGCGCAGTGCAATGTTCTGGTCATCATCAATACCAGCGGGGATATTGATCTCCAGGCTCTTGCGCGCGGCGGTCTTGCCGGTGCCGCGGCAGGTCTTGCACGGGTTGCGGATAATGGTGCCGCGGCCGCCGCAGTGGCTGCAGGGCTGCTGGCTCTGCATTACGCCAAAGGGGGTGCGCTGCTGTGTTACAACATAACCACGGCCACCGCAGTCGGGGCAGGTTTCGGGGCTGGTACCCTTGGCCGCACCGGTGCCGCCGCAGTCGGGGCAGGTATCCTGGCGGTTGATGGTGATCTTCTTGGAGCAGCCGTGGGCGGCTTCCTCAAAGGTCAGGATCACGCTGGCCTGAATATCATGGCCCTTGCGGGGTGCATTGGCGGTGCGGGTGGAAGAACCGCCGCCAAAGCCGCTGAATCCACCGCCAAAGCCGCCGCCAAAGATATCGCCAAAGATGTCGCCCAGGTCCACGCCGCCAAAACCACCGCCGAACCCGCCTGCACCGCCGCCGTTGGCAGCCGCATAGTTGGGGTCTACCATGAATGAACTCCACGCTGAACTTGCCGGCCTTGACCGTCATGCCGCTTTCGACCGTGACGATCTTGGTGGACTTCAAAAGCCCGTGCTCCTCGAGCTTCAGGCGGATCAGTCCCGCGGTCAGGCGGGTGCAGTAGATGGGCATATTGACCTGCTTGAGGACGTAGGGGATGGCCCCGATATGGTCCTCGTGGCCGTGGGTGATGAACAGACCGCGGATGCGGTTCTTGTGCTTGGTGAGGTAGCTCACGTCGGGAATGACAAGGTCGATGCCGTACATATCGTCGCCGGGAAAAGCCATGCCGCAGTCCACGACGATGATCTCGCCGCCGTACTCATACACGGTCATGTTCTTGCCGATCTCGTTCAGCCCGCCGAGCGGGATGATCTTCAAATTTTCTGCCAAAATGCATTCACTCCTTATGAATCTTCAAAAATTGGGTGAGCATTCGGTCCACGCCGCGCGGAAATGACCGCACGGAAACAACGGCGTCCGTGCTGCGCGCTCCGCCCTGTTCCGCGGAGCGCATCGCACCATCGGCGCCCTGATCGTTTTTACTATGGACTTGTGCTCTATTCAAACCGCGCGATGGCGGCTCAATACAATTTGTGTTTTTATAGTATACCACGTTTTTTGGAAAAAGTACACACTTTTTTTCATGCGCCCCTTTTCCGGACGAATTTTTTATCGGAAAGCCTATTGCACCCTTGCGCGCCCGTGTGCTACAATATAATATCTATTCGTATTTGTTCCGCCTTTGTGCTGCCGATGAAGCAGGGAGGATGCCTTATGAGTAAGAAAGTCAATAAGCTGACCGAGCCGAATATGCGGCTGTATTTTCTTCTTGCCGCGGTCTTCTGCGCGGTGACGCTGTGGATCGAGCCGATCCTCGGCCTTGTTGAAGCCGGTGTGATGGCGCTCACCTACGTCTATTTCCGCCGCACGGCGCAAAAGCGCCGCGAGGGCATCCAGCGCTACGTCGAGGATATGACCGACGATGTGGCGAGCGCGGGCAAGTCCTCCATGCTCTCGGCGCCCTTTGCCATGATGGTCTTTCGCCCCGACACGCAGGAGGTGCTGTGGAGCAACGAGAGCTTCCTCCAGCTCACGGGCATGAGGGAGAATCTGTTCGATAACCGGCTGGAGGATACGCTGCCCGGCTTCCCTGCCCAATGGCTGCTGGAGGGAAAGAGCGAATGCCCCGAAACGGTCGTCGTCAACAACCGGCACTTCCGCGTGTTCGGCAGTCTCACGCATCCGAGCGGCCGCAGCGGTGCGCGCGGACTTCTCGCGCTGACCTATTGGATGGACGTGACTGAGCAGGACGAGCTCAGGAAAAAGAGCGAGGAGAACCGCCCCATCGTGGCCGTGCTCATGCTCGATAACTACGAGGAGCTGATGAAGGCCGGCACCGAGGCGGCGCGCTCGTCCGTGCTCGCGCAGATCGACGAAAAGATCAGCGCGTGGGTGTCGGGCACGCAGGGGCTTTTGTGCAAGTACGACCGCAACCGCTATTTGCTGCTGCTGACGGAAAAGCATTACAATACGCTGCTCGAGGGCAAGTTCAGCGTGCTCGACGCGGTGCGCTCCGTTGTCACCGAGGACGGCGTCGCCGCGACGCTCTCCATCGGCGTCGGCAAGGACGCGGACGATTACGAGACGCTTTTCAAGAACGCGGGCCTGTCCATCGAGATGGCGCTCTCGCGCGGCGGCGATCAGGTCGTCGTGCGCAACCGCCTCGATTTTGAGTTCTACGGCGGCAAGACAAAGTCCACCGAAAAGCGCACGAAGGTCAAGTCCCGCGTGATGGCCAACGCCCTCGGCGAGCTGATCTCCGATGCCAGTCAGGTCTTTATCATGGGCCATAAGCACGCCGACTTCGACGCCGTCGGCGCGGCGGCGGGCGTGTGCTGCATCGCGCGCAAGCGCGGCAAGAAGGCGCAGATCGTCATTGACATGGACGACAATGCCGCCGGCCCGATCCTCAAGCGCCTTGCCGCGCTGCCGGAGTATAAGGACGCCTTCATCAGCGGCAGCGACGCCTTCATCAAGGCACAGCCCGGCGCGCTGCTCGTGGTGGTGGACACCAACCGCCCCGACTTCGTGGAGTCCGAGCAGCTGCTCGACACCTGCAACCGCGTGGCGGTCATCGACCATCACCGCCGGGCGGCGAGCTATATTGAATCCGCTGCGCTCAACTTCCACGAGCCGTATGCCTCGTCGGCATCGGAGCTGGTGAGCGAGCTGCTGCAATATCTCATTGACCCCGGCGATCTGCTGCGCGCCGAGGCCGAGGCCCTGTTCGCGGGCATCGTGCTCGATACGAAGAACTTTACCATGCGCACCGGCGGACGCACCTTTGAGGCCGCGGCGCTGCTGCGCCGCGCGGGCGTGGACACGGCGGACGTGCAGCGCCTGTTCCAGGGAACACTTTCCGACATGATCGAGCGCTATGACATCATCCGCCACGCGGAGCTGTATCACAACGACATTGCCATCGCGGCGGTGGAGCAGGACATCGACCGCGTGACCGCGGCCAAGGCCGCCGACGAGCTGCTGACGCTGCGCGGTGTGCGCGCGTCGTTCGTGCTCTTCAAGCACGATACGGGCGTGAATCTGTCGGCGCGCTCGCTCGGCGAGATCAACGTGCAGCTCATTATGGAAAAGCTCGGCGGCGGCGGAAACTCCACCACCGCGGGCGGACAGATCCCGGACGGGACGGTGGACGCGGTGCGCGAGCAGCTCATCGCCGCCATCGACCAGTATTTGGAAGGATAAAAAACCACCATCAGGAGGATAGAACGATGAAAGTAATTTTACAGCAGGACGTCAGAGGTCAGGGCAAGAAGGGCCAGATGATCGAGGTGGCCGAGGGCTATGCCCGCAACTTCCTGCTGCCCAAGGGCGACGCCATCCCTGCCACCGCCGACGCCATGAACACCATGCGCCTGCAGGAAAAGGCCAAGGCCAAGGCCGACGCCGAGGCCAAGGCGGCGGCACAGGCCATCGCCGAGCAGCTCAAGGGCATCCAGGTGAAGATCCCCTGCAAGGGCGGCGAGGGCGGCAAGCTGTTCGGCTCCGTCACCACCAAGGAGATCTCCGCCGCCCTGAAGGAGCAGTTCGGCCTGGAGCTGGACAGCAAGAAGCTGGTGCTGCCGGACGCCATCAAGTCCTTCGGCAGCTATCAGGTCAAGGCCAAGCTGGGCTTCGAGATCAGCGGCCTGGTGAACGTTCTGGTCTGCGAGGCCAAGTAACCGGGAGCAAAAGTACCCAACGAAAGGAGCTTTTTCCATGGATGAATTACTGATCCGCCAGGCGCCCCACTCCCCGGAGGCGGAGCAGGCGGTGCTGGGCTCCATGCTCATCGACGCCGACTGCGTCAAGGACGTCATGGACAAGCTCCAGCCCGAGGACTTCTACCTGCGCCAGAACCGGGAGATTTTCGAGACCATCTATTCCATGTTCGTGTACTCCAAGCCCATCGACGGCGTTACCGTGGCCGGGGAGATGGAGCGCAGCGGCCTGTATACCGACGACACCCGGGGGTATCTGGTCCAGCTGATGGAGGTGACCCCCACCAGCGCCAACGTCATGGAGTATGTGAAGATCGTCCGGGAAAAGGCCCTGCTGCGGGCGGTGGCCTCCGCCGCGGCGGACATCACCGCCATGGTCCAGGAGGGCACCGGCGAGGCCAACGCCGTTCTGGAGGCGGCGGAGCAGAAAATCTATGCCATCCGCCGGGGCCGCAGCGCCCAGAACATGGTGCCCATCAGCATGGTGCTGCAGGCGGTGCTGGAACGGCTGGGGGAGCTTACCGCCGCAGGCGGCGAGACCATGCCGGGCCTGACCACCGGCTTTTCCGACGTGGACCGGAAGATCAACGGCCTGAATAAGTCGGACCTGCTGCTGCTGGCCGGCCGCCCCGGTATGGGCAAGACCAGTATGGGCCTGAACGTGGCGGTGAACGCCGCCAAGGCCAGCCGGAAAACCGTGGCCGTGTTCTCCCTGGAAATGTCCCGGGAGCAGCTGGTGACCCGGCTGCTGGCTGGGGAGGGGCTTATCGACAACACCCGGCTGGTCACCGGGAACCTGCGGGAGAGCGACTGGGTCCGCATTGCCGAGGGGGCTTCCACCCTCAGCCGCCTGGACATCCGCATTGACGACAACCCCCTGCTGACGGTGGCGGATATGAACGCCAAGTGCCGCCGTCTGGACGATCTGGGCCTGGTGGTCATCGACTATCTGCAGCTGATGACCTCCGCCGGGGGCAAGGGCTACAGCGGTGAGAATCGCCAGCAGGCGGTGGCGGATATTTCACGGATGCTGAAGATCATGGCCAAGGAGCTGCAGGTGCCGGTGCTGTGCCTGTCCCAGCTGTCCCGTGCCAACGAGAAGCGGGACGACAAGCGGCCCATGCTGTCCGACCTCCGGGAGTCCGGCGCCATCGAGCAGGACGCGGACATCGTGATGTTCCTGTACCGGGACGATTATTACAATTCCGATTCCGAAAAACGCAACATTGCCGAGTGCATCGTGGCCAAAAACCGCCACGGGGAAACCGGCAAGGTGGAGCTGCGGTGGCTGCCGGAATACACCTCCTTCGGCACCCTGGAAAACCGCTATCAGGAGGAGAACTGATGGACCTGCGCCCGTTTATGGAGCGGTGGCATATGCTGCCGCCTTCCGGCGGGGTGATGCTGGTGGCCGTGTCCGGCGGGCGGGACTCCGTGTGCCTGCTGCACTATCTGGCCGCCATGCCCCGGGATTTCACCGTGGCGGCGGCCCACCTGAACCACGGCCAGCGGCCCACGGCGGGCCGGGACGTGGCCTTTGTGGAGGAGCTGTGCCGCAGTCTGGACGTTCCCCTGACGGTGGAGCGGGCGGACGTGCCCGCCCTGGCCCGTGAGCGGGGCATCGGCCTGGAGGAGGCCGGGCGCATGGCCCGGTACGACTTCTTCCGCCGCACGGCGGACCGGCTGGACGCCCAGCGCATCGCCACCGCCCACCATGCCGCCGACCAGGCGGAGACGGTGGTGCTGAACCTGGTCCGGGGCACCGGGATGCAGGGCCTGGCGGGGATCCCCCCGGTGCGGGGCCGGATCGTCCGGCCCCTGCTGGAAACCTCCCGGGAGGACATCGAGACATACCTGAAAACCCACCGTCTGTCCCACGTGGAGGACGAGACAAACCGGGACACCGCCCTGCGGCGGAACCTGCTGCGCCGGGAGGTCATGCCCCGGCTGGCGGAGCTTCACGACGGGGCCGCCGCCAACATCTGCCGCACGGCGGAGCTGCTGCGGCAGGAGGACGCGTTTCTGGATTCCCTGGCGGCGGACTATCTGCCTGCAGCGGGGCTTACCGCCGGGCGGCAGCGACTGCGGTCAGCGCCGGAGGTGCTGCAGCTGCGGGCCCTGCGCCTGCTGGCGGAGCGGCTGCCGGTGGGGAAGAAGGACTTCACCGCCGCTCACTACCGGGCGCTGTCCGATCTGCTGGAGGGGGGCGGTATGCTGACCCTGCCGGCCGGGGCCTGCGCCGTGTGCCGGGACGGAAAGCTGATCCTGCTGCCGTCGGAGCCGCCCCTGGGGCCCATGCCCCTGGAGCCGGGGGAGAATTTTTGGGGAGAATACACAATTTCCGTCCGGAAAACCATGGGAAATTTTTTACAAAAAAGGGATGCAATCCGGCTGAACTGTGATAAGATAGACGGTGCGCTTTCCGTGCGGCCCTATCGGGGGGCCGACCGGCTGACCCTGCCCGGCAGCCGGGGCGGGCGCAGCGTCAAGCGCCTGCTGGCGGACCGGGGAATCCCTCCGGAGCTGCGGCAGCGCGTCCCGGTGCTGTGCGTCGGGGACCGGCCCGCCGCCGTGTGGGGCGTGGGCACGGACATGGAATTTCTGCCGGAGGAGTCCGGCCAAAATATGGAGATCACCGTAACAACAAATGGAGGAAACCGCAATGGCTAAGAGCAACATGGATCAGGATATCCTGAAGGTCCTCATCACCGAGGACGAGATCCGCAACCGCACCCAGGAGCTGGGAGACCAGCTGTATGACCGGTTCCACGACAAGAACCCCCTGTTTGTGGGGGTTCTCAACGGCTGCTTCATCTTTATGGCGGACCTGGTCCGGGCCGCTCAGCTGAAAAGCGAGGTGGAGTTCATCGGCCTGTCCTCTTATAAAAACGCCACCAAGTCCTCCGGCTCCGTCCAGATCACCCGGGACCTGCAGCGGGATATCAACGGCCGGGACATCATCGTGGTGGAGGACATTCTGGATTCCGGCAACACCCTGGCCTTTCTGAAGGACTATATGCTGGCCAAGGGGGCCAAGAGCATCACCATCGTCACCCTGCTGGATAAGCCCGCCCGCCGGGAGAAGGCCATCACCGCCGACCTGTCCGGCTTTGTGGTGCCCGACGAGTTCGTGGTGGGCTACGGCCTGGACTATTGCCAGCAGTACCGCAACATGCCCTATATCGGCGTGCTGAAGCCGGAGGTCTATAGCAAGTAATTCCAATCCGCCAGAGGGGGAGCGAAGGGAGGAGCATCGCCGTGGAGGAACATGAAAAGCGCCCCGTAGGGGGCAAGCGCCTGGCCCCGGAGTCCCGGGGCGGCTTCTGGAACAACTGGGGATATCTGATCGTCACCGTGGCGGTCATCGTGGTGCTGTTCAAGGTGATCTTCCAGCTGAGCTGGGTGCCCTCCGGCTCCATGGAGACCACCATTCCCGAGGACACGCTGCTGATCTCGTGGCAGCTGCCGTATATGGTGTCGGACCCCACGCCCCAGCGGGGGGACATCGTCACCTTCTGGAGCGATGAGCTGGGCAAGCTGCTGGTCAAGCGCGTGGTGGGCCTGCCCGGGGACGAGATCACCTTCCAGGACGGGTACACCT
>ENA-USUJ01002930-USUJ01002930.1-human-gut-metagenome-genome-assembly--contig:-NODE-2930-length-12117-cov-4.119269_pt1 | contig 12117 bp, 7 predicted proteins | sample MGYA00250061_ERZ773398 | MGnify/ENA primary metagenome ERZ773398 (study PRJEB29103, sample SAMN06111992) | human gut metagenome | biome: human gut; feature: ankylosing spondylitis patient; material...
CTTTGAGCGCATGACCATGCTGCCCCTGGAGAAGATCACGCCGATGGTGCCCCCCGGAGGCGCGGGCATCGGTATGCACGTGATCCCGGTGGAGAAGGCCATCGAGACGGAGCAGGAGGCCATCGGGCTGGAGAAGATCTCCTACTGGCTGCACAAGTATGAAGGCAAATACGCCAAGAGTATGTGCTCCTGCCGCGCCAGCCGCGACAAGCTGGGCGAGGGCTGCGGCGACGATGTGGAGAACTGGTGCATCGCCGTGGGCGACATGGCCGACTATGTGGTGCAGACCCAGCGGGGCGAGTACATCACCTATGACGAGGCGATGGCCATATTCAAGCAGGCGGAGGACAACGGCTTCGTCCACCAGATCACCAACATCGACGGCGAGCAGAAGATCTTTGGTATCTGCAACTGCAACGTCAACGTGTGCAACGCCCTGCGGACCAGCCAGATGTTCAACACGCCCAATATGTCCCGCAGCGCCTATGTGGCCGCGGTGGAGACGGAGAAGTGCGTGGCCTGCGGGCGCTGCGTGGAGAACTGTCCCGCCGGCGCGGTGAAGCTGGGCCAGAAGCTGTGCACCAAGTCCGGTCCCGTGGAGTATCCCCGCCAGGAGCTGCCGGATGCGGCCAAGTGGGGCCCCGAAAAGTGGGCCATCGACTACCGGGACAAGAACCGCGTCAACTGCTACGACACCGGCACCGCCCCCTGCAAGACCGCCTGCCCCGCCCACATCGCCGTGCAGGGCTATCTGAAGCTGGCGGCCCAGGGCAAGTACCGGGAGGCCCTGCAGCTGATCAAGCGGGAGAATCCCTTCCCCGCCGTGTGCGGGCGCATCTGCAACCGCCGGTGCGAGGATGCCTGCACCCGCGGCACCGTGGACCAGGCAGTGGCCATTGATGCTGTGAAAAAGTTTGTGGCCCAGCAGGACCTGAACGCCGCCCACCGCTATGTTCCGCCGGTGGTGCAGCCCTCTTTGCAGGGGCCGTGGCCGCAAAAAATTGCAATCATCGGCGGTGGCCCGGCCGGGCTTTCCTGCGCGTACTTCCTTGCGCTGCAGGGCTACCGCCCGACTGTATTTGAGAAAAACGAACACCCTGGCGGCATGCTGCGGTACGGCATCCCCAGCTTTAAGCTGGAAAAAGATGTGATTGATGCGGAAATTGACATCCTGCGGGAGCTGGGTGTTACCATCCGCTGCGGTGTGGAAGTTGGCAAGGACGTTACCCTTGCCCAGCTGCGCGCCCAGGGGTACAAGGCGTTCTATCTCGCCATCGGCTGCCAGGGCGGCCGCACAGCAGGGGTTCCCGGCGAGGACGCTGCGGGCATCCAGACCGCCGTTGCGCTGCTGCGCACTGTGGGCGGGGACGAAAGCCACAAAATGACCGGCAAAACCGTGGTGATCGGCGGCGGCAATGTTGCCATTGATGCCGCCCGCGTTGCCCTGCGCTGCGGGTCCAGCGATGTAACGATGGTCTGCCTGGAACCGCGGGAAAAGATGCCCGCTTCCGCTGAAGAGATCGCCGAGGCGGAGGAAGAGGGCACTGCCATCCGCTGCGGGTACGGCCCCAAGGAATTTTTGACAAAGGACGGCCATGTGTGCGGCGTGGTGCTGAAAAGATGCACCGGCCTGTACGATGCCGAGGGCCGCTTTGCCCCCACCTATGATGAAAGCGTGACGATTACCCTGCCGTGTGACAATGTTGTGCTGAGCATTGGCCAGTGCATCCAGTGGGGCAACCTGCTGGATGGCGAAGCCGTGCAGCTTGGCCGCGGCCAGGGCGCTGTGGCCGATGCCATGACTTACCAGACTGCCCAGTCGGATATCTTTGTGGGCGGCGATGTGTACACCGGCCCGCGCTTTGCTATTGATGCGATTGCCGCAGGCAAGCAGGGCGCCATCTCCATCCACCGTTTTGTGCAGCCCAACACCAGCCTGACCATTGGCCGCAACCGCCGCGATTTTTATGAGCTGGATAAAACCAATCTGGCCCTTGGCGATTATGACCGCGCACCCCGCCAGGCAGCCGGAATGGATGATGCCATCGACGCGCACCGTTCTTTCCGGGATGCCCACCTGACCCTGACCGAAGCGCAGGTAAAAACCGAAACAGCCCGCTGCCTGGGCTGCGGTGCCAGCGTGGTGGACCCCAACAAGTGCATTGGCTGCGGCGTTTGCACCACCAAGTGTGAATTCGATGCCATCCACCTGCACCGCGACCTGCCCGAATGCAGCACCATGGTGCGGTCGGAAGATAAGTTCAAGGCCATTCTGCCTTACATGGCAAAGCGCGAAGTGAAGATCCGCTTTGGGAAAAAGGATAAGTAAATGCACGAACTTGGCATTGTGTTCCACATCATCCGCACGGTGGAGGATGTGGCCAAAGAAAACCACGTTGCCCGCATCCAGCGGGTAACACTGCAATTAGGCGAGGTTTCCGGCGTGGTGGAAAGCTACCTGCAGGACTGCTGGAAATGGGCCGCCGCCAAATCAGAGATTTTGCCCGGTGCCGCGCTGACCGTGGAGCAGATCCCCGCCATTACCCTGTGCGAAGACTGCGGCCAGCAGTACCCCACCGTGCCCCATGGCCGCACCTGCCCCCACTGCCAAAGCCCCCATACCCACCTGCTGCAGGGCAACGAGATGATGATCAAAGAAGTGGAAGCCGTGGAGCCGGAGACATCCGAAGCTTCCGGCTGAGAAAAATTCCCCGCACAGGCTGCGTTATGCGGCCTTGTGCGGGGATTTTTTTGTATCTGCGGGCGGTTTATGCTATACTTGAAACTGGTATTGTGAAAACGGAAAGGATGAGCCATTCCCCATGCGGCAGATCGACTTTGAACACGGCGGCATTGCACAAAACATCTTGAAAGCAGCGCTGCCCATGTTGGTGGCGCAGGTGCTGAACCTGCTGTATAACATTGTGGACCGCATTTATATTGCGCGCATCCCGGATATCGGCACGGCGGCGCTGGGCGCGGTGGGGCTTTGCTTCCCCATTATTGTCATTATTACGGCGTTCAGCAATTTGTTCGGCAGCGGCGGCGCACCGTTGTTCGCCATCGCCCGCGGCAGCGGGGATAAGGCCCGTGCCGGGCTGATTTTGAACCTGGCCTGCACGCTGTTGTTGTGCTGCGCCGGTGTATTGATGGTCATTGGCCTGCTATTTGCCCGGCCCATTCTGGTCTTATTCGGTGCTTCGCCGGAAGCATTGCAGTATGCGCTGCCGTACCTGATGCTGTACTTGCTGGGCACCTACCCTTCCATGCTCACAACAGGGCTGAACCCGTTCATCAATGCGCAGGGCTATGCCACAGCCGGTATGCTCAGCGTGGTGATCGGCGCAGCGGCCAACCTGGTGCTGGACCCGGTGTTTATCTTTGTGTTGGGCATGGGCATCCGTGGCGCGGCGGCTGCCACGGTGCTTTCGCAGCTGCTTTCGGCGGCGTTTGTGGTGTATTTCCTGCGCTGCAAGTCGGAATACCGCGTGCAGCCGCTGTCCTTGCGTCAGCTGCCCGCCAACAGACGCTGCATCGGCGATATCGTCAGCCTTGGCACAGCGGGCTTCATCATGCAGCTGACCAACAGCGTGGTGACGATCTGCTGCAACAATGTGCTTTCCGTGACCGGCGGCGATGTGTACATCTCGGTCATGACGATCATTTCCAGCGTGCGCCAGATGGTGGAAACGCCGATTTATGCCATTACCGAGGGCTCTTCCCCCATTATCAGCTACAATTACGGCGCACGCCGCCCCCGCAAGGTGCTGCGCGCCGCCGTCTCCATGGCCCTGATGGCTTTGGTATACACCCTTACGATCTGGGCGGTCATTCTGTTGGCACCGCACTTCCTCATCTCCATTTTCAGCAGCGATCCCACCCTGCAGGCGGATACCATCCCCGCCATGAAGCTGTATTTTTCCACCTTTGGTTTTATGCTGCTGCAATATGTGGGCCAGACAGTGTTCAAATCGCTGAACAAGCGCCGCCACGCGGTGTTTTTCTCGCTGCTGCGCAAGGTCATCATTGTGGTGCCGCTCACCTACCTGCTGCCTTATGCTTTTGGCATGGGCACCGACGGCGTGTTTGCTGCGGAGCCGGTTTCCAACGTGATCGGCGGCAGTTTGTGCTTTATTGTAATGCTGATTACCGTTTTGCCGGAGCTGAAACGGATGGATCGGGGGGATGCGAAGACAGCAAAATAGCAGAGTTGGCCGTGCAAAGCCTTTTACAAAAGGTGCTTTGTGCAGGGGCCGGTTGGCGGGTCATTTCTTTGCAGTGTTTTTGTCGATATATCGTTTGTAAAGTATGTTTGCTTTACGCTTTAGAAGTACGTACAAGCGCATATTCTTATTTTGTTTCAAACGGTTTTCCCACTTTCAATAAGCAGAAGAAATAAAGAAAAAACTCTCCCTCGGCGGCCAGATATACGGGATCAAACCGGCATGGCCAGAGGGAGAGTTTTATTTTTATCTGGTAGTGTTATCGGGACAGCAAGCATCGTCCCCTACAAACACTTTTCACGCTTGCGGCATGATAGAATGATATTGCCTTGCTCTTTTAGCCGCTTATTCCGCCACGGTTCTATCCAGCATAGCCGTTATCCCCTCCGCCAGCTGTTCGGCGGCCTGGGTTGTTGTCAGCTCTCCGTTGCTGCTGGCAGTCAATACGGCGGCGTACAAGCCGTCCGGTACAGCGGCCAGAGCCGGGCTTTCAAATGTGGGGTCAAGTGGGAAATCCACAAAAGCCATCATGCGGTTGTTGGCTTCCACCACCAGCGGGTTCACCAGGCCTGCCGCTGTGGCAGCCGCACGGCCAGTGACGGAATCTGGCAAACCGCAGGCAGTGCCCATGATGGAAGCACCCATATCCTCGTTCAGCAAAAAGTTGACCAGAATCGCCGCTTCTTTCGGGTGCTGGCAGCTGCTGTTGATGGCAAGGGCCAGATATACTTTAGAAAATCCGCCGTTGGCCTGCCCGCCAAAGGCGATCTCATTCCCTACCAAAAAGCCGCTGGCATTTTTTAACGCACTGCGGTAGGTTTCGGCGTCGGCATCCCAGGCAAAGGTACCGGCGTACTGGCCGTTCTGCCACATGGGGGTCTGGTCCAGCGTCCCGTTTGTCTGCTGGGTGGCAAGGGTGGGCATGACATGGTTTTCTTCCAGCGCCTGCAAAAATTCCAGCCCGGTTTTGATCTCGTCTGCCGAATATTGCAGCTGGCGATCCACCACCCACGCTTTGCCAGTGGTAGATTCCAGATAACTGACCATCAGGTTCATGCGGGCGGCTGCATCCATGGCCAGGGGGTAATATTCCTCCCCCAGCACCTCGCGGAAGGTGTTGCCTGCAGTCAGCAGCTCCTCATAGGTTTTGGGCGCATCGATCCCTGCCTGTTCAAAAGTGCAGGTGTTCCAATAAAAAATGCGGCCTGTCACCGACATTGGCACAGCCAGCAAAGCGCCATCCACTGTGCAGGCATCCAGCGCACTCTGGCTGAACTGCTCCAGATCGATCACATCGCTATATTCGTTCAGGTCAACAAACTGGTCAGCATTTTGGCCCGGCCAGGTCCAGTCCACCTGCATCACATCGGCGGTTTGATCCTCGTCAGCGGTGGTGCCGTAGATGGTTTCTACAGTAATATATTGCAGTTTTGCCTCAAATGCCTGGATGGCCTGCTGGTAGGTTTCGGTGCGGGCATCGTCCCCCCACCAGCTCATGGTCAGGGTAACGGGTTCCGGCTGAGTGGATGCCTGTCCGGGGGCAGACTGCTGCGCCGTGCCGCAGGCGGCCAGCTGCAATGCCAGTGCGCCAACCAGCGCAAGGGCTGCGGCGTTTGCTGTTGTTTGGTTCATCGGGTTCCCTTTCTTGCAGTTGCCTGCAATGTGGATTTGCGGTTACCCCTATTATAGCGGATTCCAGTTTTTCTGTCACGGGTTAGGCGGATAATTTTGGGGGCAATTTTGCGGCATGGGAAAGGTTGGTATAAATTGTCAAGTTTGTAACGCCCCCGCCGTGGAGAAACCTTACCGCAATACAAATATGCAATAACCCAATCCCCATATGTAAGAGATAGCGTCCTTAGCCGCCCGACGGATAGCAACAGGGCCGCAGGCGCTTTCCCGGCAGGTGGCGCAGGACCGCAGCAGAAAGATTCTCGGTGCGGTGTGTGTGACGGCTGCGATTCTATGTTTTGGCTGGTATTTCTGGTCAGATTACACGAATCACCGCGGCAGTCAGGCGAATGAGTATTTGAAGATGCTAAAAGAAAATCCGACAGAAGCCGCAGAGATGGTGGACAATGACACCTTTTTTTCGGAGGATGCACCGGAACTTGCGGCGGGATTAGACCAGACGGAGCGGGAGAACGAACCGCCTCCTCCGGTTCTGCCGGAATATGAAGCCATCGTGGCGCAGCACAGTGATTTTGCCGGATGGATCACCATTGACGGGACGAAGATTGACTATCCGGTCATGCTTACCCCGAATGACGGGGATTATTATCTCAAGCGCAATGTAAACGGGGAGGACGATATCAACGGAACCTTGTTTATGGATCCGAGAACGGATCTGGTGCAGCGCAGCACCAATATTATTATCTACGGACACAACATGAAAAGCGGTGCGATGTTCGGAAGTCTCAAGAAGTATCTGGATGAAGATTACTGGAGGGAGCACGCGCAGATCAGATTTGATACAATTTATGAGAAAGGCACCTATGAAGTGTTTGCCGTCTGTCTGGCAAAGGTGCAGTACCGAAATTCACAGGAATTTCGTTATTATGATTTTATACAGGCGGATTCCGAGGAGGCGTTTAACGACTACCTCGATCATATCATACAACTCTCGGTGTTTACCGGAACAGATCTGCCGGCCTACGGGGACGAGCTATTGACCCTGTCGACCTGTAACAATTTTACAGAAGACGGAAGACTGTTTCTGGTGGCGAAGAAATGCAGGGAAGCAGAGTAAAAGCGTGGGATCGCGCGTGAGGTTTACGGGCGGGCTGCGGCGAAATAAAGGATGATGGGAGAGAGTGCTAATGAAATACCGGATAAAACGAAAAATAGGTTATGTGCTGGTCGTTGCCATGCTTGTGGTGATGATCTATCCCGGAGAGCTCAGTGCAGCGTCCGGTCAGGAGGACGGATTTGTCATAAAAGGGACAACCCTGCAGGGGTATGTCGGAGCGGAGAACGCAGTTGTCATTCCGGATAACATCACGAAAATTGATGACGATGTATTACTCAATACGACGATCACATCGGTGGAGATCCCGGACAGTGTGACAACCATCGGAGATAACGCATTTGCAGGATGTGAATATCTGACCGAGGTTACGGTTCCGGACAGCGTGACAAAGATCGGAGACAATGTGTTCTACGGCTGTACCAGTCTGGAAAGTGCAACGTGGGAGAGCAAGGAAGGAATCGGCGATGGCACATTTGCAGAGTGTGCGGGACTGACGGACTTAAGTATTTCCAAGGAACTTCCATCGATCGGAAAAGAAGCATTTAAAAATTGCGAGTCCCTCGAGAGTATCGTGATACCCGAGGCGACCAAAACCATTGCGTCGGACGCATTTGACGGATGTGTCAACATGCAGTCCATTGACGTGGAAGAGACGAATACTTACTTTATGTCATACGACAATGCACTCTACACGGCGAACGGGGTTACGTTATACCGCTGCCCGCAGGGGGCGAGAACCATCGAGGTGTATGACGGTACCAAGATGATCGGTGAAAATGCATTTTACGGCTGCAAGCTTGGAAAAGTCACACTTCCGGAGAGCGTGACAACCGTGGAAGATGGTGCGTTTGACGGCAGTGAGATTCAGACACTCTGCCTTGGCAAAGCCTTAGAAACGTTTGGCGAGCAGAATACTTCTTTCAAGATCCACTCGATTGAAGTGCCGGGAAGCGCTCCGGCTGCACCGAAGCTGGTGGAGACGTACGGTGCGATTGTGGTGACGGATTATAAGCCGGACGACACCGAGGATACGGAGAAACCGACCGAGGACACGGAAAAGCCGACGGAAGACACGGAGAAACCGACCGAGGATACAGAAAAGCCGACGGAGGATACGGAGAAGCCGACCGAGGACACGGAAAAACCGGCAGATGACAATAACAACAATAACAACAATAACAACAATAACAACGACAATAATAACAGCGGTAACAACAATAACAGCGGCGACAACAGCAATAACAATAACAGCAGTAATAACAATAGCAGCAATAACAGCAGCAACACGAGCAGTGGTAATAACAGCAGCAGTACGGGCAGCGGAAGCGGCAGCAGCGGAAAGAGTAACGGCACATCATCTGGAAGAGGCAGCAGAAGCGGCAACGGCAGTGGAAGAGGCAGCGGTGCGGTAAAGGGCAGTGCCGGAGCGGCAGGCGCACAGAGCAGCGGTACCGGATCGGCGGCAGCGACGACGGCGGAGACACAGGGAGATGTGCAGCCGACAGCGGCGGAAGTGCCTGCGACGACCAGATTTGCAGAGCAGGGAACCGCATATATCACCGGAAATGAGGAACTGAAGGGCTGGGATGCGATTTACACGCAGATGACGGTGGCGGATCCAGGTTCAACGATCTATATTACCATGAACGGCACCACGGTTGTGCCGAAGGATATTCTGACACTGGCGGCAGATAAGCAGCTGACGCTGGTTCTGGATATGGGAAATGGAATCTCATGGACGATTGACGGAAGCAGCATTGACACAAGCGTTGTAGCAGATACGGATTTTGGCGTGGAACTGGGAACAAGCAATGTGCCGGCGAACCTGCAGAGCACAGTAACCGGAAGCGGATGGTCAACGCAGATGCATCTGGCGCACGACAACCTGTTTGGCCTGACGGCGCAGCTGACCGTAAATGTCGGTGCGGCGAACGCCAATAAGCTGGGCACTTTGTTCTATTATAATGTAGATAATCAGATCCTGGAGTATATGGGACAGTCTGATACAGATGCGGACGGCAATGTGTCATTTTCCTTTGTGCATGCGTGTGATTATGTCATCGTAGTGGATGAGCGTCACTCGGATTCAACGGCGCAGGCAACCTCCGGGTTTGTGATTACACCGGCAGGCGGAAGCCAGGCGGAAAGCCAGCCGGCAGAGACGACGGAAGCGGCGGAGACGGAGCAGCCGGCGGATAATGCGCAGGCGGCGGATGACTCGCAGGTAAAGGATGAGACGCCGAAGACCGGACAGTCGTTAAATCCGAAATATGTTCTGTGCATCGGTGTGATGCTGCTGGGAATCTATATGATTCTGACCAGTGAGAGACAGGAGAAGCAGAGAAAACGGGCAAATGGCTGACCGTTTGGTATAAACATGTAAAAATGTGGAAGAATAGATAGATGGAAGATATCCGTTGGGAGTTTTCCATCTTTTCTTTTTGCATGCAGAACTCTTTTTTACCCACGTATTCCGCGAAATTCAAGGAAATTTTGGAAAAGAACTTGACAAAAAAAGATAGGGTTAATATAATGATTTAGCGTGCATACGTACGCCGAGATCAATTTATGATCTCATACAAATAAAACAGGAGGTGAAAATAATGCCAACATTTAACCAGTTAGTAAGAAAAGGACGTCAGACATCTGTTAAGAAGTCTACAGCACCTGCACTTCAGAGAGGTTACAACTCTTTACAGAAGAAGCCAACCAATACTTCTTCTCCGCAGAAGAGAGGTGTATGTACTGCTGTTAAGACAGCTACTCCTAAGAAACCTAACTCAGCTCTTAGAAAGATCGCCAGAGTACGTCTTTCCAACGGAATCGAGGTTACAAGCTATATCCCGGGTGAGGGACATAACTTACAGGAGCACAGCGTTGTTCTGATCCGTGGTGGTCGTGTTAAGGATTTACCAGGTACAAGATATCACATTATCCGTGGTACACTTGATACTGCCGGTGTCGCTAACAGAAAGCAGGCTCGTTCCAAGTACGGCGCTAAGAGACCAAAGGCTGCAAAATAGTAGCGTAGAGTTACTGTAATTCAGCGAACCAATAGTATCACATGGTAAGTGTTGGAATTGTTTCACACAGAGATATATTTCCGCACGAACACGAAGAGGCAGATACCTGCCACTACATTGTGAGTACCGTTGAATTAATCGAAATGAAGTCCTCCGGATCCAGAGACTGGAGACCGGGCAATGCAGACAGAGTTCTGTATAGTAAATTATGATTAAGGAGGGAAGAACCGTGCCACGTAAAGGACATACTCAGAAAAGAGACGTATTAGCAGATCCAATGTACAATAACAAAGTGGTTACCAAGCTTGTCAATAACATCATGTTAGACGGTAAGAAGGGTGTAGCACAGAAGATTGTATACGGAGCTTTCAAGAGAGTAGAGGAGAAGGCTGAGAAGCCGGCTCTCGAGGTATTTGAAGAGGCCATGAACAATGTTATGCCAGTTCTTGAGGTAAAGGCAAGACGTATCGGTGGTGCTACTTATCAGGTGCCGATCGAGGTCAGACCAGACCGTCGTCAGGCTTTAGCACTTCGCTGGTTGACAACATACTCCCGTAACCGCGGTGAGAAGACCATGGAAGAGAGACTTGCTAATGAGATCTTAGATGCAGCTAACAACACAGGTGCATCCGTTAAGAAGAAAGAAGATATGCACAAAATGGCAGAGGCAAACAAAGCGTTTGCTCACTACCGTTTCTAATTTAGGGAGGAAATACCTTGGCTGGAAGAGAATATCCATTAGAGAGAACCAGAAACATTGGTATTATGGCTCATATCGATGCGGGTAAGACCACATTGACCGAGCGTATTCTGTACTATACCGGTGTTAACTATAAGATTGGTGATACTCACGAAGGTACTGCTACCATGGACTGGATGGAGCAGGAGCAGGAGAGAGGTATCACCATTACATCAGCCGCTACGACCTGCCATTGGACTCTGGAAGAGTTCACAAAGCCGAAGCCGGGTGCTCTGGAGCATCGTATCAACATCATTGATACCCCAGGACACGTTGACTTTACTGTTGAGGTAGAGCGTTCACTCCGTGTACTGGACGGCGCTGTCGGCGTCTTCTGTGCAAAGGGTGGTGTTGAGCCTCAGTCAGAGAATGTATGGCGTCAGGCTGATACCTACAACGTACCGCGTATGGCATTCATCAACAAGATGGATATCTTAGGTGCGAACTTCTACGGCGCTGTTGATCAGATCCGTACAAGATTAGGTAAGAACGCAATCGTTCTTCAGCTGCCGATCGGCAAGGAAGATGATTTCAAGGGAATCATCGACCTGTTCGAGATGAAGGCATATATCTACAACGACGATAAGGGTGATGATATCACCGTTACCGATGATCTTGGAGATATGAAGGACGACGCAGAGCTTTACCGCAGCGAGCTGGTAGAGAAGATCTGCGAGCTGGACGATGACCTTATGATGATGTACCTCGAGGGTGAAGAGCCGTCCGTTGAGGAGATGAAGAAGGTCTTAAGAAAAGCTACCTGTGAGTGTACTGCAGTACCTGTATGCTGCGGATCTGCTTACAGAAACAAGGGAGTGCAGAAGCTGATCGATGCAATCATCGAGTACATGCCGGCTCCGACCGACATCCCGCCTATCAAGGGTGTTGACTTAGATGGCAATGAGGTTGTAAGACACTCTTCCGATGAAGAGCCGTTCTCCGCACTTGCATTTAAGATCATGGCGGACCCGTTTGTAGGAAAGCTTGCATTCTTCCGTGTATATTCCGGTACTATGAACTCCGGTTCTTATGTACTGAACGCAACAAAAGACAAAAAAGAGCGTGTTGGACGTATCTTACAGATGCATGCCAACAAGCGTCAGGAGCTGGAGAAAGTATACTCCGGAGATATCGCTGCAGCTGTTGGATTCAAGTTCACAACGACAGGTGATACCATCTGTGATGAGCAGCATCCGGTAATCTTAGAGTCCATGGAGTTCCCGGAGCCGGTTATCGAGCTCGCAATCGAGCCGAAGACCAAGGCTGGACAGGGTAAGATGGGTGAGGCTCTTGCAAAACTTGCAGAAGAGGATCCTACATTCCGTGCTCATACAGATCAGGAAACTGGTCAGACAATCATCGCCGGTATGGGTGAGCTTCACC
>ENA-USUJ01002931-USUJ01002931.1-human-gut-metagenome-genome-assembly--contig:-NODE-2931-length-12117-cov-3.953904_pt1 | contig 12117 bp, 10 predicted proteins | sample MGYA00250061_ERZ773398 | MGnify/ENA primary metagenome ERZ773398 (study PRJEB29103, sample SAMN06111992) | human gut metagenome | biome: human gut; feature: ankylosing spondylitis patient; material...
TGAGCTTGAAAGCTATGTCAAATCGCTTCTTTTGATAGAGTTTGATAATATGGAAAGTTATATAATGGACCTTGCGGTAGATAAAAAAGTTGTTGTAAAACAGAGTGGCGACAGAAAGCTTGTATACGCTGCGATTTATTATTATATGGAAACGTCTGTTGCAAGAAAACTGTGCGATTTGGATATAAGCTATTCATGTAACGATGAGGAAATGGAAGAATCAATTGAAAAAATTGAACAGCGTCTTAATATTGAGCTTGATGAAATTCAAAAAGAGGCAGTGAAAAAGACTGTTCAAAATGGCCTTGTCGTTATAACAGGTGGTCCGGGAACCGGAAAAACAACAACAATAAATACCATAATCCGATATTTCCAGATGGAAGGGCTTGATATAAGGCTTGCAGCACCGACAGGAAGGGCAGCCAAAAGAATGAGTGAAACCTGTGGAATGGAAGCCCAGACAATACACAGACTGCTTGAGATAAGCGGAGGACCGCAGGAAGATTCCAATGGAAGTTCATTTGCAACTAATTTTGACAGAAATGAAGAAAATCCGCTTGAGACAGATGCTATTATAGTCGATGAAATGTCAATGGTTGATATAAGCATAATGAATTCGCTTTTAAAGGCAGTTGCGGTAGGAACAAGACTTATTCTTGTTGGCGATACCGACCAGCTGCCGAGTGTCGGTGCCGGAAATGTATTAAAAGATATAATAGCATCAGGATGTTTTCCGGTTGTAAGGCTTGAAAAGATTTTCCGACAGGCAGCCGAGAGTGAAATAGTTATAAATGCACATAAAATAAATAAAGGTGAGCCGGTCGTTCTTAATAAATACAGTAAAGATTTTCTTTTTGTAAGACGCGAAACACCTGATGAGATAATAGCTGCAATATGTACGCTCGTAAAGAAAAAACTGCCGGATTATGTCGGTGCGGGAATTAATGAAATACAGATACTTACGCCATCTAAAAAATCTGCAACAGGTTCATTAAGACTCAATAAAATCATGCAGGAGTATCTAAATCCGCCACAGGCAGGAAAACAGGAAAAAGTGTATGGCGAAGTCACATTCCGTGAGGGAGATAAAGTTATGCAGATTAAAAATAATTACCAGACGGAATGGGAAAAGAAGAGTAAATACGGAGTGACATATGATGCCGGAAGCGGAGTATTTAACGGTGATACAGGAATAATTACAGAGATTAATACATTCATGGAGCAGATGACTGTAAAGTTTGATGATGAGCGTATTGTGAAATATGATTTTAAACAGCTTGAAGAGCTGGAACTTGCATATGCAATTACGGTACATAAATCGCAGGGAAGTGAATATCCAGCGGTTGTTATTCCGATGTATCCCGGCCCAAGGATGCTTATGAACAAAAATCTTTTGTATACAGCGGTTACAAGGGCAAGAAAATGTGTATGTATGGTTGGAAATGAAAACTGCTTTCATCAGATGGCACAAAATGAGTCTGAACAGAGACGTTATTCGTCTTTAGATGAAAGAATAAAAGAAATATATGAATTGGATAATGCGGTTTAAATGAAAGGGGTAAAAGCATAAATATTCTGGAAAAATTTTGTGGAAAAGCACTAGACTTCATATATCCGCCAGCGTGTCCCATATGTGGGACACCGTTGCCGGCGGGATTAAGACAACAGGGAATATGCAGGGAGTGTGTTAAAAAAATTGTGTATATCGGCGATGAAAGCTGCCTGAAATGTGGAAAACCATTAGATGTTGATGACAAAGAATACTGCCACGACTGTGCAAAGACAAAACATATATTTGACAGATCAGCGGCTGTTTTTTCGTATTCAGACGGATTAAAGCAGTCAATATACAGGTTTAAATATAAAGGATGCCGGGAATATGGAAAGTGGTATGCCGTGCAGATGGCTGACAAGCTGGGAATGCTTATAAAAATATGGTCGCCTGATGTGATTGTTCCTGTTCCTATGTATGCAAAAAAACAGCGTGTAAGAGGGTACAATCAGGCAGAAATTATTGCGTGTGAACTTGGAAAAATTATACATGTCCCGGTTAACACACGGTTTCTTAAAAGAAATAAAAATACAGTTCCAATGAAAGAGGTTTCGGGACATGACAGGAGTAAAAATCTTGAAAATGCTTTTATTGCGGACAAAAATGTTGTAAAATATAAGAAAATACTATTGGTAGACGATATATATACTACAGGTGCAACGCTTGATGCGTGTGCTGCGGTATTAAAAAAATACGGGGTAGAAAAGGTATATGGTGCATGCCTTTGTATTGGAAGAGGAATGTCCTGAGAGGTAATGTTGCGATATGCAATATCTGGTATAGGATATTTCCGGTAAAATAACAACGGTTTGGCGTGATGCCGGAACAGGAGGAAAATTATGGATGTAAGAAATTGTAGAGGATGCGGAAGATTATATAACTATATCGGTGGTTCATATAGGAATCTCTGCCCTGACTGCGTAAGAAAGTTAGAGGAAAAGTTTGATATTGTAAAGGACTATATAGAGGAAAACCATTCAGCAACGATGAATCAGATTTCAGAAGACTGCGATGTGAGTGTAAGACAGCTTGAAAAGTGGGTTCGTGAAGAGAGACTCTGCTTTGCAGATGATTCCCCAATAGGTATTCCATGTGAAAATTGTGGAAAGACAATAAAATCTGGAAGATATTGCGAGGCTTGTAAGAACACGCTTGCAAACCAGCTTGGCAGCATGTATGCCATAAATTACGAAGAAGATGATGAAAAAGATAAGAACTCAAGAGCGAGAATGCGTTATCTTGACAGAAAATAAAAACGTAATTTAAAAAGTTAATTTTTGCTGTTAAGAAAAATAAAATAAACGCCGATACATTTCACATAAGATAAAAGAAAGAGAGGCGGTTAGTATGCGTATAGATGCATATAATGCGGTAAGCCGGATTTACAAGTCAAGCACAAAAGTGAATACTGCTAAGAAAACATCAGGCAGTTCTGGGTTCAGTGATAAACTTGAAATTTCAAATGCGGCTAAAAGCTATCAGACAGCAAAGTCAGCAGTTAATGCGGCAGAAGACGTCCGGATGGATAAAGTAGAAGCCCTCAGGGCACAGTTTGCAAACAGAACATATAATGTCAGTTCAGAAGATGTGGCTGATAAGATAATTGCAGATGCAGAAACATTAGTATTTTAGGCGGTGGAATTAGATGGCGAGTTTGATAGAGACACTTATAGATGTGTTGGATAAAGAAAATACAGAATATCAGGGCCTTTTGAAGCTTTCCGAAGAAAAGACCACCGCCATTGTTAATGGCAATGTTGAAAGATTACAGGAAATTCTTGGACTTGAGCAAAGAAGCATTGATAAGATTAATAAACTTGATGCTTTCAGGGATGAGAATGTGGGAGATATATGCAATGTCCTTAATATTCCTAGAAAAGGAATAAAGATTGAGAATATTGCAGATATGTTGTCAGGACAGCCCAAAGATGCAAAAGCTCTTACGGATGTTCATATGAAACTGAAAAGAACACTTGATCAGTTGATGAAAGTTAATGAGAATAATAAGATGTTATTGCAGGAGTCGATGGATATGATTGAATTTGAGCTTAATCTTGCAAAGAATTCAAAGGTTGCACCACAGACGGGTAATTATAGTAAAGGTGCTTACGAGCAGAATAATTCATATCCTACGGCAGGAGGATTTGACGCCAAGCAGTAACGGATTAATATAAATTTATAAAGATTATTTCAAAAGCTGCTTGGCAGCTTTCTTAATTTATGCGGGCAGTAAGCCAGAGTCATTACTTGTATGAGAATGAGAATTTGGCGGATACTGCAGTTCTATATACTCACGGATGAGTATATGCCCGGCTTACGGATAAGCAATACCGGCAGGAGGATATTTATGGCTAATGGAATGGCGAGTCTGTTTGTTGGTGCATCAGGCCTAAAATCAGCACAGACAGCATTAAATACAACGGCACACAACCTTTCTAATATCAATACAGAGGGTTATACAAGACAGCAGATTGCATTCAGGGATACACACTATCTTAGAATCGGTGGAAGCTATGCTTCACCTTCAGCATCTGTATACGGACTTGGTGTTGGGATAAGCGAAATCAGAAGAATAAGAGACGAATTTATAGATAAAGCATATCGGACAGAAAACGGCCGGCTTGGTTATTACTCAAACCAGTACAAGGCTATTGAAGAAGTTGAAGACCAGTTTGGAGAACTTCAGGGCGTAACATTTCAGGACGCATTGAACAATCTGTATACGGCAATTAATGAACTTAGTAAAGAACCAGCAAGTACTGTAAAGCGTTCTTCACTCATACAGAATGCGTCAGCACTTGTGACAAGGTCTGATGCAATTTATTCAGGACTTAAAGATTATCAGGAAACTCTTAACATAGATGTTGCCAATGCAATTAACAAAATCAATGCTTATGGTGAAAAGATTTTTTCACTGAATAAGCAGATTGCAAAGATTGAAGGTACAGGTGTTGAGAATGCCAACGATTTGAGAGACCAGAGAGATAAAGCACTTGATGAACTCAGTGAGTATATTGATATTTCATATTACGAAGTGCAGGGCGGAGAGATATATGTAAATGCTGGTGGAGTTCCATTTGTGACAATGTCGTCATATACGCAGATGTCATCAAGAACGAATGATGATTCGACATTACTTATTCCGACATGGCCGGCATTTGAAAGAGACGTATATCCGGAGACAGAATTGTATTCTGCATTGACAGATAAAGACAAGGGCGGACTTAAAGGCACACTTCTTGCAAGAGGAAGCATTGAAGTCGATTATACAGATATACCGGTAAAACCTGATAAAGCTGATTATGATCTTACAACAGCGGACGGAAAAGCGGCCTATGATAAAGATTATGCAAAATATCAGGAGAAGCAGGAATATTATAATAAGTACATAGAACCATCGGTTATCCTTAGTGCTATTGCAGGTGTTGATAAGCTTATGAACGGTATTGTGACAAAGATAAATGATGTTCTTTGCCCAGAGAAAGACATGAAGCTTAAATCAGCTTTGACAGATGAGAATGGCAACGAAATTATGCCAAACAGCTACAGTTATACTGTTTCAGATGCTGTTTTATATGATAAATATAAAAATGAAGTAAAAGGTTTTGATAACGGCGACGGAACATACAGCTACGAATCATCAGAGCCTCTTTATACTGATAAAGATTTAAAAAATAAGGCTGACGTAACATCATACAATTATACTGTGCTTGACATGGATAAGACAGATTACGGCATGGATGAAGATAAGACAGTCGGCACAGAAATCTTTGGAAGACTTAATACAAAGCGTTATATAAAGATGAAAGATGCCAATGGTAATGACATGTATGTTCATAATAACCAGAATGAAAAAGGCGACCGTTCAGAATATAAGCTTGGAAATATAATAATGAACTCTGATGCAGAACAGGATATAGCAAAGATTCCAATGACAACGCTTCAGGGAAAAGAAGATATGGCTAAGGGTCAGGAACTTATTGATGCATGGAACGGTGATTTCGCATCAATAAATCCGCAGATGTATGCTGTTGGCAATTTCAGCACATATTACAATAACTTTATCGGAGAATTCTCGACAGTGGGAAAAGTCCTTTATAATTATGTAGACCACCAGCAGACAATGGTTGACGGATACGATGACCAGAGACTTCAGTCAGAAGGCGTTGCATCAGATGAAGAACTTGAAAAAATGATAAAATACCAGCAGGCATACAATGCCTCATCAAGATATGTCAATGTAATAAGCGAGATGCTTGAACATATAGTTACAGCACTTGGTTCATGATAATGTCGGAAAGGAAAAAGTGAGAATATGGCATCAACATTTTTTGGATTAACAATCGCATATTCAGGATTACAGGCGGCAAATACGTCATTAACAATAACAGGCCACAATGTATCTAATATTAATACAAAAGGATACACAAAACAGCAGGCAGGTACACAGGCAGCGGATGCTTTAAGAACACATACAACATACGGTGCTATCGGTTCCGGTGTTGTTGTTACAGAAATAAGCCAGATACGAGACAGTTACTATGATGTAAAATACCGTAATAATATGGCGAATTACGGTCAGTATTCAGTAAAAGAAAGTTATATGGGACAGATTGAAGATTATCTTGATGAGTTTACACTCAACGGATATTCACAGGAATACAAAAATTTCTTTTCTGCCGTAAACCAGCTTACAATTACACCTGGAGATACATCAGCTAAGAACCAGCTTATCAATAATGCAAAGAGCCTTGCAGATTATTTTAACACACTTACAACAAATTTAAGAAATGTTCAGGCTGATGCAAATAACGAGATAAAAGATGCTGTCCAGCAGATTAATTCATATGCAAAAAATATAGCTGCACTTAACAGACAGATTAACCAGATTGAAGCAAATTATGGTAATGCAAATGATCTGCGTGATAAGAGAAATGCCATGATTGATGAACTTTCAGAGATTGTCAATCTTGAGACATCAGAAGAAGATATGGGAAATAATGTATCTAATTTTTCAGTAAGAATCAACGGACAGACATTAGTTTCATCATACAGCTATAATACACTTGAAACGGTTGCAAGAACTGATAAAAAGAATTACTCAGACGCAGAAGGCCTTTATGATGTACAGTGGAATTCAGGACAGAAGTTTGATATGTACAGCACATCTTTAAGCGGACATTTAAAAGGTCTAATAGATATAAGAGATGGTAATAATGGTGAGCATGAAAATATAGAAACTGATGATGATGGTAACAATGTTACTGATTCAGATGGCAATCTTTTACTTACGACAGCACCGGCGGCAGATAAGACAGTTTCATATAAAGGTGTTCCTTATTATCAGGCACAGCTCAATGAATTTGCAAAAATTTTCTCTGATGCAGTTAATAAGATAATGAAGTCAGGTTACACGTCTGATGGAAGCAGCAAGGGAATTTCATTATTTGTAACGCAGCCAAATACAACAGTAATGTCAGCAGGAAATATAACAGTTAATCCTGAACTTCTTAAAAATGCTGATTTGCTTGCAATTAAAAAAGAGCAGAATGACGGTGAGTCAGACGCAAAGATAATGGAAGAATTAAATAAGCTTCAGAGTGAAAAGATATTTGCAGGCGGCACAGGCTCGTATTTCCTTGAAAGTATTGTCAGTGATATGTCAATTGATTCACAGAAGGCTGTTAATCTGTATAAGAATTATACTGATTTGAAGACAAGCATACATAACCAGAGACTTTCAATAATGGGTGTTGATACAGATGAAGAAGCTATGGATATGATAAAGTACCAGCAGGCTTATAATCTTAACTCAAAGATGATGTCAGTCATGAACCAGATTTATGACAAGCTTATCAATCAGACTGGAATATAAAAGAAAGGAAGCGGCATAGATGAGAATAACTAATCAGATGATGGTCAACAGTACGATGGCCAATATTCAGGTAAATAAAAAACAGGTAAATACGCTTGAAACACAGCTTTCTACACAGAAAAAAATCAATAAGCCGTCTGAGGATCCTGTAATTGCAATCAGAGCATTACGTCTTCGTTCAAGCCTTGAACAGGTTACACAGTATCTTAATAAGAATATTCCTGATGCTGATTCGTGGCTCAAGACAACAGAGGGTGCTGTAGACGAAGCTGTATCAGTAATAACAGACCTTTATGCTTATTGTGAACAGGGTGCGACAGACTCATATTCACCTTCAGAAAGAAGTACACTGGCAGAGAGCCTTAATAAACTTCGCGATGCATACTATGCGGAAGGCGATGTTGAATATGCCGGAAGATATCTCTTTTCAGGTTATATGACAGATACACCGCTCACATATCAGTCAGATGAGACAGCAGCTAAAGCTGATTTTACAATAACACAGGAGTTTACAAGAGAAAACATAGAATTAAAGACAGTATATACAAATGCTTATTCTAATGATGATATTCTTAATCTTAATGTTAAGACAGATGCAGCGACAGGAAATGTTATAACACCTAATGTTGCAGATGTTCACAGAGTAAGAATCGGATATACAAAAGTTTCTGATGCAGGCACATTTGAAATCAAGTTAAATGACGGAACTACAATTGCGGCAGCAGTTGTTAATGATTCCAATTATCAGCCGGGAGATGATGAGGCAGCATTTAATGCAGCGACAGGTGAGATTCTTCTTGGAGAAAATGTATATAAGCAGTTATATGCTTCTGACGGATTTTCATTTACATACAGAAAAGATAACTTTGCAAAAGGTGATTTGAATCCTGTAATGTATTATGACTGTGTTGACAACAATCCTGATAATGCAGGTGTTGTATATACAAAGAAAACAGAAGATATTGAATATAATATCAACTTCTCACAGAAGTTAAAAGTTAATACAGAAGCCAACGAAGTATTTAATATGTATCTGGGAAGAGATATTGATGATTTGATTACATCAGTAAATAATGTTATTGATATTGAAGCACAGCTTGAAAAAGTTGAGGGAATGTTAAAACAGGATATTTACAGTGATAAAGATTCACAGAGCAAGTTGAATTCTATAAAGGAAGGTCTTACAAAGCAGAATGAACTTGCAAAAGAAGAGATGAAAAACCGCTTTGAGTATTGTGTCGGTACAATGCAGGGTTATCAGGAACAGGCATCGCTCGCAAAAGCAGATGCAGGTAACAGAATGACAAGACTTAATCTTACAAAGAGCAGACTTACAGAACAGAAAACGAACTTTACAAATCTCAAATCAGAAAATGAAGATATTGACCTTGAAGAAGTTGTAGTTGGATATTCTGCAGCACAGCTTGTATACAATGCTTCTCTTACAGCGGCAAGCAAAGTAATACAGCAGACATTGCTTGATTTCTTATAAAATTAAGGAAAGGTTTGATTTAGCATGAAAATACAGACAAAATGGTTTGGGGAAATTGATACAACAGAAGATAAAATAATAACATTTGAAAAAGGAATAATAGGATTTGAAGATTTCAAAAAGTTCACGATAGTTGTTGATGCCGAAAAGGAATCAGAAAATACAATAATGTGGCTTCAGTCAGCAGAAGAACCTTCACTTGCACTTCCTATTATCAAACCGGAAATTGTAAAAGAAGATTACGATCCTATAGTGGAAGATGAACTTATAAAATCACTTGGTGAAGATATAGAAAATGCATATCTTGCCGTGTATGTCACAATAACAGTTCCATCGGACCTTACAAAGATGACATGCAATCTTAAAGCACCAATAATAGTAAATATGGACACAATGAAAGGAACGCAGCTCATTGCCGGTAATGAAGATTATCAGGTTAGATTTCCTATTTACGATATACTTGATGCAAAAAAACAGAAGGATGGTGAGTAGGATGCTGGCATTATCAAGAAAAAAAGATGAGGCAGTTATTATCAATGACGACATAGAGATTACTATAATCGAGATAAAAGGCGACCAGGTTAAAATCGGTATATCAGCACCAAAATCAGTTCCAATCTATAGAAAAGAAGTATATATGCAGATTCAGAATGCCAACAAGGAGGCGGCACAGTCTGTAGATATAAAAAATATCAAAGAGTTGTTTGCAAAAAAATAGAAAAACTGGTTAATTATAAAACTCATTTTTCCGATATACAACGTAGCACATAGGAAAATATGATATTATCTATCACACGGAGGTGGATTTAAGATGGGAATGGAATCAATAAGCAGAGTTACAGCAGCACAGAGTTATCAGGCAAACACAGCTGCAAGCCAGCCGGCACCTGTAACTAATGTAGAGACATCTGATGCCGTAGCACAGGATAAGCAGACAGAAGTAAAGTCAAGCCAGCAGTCAGATAACACGGGCAGCAGCCAGACATCTGACAATTCAGAGAAAAATGCGGCAACAATGAAAGACATGAGCGAGATTAATAAGATTATTAACCGCAATACTGTTGCTGAATTCGGCTATAATGAGCCAACTAACAGAATAACAATTAAAATTAAAGACAGGGATACAGATGAAGTTATAAGAGAGATTCCATCTGAAAAGGCATTAAAGATGCTCGAAAAAGCGTGGGAGATAGCTGGAATTCTTGTTGATGAGAAGAGATAAGTATACAATGATTGTTTAAGCACACGGAGGTGCAGATAGGAGTATAATATGCCAATAAGATTATCAGGATTATCATCAGGTCTTGATACTGAATCACTCGTTAGTGCTTTGGTATCATCATATACATTACAGAAGGATAACCTTGTAAAAGCACAGACAAAACTTTCTTGGAAACAGGAAAAATGGAGTACAATGAATACTAAGATATATTCATTTTACACAGGTTCATTAAGTACTGCACGTTTTTCAAAAAATTACAGTTTGAAAAAAGCAACAATATCTAATTCAAATTATGCAGCTGTTAAAGCTTCAACTTCAGCAGTTACAGGAACACAAAAGCTTAAAGTTAATAAGCTTGCAACAGCAGGCTACTTAACAGGTGGTGTAATATCGGCATCTACCTAAGATTCATCTGGAAATACAAGTACAGAAAAGGTAACGAGTTCAACAAAACTTAGTGATATAACAGGCATGGGAAGTGGTACATCTGGAAGTCTTCAAATTACGGCAGAAGGAAAGACAACAGAAATACAGCTTTCAGCAGATATGACAGTTAATAATCTTATATCAAAGCTTAAAGATGCTGGTGTTAATGCAAGTTTTGATGAAAATAACCAAAGATTTTTTATAAGTTCAAAAACATCAGGAACAGAACATGAGTTTTCACTTACAGCTAATAGTTCAGCAGGTATGACAGCTCTTAGTGCATTAGGACTTGCTGATACATCAATAGACAATGTAGATAATATCGTAGCATCATATAAGAGTTTGGTTAATAGTTACACAGATGAAGATTCTTATGCTACAAGTTATGCTAAATCAAAGTATGATAGTGATGTAAGTTCATTTAACAGTAATGTAAGTACATATCTTAATAATATTAAGTCAGCAACAGCTGATAAAGTAGCTGCTACAGCAAAGAAAACATATGTAGATAAGTTTGTAAAGACTGCTAGTGAAAAAGGTATGACAGCTGCTAGAGACGAACTTACAGAAGCACAAAATGACCTTAATACTAAAGTAAAAAACAATACAGCAGCAGATGAAGATAAAGCTAATCTTGCAGCAATAAATAGTATCATAGGAACTCTTGGAAATGATACACTTACTTTAGGTGATGCAAAGACATTTCAAACATCAGTTGACAATGAAGTTAATAATGCTACTTCAACTATTGAAAGCAATACAAAATTAATTACTGATATGTACAAAGAGGCTGGTTTTGGTTCTGCTTCAGATAGTAAATATACAATAGATGCTACAAATGGTAAGTTAGTTGTTACAGACAGTGAAATGGCTAAGTATGTAGGTGAAGATGGTGTTATTGATACAGAAAAGTATACATATTCAATGGCTGAAGCAGCTACACAAAGTGACGCTTCATCAGCTATTAATTCATATAAGACATCAGCAAAAACTCAATATGAATATGCACAGTCTATGGTTGGTGCTAGTGAAGTGGTTGATGCCTATAATATAGTAACAGCAAGTGATGCAGATAAAACATCAGATACATATAAGGCGGCATTAACAACATTAGGAGTTAAAGATGCAACCCAAGATGCTAATATAATATCACAGAGATATAAAGCAGCTTTATCAACATTAGGTGTGCAAGAAACAACTGGAACAAGTGCCAAGAGAGTATATGCAGAAGACTCTGAAATAGAGCTTAATGGTGCTGTATTTACTAACAACACTAATACATATTCAATAAATGGTCTTACTATAACAGCAACTGCACTTACAGGTGATAATGAGATTACTATTTCAACTGAAAATGATGTTGATGGTATATATGATTCAATTAAAAGTTTCATAAGTGATTATAACAGTCTTATAAAAGAGATAGACACAGCTTATAATGCAGCTAGTGCAAAAGGATATGAGCCACTTACAAGTGATGAAAAGTCAGCAATGACAGATGACCAGATAAAAGAGTGGGAAAATAAAATTAAGACATCACTTTTAAGAAG
>ENA-USUJ01002933-USUJ01002933.1-human-gut-metagenome-genome-assembly--contig:-NODE-2933-length-12115-cov-4.697375_pt1 | contig 12115 bp, 6 predicted proteins | sample MGYA00250061_ERZ773398 | MGnify/ENA primary metagenome ERZ773398 (study PRJEB29103, sample SAMN06111992) | human gut metagenome | biome: human gut; feature: ankylosing spondylitis patient; material...
GGCACGAGCCTCTTCTATCCGGCCGTGGCGATGGGTTCGCACGTCTCGGCCGTGCCCAACCACCAGACGGGCAGGTCGCCGTAGAGCGGTACGTAGGAATAACACGTCGTGAGGTAACGTTCCGCGCTGGAACGGTTGTTGAACGCAATGTCGAGCGTCGCAATGTTGTCGGGGACCACGTCGAGATAATCCACGCACGAGCAGAGCGAGCCTAAGCAGATCAGGGCGGTAAATATTCTTTTCATTTTGTGCGTCGTTTAAAAGTTCAGGGTAAGTCCGATGTTGTAGACTTGCTGGATGGGATATCCCAGTCCGTTGTCGCCCATTTCGGGGTCCCACATCTTGAACGGACTGCTGGTAAACAGGTTGTTGGCAGAAAAATAGATGCGCAATGCGTCGATCCGTACCTTGTTGAGTGCCTTGGAAGGAATGGAGTAGCCGATTTCGAGTGATTTGAGGCGGAAAAAACTGCCGTCCTGCATCCACCAGGTGCTCGGCTGCGAGTTGTTCTTGACTTCGCGGTCCGAAAGACGCGGCCAGAAGGCGTAGCTGTTGCGATTGGATTCGGACCAGTGGTCGTCGGCGATCCTGCGGAGCAGGCCGTTCGAGAGGCGGCTGTTCGACGGAATGAGCATTCCGCTCTTCTGCCCCGCCGTGTGCGGGTCGATGAAGGGGGCGATGGTGTTCGGATTGAGCCAGAACGAAACCTGGGCGTTGCCCTGGAAAAAGACCGAAAGGTCAAATCCCTTGTAACCCATCGAAACGCCGAATCCGTAGGATATTTTGGGAATCGTTGGGTAGCCGATGAAGACCTGGTCGAGGTCGGTTATCTGGCCATCGCCGTTAATGTCCTTGTACTTGATGTCGCCCGGCTTGTATTCGCCGAAGTTCTGGCGGGGCGAATTGGCGATGTCCGCCTCGTCGACGAAGAGCCGTTCTGCGATATAGCCCATATGCTGGGAGATGCTCTGCCCGATGTGGGTGCGGTAGGGTGCTCCCTGTCCGGCATAGTCCGGCTCTTCGTATTTCTCGTAGCGGCTCGTGGCATAGGTGAAATTGCCGCGACCGCTAATCCAGAAACTTTTGTTGTTGACGAACGAATAGTCGACCGAAATATCGACGCCCCGCGACGAGGCCTCGCCCAGGTTGGCTTTCACGCCGGCTGTCAGTCCCATGGTCGAGGGAATGTATGTGCGGTCCATCAGGATATTGCTGCGGTATTCATGAAAAAAGTCGGCTTGTATCTCCAGTTTGTTGAAAAGCTCCAGTTCGATACCGATGTTAGTTTTGCGGGCGGTCTCCCACGTGATCTTGTCGTTGGCATAGCGCATCACGGAGATCCCGTCGGGGGCGAAAGCATAGTCCTGGCCAAAGTACTGCTTGCGATTGCCGTTGTTCATGTTCACATTCGAGAGGTAGAAAAAGCGGTCATTCGCGCTTCCGATGGCGTCGTTGCCGACCAACCCGTAGGTTGCCTTGAATTTCAGCTTGCTCACTACCTTTTCGAGCTTTTCCCAGAAGGGTTCGTTCGAAATGATGTATCCCAAACCGATCGAAGGGAAGAACCCGTAGCGTTCGTTGCGAGAGAAGCGTTCGGAGCCGTTATAGCCAAAGTTGAATTCCAGGAAGTAACGTTTAGCATAATCGTAGGTTATACGGCCTGACAATCCCTGGTTCCGGTAGGGGAGCGATTTCTGCAAGTCGCCGGCATTGGAATACTGCGACGATTTCAGCGTATACACAAGCATGGCGCTTACGCCATGGTCGCCGAACTCCCGGTTATAATTGGCCGACGCTTCGATGTAGTTCGTCGTAGTTACGTCCTTCGCACCTTCGTGGTAACCGAGGTAGTCGGTTCCCCCGTCGGGATTCAACTGCGTCAGGCGGTAAGAATTGGTAACCGGCTCGTACCCGGTGGCCATGTAATAGAATGGCTCGTAATAGCGCATTACGTCGGAATAGGAGTAGCGCGTCGTGTTGAAAAGCACACGGGCGCTCAGCCCTTTGGTGATGAAGTCGAACTGCTGCTTGAGTTCGCCCTGAGCCAGAATCAGCGTTCGGCTGTACTCCTTGTAGCCCTTGACCATCTGTGCGTAAGGGTTCATATAGAGCCCGTTGTCATAATTACCGAAGAGCGTGTGCGTCGCCTCCTTGTATTCGCCCTCCTTGGGATAGTATTTCGGGAAAAGGACCGGATTCGACTTCATGGCGAGGGAGTACATCACATCGCCGCCGTTGAGCGGTCCGATGTAATCGTCGAAATTACCCTGGACCTTGATCGCAAGTTCCGTACTCTTCGTCAGGTTGATATTGACATTGGAACGTACCGAATACTTTTTGAGATCGATGTTGTTGTTGAAATTATTCTGTTTGTCCACTTTCAAAAGCCCGTTGTCTTTGGAGAAAGCCGCTGCGACGTAATACCGGGCAACCTGCCCGCCGCCGCTCACACTGATATTGCCCCGCTGGTTGACGGCCACTTTCGAAAAGAGTTCGTTGTACCAGTCGGTTGCTGGGAACATGTAGGGATTCGTACCCTTGGCCGTATTGGCGATCTTTGATTGCGAATACGGCGTTACCCCCAGCGGGTTGCGGGCGATGACGGCTTCGTTCCCCAGTTTCATGTAGGTGATCGGGTCGGCCATATCTACCATGTCGGCCGGCATAGAGAACGAATTTTCCAGACGCAGGGACACTTTGGCCCGTCCCTCGCGCCCCTCCTTGGTCGTTACCAGAATGACTCCGTTGGCGCCGCGAGCCCCGTAAAGGGCTGTGGCGGTAGCGTCTTTCATGATCGAAAAACTGGCGATGTCGTCCACGTTGAGCCGCGCCAGGTCATCAGCCGACAATTCGATGTTGTCGATCAGTATCAGCGGGTCTTTCTTGTAGCCGAATGTCGTAACGCCACGGATGAAGAATTCCGCATTGTCGGCACCCGGTTCCCCGCTCTTCTGGTAGGAGATCATACCGGCCATACGGCCGCTGAGGGCTGTGGTGAGGTTGCTGCTCGGTACTTTCAGATTCGTCGGATTGATGGTGGTAATCGAACTGATGACGCTCTCCTTTTTCTGCTTGGCGAAGGCCACGACGGTTACCTCTTCCATTTCGTTGGCTTTCGGGGTGAGCGTGACAGTCAGTTTTTCGGTTCCGGAAACCGTCTTGATTACCGGCTCATATCCCAGGAAACTGAATTCGAGCTGTGCGCCGTCCTCCACCTCGATGGAGAACTGTCCTGCCGTGTCCGTTATTACGCCTTTAGTGCCGCCCTTTATCTGAACGACCGCACCGGCCATCGGGGAACCGTTGTTGTCGACGACGGTTCCCGTCACGGTATGGAGTTCGGCCTTGGCCTGCAAAGCCGCCCCGGACGTTGTTTCCGCAGCCGATACAGCGAATAAAGCCGTGTTTGGAGAAAACAACACGCACAACATCACGAATCTGCATACGGGCCGCGCCAACCGGCTGGTGCCGAACTTAAAATCCTCGTTACGTTTCATGTGTTCGCAGATTAATTGTTTTTATCAGTAAAATCGGTAAAGTACGGCCCCGTGTTTCGGAACGTTGGTTTTGAGGCTGCTGCTGTCGAACGGCACATCCGTCCGTCGCCAGAGATCCCGGACCCTGCTAATGCCTTCCAAACCGGCCTCGCCAGGATTCCATTCCAACTCAACATCGTGCTCCGCCCAGTTGACGATTCCTACGGCATGGCTGCCATCCTCCATCTCTTTCACCCAAATGTCGGTCTCACCGACTTTTTTCCGCACCCGGGCCTGTTTTCCGAGCGGGTCCTGATTCACCTCGTTCACTTCGGGGTTCGTAAGCAACCCCAGCGTGAAGTCGTCTATCTGGGCGAGATCGCATCCGATTAACAACGGGGATGCAAGTAGGTTCCAAAGGGTTACGTGCAGGTATTGTTCGTCTACCGTCAGCCGTGTCGGATGGAGGTTCGGGCCCCAACCTACTTTTCCTATGACCAGCATGTCCGGATCGTTCCAATGACCCGGCTTGGCGAAATCGGCCAGATCCCGCTGGCGCATGGCGATACTGCGCAGCGACTCCCAGGTATCGACGATATCCTCGGTCGTCCGCCAGCAGTTGCCCCCGGCGGCTTCGCCCCATTGCCATACGTCCCGCATGCCGTACTGGCAAATGCTGTAAACGATGTCGCGGTCCTGCTTTCGGAGTTCACGCTCCATGACCAAATAGGGTTTCATGAACGCCGTGATCGACATCTCTTTCTGCTGATGGAAAATCTGGTCATAGCCGCACCAGTCGTATTTCAGGTAATCAATCCCCCACTCCGCATAAGTCGCGGCATCGAGCGCCTCGTAGCCCCACGATCCGAGTTGGCGTGCACATGTCGTCGGGCCAGGTGAAGAGTAGATGCCCAGTTTCAGTCCTTCGGAATGCAGCCAGTCGCTGATGTCTCGGATGTCGGGGAAATGCGGTCCCGGAAGCAGTCTGCCGTCTGCCGTCCGCTTTTTCGCTTGCCATACATCATCGATGTTGATATAACTCCAACCGTAGTCAATAAGCCCCTTATCGATAAGCGCACGGGCCGAGGCAGCCACTTTTTCCTGCGTTACGCTCTCGCCCCAGCAGTTCCATGAGTTCCAGCCCATCGGAGGAGTCAGGCTCAGTTTGTCGCCTACTTTCAACACAAAATGCTGAACTGCCTTGCCACGGGCGTTGCTGACCTCTACCTCAATGTCATAATCGCCTTTCTGAGCGACACTTCCTTCCAAAACACCTGTGGCGGGATCTATTGTAACGTTCTCGGGCAGATTCCGGGCGCTGTAAACAAGGGGCTTTTCGCCCGATGCCGCTACTTTGAACATGATGGGAGAGGAAGGGCGTACGCCGAACACGCGCGGACTATTGATCCGAGGTTCGGGAGCGGGCGGCGGCGTCAGGATATACGGAGTGATGATGCGGGTATCGGTCTGCTTACCCGTCCGGCCATCGGTATACTGGACCCGCACTTCGATTCGCTCGTTTTTTGGATAGGATATGCGGCGCACCAATTCTTTGCCCGGCGTGAGGTTGAGTTTCCCGGATACGGAGGCCAGCATCTTGCCGGTATTGGTGTCGGTCGTGACGATGCGGAATTGGCCTTTCTGGTTCTCGGCAGCATCGTTCTTCATTACGATCCGGCACTGTGCAGCATTGTCCGACGATTCAAATTCGGACGATACCGTCAGCATGTCGATTAGGTCGTTGATGTAGAGACGCGGTGTGCCGTTCCCGATACCTCCGATGCCGGAGTCGTCGTATACCCGTACGGCAATCACATTCTCTTCGCCCCAGCGGAGAATGGGATCGTCCACGGCGATCTTGTAGTTACGCTCGACGGTAAACGCCGTGGTATAACCACCAGAATCGCCCGGGAAAGCGCCCGTCTTGCCGATAAGTTTGCCGTTAAGGTAAGTCTCGTCCGCATCGTCGATCTTCGCCATATAGATGTGTAGCCAATCCTTATAGTAGGATTTATCTAGCATCTCGCGGGGCAGGATAAATCGGATCCGGTACCAGGCGAAACCGTTGTAGTCATATCCCTGCGTCTCCCAGGAATAGAAAGTGTTGATCGAGTTCCATCGGCTGTCGTCGAAGTCTGGAGAGCGCCAGACCATGTCATCCCCGACTTTGAATTTTGCCGTCGGAAATTCGAGTTTTTGTTGCGCGAAAGCAGATGCCGCAAAGCATAATGCCGCAACCAAAAGTTTAGTTTTCATGAAATTAATGGTTAGTAATTAGTGCTGTAAGTTATCATTTCAAGCGGGCGGAAGCGACATCCGATACGTGTATGACCGGAATGGAGTCGTCGCTGAACGAAATGTCGGCCGTGTACATGGCCCGGGGATGAAACCCCTTATCGTCGTGGTGTGCATGGAAGACGATTTTCAGCCGACCGCGTTTATCCCGGAACAATGTGCTGTGTCCGGTTCCAAGCAGGTTGCCAGGTTTCTGCAACACCGGGTTCTGGTCGTACTTGGTCCATGGGCCCAGCGGCGAGGTCGCGGTGGCGAACCCGATGCCGTAATATTGGCTGACATGGCTGTTGCCCGAATAAATCATATAGTAAATTCCCTTGTGTTTGACGACGAAAGCGCCTTCGATGACTCTCGGCCACACCTCTTCCCAGGTCTGGGTAGTACATAGACAGCGTGTGAGCGTCTCCTGGCGGATTGTGACCAAGTCGTTTTCCAATTCCGCGCCCCAGATGGTCATTCCGTCGTCGAATTTGTTGAAGAAAATGTAAGCCTGCCCGTCGTCGTTCATAAATAGCGTGTTGTCGACACACCGTTCGTCGAGCATCGTCTTTTTTTCATCCTGCACGAACGGTCCCAGCGGGGAATCAGACCATGCGGCGCAAATCCGGTCGTCGGAAGAGTAATACATCAGGAAGCGTCCCCGCTCCTTTATATAATAGACTTCCGGAGCCCAGAAAAGATGCTCGCCCCACATCCCGTCGGTGGGTAGCGCCTCGTGCGCCGTTTTCCAGGTGCGTAGGTTGCGCGAGGTATAGACGCCGATCTGGTTGTCGGGATTGGTTCCGTAGGCGTAATAGACGCCGTCGTACAGCAGGATGTTGGGGTCGGCGAGCGGGACCGAAGAGGGAGCGATTGTCTTCTCGGACGCAGTATCGCAGGAGACGGCGAACACCGGAAGCAGACACAGCACGAAAAAGTAAAGTTTGCCCATAGGCCGGTTGATTTTGGTTAAGTCAAAATTAATCGCCGGGAGCCGTTCGGGGCTAATATTTTTTATTCAAATCTTGTAATAATCGACTATTTAGGCCCTTTTGCTTGCGATTAACTTAAATTTTACTGAATTTTACCATTGTTGATGAAAAATTACTACATGTCCCGTATGAAGAAACTCTTTCTCCTCTTATTCGTATCATTTTTTACTGTCGGAGACATCTACTGCCAGAAGTTGTTCCCGTTCCAATTCCGCAAGATCGATGTCGACGACGGACTGTCGGAGAACAGCGTGCAGTGTATTATCCAGGACTCGTGCGGCTTCATGTGGTTCGGCACCAAAGCGGGACTGAACCGCTACGATGGGACCGAGTTCCGGATATACCGCAACGATCCCAACGAAAATCTCTCCTTGGGCAACAACTACATCCGGAGCCTGTTGCTGGGGCCCTCCGACGTTCTGTACGTGGGTACGGACGCCGGACTTTATATCATGCGCATGGCAGACGAAAAGTTCACGAAACTGAACGTCAAGACCGCTGACGGGATAGAGGTAACCTCCGGCGTCAACAGCATGCAATTCGACGACAAGGGCCGTCTTTGGCTGGCGACGATGATCCAAGGCGTGTTTACGTTCGACCCCGGCACGAATACGTTGAGCCGGGTCGAATCCGTCGGGCTGGACCTTAGGCAAAATGCTGCATGGTGCGTCATACGCGATCGTTCGGGCGTTATGTGGGTCGGAAGCCGGCTGGGGCTGCTGCGGTATGATTCCGGTCGCGGGGTACTCAATCCGGAGTCAGCGTTTTCGGGCGAAACCAGAATCGAGATACTGAATATTTCCGAAGATGAACGGGGCCAGTTGTGGCTGGGAACCTGGGAGGACGGGGTGCTCTGTTATCATAAGGATACCCGAACCTACGCGTCTTACGGCGGCAAGGGGGCGGAAAACTACATTACCCATGTCCGGGCCGTCTTCCCGTACTCGAAGGAGATAATGCTCATCGGGGCCGATGACGGGTTCTATGCTGTCACGTCTGACGGGCTCCGGAGGATCGACAACCCCCGCAGTCAGCAAAGCCTGAGCGACCAGAATGTTTATTCGATTTTCCAGGACAGGGAGAACGGTTTGTGGATCGGAACTTATTTCGGCGGCGTTAACTACTTCAACCCGTTACTTTCGTCGGTGGAGACCTTTGTGCCGGGCAATGTCCCGGGGATGCTTTCGGGCCGGGCTGTAGGGCAGTTCTGCGAGGATCCTGCGGGCAACCTCTGGATTGCCACCGAGGACGGCGGCGTGAACTATTTCAACACGAAGACCAACTGGATCACACAGCCTATCGAGACCTCCTACCACAACATCCAGGCCTTATTGCTGGACGGCGACGACCTCTGGATCGGCACACTGTCCCGCGGGCTCGATATTCACAACCTGAAAAGTGGACATGTAAACCATTTGCGGCACGACCCGGCGGACGAACACTCAATCGACAACGACTGTATCTTCTCGCTTTACCGGACGCGTAGCGGGGAGATTTTCGTAGGGACGAGCGAGGGAGTGAACCGCTACGATCGACAGCACCACCGTTTTGACCGGATTCTGGGAAACGCCGGGTGCGTACGCGATATGCTGGAGGACGAATACGGCAACCTGTGGCTGGCAACACTGAACGCCGGAGCTAGACGGCTGAAACTCGCCGAAGGCGAATGGATCCACTACGACTCCGTGAACTACCGTAGCAATCCCATCGTGGGCCAGAAACTTTGCAGTGTATATATTGACGCCCACAAAAATCTCATCTATACCAGCCAGGGTGGCGGAATATTCTTCTATGATCACCAAACAGACAGTTTCCGAAACATCTCGCTTGCCGACGGACTTCCCGACAACGTCATCTACGGAGTGCTGGACGATCAGTTCGGCAACTTGTGGCTGAGTTCTAATGTAGGCATTATCCGCTTCAACCCGAAGGCCCCGCACGATAGCCGCATCTATAACAAGACCAGTGGAATGCAGAGCGCTCAGTTCAATTTCAGGGCCAGCTACAAAACTCGGGACGGCAAATTCTATTTCGGGGGCATCAACGGTTTTAGCTGTTTCTATCCTGAAGAACTGGCCGACGTGAAAAACCAGTTCGTGCCACCGGTCGTAATTACGGGAATAACTTTCTTGAAGGGAGGTAAAAAAGCCTTGGAGACGAAAACAATCTCAACATCGTTCTACCACGGGAATCCCATCGAAATTTCCTATAAACAAGCCTCGTTCACCATTTCTTACGTCAGCCTGAGCTACGTGTCGCAGGCAGACAACTGCTATGCCTATATGCTCGAGGGCTTTGACACCGACTGGCACGATGTCTGCAACAACCGGAGCGTCTCCTATTTCAACCTTCCGCCTGGCAAGTATACCTTCAAGGTGAGAGGTTCCAACAATGATGGGATGTGGAATACGGAAGCTGCCCGTATCGACATCCGCATCCTGCCGCCGTTGTGGCGTTCCGCCTTTGCGATAACGGCTTATATCCTGGCTTTTATTCTGGCTTGTTTCCTGACAATCCGCCATCTGTTACAGAGGCTCCGACGCAAACGGGCCGCCGAATTGGAAAGCGTCACGGCTGAAGCGGAGAAAAAAACGTTTCAGTCTCAGATTGAATTCTTCGTCTCCATCGCACATGAAATACGGACCCCGCTGAGCCTCATCAGCGCCCCGCTCGAAGAGATCATCGCTTCGGGGGATGCTTCCGGCCAAATGCGCCAGAACCTGCGGATCATCGACAAGAACCGCGAACGGCTCTCGACGCTCGTCAATCAACTGCTCGACTTCCGAAAGATCGATTCCCGCAAACACATCGCCATGCGGCAAGAAATCGACCTAAAAAAACTTCTCTCTGATATATACGAACGTTTCCTCAAGACCTCCTATACCAAACACATCGAAATGCTCTTCGAACTTCCCGAAGGCGATGCTTCCGTGATTTCCGATTCCGATGCGCTGATCAAGATAACCGACAACCTGCTGGCCAATGCCCTCAAATTCACCTCGGACCGTATTCTTTTGCAGTTGCAGCGCAATGCCGACCGGTCGTTTACTATCCGTGTAACCGATAACGGCAAGGGAATCCCCGACCGGTTGAAGAAATTGATCTTCGACCCCTTCTACCAAATCGACAAGCAAGACGAGAAACGTGGGTATGGCATCGGGCTGTCGCTGGTGAAAAACCTTTCCGAAGTGCTTGAGGGGCAGATCAGGGTGTCCGACGCTCCGGGCGGAGGAACTGTTTTCTCGGTCACATTCGCCAACCTCTCGTCCGTAACTTCCCAAAGCCCGTCATCCGTATCCGTAGACGAGGAATCCCTTCTGGAGGACCCGGCGGCGGAGCACCTGCCGCGCCTGTTAGCCGTCGACGACAATCCCGATATGACCCTTTTCATCAGCCAGAACCTTGGTGGAAATTATCACGTCGACGTAGCGGACAATGTCTCCCAAGCCCTGAAATTACTGGAGAAAAACTCTTACGAACTCATCATCTCGGACATCATGATGCCCGGCACTGATGGAATATTATTTGCTCGGCAACTTCGTAACAATATAAATTTCAGTCATATCCCGATCATCTTGCTTTCGGCCAAAACCGATAATGTTTCAAAAGCCGAAGGGCTTTATGCCGGCGCTGACGTCTTCATCGAAAAGCCGTTTTCCATGAAGTTCCTAAAAGCCCAGATCGCCAGTCTGCTCAATAACCGCAAGAGCATTCTGGACGCTTTCAACCGTTCGCCGCTGATGCCCTATTCGGCGCTGGCAACGAATAAAAGCGATGAGATTTTCCTGAAAAAACTGAATGAAGAGATCGAGAAGCATATGGCCGACGAAAACTTTTCAGTGGAATCGCTGGCCGACATCTTCAGCCTCAGCCGTTCGAGTCTTCAGCGCAAAGTCAAGATAATCAGCGGAACGACTCCGGGCGAATACCTTCGTAATTACCGGTTGAAACGGGCCTGCCACTTGTTGCTGGAAAGCAACATGCGGATCAACGAAGTGGCTTTTGAAGTGGGGTTCAATTCTGCCTCCTATTTCACCAAAGCTTTTTTCAAGGCCTACAACATGACACCGACGGACTTCCTCGCCGAGCACGCTCCGGAAAAGGCCGACCGACAAATGCAGGGGACGGCCTCCGGAAAATCGACCGACCGGAATTGACCGAATAGTTACAGATTATGGAACTATTTTTCCAGTTTGTCCGGGAGTGCCCGCCTATCTTTGCATCACCGGGAAAACGGCGGTACGCCGTTCGATGGCGGTAACCCGGACCGAACTCAAAAAACAACTTTAAATTTTATTCGCTATGAAACGACTGTTTTTGCTGATTCCTACCCTGTTCGCTATCGCCTGTTGTACGGCGTCTGGACCCCGCTCGGTGGATGCTCCGGTAAAGATTCCTTTGGCCGACCCGTTCATCCTACTTTACGACGGGGTTTATTATGCCTATGGCACGGGAGCCGAGAATGGCATCGAGGTGTGGACCTCCTGCAACCTGGTTTCCTGGAAGAGAGCCGAAGGTGGCGCCCGCGACGGACTGGCTCTGTACCGTGGGGATGTCTGGGGCGATAAATGGTTCTGGGCGCCCGAGGTTTATCGGCTGAAAGACAAATTCTACATGTATTTTACGGCCGAGGAGCATATTTGCGTCGCCACTTCCGATTCTCCGCTGGGGCCTTTCGTGCAGCGGGAGAAGGCGCCGATGATCCCCGGTGAAAGGTGTATCGACAACACGCTGTTCATTGACGACGATGGCCGGGCGTACATGTATTTCGATAAGTTCAACGACGGCCTGAATATCTGGGTTGTCGAGATGGAGGACGATTACGTGACGATGAAAAAAGGGACGATGCGTCCGTGTATCCATGTTTCGCAGGCGTGGGAAGAGGTGTGGCCCCGCGTAAACGAAGGCTGCTTCGTGATCCGGCAGAACGGGACTTATTACATGACCTATTCGGCCAACAGCTATGAAAGTCCTTTCTACGGTATCGGATGCGCAACGGCCGATTCTCCGCTGGGCCCTTGGACCAAATACGATCACAACCCCTTGTTGCAGAATCCCGGCGAGTTGGTCGGCGTCGGGCACAGTGCAATGTTCCGCGACAAGGCGGGTAACCTGAAGGTCGTCTTCCATGCCCACAAAAGCAAGGATTCGATTCATCCACGTGAAATGTATATCTCCGATGTGCGCTTCCGTTTGCAGCAGGGACGCTCTCTGATGGAAATCGCACCTGAATACGCGACGCCGCGGATTGCAGAATAGATACAATAAACCTGTTAATTGAATTAGATCAATGCACATTTTATTTAGTCAATCGGGCAATGGTTGACCAATTTGTGCAACTTTTTCATTTGTAAATGTTTAGAACTTTAATTC
>ENA-USUJ01002934-USUJ01002934.1-human-gut-metagenome-genome-assembly--contig:-NODE-2934-length-12104-cov-3.803027_pt1 | contig 12104 bp, 12 predicted proteins | sample MGYA00250061_ERZ773398 | MGnify/ENA primary metagenome ERZ773398 (study PRJEB29103, sample SAMN06111992) | human gut metagenome | biome: human gut; feature: ankylosing spondylitis patient; material...
TAATGATACGGCGACCACCGAGATCTACACTCTTTCCCTACACGACGCTCTTCCGATCTGGTAAAACACCGTTATACCCAGGATACCCAGCACCGCGCATCCGGCAAGGATGCGGTTGAACCACATCCAGCCGCGTCGCGTCGCGCGCAGGCTCCCGAACAGCAGAGTGAGGAGTGTCCAGACAAACAGACTGACCAGCATGAACCGCAGAATGCTTTCCGGTCGGCTCCGGTAGATCTCCAGGTACAGCTCTTTAAGATTCATGAAGCACCCGGCTGAGGTACGCCTCCGAAGCCGCAATCCGCAGCTTCAGCCTCTCGTCCACGCTGTCCCAGTCTGTCGGCTCATCCGCCCGCTTCCGCCCGGGCAGCCCCGCGATCTCCATCAGGTCGCGCATCCGGCTGTTGAGTTTTTCCTGCCTGCCATAGGTCATAAACGGGCGGTGCAGGATCAGGGAGAACGCCGTCGCATGGAAGGAATTGGACAGCACGTACTCCGCCCCGGCAAGCCAGCCGAGGAAGCCGTCCGGTCCTGCGTCCGCCGCATCCGGAGTTCCGTAGGGCAGCTTCAGCACCGTGACAATCTCACACCCGTGTGCCGCCGCCAGCTGCTCCGCCGCCGCCCGGATGGCGGGCGATCCGTCAAAGTCGTATACCAGCAGGTAGGGTTTGCTCCGCCGGACGGGAACCGCCAGTTCCCGCCATGCCGCCGCCGGCAAAAGGAACACCGGATCCATAACTGCCTCCCCGCCGGTAATTCCGAGCTGTTCCAGAAGGGCAAGCCCGGAAGGCTCACGCACGGACACGTAATCCAGCGCCCCGATCCAGGCGCGTTGGCGTTCCGCCCACGCCGGATCGACCGCATCCATGGCAAAGCTGGCGGCATAGGAAGCGCGCGTCACGCCCGCCGGCGCAAACTGCAGGTAGAAGGCAGGGTCGCGCCCGTTCGGGAACAGCGTGTTCCATATCTGGTCACTGCCCGCAAGGCACACATCCGCAGGCGGCGGCTCCGCGCACAGCGCCGCAAAGCTGTCATAGCGCGCTGTCAGCGGCAGGTACGTCCGGCGGAAGCTGTCAAAATTGCGTCTGCGCCGCCCCATACGCGCCGCCGCGCGCCCGGGGAATTTAGCAAGATTGAATGCCAGCCGCAGTCCCGGTCTGTCAAACCGGGGGCTTACCCCGCCCCACAGCCGGTAGTGCCCGGACAGGTAGTCCGGCTTGTAATCTATGATGTGCGCATCGTGTCCCCGCTCCCGCAGGTAACGGCACAGGGCGTATGCCTGAAGCGCGGCGCCGACGTTATACACGTCATGGCAGGTTATGGTATTCACACGCATGAGCGGTTCCTCCTTCCATGCGGATCGTACGGATAATGCTTCTTTATTGTTCCCCGTCCGGGAACAGGAGACGGTACAGCTTTTCTGCCTCGGCTGCGTTGGTGTAGTCGCGCGAGCGACAGGTATCGCAAAGACGCGCCATACGCGCAGGATCACGCAGGAGAGCGGCAATCCCGGCGGCACAGCCCGCATTGTCCTGCGGGACGATGACGCCGTCCGCTCCGTCCTCCAGCTGGCTGGCGGAGGTCGCGTACCGGGCGATGACAACGGGACGTGCCAGCATCTGCGCCTCGCGTACAGTGACTGACTTGCCCTCGTAGCGGCTGGGCTGAACATACAGGTCGCACGCCCGGATGTACGGATACGGATTATCGCGCTTTCCGAGTAGGATGACGGCATCCTCCATGCCCGCCTCGGCGATGCGCCGACGGATCAGGGGTTCATCACCGCCGTAGCCAATGATGTACCATCGGATCGGCAGTCCGTCCGCCAGCAGACGGCGGGCAATATCCGGCACGTTATCAAAGTTCTTTGCTTCGCAGAAGCGTCCGATCGACAGGAGATTGATGTGTCCGTCGCGGCGCATCCCGTCCGCCGGCAGGGGCACTTCCGCGCGGCTTTCAACGAAACGCTTTGCCAGAATATTCTCCATAACGAAAGAGCGGGCTGTCAGCGCAGGATGAACCGCGTCAAATGCCTCCTTACAGGATTCCGAAACGTTGACCACATGGGTGCATTCCGACCACATTTTCTCCTCTAGGGGGTTATCCGGCGTAATCAGTGCACAGTCGGTGTGGAACCAACCCAACCGCACGGGAGCGGAAGTACGGCGGTTCATGATCCAATGCGGGTCAATGAAGGAAATCGCCATATCGTAATCTCCCCCGATGCGCGGCAGATGCCGGACAGCGTAGGCGTGCGTGCGTTGCTTCAGCGCGTGCCCGTAATCACGGAAGTGCATCTTCCGGTTCCGGACCGCCGTGACCAGCTTGGCGCGCAATCGCGCCCCTGCCACTACGGGGTGTCCCTGCCGGATTGCAGTCCGTATCGGATCGCAGAGCGCCCGATAGGCAGGTTGCTCCGGGAGCAGACGGACTGCATCCGGCAACAGCGGCAGTAACTCCCCTGTGTGCGCATACAGGAACAGATCCACCGAAACGCGGTCATAGTCCAGACTCCAAAGCAGACCGAGCAGGCTCGTTTCGGCACCGCCCAACTCCATGTTGGTGTGAAGGATCAGTATCTTCTTTTTCATAACCGGATATCAGCGCTTGCCGATCAGGTGTTGCAGGCGGTGCCACGGCTTGGACAGTCTGCTACGCAGGATTGCGCGGCGGCTCATCCAGCTTTTGGCGTACCAATGGATGGAGTACGTGTTTTTCGTCCTGCGCAGCTTGCCCAGCGCATCGTCATACGGATTGAAATAGTCGGCAGGATAAATGACGGCACTGCCCAAATCCTGCAACGTCCCGTTCTTGACCAGCCCGCAACGCTCCAGCGCCCGGGTGTTAAGGATGGGACATCCCACGGTGCCATGCTTGCCGTCCAACAGTTCATCATACTCAGCCAGCATGGCGCGCACGGCGGGATTCCCTGCCTCAGCGCCGAAGCCCATTCCTGTATTCACGTACTCACGCGTTTCAAATCCAAAGAAGGCGGGAACGTCAAGGAGATTGTCAAAAGAGCGAAGCACTTCCACATCCACGTCAAAGTACAGTCCGCCCTCGCGCTCCAGGATCAACAGGCGCGCATAGTCGCTCAGGAAGGCGTATTTCTTCTCCCGGATACACATTTCGGTGTACCCGTTCATGTTCACGTCAAAGTTGTCCTCGTTCCACTCGATAATCTCATAGTCCGGGCAGAATCTATGCCAGCTGGCGATGCATTTCTTAGCCTTCTCGTTCTTCTCGCCCCGTCCGAACCAGCAGTAATGTATCTTCTTGGGGATCATATTTATGACCTTCCTTTCTCACCGGCGCGGAAGTCTGGGGCAATTCCGGCACAAAACTCCCTGTCTGAAAATATGTTTTCAGACTTCCGCCTTCTTTTTCCGGTTCCGGCGTCCTGCCGCTCCGCAAGACCTCATCGTTTTGCCCGCCACCGGATATACAGCGTCAGCAACACACCCGCCGGCACGGAAAACCACGTCAGAACCGGCTTCGGAGACTTTCGCACGAAGTGTTTTTCACGCGCGATGAGGCAGCTGGACACGTAATGCACGCAGTCCCTTGCGTTCCGGCGGAAAGACTTGTTGAACTTCATGTTCTGCACCCGGATAAACGCAAACCCGCGCGGGTTCCGGAGATACTGCCGGAACATGGAATGGGATGAACCGTCCGGCTGATACTCGACGTCACACAGCACGCGGTTGATTGTCAGCAGGCGGTACAGCTGGTCGCAAAGCTGGTACTTGTAGCCCAGCGAGATGTACTTCTCCCCCGGGAACACCGGATAGGGCGGCATCTGCCGCATCACATCGGTACGGTAAACCAGCTTTTTATCCCCCCGTCCGCCAGAGGCATAAAAACCCTCCAGCGTTGTGGTTGTCATGTCCGCCGGAAACGCTGTCCCGATTACTTTTCCCGTATTCATATCCGCATCCAGCCCGATAATTCCCGCAATCTCCGGGTGCGTGGGTCCGCCCGCGCGCTCCCACAGCGAGAGAATCACCTCCACAGCGCCCTCCGCCAGTGCATCATCGGAATCAATACAGATATTCAACTCGGTGGTGATATTGTCATACGCCACGTTGTGTGCCGTGTGCATCCCGCCGTTTTCCTTGTAGATATAGCGGATGGGAAAACCGTTATCCCGCGTCTGCCACTCCTCGACCAGTGCACGCGTCCCGTCACTGCTCCCATCGTCCACAATAAGCCAAACGAAATCCTTGCAGCTCTGGCGGCAGAGGGATTCGTAGGTGCGCGGCAGGGTGTGTGCGCGGTTGTAGGCAGGGGTGAAGATGGTAAGGATGGGATCAGCAATTTTGTTCATAAGCCTTCAAATAGAACTCCTGTAGTTTTACTGCTTCTGTAGTAATATCGAAGTCGTGCGCTGCGATTTCGGCTCGGCGATCAGTGCGGGGGATGGCTCGCTTCGCAAGGATCTTCTCCGCCCACTTTTCTGCCGGAGCGGACAAGCTCTCAGAATCGACAAGGTCTGTCAAGTATGCTTCATGCGGAATTGTATCTGAAACAACGCAGGGTAATCCAGCAGCTTGCGCTTCAATTAAAGCAATTCCTAAGCCCTCGTATAATGACGGGAACACGAATACATCCATCGCTTGCATCAAGTCTGCAACGTCGCTGCGAACACCCAAGAAGTGAACGTGCTCTGCTATGCCAAGCTTCTGTGCCTTCTCCCGTATTTGAGACATTCCCTCGCCGCCACCAACCAGAAGAAGGATCGCGTTGGGTTCTTTTTTCAGCAAGGCGGCAAAGATATCCATAAGAAAGGGATGATTCTTTTGTGGGTTAAAGCGACCGACATGGCCAATGACCAACTCGTCCACAAGGCCAAGCTTCCGCCGCATTTCCTCACGCATTGACAGGTCGTAAGTATATGAGGCAGCATCGATAGCGTTGTTCAGCATAATAAAACGACTTTTGTTTTTCTCTCCGTAAAGCCACTTTCCAGACTCTTCGCCGCACATAAACAGGTGTGTCAGATGTGGCATCATCCGTTTTTTTAAATAGGTTCGCACGATCATTTTCGCATCGAACCCGTGCGGTGCATTATGTGCATGGCAGATTCGGACAGGAACGCCTTGACGTTCAGCTTCACGGAACGCAAAATATCCCAACTCAGACATGTGGGAATGTATGATCTTGTATTCCGGGTGTGACTGAAAAAAAGAATGCAGATCTCGCTTATATCGCGCAAAGTTCTGTGGATAAACGGGACACATGCGATATATCTTCCCGCCCAGTGTCTCGATCTCGTCATCATATGCTCCGCGCCGCTCTCTATGAACAAGAAAGTCAAACTGCACCTTTGTGCGGTCAATATGCCTGTAGTAATTCATCACCATGGTCTCCGCGCCGCCACGATTCAGAATGGTGAAAAGATTGAGAACGCGTATCGGTTCAAAGTCTGCCATACCATATCCGCCCTTTCCGTTCAACTGTATTCTACCCAACCTTTCTTGCGCGGAAACCGGACACAACATACAGCAGAGCTGTCAGCAGAACTGCCCATCTCCACTTGCTCAGCCGATAGAACACCCGCCATTTAAGCGGGAATCGGCTTATGTCCAGTTGCCGGACTGCTGTTCTCCACCGTTCCTGACCAAGAACAGCACGAAGATTGGCGGACTTCCGCCGAAAGCCGTCCGGGTTCGCTACCTCGTTCAGACCAACGCCAAGGAGTGACAACGCAATGCGGTTTTGCAGCGCGCGAAAATAACTTTCATCGGCGCCCGTCTCCATAAGGAAATCATACATTCTGTCATATAGCCGGTCCCAGCAAGCAACCAAAGTACGCTTATATCCTGCCGTCAGGGATCCTTGATTGGTTTTACGATAGTGGTAATATACACCCGACACATATCCGAGACGTCGCACGCGTGAAAAAACGCAGACATTATAGAGTGCATCCTCGGTTCCAATCTCCTTCGTGTCCACGAAGGAGACCATCCGGATCATTTCCATCCGGTAGAGTTTTCCCCATGCCGTATCGTAGGAGAATACCTTTTGCGGATCTGTCAGTTCATCCCCCACAGGTCCCAGTATCCGTCGGCAAAACGCACGGCTCTCATTCTCGTCAAAAGCACGCGTTTCCCCCTCAAACAGAATCCGCGGGAAACTATTCTCTTCATATTCGCTTTTATAAGACCACAAAACAACATCCAGTCGACCATCGTCCGCCAGCGCAACCGCCTGACGGATCGCGTCCGTATCCAGCCAGTCATCGCTGTCAACAAAAACGGCATAATCGCCGACTGCCACTTCCACGCCAGCATTCCGTGCAGAGGAAAGTCCCCCGTTCTGCTTATGAATGCATCGGACGCGCGCATCCGCGGCGGCGTAGGCATCACACATGGCAGGGCAACCGTCGTCGCTGCCGTCATCCACAAGGATCAGCTCAATATTGCGGTAAGTCTGCCCCAGAATACTGTCCACGCAGGTCGGCAGGTACGCCTCGACACGAAAAACCGGGACGATAACGGATACTTTACTCTCCATTTCATGCCCTGCTGCAAAGCAGGCTCCTCTCGTAATAGTGCCTCTGCGGAACACAGCCGCCTACCTCTGTCAAGGGAGCAACGTCTTGATGTAGTCGATCAGATCCACACGGTCGAAATAGTAATCGAACGGCAATACGATGGCACTCTGGTAGTAGAAATACAGGACATAGCACACAACGATACAGACCGTCAGCATACGACGTGCGGACGGACGGAAGAAACGAAGCAACCACGGCAGGGTCAGCGTCTGAAAGATCAGGAAGTAGTTGGCAAGACGTGCAAAATAGTTTGCGGTGCCAAACAGGGCAACGAACATGATCTCGGCATTGAGCATGGACAGGTTGAAAATGAGCATATCATTCCGCGTACTCTGCTTCTCGATCTCGTCCCGCACCAAAAAGGACAACGCAATCGGCGCCGACACAACAAGAAACCGGAAAAGATTCACGCCGGCACCCGCGAAGGACTCCATGGAGTACGATTCCCCCATAGCGGAAGTCAGTGCGACCACCAAACCCAACAGACGGGGCAGCAGCAGTCCGACCAGCATAAAGCCGACCAGCATGAAATAGGTTTTTCTCTTCCACGGCGTAAAGAACAGGAATTGTGCCAGAATAAACATGATTGCGTAGGTGTGAAACAGCGCAGCCAGTATAACATACAGTACGAACCGCCGTTTTTTACCCTCCATCAATCTGTCCATAGCGATCAGGATCAGCGAGGTCGCGGTACACTGCATGATGGCAGCCATATTGAACACATAGCACCCCATGGCAATATACAGGAAGAAGGATAGCCACAGAGAATCGGAATACTTCCGGATAAACCAGACATTGACTCCCACATCAAAGAGAGCAAACAACATCAGAAACGTCTGAGCCGATCCGCCCAGGTACTTGATAAGTCTTTGCGTCAGCTCAAACCCGACGCTGGAGCTGAGTGACCACTCAATCCCGTTGAAGAGGGAATCCTTCACCTGCAGAAGCTCATAGGAACGCGTATAAGTCGTGGTGTCATTGTAGCGCGTGCGCAAGCCGACGAATACCGCCAACACCAGCATCATACACACACAGAAAAAAGCATCCTTGCGACGGTAGCCGTTCCCCGAAAGATTCTTTGGGGAACGCATTTCCGACAGCATCGCAAAGCACATGGCTATCAGTATGATCGGCAACAGTTTTGTCATGAGTTATGCTATAACCATGCGTTTGCAAACGCTTCCTTCCTGTAGATTCCGGTTCCGACCGGTGCGACTTGCTTACCTGGACGCGCTCACGCACGCCTGCAGGCACGCCGCCGTCTCGGCGACCACCTGCCGCTTGTCAAATTCCGCCTCCATATGTGCCCGCCCCGCACGCCCCATCGCCTCGCGTTCCGCGGGCGACAGGAGCAGGAAACGCTGCATGGCGTCCAGCAGGCTGTCGGTATCCTGCGGTGCACACAGGTAGCCGGTCTCGCCTTCCCGCACAGCCTCCATGCATCCGGGGATGCGGGAGGTGATGAGCGGTCTTCCCATAGAGGCACTTTCCAGATTGACGTTTGCCATCCCTTCATGGTAGGACGGCAGAACCAGGCAGTGCGCCTCTGCGATAAAGGGATGCACGTCGGTCTGATAGCCGTGGTACACCAGCCAGCCGGCTTCCTCCCCTTCATGCAGACGCGCGCGGTAATCCTCCTCGGTATCCCCGACGACGTGGAGCACGCAGGACTGCCCTGCCGCCCGCAGACTGCGCATGGCGGCGAACAGCTCATCCACGCCCTTTTCCCGCATGACGCGCCCGATGAAAAGAAACCTTGTGACAGTTCCGTCCGTCGGATACGGCGTCAGGGGAAACTGCGCCAGATTCACGCCCGCTCCATGCAGAACATGGCACACATCCTGCCGGACAATGCCCAGCCGGCAGTACACATCGCGGTTGTCGCTGTTCTCAAAGAATACAACCCCGGCACGCTTCAGCCCGATCCGGCAAAGGCAGGTCGCCACCCGGTGCAACAGCCCCGGATGCTGAAAAGCGCTCCCCAGGCCGGTCACATTGACCGCATACGGAACACCCGCCCGCCGCGCCGCATACCCGCCGTAAACGTTGCACTTAATGGTATACGTGATGACCAGATCGGGACGTATCTCCCGGATCAGCCTCCGATAGGTACGCAACAGCCGCAGATCCCGGATGGGATTCAGCCCACGCCTGTCGATCCCGGTCTCGATCACATGACAGCCTATTGATGCCAGATCGTCGAAGTGGTCATTGCGGGGCGTGGAAGCATAGACCGTATACGTCTGCCCCAGCGTCCGGATAAGGTCGGCACGGAACCGATACAGTCCGAGGCTGTTATTTGCCAGAATCAGTAGCTTTCCGCCCATACGTTTCCCTTCCCGTTTCAGTGCATGTCCTGCCCGCCGCCTGAAGCGGCAGTGTTCTCTTTGCGCAAATTGCCGCCGCGCCGGCGGCAATTATCCCTGAAGGGAACCTCTGCATACTACGCGAGCGGCAAGAGGTTCCCCCAATCTTTATCGAAGCTCAGTTCGCTCCACCCGGATACAGTCGCCGTGCCGGCACACCGACATACACGCCCGGTTCCGTCAGCGGGCTGACCACAGCCGCTCCCGCACCGACCATGCAGTCCGCGCAGATATCGGTATTGTTCCGCACGACGGCACCCACGCCCAATGTGCTCCGGTCGCCCACATGAACCGTTCCGGCAAGACGCGCGCCGACGCTCACATGGCAGAAATCCCCGATCCGACAGTCATGATCCACCGATGCGCAGGTGTTGACAATGACGCCGCGCCCGATGACCGCGTCAACATTGATTACCGCGCCCGCCATCACCACACTGCCCGCCCCCAGCGTCACGCGGCTCGCCACGAACGCGCGGGGATGGATCAGCGTCGCCAGCGATGCACCGGCGGCGGTCAGCCGATCCTGCAACGCCTCACGGACAGCGTTGTTCCCGATCGCAACCGCAAAATCCGCCTCGCCAAGCCATTTGCCGTACTCGGAAAAACTGCCCAGCAACGGAAACGGCAATCCGGTATCCGCCACCCCTTGGTCATCGTCCAGAAATCCGATTTCACTGTAGAGTCCCGTATGCAGGGCGATATCCGCGACTACACGTCCCTGTCCGCCCGCACCGAGAAGAATCAGTCTTTGCCTTGTGCCCACTGTGCGGACTCCTCCTTTTCAGCTCCCACTTCAACTGCCGCCGTCCGGTTTCCGGTGAACGGCTCCATGGTTTCCGATGTGCCGCTTCCGATCCCGTCATGCCGGAAAACCACCCGCACCGTATCCAGCAAAATCCGGCAGTCCAGCCGGAAAGTTATGTTCTGCGTGTACCAGACATCCATCCGGAACCGCTCCTCCCACGGGACAGCGTTGCGCCCGTGAACCTGCGCGTAGCCGGTCAGACCGGGGCGCACATCGTGGCGATGGTGCTGCTCCTCGCTGTACAGCGGCAGGTAAGCCGTCAACAGCGGGCGAGGTCCCACCAGCGCCATCTGTCCGACAAGAATATTGAACAGCTCCGGCAGTTCATCAAGGGAGGTTTTCCGCAGGAATCTGCCATACCCGTTCAGTCGCTCCCCGTCCGGGAGAAGCGCCCCCGATGCGTCGCGCCGATCGGACATGGTGCGGAATTTTATCAGGCGAAAAATGCGCTCCCCCCGTCCGGGACGCGGCTGGGCAAAGAACGGATTTCCCCGCATCGCCACAGCGCCCGCCACCGTCAGCAGCAGAAGAAGCGGCGACAGAACCAGCAACGCCGTCAGCGCCAGGAGAAAATCCAACAGCCTTTTCCAGAACCGTGCGTACATATGCATCGGATCAGAAGCAGCTCCGCACGATCCCGATCACCCGATCCTGCACGTCGGGGGTCATCTTGTTGTCGCTCGGCAGGCACAGCCCGCGACGGAAGAGGTCGGAGCCGACATCGGCAACACCGCCGGATCTGTATGCGTTGGTTGTCGCGCGGGCATTGCCCTCGCGCGTGACGAAGGGATTGGCGGAAAAGAACGGCTGCATGTGCATCGGCTTCCAGATAGGACGCCCCTCGGCGTTGCACGCCGCCAGCGTCTCCAGAATCTCGGTCGGGCAGGTCTTACCCGGCTCCCGGATGTACAGCGCCTCCCGGTCGCTCCGTACCTGCCGGCACATGGCTTCCTCGTTCACCAGCAGGCAGGACAGCCAGCAGTTCGGCTCACTGTCCGGCAACCGGGGATTCATGGTCACGGGCAGGTCACGGAAGCCCTCCCGATAGCGCTCCCATATCGCGCGCTTCTGCGCGATATGCTCCTCCAGGTGCTTCTCCTGCCCCCGGATGATACCGGCGACCACGTTACTCATGCGGTAATTGTAGCCCAACTCCTCGTGCTGATACCACGGTGCCGCCTCGCGGGACTGCGTGGACCATTTGCGCACCTTCTCGGCGGCAAACCTGTCATCTGTCAGGAGCATACCGCCGCAGGAACCGGTGATGATCTTGTTCCCGTTGAAGCTGATTACATTGTAGTGCCCGAAGCTGCCCGCCATCCTGCCGCCGAGGGACGCCCCCAACGATTCGGCGGCATCCTCGATCAGGATGGCTCCGTGCCTGTCACAGATAGCGCGGATCTCGTCCAGATGCCCGGGGGTTCCGTACAGGTTCGCCACCATCACGACGCGAACGCCGGGATACAGCTCAAACGCCTTCTCCAGTGCCGCCGGATCCATGTTCCAGCTCTCCCGTTCGGAATCAATGAAAACGGGGACGCCTCCCTCATACACAATGGGATTCGCAGTCGCCGAAAACGTCACGTCCGAGCAGAATACCCGCTCGCCCGGACGCACACCCGCCAGTTTGACCGCCAGATGCAGCGCCGCCGTTCCGGAGGAAAGCGCCACCCCGTAGCCGACTCCGATGCGTGCGGCGAACTTCTCCTCAATTGCGTCGATGTTTGCGCCCACCGTAGACATCCAGTTGGCATCATACGCCTCCCGGACATAGTCCACAATGACCACGGGGTGAAGGTAGTTGATCTTCATTTCCCGATACACATCCCGCAGAAGGCCGCTGCGGCTCTGCTCCAGCCCAGTTGGATCTCCGGCGATGATCTGCTCTGCCAGCAGCTTGGGAATTGCTACCGACCGCTTGGAGATCAGGGAACCGACCTTGGTTTTACACTCCATGCGAATGAATTTGTCCGAAAAATTGTAGATGCGGATGCGGTACTTGTCACGGTTTTTCACGCCGTCCAACTTGTCCAGCAGGGCGTCGTTGTAGATGGTGTCAAAGTACAGGGAACGGATGTGATACTCGTTGTTTTCGTCCCCGTTGGGATCCCGTTCCAGCACACGATCCAGCTGGCGGGAGAGTACCTGATATTCCACAGGGTTAATATAGAATTTCAGCTCATGCCGCAGGGGCACCGTAATGGCCATCGTGGAGGGACTCCTTTCGGGAAATGAAAATCAGATAAAACGAGAAGCAGACTTTGACGCGGACTCGGCGACAACCGCTACTGGCTTACAAACGGGCAGCTGCATTAAAATCAAGCAGCGCAGCCAAGCCGTCCCTCTTTCAAGCAGTCCTGCAGCTGATGAAGCAAGG
>ENA-USUJ01002936-USUJ01002936.1-human-gut-metagenome-genome-assembly--contig:-NODE-2936-length-12090-cov-7.239407_pt1 | contig 12090 bp, 8 predicted proteins | sample MGYA00250061_ERZ773398 | MGnify/ENA primary metagenome ERZ773398 (study PRJEB29103, sample SAMN06111992) | human gut metagenome | biome: human gut; feature: ankylosing spondylitis patient; material...
CGCTAGTACACTTCCGAAAAAAACTTTCACAGGTTCCGTACGATCACCGAAATTTGTTCCGGTAATAACTACTTGTGAAGAAACATATCCGATATTCGGTGACATTCCGGATACTTCCGGCATCGGATATTCATATTTTTTTATCTGCGGATCTTGTTCGCAAGCATAGAACAGCAACACAAACAATGTTACCGCAAATATTCCAATCATATTTCTCAATAAATGTTTCATATATCCTATTTTTAATTAATAGATTATTAGATCTCGGCTAATTAATATCCCGGATTCTGTTTTAAATTCGGATTCAGATTAATCTGGTGTTGAGGTATCGGCCAAAGGTAATGTGCTTTACGTACAGTACTATTAGCCTTAGGAGAAATCACAACACAAGCATGTTCTTTTCCATCTCCTGTTATTACTGTTTCCTCACCATAAACATACGATTTAGCATCGTACTTCGAAGTTGGATTTCCAGATGCATCTTTAAACGGAGTGCTATATCCTGCTTCTCCGACTACTCTTCCCAAACGGGACTGGTTCAACGTTTCTTCCAAGATTCCCCAACGTTTCAAATCATCATACCGGAAACCTTCCATATAAAGCTCTACAGTACGTTCACGACGAATCTCGTCCAACATAATCTCTGAAAGCTCCTTTTCTGAATTAAGTTGTTTTTTAATCTTCTCTACCAATGCATTGGTAAGATGAGCCACTCCGGCACGATCACGCAACTTATTGATTGATATCCCTAGTTGGGCATCCGTTATTTCACCATAACGTTCCATTATAGCTTCCGCATAATTCAAGCAGACTTCCGCCAAGCGCAGTACCGGATAATTGGCTGATTCTTTTTTATCACCCACAATAGGGTTACGGAACTTCTGGTCACCATACCCTGAAGTGCTACCAATAGATTCGGCCGGACCTCCTACATATGCCATCAGGCGATAATCACGATTCTGATACTCATCTGTAACATTCTGATATCCTTTAAACTGTTCATTATTAGTTGTCGGCATTCCGTTGGTGCACACAAACATATCAATAAACTTACGGGTAGGATAAATATAATTCATTTCATTATTCAAGGAAAATGCACCTGCATTCAGAACACGGTCAAAAACAGAGTAAATAATAAACTCTTTATTGCTATCTTTTCCATAACCTCCTGTCTGACTTCCATCTTCCAAACAGAAAAGATAACGACTGCTCAAATTATCAAGTTCGTTATTATGGTTCCAAATTCTAAAAACCTCATCATCCAATACATCTTTAGAAAGAGATATTGACTCCTCCAAAAACTCATTTACCTGATCACTTTTCGGACCTGCAGAGCCTTCATAATCGGTAGATGTTTTATTGTATTTGCGCCAAGTAGCTTCATACAGCAACACACGAGCCTTAAATGCTTTTGCCCCTTGCTCACTTATATGTCCTTTATCCGAGGTAGCAATGTTCTGCTCTTTTGGCAATCTGCTGATAGCATTTTGAAGGTCACTAAGTATCAGGTCCGCTACCTCATAACGGCTGTTACGCGGTTTTTGCAATTCCGGTGAATCCGTATCGAGAGGAACTGTAATAATAGGCACGCCTCCAAAATATTTCAACAGGTAAAAATAGTTATAAGCACGAAAGAAATACGCTTCGCCAAGATAGGGATCAATTTCACTCTGGTTACCACTATACGCTTCCCCACGTTGAAGCAATATGTTACAAGTACGTATGTTATTATAATGGTCCCAACGGGCATCATCATAACCGAGGGTCAATGTACCATATCCCAAATAAGCTTGGTTTCCATTACGGCTATTTACTAAATCAGACTGCAGGTCCATGTGTTCCATTATACCCGAGCGCCAGCCAAGCAGCTGTCCGTAAAATCCATTTGCAAACTCACGGAAATGTTCCGGTTTTTTAAAATAGACCGCATCAGTTCTTGAATCCAACGGTTCTAAATCAAGGAATGTATCTGCACAAGAAGTTAATCCCATCATGCAAGCACAAGCCAATATATAAGTTATCTTTTTCATACAATAGTCTATATCTTAGGTTGATTATAAAGTAACATTAAGTCCGAATGACCAAGTACGGGCAAAAGGATATCCGCTCGTATTGGAAGCGGAACCCATTTCCGGGTCAAAACCGTCACGAATACTAGTAGCCTCCCAAAGGTCGTTACCTGAGAAATAAAGACGGACTTTCTCCAATTTCACTTTACGTGTCCATATCTGTGGCAATGTGTATCCTACCACCAATGTCTTCAGACGGATATAACGACTATTCTGCAACATGAAGTCGTTATTCTGGTAATTCCAGGCAGAGCGGTTTGTATTATTTGTCAGACGCGGATATCTGGCATCTTTATGATCTTCCGTCCAAGTTTGTCCGAGAAAAGTCGGATTCTGGTTTGTATAGATTGTACGGAAAGGATAAGCCATCCAGTCATTACGCATAATATATTGTTTGGCAACTCCCTGAAACATTGCGCTGACATCAATACCTTTCCACGATGCGCCAACTGTAAGACCATATACAAAATGCGGATTGGCATCTCCAATATACTGAAGGTCGCTATCGGCATTACCAAGATCAGTAATCTTATAATCACCGTTCAAGTCAAGACGTTTAGTATCACCGGGACGAAGTTCGGCAACCGTTCCCTTTCCTACATTATTTAGTGCTCCTACCTGATCGGCATACAACGCATAATAACGGTCTACTTCCGCTTGATCCTTAAAGTATCCATCTGTACGATAAAGGAAGAATGCATTCAAAGGATAACCATTGACAGTCTTATTCACTCCTGCTCCATATCCGTCTGCTCCGGTCAGTTCTTCCAATTTGCTTTTAGTATCTCCGATATTGAAATTAGCATAATAAGAGAAGTCTTTAATCTGATCACGCCATCCGATAGTAAATTCCCAACCTTTTACATTCAGATGTCCACTATTGGTTTTCGGAGATTTACCTCCCAGTACACCGGGATAAGTGACTTCCGACAGCATACCGATATTATCCTTAATAAAGTAGTCGAAAGAAGTAGTCAGGCGACTATTGAAAAAGTGCAAGTCAATACCAACATTTTTCTGCTCTACCCGTTCCCACGTACGATCAAGACTGATAATGCCATTATTCCCCAAACCAGTACTTACCTGTGCTGCAGGAGAATAGCCAAAGACAGTACTTCCTTGTGTTACAGCAACTAAATAGTCAAAATCTCCCAATCCCGCATCATTTCCGGAGTTACCGTAGCTGAGACGTAATTTTCCAAAATTAACAACAGGAGTAATAGCTTTTAAAAAGTTCTCTTCCGTAAAGACCCAACCTCCGGATACCGAAACAAAGTTTTTAAATTTATGTCCCTTTGCGAACTTAGAATTTCCGTCACGACGTCCGATCAATTCAATCAAATACTTTTCAGCATAATTATAATTCAACTTCATAATGTAAGAGTAAGAACCGTTGTGGGTCTTACCTCCTCCATTTCCTTGTGCACCGGAAGCAAGATTCAAATCATACACACCTGTATCTTCCATCTTCTCACGGGCTGTTACCATCTTTTTCTGTACCCACTTTTCAGCATTGATACCAGCCATCGCCTCAACATTATGCACTTTCGCAAAAGTACGTTTGTATTTCAGTAAGGCAGAATAATACTGATATTGCATATTATTGGCCTGCATCAAATAAGCAGGATTATGAATATCCTTAATATTCAATACATCTGTCGGATAAATCAATGACTGATTTGTATTGCTCACAACTTTATCGGCAGGATTTCCAAACCAATCATATGTCTGTACAGGAATCACATAACGGTCACGACGATATTCTTCATTTTGGAATGAAGCCATACCTTCAAAACTGATTCCTTTCCAAATATCAACAATGGCTTTCACATCAACACGAGTAGTCAAGTTCATGCGTTCGTCACGCCCGCCATCAGAGGTTGCAGCTACAGGTTGACGGTCTCCAACTTTACCAAAATTGGCATACCACTGCCCATAGGGATTTTTAGCAGGGAAAAACGGAGGTTCGTTTCCATATAAAGATGTATCAATACCGGCAGAAGGTGACTCAGTGTCAGTCTTAATCATACTAGCCGATGTTTCCAATTTAAACCAGTCAGTAAGTCTGATTCCATAATTTAAACGCAGATTCAACTGTTTTTGGCCATCATACGCTGTCGCCAAGTTTGCCTGATTATCTGCATATGCTAAAGATATACGATAATCTGTTTTCTCATTAGAACCTGATAAACTTAAATTATGCTGATAAGAAAAACGACGTGCAAACATCTCCTCCAAACGATTGGCATCTCCGATGAAGAGATCATATCCCCAGTCTTTAGCATTCGTATGATAAATACCGGAGATTCCCTGTTGCATTTTCAACATATTCTCTTCAGAAGTCCAGTTCCACCAGTCTTTTGTTTTCTGTTCTTTATTCGCTTCAATCCACATAGTAGCATATTCCTCCATACTTGGAGAGAAAGCCATGATACCGTTAGTCGTGAAACGCATATTGAAATTATAGTCTACTGTCACCTTTCCCTTACCTTTTTTCGTTGTTACCAGAATCACACCGTTGGCAGCCTTAGCACCGTAAATAGAAGCAGAACCATCTTTCAACACACTGATACTTTCTATATCATCCGGATTCAGATTCTGGAAAGAGGCATCATTCAGTGTAGGGACTCCATCTACTATAATCAAGACTTTCCCACCATTTACAGATGTCGCACCACGAATCTGGAAATTCAATCCTTCATTACCCGGACGTGAGCTGGAACGGGTAACAACCAAACCCGGAGTAGCTCCTTGTAAAGCTGCACCAACATTGGTGATGGCACGACTTTCCAAAACCTTACTACTTACTTGTTCTACCGCACCCGTCAAAGTAGCTTTCTTTTGTGTACCGTAACCAACAACCACCACTTCATCCAATGCATTATTATCTTCTTTCAGTACAACCTTAAAATCCGAACGGTCATGAAGAGTAATAATCTGGTCTACATAACCGATATAGCTAATCTTTATTTGCTTAGCATCCGCAGGCACGTTCAATGCAAACCGACCGTCGATGTCGGTAATTACTCCTGCATTACTTCCTACAACCACTACATTACAACCAATCAGCGGTTCGCCATTCACATCTGTAACAAGTCCTTTGATAGTACGTCCTGTCTGGGCTACAGTCAAACTCTCTTCTACAGAATCATTCGCATAGAGCAATACACCGGGTGAACCACCCAGCAATATGGCAAAAGCCAATGCAACTCCTCTACTACATAAGAATTTGGATTTAATTTCCATAATACTATTAAATTATTAAAGTTAATATGCTTTATTCCGAGACGGTATTTAACCGACTTGGGAAAATTCATTCCGCAAACAACCACGTACAGTCTTACGCGCCAACAATAACTGACACTCTACCGTACGAGGAGACAAAGACAATTTTCCTGCAATAGCAGGGCAAGATAGCTCATGATTAAAACTCAACTCGTAAATCCGGCGGCGCTTGGCAGGAAGACTTTTCACCACCTCCTCATGCTTTTCTTTCAGTTCACGATAACAGATTACATCCTCCGTCGTGTTTCTATCAGAGTCGTTCACCTTATTATATATATAAGCAACAAAATCTTCCTGCTTATAATAACGGCGTATCTGATCAGTCACAATATTACGGGCAATCGTAAAAAGCAAAGACCAGACAGTGTCGGGTTTTACAAACATTCTGTATTCCCACAAGCGGACAAAAACATCCTGTGCCAAATCTTCCGCTTCATACGGACGGCAAATACGAAGAGCGATATAGTTTTTGATATGCTCCCGATATTTCAGGTAGCATTCTGAAAAGAAGTCGTCAAATGTAGCTTGTTGTTTACTCATGGCATTAAATTTATCCGTATAACGATGTTACAAAAGTAAAAACAAGTTTTAAAAACAAATAGCACAAAAGTAACAGAAAACAAAACTATGGTAACAAGCGTGTTTTTTTGCAAAATATCCCCATTCCATCGGCATAAATGCAGGTTTCATAGTAACAAAAAAAAGGGGAGGCCGTTACATTTGGCGACTCCCCTGTTCTGTACTTTGCATAAGTCTGTGGCATGATTCGCCACAGATGCAGATTATCTCTGGTATTTGCTTTACTGCGCAGCCTGAAAATCCGGAATACGTTTCACATCCGCACCTTTCATGACACCTTTTTTAATGGCCTCATTTGTTTCGGTGATTTCTTTCTTTACGCGCTTATAATATTCTTTCGTCAGACCTTTTTCTATTGCATCCGATTCCGTCACTGCCCAGAAATATTGATAATCCATCAACATCAGATCCGGAGCCACTACTTTAAAGAAAATACTATCCCCTGCAAACTTCTCACGTAAATCACCCAGATAAATTGTATCTGCCGGATTTACTTCCTGACTGTTCGCACTATTTTTTGAACTACCTCCGCAAGAGGACAACAACAAACCTCCTACCAATGAAATTAAAACTAATACTTTCATATCACTATTTATTATAAATTGGCACAAATGTAATAATTAAACTAATAAACGTAACTATAATGTCATTCTTTTTTTCCAGTCTCTTCTGCATATTGCTTAGGCAACATCCCAAACATTTCTTTAAAACACTTCGAGAAATAACTGGAAGAGCTGAATCCTACCCGATTCGCTATTTCGATGATCGGCAATCGGCTTCCTTGCAATAATTGCGCTGCCCGTTTCAAACGGATACTGCGGATAAAGTCCGTCGGGGTATGTCCGGTTATGGATTGCAGCTTACGATAAAGACTCATGCGTACCATCCCCAAATCGCCACTCAACTCCTCTACACCATATTCCGGATTGTCCATGTTCTTTTCTATGTATTCCAAGCATTTCTGTATCAATTGCTCGTCTACGGAAGTAATTGTGATAGCACTCGGATTTACTTCTATATTCTTACGGAATTCCTGTTTCCTCCTTTCCTGCTGTTCTATCAACTTCTCAATGCGTACCATCAGCATATCAAAGTTGAAAGGTTTCGACATATAAGAGTCGGCTCCTACTTCGTAGCTGTTTATCTTGATATCATCGGCAGTACGGGCTGTCAATAATATCACAGGTATATGGGATGTCTGCACGTTCGTCTTGATTCGGCGGCAAAGTTCGATACCATCCACTTTCGGCATCATGATATCACTGATAATGAGATCGGGATTTTCTTCAATCGCCTTTCTTTCCCCTTCTTCACCATCCGCCGCTTCCACTATCCGATAAAAATCCTCCAACTGCTCTTTCAGGAAAGTACGGAATTCTTGATTATCCTCTACCAACAACAATTTCTTTATATTCTCATCTGACGCAGATACAACGGTTTCCTTTTCTTTCATACCCGTCGATTCCATATCAGTTATTTCATCCGGCAGTTCATCCGGTTCAGGTGTCAAATCCATAGGTAACCAAACGGTGAAGACCGACCCGCGATCCATCTGACTGTCAACCTTTATACGCCCACCGTGAATATTCACATATTCCCTGACCAGATGGAGTCCGATACCACTGCCTATCTTTTCATCCCCTTCATTGCCAACCTGATAGAAACGGTCAAAGATGTAGGGAAGATCGGACTCGGATATTCCGATTCCTGTGTCGGATACCGATATTCTCACATAGTTTCTCCCTTCCACTTCCTCCGTCGCAAGTAATAAGTTCACGGTTCCTCCCTCCGGAGTGTACTTAAAGGCATTGGACAAGAGATTATTTACAATTTTATGTACTTTATCCCGATCGAAAAACATATAAAGCGCTCTGTGTTCCGACTGGTTTACAAAGTTAAGATGCTTCTCTACAGCCATCGGCATAAAATTATTGTAGGCAGAAACAATAAACTCCTCCATATCGCCATTCATCAAATGCAATCTCTCACCCTTCATTTCAAGTTTACGAAAATCCAGTAATTGATTTACCAATGACAAAAGGTTTTGAGCATTCTTATAAATTGTATTCAGTTGCTTTTTCATCGTCTCATCCGTCAAACGGCGTATCATCATATCCAACGGAGTGATAATCAGTGTCAGCGGAGTACGAAGTTCGTGACTTATATTAGTGAAGAAACGGAATTTCATCTGATCTAATTCTTCTTTTTGTTTCAGGGCTTCTTCCTCTTGCATACGAATCATTTTCCGATGATTACGGCGGTTAATCACATAAATAAGACCGAAGACCAACAAAATCCCCAAAACGGCATAGAGGATGCGGGCAGCCAATGTATCCCAAAACGGAGGATGAATCACAATTCTGAATTCAGACTCCGGTCCCCATATCCGGTCGTTTCCGGCTGCGGACACACGGAAAACATATTCGCCAGACGGAAGATTATTATACACAACACGTCCCTGTCCATTCTCAAACGATGTTTCAATCCATTCTTTATCAAAGCCTTCCAACTGATAACGAAAAGAAGTCTGAGAAGGATTAGAGAAGTTCAGTCCCGAAAATTCAAGTGTTACATAATTCTCATCATATTCCAATTGCACTGCATCCGAATAACTCAATGCTTTGTCAAACAATATGCGCCCATTATATTCCTCTCCCGACACTACCGGAACATTGAACAGGCGGAATGAAGTGAATAAAGGCCGATTGAGGCATTGGTCCGTGCAATATCAACCAATGATGAGCCGAGGACAACCATTCGGCAGGAATATGCGCCACGAGTTGTTTCTCCGTCTCCAACGGCGTCTTGGCACCCGTTACCAGTCCGATACGATCGGCAACCCGGAAAACGTGCGTGTCAACAGGCATCGCCGGACGCTTGAAAGCCACCGCTTCCATCACATTCGCAGTCTTACGCCCCACCCCGGGTAACGTTTGCAACAACTCGAAATCATCCGGGACAACCCCATTGAAATCTTCCACCAACTTTTTCGCCATCGCCGACAAATGCTTGGATTTACTATTCGGGTAAGAGATTGATTTAATCAACTCGAAAATCTCCTCCACGCTCGCCCGGGACATGGACACGGCATCCGGGAATCGCTCGAACAAAGCGGGAGTCACCATATTCACCCGCTTATCCGTACATTGCGCCGATAAAATCACCGCCACCAACAACTGGAAGGGATCCTTATACTGCAACTCCGTATCAGCTAACGGCATACGTTCTCTAAACCATGCCAACACCTTATCGTACCTCTCCTCTAATCGCATAATATTAACTTTTTACCTACCTTCATTTTCTCCTTTTTTCAATTTCGAGCGTACAAGCTCGGCCACGAATTGCTCCGTCTGCGACCACAACTTCCGACAAGCCTCCACGTCAAGAGCCGATTGGGGTAACCCCACCTGACGCTTACTCTTGAAAAAACCTCCCGATACATTCGCGTACCGGTCGGAAGTAGCCAAAAGAATGGCCGTCATCGCCCCCCGTTCCGGAGATTTAATAAACGGACGGAAAAAAATATCCGCCAAAGGATCATACCACCTGTGCATCGTAATCATTCCCGTGTTCACCACGCCCGGATCGACAGCATTCACGGTAATCGCACGCCCCTGTAACCGTCGGGCCAGTTCGGTAGTGAACATCAGTATCGCCAACTTAGAATCGGGATAAGCCTTAAAACGACGGTAATGCTCCGGATCCAATGCAAAGAAATGATCTCCGACCTTCCCCATCTTACAGGTAACCGACGACGTGTTAATAATCCGAGACCTCCCGCTCCTTCCCATATTCGGAAGCAACCAATTCGTCAACAACCAAGTCCCCATGTAATTCACCCCCACCGTCGTCTCCACCCCATCCTCCGTCGTCGAAAAATCCCGGCACATGATCCCCGCGTTATTCACCAACACACGCACCTCCCGTCCATTCAACCCGTCGACGAAAGAACGAATTGAAGCGACCGACGCCAAATCCAACCGGTGCAACTCCACCCGCCCGTTTCCCGTCTCCCGCACAATCTCATCCCTTACTTCTGCCGCCCGTTCCACGTTCCGACAAGCCATAATCACGGGAACACCCGTCCCGGCAATCGCTCTCGTGATCGCCTTTCCCATGCCGCCATTGGCCCCAGTGATGATAAACAAACCTTTATCCATTTATGATTTTTGATTTATGATTTTTGATCCAACTAATTTCTTGATTTATGATTTTAGATTAGGTGATTTCCTCCCACTAACTGCTTCTTTTCTTAATCGTAAATCGTAATTCATAAATCATAAATTAATGGATTCTTTCATTCCCAATTGCCTTTTTCACCTTCTTCATCGTCCACCTCACTAGCCCGTAAGGCCAAAGTAACATGAAGCCGATAAAAAAGTAATTAATTACCCCGGGAATCATTTGGGCACGGCGACGAAACATCCCGTTAATCGCCCGGTGGGCAAGCGTTTCCGGTTTCATCATCACGCCGATTCGCACGGCCAACCGCTGCAAATGAAGGGGCAATTTATATAAATTGGTAGCAACCGCACCCGGACAAACCGTGGTAACGTTCACCCCGTAATCAAGCATCTCCAAACGAAAAGCTCGGGAAAAACTCTTCAAAAAACACTTCGTGGAAGCGTATAACGATATGTCCGGATAAGAAAACCAAGCCGACATGGAAGACATATTGAGGATATACCCTTTTCCCCGTCTTCTCATATCCTCGCCAAAATAACGACAAAGCAGCACGACCGTATTCACGTGCAACATCAACATGGTCCGCACAACCCCCACGGAAAGATTCACCACATGATCGTACCGGAAAATACCGGCATTATTCACCAGCACCTCCACCTGCAAACCTAACGCCACGCAGAAACCGTGCAAATGCTCCGCCGCATCCGGCAGCGACAAATCCATGTAAAGAGGCCACGTCTGCACCTCGTACGTGCGCGACAACTCCCCGGCACATCGCGTGAGGCGCTCCTCCTCGTTGCTGACCATCACGACATCATACCCCCGGGCACATAACTCCCGGGCGTACTCCAACCCGATTCCCGAACTGGCTCCTGTCACAATGGCAACCGGATGAACGCTAGACAAACTCTGTACTTCCATAAATCACCATATTTCAATTTAGAAAATAATTCGTCATAGTTATATGAAGCTCGTAGTCCGGAAGCGTAGAGCAATATTTTCACTGAATTATTAACTAAATCATTCACTCGCCTTTCATCTTCCAGATTCCAATTATTAACAGGAAACCAATTCACTTCCGTATAAACATTCTGATCAGGATTAAACGCCAGCCTTTCATAGAAATTGACGGATTCCCAATCAATAAACTCATTATTCTTGTCATATTTAAAATATAACTTATCAGGGAAATCTGAAGGTTCATACACTCTATCAAAAATCTTAATCGTTTGAGTACCATCAAGCATTAATAGCATTGCCTCTTTCATCTCTTCTATCTTTTGATCTAATAATCCCCAACGAATCAAATCTAATTTACGAATGGCTTCACCTCCAAACTCCCAAGCTCTCTCATTGACAATAGCATTAAAGAAATCTGCATCATACTTCTTTATTTCAGGTGAACCTGTTCCAAATGCTCTTTCACGTACTTTCTCTAAAGCTTGGCGCGCACTTATACCGGCTTTCTCATTCACTGTATCTTCACCTTTACCCAATCCATAGCGCGCCTCTGCAAACATCAAAAAGATATCAGGATAACGCATTAGAATCCAGTTAATTCCAGTCGGTACACGCGAAGTTGCTGTCAAAAGCAAATTTCTATATGCATCGCATGTCCAGAAATACCCCCATTTTCCATAACTTACTCCCATAATGTTATTCCCCATAACTTCCCTAACATATGTATTATCCTTTTTATAAGTAGCCCAATAGCACGCATAATCACGACGTTTGTCTTGAGGGAGAAAAGAGTAAAAATAAAAGGCATTTGAGCATGCATATGAACCACCAAAATTTTCAGGCTTATTATCCATACGCCTCCCCATCAATGAACCAATATCACCACTATATCCCAGACCATTAGCAACTTCAAACATATTTTCATTATAAGGATTATAATCTAAATGGCATACAGTTTTCCAAATATTGCCATAATCAGGATCCAATTGATGAGGGTTTTGTGGATCCCCAA
>ENA-USUJ01002944-USUJ01002944.1-human-gut-metagenome-genome-assembly--contig:-NODE-2944-length-12055-cov-6.816914_pt1 | contig 12055 bp, 17 predicted proteins | sample MGYA00250061_ERZ773398 | MGnify/ENA primary metagenome ERZ773398 (study PRJEB29103, sample SAMN06111992) | human gut metagenome | biome: human gut; feature: ankylosing spondylitis patient; material...
GGTGCGGATCAGGACGCTGCCTTTAATGTCCTTGTCATAAGTACCCTTGGACACAATGTAAGTGCCGATGATGTTATGGAAAATCTGCGCAAATTCCGCGCGCGTGATGTTGTCCAGCGGCGCAAGGACTTTGCCACGGCCGTGAATGTAGTCTGCACCGACCATTGCCCGGACGTAAGGCAGCGCCCAGTTGGAAATCTCGCTGCGGTCGGAAAATGCAGACAGGTCTGTTTTGGAATACGAATCGTAGTCCAGTTCAAGAGCACGGGCAACGACCGTCATAGCCTCCTGACGCGAGATTGGCGCATCCGGAGCCATGGACGAAGCAGACCGGCCGTTGTAAGTACCCATCTGGACGGCGAGCGCTACATCTTTGTAGTACCACTTGGATTTTGCAACGTCCTTGTACTGCGAAATGTCCGCCGTTTTGTAGCAGCCGAACGAGCGGTTGATGATCGCGGCCATTTCCGCACGGGTCATGTCGCCGTTCGGATCGATGATCGTGCTGGATTTGCCGTACAAAAGTCCGTTGTCCACGGCGGCACTGACAGCATCCGCGTACCATGCGTTGCGGTCAAAGTCCTTGAAATCTGTAGCTTTTCTGGCTGTGCTTGCCGCCGATGCCGAAACCGCCAGCGACAGGCAGGACGCCACGGCAAGAAGCATTGCGAGGATTCGTTTGTGTTTCATGTTGAAGTCCTCCTGTTAGAATTTAAGGGGAACGCTTTTGTCGTTCCCCTTTGCAATAGCGAGTAGATTAGACTGCATCCCAAGCGATGATGAACAGGACGCTTGCAATGGCAGTGTTGGTTACGGCTTCACTGACGGGCGTAACAATGGCGTCATAGGCAATGCCGATGCTGTTTGCCGAGGTATCGCCCACGCCGCTCATGAAGCAGCCTTCCGCGGCGCTGTCCAGAAGCGTCTGCTTGCTGGCGTTCTTGTTGTCGGTCAGCTTCTTTTCGCCGTTGCCGAGCGAAATCTGGAAACCAAACTTGTTGGAGTTGACCTTTTCGTGCGCGAGGGTGGATTTATCGCCAAACGCCGCAAGACTCCAACCCTGTGCAGCTTCGATGGAAACGCTGTTGACCTTGACCGCGCCGAAGCTGTTATTAACGATCTTTGCATCGGTAGCGGTGGAAACTGTGCCATCCGTGCCGACTGCAATGGGCAGCACAGTGGGGACGGTCACGGACATCTTGGTGGCAGCGGGATCGCCGCCGATGCTGCCATCCGCAGTGGAGGACAGGGTAACGCTGGATGTACCCGTGCCGCCCGAAGCGTCAACCGTGTTGGCAGCAGAAGCGGAAATGGCGAGAGAAGCGAGCATACAAATTGCGAGAACGAGGGAAATAATCTTCTTGGTGTTTTTCATAGTTAAAATCTCCTTATTTTTGATAATCAGTTTTTGATGGTAATGTTGATGATTGCCCCGGCCGTGCCGATGATTTCGCCACTGACCGGATCAAGGTTGTGGAACATAGCCGTGCATTCGTATGTGCCAGCCGGAAGCTCCACATCGAGGGCAGCACGTTCGATCTTGCTGCCCACGGGGATCGCTTTGCTCTGGTAGATCTGTTCGCCGGTATCGTTGCGGATGAACTCGACCTGCTGGGGGTAATTGTTGATCGATTCGTTGACGATCATGACATTGCCTTCAGCCGTGCCGTTTTCAAAATATGGTGCGGTGTTCATTGAAATATTGATCATGCCTTCCTCGACTTTCTGATTCAGGCGTTCCGCAATTTCTTCCGGACTGAGGTTGTCCCAGCCGCCCTCGATGGCTGCATCGTCATAAACGATGCCCGTCTTGGGATCGTCCTTGGATGCAGCAGGCTTGCGGATCATACGGACGGCGGTAAAAATACCAACTGTGAGCGCCGCGGCGAGGCCGACAACGGCGAGGATGACGAGTGTTCTGGACTTCGCGTCCCGTTTTTCAAATTTATACACAGCTTTTTTCCTTTCTGAATTGGGACGCGGAACCGCTCTCCGGCTGGTCGCGCGCCCGGTATGATGGATGTTTGGTCATGAGGTCAAGCCTCCTTTCGGACGAGCAGAGCTATCTGCCCATGAAAAAAGCGCCCACCTTCAGGGCGGACGCAGACAATGAACGCGATATTTCATTGGAAACCTCCCGTTTTTTATTTCGCCGCTTTTCTGTAAGCGTCGATGACTGCTTCCTTGAGCGCCGTGCGCGCTCCGGACGTGATGGGATGAAAAACATCCGTGTACAGTGTCTTTCCGTTCTTGTTGAATGCTTTCTGCGGCATGAAGATGTTCAGCCCCTGCTTGGATTCTGCCAGCCGGACACCGTGTACCTTGAACATTCCGTCAAAGGTTACAGTAGCGAAGGCTTTGAGCTTCCCACCGTCCTTTGCAATGTGGTCAATCGTGACGTCCATATTCGATGCGTCCATGTCTGTTCCTCCTGTCAAAGTGTCATTTCATCCATGCGGGGTGACTGCTTCTGTGCTTCTTCCTGCTCCTGCCGGAGCTGGACGCGAATGCCGGAATAGTTATAGCCGACCTCATCCAGTACACGGTTTTTCAGCACATACAAAAGCGAAACAGTGTCATAGTAGCTCTCCATATAGAGTTCCTTGTCAATTTCCAGTGGCGCGTGCATCTTCTCCGGGGAGGCCGCGAGAATGGTGCGCTGCCTGCCCATAACCTTGCCGCGCAGTTCCATGAGGTATGTGTGCTTCGCCGGGTCTGCATTGCAGTCCTGCATAATGGCAAGCACCGCCGCTTTCCATGTCGGTGTCCTGACGCTCTGGCCGTTCGGAAACAGGACGGCTTCCGGTTTTTTGCCCTTGAATACGGACGGATCTGTGTGCAGGGGAAGCGTTGGCGATTCTTCCAAAACGCTGCTGGTCAGGATGCGCTGGATGCTCCTGTCCACACGCGCGTCCACCGAACGGTGCATCTCCGCGCGCAATGTTTCCAGTTTGGAAAGCAGAATTTTCTGCTGCTCTGTTAAGTTCTGTTTATCTTCCATAGACGGCGTCTCCTTTCCTCAAGTGCCGCGCAAGCTGGCGCATACAAAGGCCGCGTTCGCGGAGCTTCTGAAGCAGCTCTGCGGGGACGGTTTGCAGGACAGCTTCTGCATTTTCGTCGCTGTGCGCATATTCCTCACAGAGCGAGTCGCAGCTTCCGCACGCCTGCTCCAAAGCGGTCAGCAGTGTTTCCTGTGCACTTTTCAGCATCGTCAGCGTATCAAGTACCGCTGCCGCGCTCATCTGGCGGCTGGTCAGGAGGATACTGCGCCGGCCGATTGCCATTGCCGTCATTGGGGCCATTGCTGCCAAGAGGCATTTTTCCGCTGTGTCCGGTGGAACCTCCAGCTCCAGCCGGAGCATCGTTTTTGTCTGTTTCATGTTCTCTCCTTCTGAGATAAATTTCCCGCAGTGGTCCACAGGCCGGTTCATGCACCAGCACGAGATCGCCGTTTTCGATCTCAGCAGGGAACATGCTGAACTGCGGCTGGATGTATGGGCGCGGGTCATAGTTCGTGATAATGAGTTCGCCGTAGGTCGCGCCAGCTTTCTGCGAGAGGGGATTGTTCCTTCGGAACGCAAGGATATAAAAATCGCTGTACAGACTGCGGATGAACGGGCAATCGTTGTACGACACGACGATGTATCCTTTGCATTGCGAGAGAATGTGGTGCAGTTCTTCGTGCTTCTCTTTCGGAAAGTCGACGGCGTATAAACTCTCAGCATCAAAGTAGGGCGGGTCACAGTAGATCAGGCTGTCCGGCCCGTCGCGTTCGCGGATGATGTCCAGACAGTCCTTGTTTTCAATAACGACGTCTTGCAGCCGCTTGGAAGCGTCATCAAAGAGATACAGGAAGTTTGTAATGTTATTCGGCTTGACCCCGAAGGACGTAGTCGTGCCGCTGAAACTGCCGCGGCAGACCTTGTAATACGCGGCCGCCCGCTGGACATCGAACAGGCGGCTTCGCTCCCGCAGAATTTCTAAAAGTTCTTCCCGTTCTTCGCCGGAGAAGCATTCCATCACGGCATTTCGTTCGTCTGCAATGCGCTGCTGCAAAAGCTCTTTGTGCTTCATAAACTCCTTCAGGAGATCAAACTCGGCTCTGGAATGGAACGGGATAAATTTTAATTCCCGCACAAGCTGAACCGTGCATTCCCGCGCACACAAAAAGAGATTTACAAGGTCACAGTTGAAATCGTTGTAAATGTCCATGCGGCTGACCTTGGGCTGCATTCCCAAAAGTAACGCACCGCCTCCACCAAAGGGTTCAAGGTAGAGCTTCGGGTTTGGCGGAAAGACCTGCCAGATGTAAGGGATCAGCTTTTCCTTGCTGCCGATCCAGGGAATAAACGGTCTAGCGATCCCGGCCACCCCCGTCCGAGGGTTCGGTGAAGGTTTCCATTGCCTGCTCCAAGCCGCAAATCGCCGCGTCCAGACCGGCGCGCATTTCCTTGAGCTGCCGGATGGTGGAGTAGAGCTCCGCCGCATTGCTGGCGTAAAAATATCCCTCACGGCTACTGGCAATGGGAACGGCTTTGCGCCGCAGACGGTTGACCTTTTTCCGCAGGTCGCTTTCGCGGAGGTTCTTCTGCCGCACAAGGTCACGGCTGCAAATGAGATGCTCGCGCCCAAAGCAGAAGCGTTTCAGATAGTCGCGCAGTTCTTCATCGTTCATGTTTGTCCTTTCCGGGCCGTATTCCCGGAAAAGGACGCAAAAAAAGAAGGGCGGCTTTCCTCTACCCGGAAAACGGCCCTTCTGCAATTTCATTATTCACTTGGGTGGTTCGAGCGGCTTCTCGCCCGGAATCAGTTCAAAGAGCTTCTGCTCCTGCGGCGGATCGCCGCCCGCCGAGCGCCATCCGGCAAGAAACGCAGCGCGGATGATATCATAGAGCGCCTGATGCGCTTCGTCCGCGTCGGCTCCCTCCAGAAAAGCGTCCAGCGCCTTTTCAAATTCGTTGCTCATCATGCTCTTTCACCACACAGTTTCAGTATATACTCGTTTCATGTGGTATTTTACCATGATTTTCTCCAAAATACAACATAGTCTGCGTATTTGCGCAAAGTATATCGACGAATACTATAGGCATCTCTCGTAAAATAGAGGCAGCAGGGAGGTGCGTCATGGATAAGCACTATAAGGATTACATCCAGATCGGGTTGAATATCATGCGGTACCGCAAAGAACAGGGGCTGACGCAGGATCAGCTTTCCGAGATGGCGGGCTATTCGCGCAATCATTTGCAGCGCGTCGAAACCGCCGTCTGCAAGCCGACGGTCGGTCTGCTTCTGGATGTGTCGGAGGTTCTCGGCGTTCCGGTGGAACGGCTGATGGAAATACGGAAATAAGACGAGCGTCTGCTTCGGCAGGCGCTTTTTACATCCCCATCTGCGGTTCCTGTGTCTGCTCCTGCTGCTGTTCCGAGATCGGCTCGTGCAGCGGGCCGAAATCCTCACGGTTGACCATGCCGTAGGGCGTGATCTCAGCGCCGTACTGCTTGAGCACATCTTCTGCATAGGCTTCGCGGTTCAGGTGCTTGTAGATCAGGTCTGCATCTTTGCCGCCGAGAACGAATTCCAGCTCATCCCGCACCAGCGCGTCCTTATCACGTATTTTTGTCTCGAAACAGTATTGCGGCAGCTTTTCAATGCGGTCGAAGACATCGTCCAGCGTCTCACACTGCGTCGCACCGATAACAGCTTTAATTTTTGTAAGCTGTCCATTGGCTTTCAGTTCCTGAAGAGCCTGCGCCAGTTCGTTGATCCTCGGAAGATCTTCCACATCGGTCAGCATGGTGTTCAGCCGCGGCACGATGGCATCGCAGCCGGTGAACTGCGCGTCATACCATTCCGGTGCGTCGAGTTCCTTCTGCACTTCCAACAAGCGTTCTTCCGTCGCAGGCAAGTCCAGAACGGCTGTTTTCTGTTCGTTCTCATGGTTCATGAGCGTCAGGCGGATCATGTAATTGATGTCCCGCTGTGGCTCATAATCCGGCAGCGGCTGCAATTCCTCCGTGCGGACAACATAGCCGTGCGGGGTGAACGCACCGGCTTCACTTTCGCGCATCTGTTTGCCGATTTTAGCGTAATCCAAGAGGGCATAGGCGCTGTCCGGCAGGGCATCCAGATCCTCCCGAAAGCCGTTTTCTACATAGAATTTTCCGAGATCTTCGTTCGAATGCACATCTGCAAGCACCTGGCAATGATCCACATTGGAAGCCAACATCATCAGCTCCTGCGTTGTGATGGGTCCGTTGTTCTCCTGCATATGCTTGTTGACCTGCATCTGCAAGAGTCCTTCCAGCGCTGTTTCCTGATAGCTATCCAGCTTACTGAGCTGCTCGGTTAAGGCGTTGAATTCGAAGATCGACATACTCTCGTCCAGATGCGGGGCGAGATAGTCAAAGCAGTAGAATTCATCCACCTGCCAGTAGACATCACCAGGAGACTTCGTGTGGATCTGCTCAAATGCGTCCATCATCTCATACTGGCTGACAGGGAACGTCAGCTCCACGCCGCGTTCATCTGTGGCGCTGCTGCTTACCAGATAGACCTCACATACTTTGCGCAAGGGTTATTCCTCCTGTCTGCTTTTGTTCAAATCGCTCCTGCTCGGTCTGGATACTCCACTCATCTGAGTTCCAGAGGTGGACGTACAGCTCACTTTTGCCACCCACGCGGATCTCCCGTTGCTCGAAGCCCTCGCCCCAGCCATCAGCGGCCTGCCCCTCGATGTACCTTTTCAGGGTTTCCAGTTCCGCACCGGTCAATTCGCCCGCTACGCGGCATTCTGCCACACCCCAGAGCTGACCGTTCCGTTCTTCCACAGTGAAAACAGCCGAATGAACCTTACGATTGACGCTGTCCGCTTCGTCATACCAGTGCATAACGCCGCGCTCCGCTTCCTCCGGCATTCGGTATTTTTTCAGCGCCGCTGCGATCTGCGATTCATACCCACGCAGTTCTTCGCCCTCTAATGTAACGCCATTTTCGTCGAGGTCTCCGTATTCGTTCGGTTCATAAAAATCGGCGGTCAGGGGCATATAGAGCTTCAGCGTTTCCAGCTTGGGCGGCAGCACCGTGAAGCTGTCCTCGCCGGGAACAATCGCCAGCGTCCGGCCGTTGTCCCACTTCATATGGATGCCTCCCGCATCATCCACCAAATCCACAACGCCCTCTGTGCCGGGGGCAACCGGCGCATACGGGTCATTCATGGAATTGAGCCGGATGCGTGTGCCGGGCGGATACTGCGCCTGCATGAATTTTACCATTTTTCTGTCCAAATTTACATCCCTCCCATCTGCATTTCCTGTTTTTCTGCCTGTTCTGGCCGCTGATACTGCTTGAGGCTCTCTTTTGCCCAATCCGGCAGATATTCGTCTTTCAGAACGCCAATAAAATCATTCCGGTTCCAGCGTGTCTGTTCGCCGTCGCCAAGGCAGACGCAAAGAATGGAGCGGCCGCGTGCAGTCGGGCTGCACCCAAAGCCGCTCTGCGCCAGCCAGAGCTGATTCTCTGGCGACCAGTATTCTTCTTTCAGCGTGTTGGGTGAGAGGACAAGCACCTTGCCGGTGTAATCCAGTTCGCTCGAATTCGGTTCGCACTGCTTCTGATCGAACATTCCGAGATTCATGACGAGCTTTCTGTAGTGTGAAATGAAGCCGTCCAGAATGGCGGAATGGCTTCTGGCTGCAAAACAGTAATTATGCATTTCATCCTCCGGAATGTAATGGCTTTCCGCCCAAGCTCGGTTGTCCAGACGGAAACGCCCGTCGCCGCGCCGCTCCTGCACGGTGTTCGCTAAAACGTGTTCCACACGCTTGTAGCCGTAAAGCTCGACGATCTTTTCCACCGTGCCGTCCTTCAGGTGCATCCCGTCGAAGTTTTCCCGAATGAGAATATCGATCCCACCCGCGCAGGCACAATTCTCGCGGAAGCTTTCGCGCCATTTTTCGATCTCGCCGCGCCTCATTGCGTCTTTTGCCGAATACGGATAAAGCGGGACCTTACTCTGCATTGCCGTCCTCACTCTCTGCAGCCAGAATTTCGTTTAGTGCGTACAGGCTGCGCCCGGATGCCAGAAAACATTGCAGGATCGAACGGGGGATATCCGTCAGGTCATGTCGGTGGCTTGCCTTTTGAACCAGCACCGCGCCGCTGCCATCCTCTGTGTAACACTCCAGCTTGGCATTTTTCGCAATTCCCGCGCTCTCACGCGCCCAGTCCGGAACGGCAACAGCAAATTCAGAAAGCACCTCGTCCAGTGTCATCCCTCTGTGTTCTTCCTCTGCCGGACCGCATTCTATGGCGACTGCCTCCAGAAAGTCGCACGCCAGCTCATTCAGCGCATCGACAAGCATGAGAAGCTGATAGGTGCTCACGCTCTCCGGCATGAGCAAAATGCCGCCGTTCAGCTGCACCATGGAGATGAGCTTCGCGTTTTCCATCCCACAGAGTTTGAACATCCCGTCCGGAACGACGGCGTTGCCGTTTCGTTTGATAACCTTGAATTCCATATGAACCTCCTTTTACATTCCGCCCATCTGTATTTCATCAGATGGGGCTAAATTATAATCTTCTTCATTGCACGGGTTTTCCTCGCCATAGAAGTCATACACGATATCATCCACTGCCTTGCGGATCGCCGGGTCCTGCGTGATTGTGCGGAACCGGAAACCGGTTGTCGCCTCATGCGGCAGTTCCTCGCGGATACAGTCCAGATATTCGTTGGCATCTGTAAACTGTTCTGCATCGCCATTGATAAAATGTACCCGACCGACCAGCGGCTGATAGGCATGGTTGATCTTCTGCTCGTTCAGATCATAGCAGCTTAGATATGCCTGATAATCTCCCTGCACGGGATTGCAGCGCAGACAGTATTCGTAATGCTCCGTTTCTACAACGTAGCCATAATTCTGCGACCAGCCACCCGGTATTTTTCCGCCGTTTTCATAGCAAAAGCGACGCATGGAGGAAAAGTCTTTCAGGACCGTTTCCCGCAGCTTGTCCACGACCTGTTGGAGTTCCGCTTTGAACTCCGGCGAGTTCAATTCCTCACGTCCGCGCGGATGCCAGGTGTGCCAGAACTCCGTGCCGCGTTTCCCGAAATCCATACGGACGTGGCCGATTGCGCCCATCTGTGCATCCTGCTCCGGTGTCTGGGCAAAGAAAGCGCCCGCTTCCTCCGGCTGCGCTGGCCGGACACGGAATGCGGACGGATTAGTAGATATCTTCGTCATCGTCATCCTCCGGCACATACAGTGCCAGCCGCGCGGCATCCGCCAGATGTGCGCAGATGGCAAGAACGCCGGTCACACCAATGATCATGCCAAGTGTAATTACAATTGCTTTTCTCATTTCAATCCTCCATTCTATAATGCCATTTCTTGTGTCTGCTTTTGGTCGTGCAGCTCATCCAGAAGCTCCTGCGGCAAGCCCTCCTTGCGCACAACGTACCCGCGGCTGCATGCCGCGCCGCCGTGTGCGTCGCAAAATTCAATTCCCAGTGCTTCATAGTTGATGTATCCGGTCAGTTCTTCCGGAACCGGAAAAGCGCCGCACACCACCAGATACCGCCCAACAGAACGTGCGCTGCTGCATCCCGGCAGGATGACGTAATCGTCCAGCCGCTCTGTCAACCGCAAAATGTCTTTCGTGCCGGAGATGCTGTTTGCGTCCAGCATCCCCGCGAATTTGTCGCAGTCCACCTCCGACATATGCTCCAGCCGCTTGGCAAGCTGATCGATGCGCTCGACTTCGCCCTCTGCGGCAAGATCTACGCCGCTCAGATACAGACCTAAATTCATGACCTCGCTTGCCGCACCCTGAATCGTGACTGTTTTGGACATCGACTTCAAAGTTTCCAGCGTTCTGTCAACATCCTCTTTTTCTGCGGGAGTTGTCGTAGGAAATGAGAGAAGCACCTGTTTCCCGGTATCGCCCTGCCTTAAAAACAACGTCACCATGTCATGCCCTCCATTTTTGCTTCCTGCTCCTGCTGATAGCTTTCTGCCGGATCATCCCGCATCAGCTCGTCCAGCGTCAGTGCGCCGTGGTAGGAAACATAGCCGCGATCTGCAAATACGCCGTCCTCCTGAAGTATTCGCTTGACGCCGTAATCGCCATAGTTATAGAAATCTTCAAGGTTCTCGTCATATTCGTAATGACCGGACTGTTGTATCATGTATTTTCCAAGTTCCTCCGGCGTGTGGACATTTGGTGCGAAATCAAATTGATCGAGGTTTTCTGCCAGCTGGCGGATATTTGCTGCACACGTCGGTTTCGCCATCTGGCAGACCGCGCCGAGCTTCACGAAATTCTGTTCCTTGAAATTTGAACACGCACGGCACAGCCGATTCAGTTCGAATAAGGATTCGTGTTCAAAATCCAATGCGCAGTCGACCTCATCTGGAAACCGACTGCCTGAAACCAGCATCTGCATCTCGCCGCAGGATGGAATCCCAGCACGAAGCATCGCGCGTTCCAGCTTGATTTGGCTTGCCGGGAGCTGCACCCACTCCTGCTTCTTTGGATCATCTTCACCTGTGGCTCGGAGCTTCAGCTCCATGATACAGCTTTCTGGCATCCAGATCGGAGGCAGATGCTTGCGGTCATACGCCTGCTCCAGCTTCATGCCGTTGTCGTACACGACACCAAATCGTGTCACATACCCCGGCTGCCCGGAGATCAGCGCCAAAGCCGTCTCCTTTCCATCCAGATTTTCCAGTTCTTTCGGATCACAGGCGCCGTGGACAGTCAGATAGTGGCGTTTGCCGGTCTTCTCCAAGTCGGTGAAGTCTGAAACGACCGTCACCTCTCTGGCACAGAAGGAAAGATCGATCAGCTCGTCCGCTGCGGATAATCCGAATCGCTCCACCGCTGCATTAAATTGCAGCAGTTCATATCGGTCGAAGCTCTCCAACTGCTTTCCGAGCCAATCCAGCTCATCCACGTTTGCCATCGTGCCAATTAACCGTTCCAGAGCAGGGCAGTCAGGGGCGCGAATGCTTTCGATGCAGCAGTCCTGCTTTCTTACGTCACCAATTTGGAGATTCTGCAAAGCGAGGATCACATTTTCATAGCGTTCCTCTGGGATTGGAAACGTGACTGCCAGCGCCCCTAACTTCGGCTGACTGCGGCTTTTCAGTTTTGCTTCAAACACGTTTTTTGCCTCGCTTTTCAATTTTCTGCATATCCGTGAAGGTACACTCACCGTTGCTGCGCCAACAAATGAGTGCCAACCGCATATACGGACACTGTCCCTCGTATGGGTACCAGCTGCACTGGATAGTCGGCGGTGGGTCCGGATGAGACCGCAGCGGCGGCGCGTGGAAACGCGGCCGCCAATATTCTTCTTGACTGTGTTTCATAAAATTCCTCCCTGAACGCAAAAAAGCCGGGACTTCTGAAAAGAAATCCCGGCTCTCTGCGAAATATTACATTGTCTGCTCCATTGTGGGGTGTTGATTCCGTTCCTGCTGTGGCAGAAGCAGCTCGATCTGCTCCTGCACACTTTGGAGCTGCTTTTCTTCGGCATACGAGAGTGTCGCGTCGTCCTCCAGCGCAAACTCGCAGGCATTTTTAATCACAGCAATCTGCTCGTCTGAAAAAAGGCGCTGGCTCTCCACCAGACCGGCGCGGACAGCGAAGTCCTGCTTTGCCGCTTCGTAGTTTTCCATGAAATAATGCCCAGCGTGGACGCCCTGCCGGTCAAAGTCCCATTCCCACGTCACGAACCGAGCGCCCTTTTTGCCGAGCTGCCCAGCCAGCACCGCGTCACCAAAATCCGCAAGTACCTTGTAGGTATCTTCCAGGCCAACAGCTTTCAGCGCAGGCGCGCGTTCAAAGATCCGCATATACTCTTTGACATGCCCGGCAGTCTGTATCACCGTTCGAAGCTGTCGGTCTACTTCCGGCCCTGTGATATCCGCTGGTCGGAAACGGACGATGCCGTCTCTGTCAACCGAGCAGAGCGGCTTCTCGTTCCATTTGATGTGAATCATCCCGTCTTCCAGAAGCTTTGCGTCCAGTGCCCTGCGTAGGAGCTTCCGTTCTA
>ENA-USUJ01002946-USUJ01002946.1-human-gut-metagenome-genome-assembly--contig:-NODE-2946-length-12050-cov-3.899440_pt1 | contig 12050 bp, 11 predicted proteins | sample MGYA00250061_ERZ773398 | MGnify/ENA primary metagenome ERZ773398 (study PRJEB29103, sample SAMN06111992) | human gut metagenome | biome: human gut; feature: ankylosing spondylitis patient; material...
CGGTTCGAAGAAGGCGGCGTTTTTTACTGCTTCAGGAGCGCTTTCCCGGCGGTCCAGATGCCTGCAAGAATTTCTGCGACGGACAAGCCCATCAGAACGCCTGAAATGAAGTCCTGTACATCCGTTCCGCCGGTTGTTTTGGACATGGCACCGCTGGCGATGCCGAGGACGATGAGGACAAAGCCGCAGAGGACGCCTTTCTGACGCTCCAGCTCCTGTGTGCGGCGCAGCAGGTCGAGAATTTGTTCATCGTCATAGCCGCGCACGCTGTTCTCTGCCGCATCCTCGCCGTCCATCAGTTCCGGGCGCGTCACATGAAGCGCGTCGCAGAGTTTATGGATGATGCTGTAGTCCGGCATACATTTGCCGGTTTCCCACTTGTAGATGGTCGTTGGACACGCCGAGCTGCTGCGCCAGCTGCTCCTGTGTCAGATTCTGCTCCTTGCGCTTACGCGCGATATAGCCGCCGATGGCTGTCTGGTTCATTTGGAATGCCTCCTGTTTCTTCGGATGCAGCAATTCTATCGAACATGCGGGGAATTTTACATCCCCCCGTGGTAGAATTTGAGGGAAATTGTATACAGCTTTTCATTATGATATCCTGACAGAAAGTTGTGACAAAATCTTGCCGAAAGCATGACCACGTTATGAATTTTCAGATGACGTTTTGGGCAGGAAGAAATCCGGGCCCTTCGCTTCAAACAGCAGAAGCGACACGCTCAGCAGCAGGTCGGCGTGCTTGACCGGTTCATCCAGCGGGATGGCGAACTCCTCCTGCATCGGCGGATGCGGTAGAGCACGGTGTTTCGATAGGTAAAAAGCCGGTTTGTCCAGTGTTTTCAACGGTTTCTGGAATGTTCAGCAAACCAACAGCCGTTCAATCGCTGTGGGAATTTTCGTATGCTCTGCGGATGTCCTCCGGCAGGTGATCGGGGATCATCGCCGGGATCGCGTCCTCGTTGCCGTCTTTGATCGCCTGCTCATAATACCAGCATTTGAACTTCAGCATATCGAGCGTCCGGTTCATGCGCTCGATCTCCGCCTCAACATGCGTCCGCTGCGCCTTAAACATCGCCCTGCGCTGCGGATAGGTCGAAGGTCCCTCCACGCACCAGTCCATGAACTGCTTGATATTCTTAATTTCCATGCCCGCTTTTTTCAGACATTCGATCACCCGGAGCGCCTCAATCTCCGTGTCGCTGAATTTCCGGATACCGGATACCCGTTCCATGTGCGGAAACAGCCCCTGCTTGTCGTAATAGCGCAGCGTGGAGATGGGCAAGCCGAACATCTCCGCCACCTGTCCGATCGTGTACATAAAAAGCCTCCAAAAATTTTCTTGAAAAAGCTTGACCTAAAGTCAGGTTTATGTCTTATCATGAGTTTAGCACACCAGAAAACAAAACGCAAGGAGTGTTTTACGATGAATAAAAAGGTGTTGATTCTTTCCTCCAGCCCGCGCAAGGGAGGCAACTCGGAGACGCTGGCGGCAGCCTTTGCCAAAGGTGCGCAGGAGGCAGGCAATCAGGTAGAACTTGTGCATCTGCGGGAAAAGCAGTACGGCTTCTGTAAGGGCTGCTTTGCCTGTCTGAAACTTGGCCATTGCGTCATCAAAGACGATGCAGTAGAAATCGTATCCCAAATGCACGACGCGGATGTGTTGGTATTTGCCACGCCCGTCTACTATTACAGCGTCAGCGGTCAACTCAAGACGATGCTCGACCGCGCGAACCCCCTCTTTGACACAGACTACGCTTTTACCAAAGCCTATCTGCTGGCAACAGCAGCGGAGGATGAGCCAGGAACCGTGGAGGGCACCGAAAAGGCCGTGCAGGGCTGGGTAGACTGCTTCCCGCGCTGTCAGCTGGTGGAGACGATTTTCGCGGGCGGCGTAAATGATGTCGGCGAGATCGCCGGGCACCCTGCATTGGAACGAGCCTATCAGGCCGGAAAGGAGATTTGAACATGGAACAGCTGCATTTGACACAGGAATGGGACAAGGTGTTTCCCAAAAGCGATAAGGTCGATCATAGAAAGGTGACCTTTCACAACCGCTACGGCATCACGCTGGCAGCGGATCTGTACGCACCGAGGGGCGCAGAGGGCAAACTGCCCGCCATCGCAGTCAGCGGCCCGTTTGGCGCGGTAAAGGAGCAGTCCTCCGGGCTGTACGCGCAGAAGATGGCGGAGTTGGGTTTTCTGACGATTGCCTTTGACCCGTCCTATACCGGCGAGAGCGGTGGTGCGCCCAGATATGTTGCTTCGCCCGACATCAATACCGAGGATTTCTGCGCAGCGGTGGATTTTCTGTCTGTGCAGGATCACGTTGACCCGGCGCGTATCGGCATCATCGGCATCTGCGGCTGGGGCGGTATGGCGATCAATGCCGCGGCCATCGACACGCGCATCAAGGCGACCGCCGCCATGACTATGTACGACATGACCCGTGTGAACGCCAACGGCTATTTTGACGCAGAGGATTCCGAGCAGGCACGCTTTGAAAAGCGGAAGGCGCTGAATGCGCAGCGCACCGAGGATTACAAAAACGGAACCTATGCGCTGGCAGGCGGTGTGGTCGATCCGCTGCCAGAGGACGCACCACAGTTTGTAAAGGACTACTACGCCTACTACAAAACTCCGCGCGGATACCATCCCCGCAGCCTGAACTCCAACGGCGGCTGGAATGTGACCTCCTCGCTGTCGTTCCTGAATATGCCGATCTTGCAATACAGCAGTGAGATCCGCTCTGCCGTGCTGCTGGTACACGGGGAAAGGGCGCACTCCCGCTATTTCAGCGAAACAGCGTACAACAAGCTGACCGGCGATAACAAGGAATTGCTCATTATCCCCGGTGCAAATCACACTGACCTTTACGATCAGATGGACGTCATTCCGTTTGAAAAGCTGAAAACATTCTTTTCGGAGCATCTGAGATAAAGCGGCATACGCTTCCAAGGTTTCTTCGGCAGAAGCGATGCTGAACGGGCTTGGAATGGGTTCAAATCCGGGAAATGACACTTAAAAAAGTGTGATTTCTCTCCAAAACAGGGCGTTTTCTCTCCTGTTATGAAATTGTCAAACTCAAAAATTCCGTTTTTTGCATAAAAAAACGGTACAAAGTGCTCAAAAAAGCACGTTGTACCGTTGATTGGCGGAGCATCAGAGATTTGAACTCTGGCGGCGCTACAAACGCCCTATCGCATTTCGAGTGCGACCCCTTCGACCTCTTGGGTAATGCTCCCTATAGTAATCCCCCAAAATCTTCTCCGGAAAAAGGAGAGAAAAGTAGGAGAGAACAGCAAATATTTAATTGTAGAAAACAGTGGATTTTTAACGATGGGCCGTTAGAAAATCAATGACAACTTCCAAAATGCCTGCTTGATTTCGAGTCAATCTCGTTACGACCGCTTCGATACGTCTGCTTATTTAGTTTTTATCGCACCGCCTCGCATAGCGTTTGGAAAAATGCGAGATTTCGATGCAAGATAACGATGAAAGGTTGGGTACGCGACACCCGATAAAGCCCGCCGTTATGGGATTTCCTGCGGACAAGGTGACCTGCCGGATGCAAACTTTCGAGTGCTCCCTCTTACGACCTCTTGGGGAATGCTCCATGTTCTGGGTTCCTGCCGGATACTAAATTAGTATAGCAAAAATGCCGTCCCGCGTCAAGATGCGGGGCGGCATAATTCCTGTATGCTGGGGGATATCTCATGTGCATCAAAACAAATGCTGTTTCTGCACCGGGCCGGGGGCAAAGGGGGTATCCTCGTAGTGGCGCACCACGGTCACCTCACGAGTCTTTTCCTCCACATGGCCGTTGGCTTTGGGCACACTGTAAAAGCTGCGGGTAATGTTATAATAGCCGCGCATGTGCTGCACCAGGTATTCGGCCACAGCGGGCAGGCAGTCGGTATCCTCAATGTTTTCATAGTTATAGTCTGCGTACAAAAATGCCGTGTGCTCCCCCTTGCAGACCAGCGTGATTCCCTCTTCGTCCAGATGCAGTTCATCCACAGCGCACTGCTTCAGGCCGCTCAGGCCGCTTTCGCTGGCAAGTTGGGCGGCACGGCGGCGCATAGCCAATGGAACGGACTGCGGGTCCAGCGCTTCGTTGCCGCGCTGGCCGATCTCCAGCAGGATGTCCCGCATCATGCGGCTTTCCAGCAGCGGGCGAATCTTCTCCTTCGCGCGGGCTTCCTCGGTTTTTGCCTGAATTTTTTGCAGCAGTCCCATTCTTTTTCCTCACTAAACACATATCATTGCCCTGCGCACATCCGCACTGGCATCAGGAGCATCTTACTTTTTCATTGTGTAACTAATATTATATTATAGCATATCTTTTCATCCTGTGCCAGCGCGGAAGATAACTTTTACACCAAATTCATTCCGGTAAATCTTTTTAGCTGTGTGCTTTTTGTGTTCAGCTTTCATTCTTCTTTCTCCATCAAAAGCACAAATTCAATCCCCGTTTTTTGTCTATTTTGTTCTTTGCCTCATGCCATTCATTCTTATTTTTCTTTTCTCCGCTCTTTCCCGTTGCACCCTGCCAGTTTCTGCATTATACTGATAAAAAAGCGCACCGGCAGGTTTCCCCCGCCGGCAGCCGGACAGGAGTGCGGCCTATGAACATTACCGCGTTTGCCCAATATGCCGGGGTATCCAAGGCAGCGGTCAGCCGCTATTTTAATGGTGGGTACTTAAGCGCCGAAAAGCGCGCCCAGATTGCCGCTGCGGTGGAAGCCACCGGCTACCGCCCCAGTATGCAGGCCCAGATGCTACGCACCCGCCGCACGCGGCAGATCGGGGTGATCATGCCGCGGCTGAGCAGCGAAAGCTGCGCCCGCATGGTAGAGGGCATCAGCCGGGTACTGGACGACCAGAACTACCAGCTGCTGCTGATCAACACCGCCAACGACAACACCCGCGAAGTGCGCGCGCTGGATACCCTGCGGCATGATACGGTGGACGGCATTATCCTGATTGCCACCATGTTTACCCCGGAACATCACGCGGTGCTGCAAAGCCTGCATGTGCCGGTGGTAATCGTGGGGCAGCAGTATCCCGGGTTCAGCTGCGTGTTCCACGATGATTTCGGCGCGGCGCAGGCAGCCACCGCCCACATGCTGCAAAAGGGGCGGCGCAAGCCGGGCTACCTGGGCGTGACTCTGCTGGACAAAGCCGTCGGCCTTGCCCGGCGCGAAGGCTTTGACAGTGCGCTGCGGGATGCAGGTCTCGTGCCCCAGCCGCAGCGAATGAGCATTGCCAAGTTCAACATGGAATCCGGCTACCACCAGGCGGAGCAGCTGTTTGGCCGTGCGCCGGGGCTGGACTGCCTGTTCTGCGCGACCGACTCCATCGCCCTGGGTGCGCTGCAATACTGCCGCAGCCACAGTCTGCGGGTGCCGGAGGACATCATGATTGCCGCTGTGGGCGACAACCGCATTGGCCGCGTTGCCTATGTGCCGCTGACCAGCGCCCATCTGCATTACCGCACCGCCGGGGACAAAGCCGCCCGCCTGCTGCTGGACATGCTGGCGGACCCCCATGCCGAGCCGCAGATGATCAAGCTGGATTATGAGTTAAAATGCCGGGCCTCCACCGGGGATGACAACCCAGATGAAAATGTCTGGTCGCTATAACAGGCATCCTTTGCGCCACACTTCCCTGCATCACTGCGGGGAAGTTTTTGTTTTGTGCACCCTTTCCATGCAGTCCCCTGTTTTTTGTGCATTTTACCAAAGAACGGTGTGAAACTGTGTGAAATCGATAACAGAATCTTTGCAAGTTGGGTCGTTTGGTCAATAGAAAAAGCACTCACCTTCGTATATAATAAAGCTGTCAAATGAAACAGGCCCCGGAACCTCCTACCGGGCCAACAGATAAAAGAAGGAGCGTGCAACATGGATTACAAGAAAGCAGCCCAGCAGGTACTGGACAACATCGGCGGTGCTTCCAACATTGTATCGGCCGCACACTGCGCAACCCGCCTGCGCCTGGTGATTGCAGATAATTCCAAGGTGAACAAAAAAGAGCTCGAAAATGCTGAGGGCGCCAAGGGCGTATTTGAAGCCCAGGGCCAGCTGCAGATCATCTTCGGCACCGGCATTGTGAACAAGGTGTATGACGAGTTCACCGCCCTGGCCGGAATCACCGGTGCCAGCAAGGAGGAAGTCAAACAGGCTGCCGCTTCCAAAGCACCATGGTACCAGCGGGCCATCAAGACGCTGGGCGATATCTTTGTTCCCATCATCCCGGCCATCGTGGCTTCCGGCTTTTTGATGGGCATTATGGAAGCGCTGAACTTTATGGTCAACAACGGCTTCCTGAACATTGATACCAGCGGTTCCATCTATGTGTTTGCCCAGCTGTTCTCCAACACGGCGTACACCTTCCTGCCTATCCTGATCGCGTTCTCCGCCGCAAAGGTGTTTGGTGGCAACCAGTTCCTAGGTGCTGTCATCGGCATGATCATGATTCACCCCAACCTGCAGAACGCCTGGACCGTTGCTTCTGAGGGCGTGCAGACCTACCAGTCGGTGTTTGGCGGGCTGTACAAAATTCCGCTGGTCGGCTACCAGGGCCACGTTATCCCCGTTATCATTGCCGTGTGGCTGATGTGCCAGATTGAAAAGCGGCTGCACAAAGTTGTGCCCGCCATGATTGACCTGTTTGTTACCCCGCTGGTCTCCGTTTTCGTTACCGGTTATCTCACCCTCGCTGTCATCGGCCCAATCTTCACCACGCTGGAGGACGGCATCATCAACGGCGTTCAGGCTTTAATTCAGCTGCCGTTCGGCATCGGTTCCTTCATCATGGGCGGTTTGTACGCCGTCACCGTTGTGGCCGGTATCCACCATATGTACACCCTGATCGACCTTGGCCAGCTGGCCAAGTTTGGCTTCACCTACTGGCTGCCCCTGGCCAGTGCCGCCAACGTTGCCCAGGGCGGTGCCGCTTTTGCCGTTGCCCTCAAGAGCAAGAACGCCAAAGTTAAGTCTATGGCCCTGCCCTCCGCCCTTTCTGCCTGCATGGGCATTACCGAGCCCGCCATCTTCGGCGTCAACCTGCGCTACTTTAAGCCCTTTATCGGCGGTCTGGTCGGCGGTGCCTGTGGCGCTTTGTATGCCAGTGTGACCGGCCTTGGTGCCACCGGCACCGGCGTGACCGGCATCTTCGGCATCCTGCTGCATCTGCACATGCCGCTGCAGTACCTCATCATGATGGCAATTTCCTTCGGCGTTTCCTTCGCTGTGACCTGGGTGATCTGGACCCCCGAAGCCGAGGAAGCCAAAGCCTGATGTTTTCCCCTCTCAATCAATAAGGAGCTACCTGTTATGAATGCCTTGCAGCGTGATTTGAAGCGTCTTGTCCCCATGGTGGAAGCCGCCGGGGCCGCCCGCGCGGCGGCGGATCCCCACCGGCAAAAGCTGCATGTTCAGCCCCCTGTGGGCTGGCTGAACGACCCCAACGGGCTGTGCCAGATCGGCGATGAATACCATGTGTTTTATCAGTACGGCCCGTTTGACCCCACGGGAGGGGTCAAGCACTGGGGGCACGTGCGCAGCCGCGATTTGTTCCACTGGGAACGCCTGCCCGTAATGCTGTACCCGGACGAACCGTTTGACTGCCATGGCGTTTATTCCGGCTCCGCTCTGGTGGAGGACGGCATGCTGTACCTGTACTATACCGGCAATGTCAAGCACCCCGGCGAATATGACTACATCAAGCAGGGGCGCGGGCACAATGTCTGCCTTGCCACCAGCCGCGATGCCATCCATCTGGACAACAAGCGCTGCCTGATGTACAACCAGGATTATCCCGCCGGGCTGACCTGCCATGTGCGCGATCCCAAAGTGTTTGCACTGGATGGGCGCTACTATATGGTGCTGGGTGCCCGAACACTGGACGACCATGGCGAAGTGCTGGTGTTTGAAAGCGCCGACAAGCTGCACTGGAACCACATCAACACCATCACTACCCCCAAAGCCTTTGGCTACATGTGGGAATGCCCCGACCTGTTTGAGCTGGACGGCCAGTGGTTTTTGGCGGTATCGCCCCAGGGCATTGCCTGCCAGAACGTGTACGGCTGCGGTTACTTTGCCCTGCAGGGTGACTGGCGCACCGATTGCACATTGAGCGAATTCCACGCCCTGGACGATGGCTTTGACTATTACGCGCCCCAAAGCTTTGCCGCCGCGGATGGCCGCCGCATCCAGTTTGGCTGGATGGGCATGCCGGATGCCGATTACACCAACCCCACCGTGGAGTATGGCTGGCAACATTGCCTGACCCTGCCCCGCGTGTTGACCCAGGACGGCAATGGCTGCCTGCTGCAAGCCCCCGCCGCCGAGCTGAACGCCCTGCGCGGCGAAGCCCGCCAGCCGGCAGACGGCGAAACGGTTGAAACGGACCCCTGCTTTGACCTGACCGCCTCCCCCGCCGGGGATTTTGTCCTGACCATTGCCAACGGCCTGACCCTGACTTACACCGAAGCGGACCGCACCTGTACCCTGCGCTTTACCGATGCAGCGATTGCCGCCGGGCGCACCGAGCGCAAGGCTGTGCTGGATGCCCCCTGCCGCAGCCTGCGTGTTGTGGGGGATGCTTCCTCGCTGGAAATATTCCTGAACGACGGTGCCGCGGTGTTTTCCACCCGGTATTACCCGGCAGCGGGCAAGGTTGCCGTGCAGCTTTGCGGCGCAGGCAGCACCCTGTATTCCCTTTCGATTTAACGGAGGACATTCCATGGCACATGATACCTTGTATGCGATCGGCGAAGCGCTGATCGATATGATTCCGTCCAAAACCGGCTGTTCCTTTGCCGAGGTTCCCTCTTTCAGCCCCCGTGTGGGCGGCGCGCCCGCCAACGTGTGCGGTGCTTATGCCCGCCTGGGTGGGGATTCTGCCCTGCTGACCCAGTTGGGAGATGACCCGTTCGGCCACAAGATTATTGATGAACTGGCTGCCTGCGGCATTGATACCAGCCACATCTGTTTGACGGACAAAGCCAACACCGCCCTGGCCTTTGTTTCGCTGGAAGCGGACGGCAACCGGACGTTCAGTTTTTACCGCAAGCCCTCAGCCGATTTGCTGTACGCCCCGGAGCAGGTGGATACCAGCCTGTTTGCCAACGCCTATGCCCTGCATTTTTGCAGCGTTGCCCTAGTGGAAAGCCCCATGCGGGAAGCCCACAAAACTGCCATTGCCGCAGCCCGCAGCGCCGGGACTATCATTGACTTTGACCCCAGCCTGCGCTTTCCGCGGGGGCCGGACCGTGATGCTTTGCGCCGCACGGTGCTGGAGTTCCTGCCGCTGGCCGATGTGGTCAAAATCTCGGACGAAGAGCTGGAATTTCTGACCGGCACCAGTGATATTGAAGCCGCCCTGCCCAGCCTGTTTGTGGGCCATGTACAGCTGGTGCTCTACACCTGCGGCAGCGCCGGTGCCCACGCTTACACCCGCACCGCCCACGGCTTTTCCGCCAGCAAGCCGGTAAAGGCCGTGGATACCACCGGCGCCGGGGACGGGTTCATCGGCTCGTTTTTGTGGCAGCTGCACAAAAACGGGGTGGACCGCGCCGCCCTGCCCGCTCTGCAGGCGGACCAGCTGAACCAGTGGCTGGATTTTTCCAACCGGTTCTGCGGTTACAGTGTGCAGCGCTACGGTGCCATTGACAGCTACCCCACCATCGACCAGCTGTAACTTTCTGCCATTCTCTGCTATTTCATCATAAAGCAGCCGCCCGGTACAGGATTTGTACCGGGCGGTTGCTTTACGGTATAGATTTTTCTTTTCTATAAATGAGGCGTATCCATATATCGTGGATACGCCTCATTTTGTTTATTCTATTATCTTTATACGTTTTACAGATGCAGCACGCGGTCCTTGATTTCGGCGGTGCGGCCTTGGTTCCAGAACTGGGTACCGATGTAGCCGCAGGTGCGGCGGGCAACGTTCAGCTTGTTCTGGTCGCGGTTATGGCAGTGCGGGCACTCCCACACCAGCTTGCCGTCGTCCTCCACGATCTTGATCTCGCCGTCATAGCCGCACACCTGGCAGTAGTCGCTCTTGGTGTTCAGCTCTGCGTACATGATGTTATCATAGATGAACTGCATCACTTTGATGACAGCTTCCAGGTTATCCTGCATATTGGGCACTTCCACATAGCTGATGGCGCCGCCCGGAGACAGGCGCTGGAACTCGCTTTCAAACTTCAGCTTGGTGAACGCATCAATCTGCTCGGTCACATGCACATGGTAGCTGTTGGTGATATAGTTGCGGTCCGTAATGCCCGGCACAATACCAAACCGCTTTTGCAGGCACTTGGCAAACTTGTAGGTGGTGGATTCCAGCGGGGTGCCGTACAGCGAGTAATCAATATTTTCAGCGTTTTTCCACTCGTTGCACTTATCGTTCATGTGCTGCATCACACTCAGGGCAAAGGGCTTTGCGGCGGGATCGGTATGGCTCTTGCCGGTCATATATTTGCAGCATTCATACAGGCCCGCATAGCCCAGGCTGATGGTGGAGTAGCCGCCGTACAGCAGCTTATCAATGGGCTCGCCCTTTTTCAGGCGGGCCAAAGCGCCGTACTGCCAGTGGATAGGAGAAGCGTCGGACAGAGTACCGCTCAAACGCTCGTGACGGATTTGCAGCGCCTTATGACACAGCTCCAGCCGCTCATCGAAAATCTCCCAGAAGGTGTCATACAGATTCTGGATGTCGTTATGGTCGCCGGTTGCCTCCCAAACTTTCAGAGCGCTCAGAGCAACATCGGGGAGGTTGATGGTGACGACTCCCTGGTTGAAACGCCCGTAATACTTGGGCTTATCGGGCTGGTAATTGCCGGCATTGGCAACATTGTCCCAGCCGTTACCGGAGCGGTCGGGTGTCAAGAAGCTACGGCATCCCATACAGGTATAGCAATCGCCGTTACCTTCGGTTTCGCCCTTGGACAGCTTGTACTCGCGCATCTTCTTTTCGGAGATGTAGTCGGGCACCAGCCGTTTGGCAGAGCACTTGGCACACAGCTGGGTCAAGTACCAGTAGGGAGAATCCTCAGTGATGTTATCCTCTTCCAGCACATAGATCAGCTTGGGGAACGCCGGTGTCGTCCAAACGCCCTTCTCATTTTTGACGCCTTGGTACCGCTGCCGCACGACCTCCTCGATGATCATAGCGAGGTCTTTCTTGGTCTGAGGATCGCTGACCTCGTTCAGATACATAAAGACGGTAATGAAAGGAGCCTGACCGTTGGTAGTCATGAGGGTAATCACTTGATACTGGATAGTTTGAACACCCTTCTTTACCTCTTCACGGACACGCTCTTCGACCAGATCTGAGATTACTTTCTCAGGGTCTGCAAAGTTGTCCGGGGAAGAAATTTTCAGGAACTCAGCCTCCACCTGCTTGCGAATCTTTTGTCGGCTCACCTCAACAAAGGGGGCAAGGTGGGACAGGGAGATAGACTGACCGCCATACTGATTACTGGCTACCTGAGCAATAATCTGGGTAGCAACATTACAGGCAGTCGAGAAGGAGTGAGGCTTTTCAATCAGCGTACCGGAAATTACTGTGCCGTTCTGGAGCATATCTTCCAGATTGATCAGACAGCAGTTCATCATGTGCTGCACAAAGTAGTCGCTGTCATGGAAGTGGATAACACCCTCTTCGTGCGCCTGTTTAATGTCATCCGGCATAAGCAGACGGTCAGTAATATCGCGGCTTACCTCGCCGGCGATGTAGTCTCTCTGAGTAGAGAGGATTGTGGGATTTTTGTTGCTGTTCTCCTGGATGACTGTTTCATTGACGTTATCCGCAATAGAGAGGATTTTGCCGTCCAGAGAAGAAGCGTTCCGCAGAAGCTCATGTTCATAGCGATACTTGATGTACGCTTTGGCGACTACGAACTCGCCCTCTTTCATCAGCTCAGTTTCAACGTCGTCCTGGATTTCCTCAACAGAAATCGCACGGTTGCGCCGCTGATAGCGGTTATACAAACGGGTGGAGATTTTCTTGGGCACCTCGTTCTTATCTCCTACCGCACT
>ENA-USUJ01002951-USUJ01002951.1-human-gut-metagenome-genome-assembly--contig:-NODE-2951-length-12034-cov-5.942879_pt1 | contig 12034 bp, 4 predicted proteins | sample MGYA00250061_ERZ773398 | MGnify/ENA primary metagenome ERZ773398 (study PRJEB29103, sample SAMN06111992) | human gut metagenome | biome: human gut; feature: ankylosing spondylitis patient; material...
TGACGAGGCTGTAGATGTTGCTAACGAGATTGCATCAGAACATATGGAAATCGTTACAAAGAATCCTTTTGATGTTAGAATATTTTTTTGAATTTATGTATTGACAAAATAAAAAATGGTGGTAAAATCATATTTAAATTAGTTGTGGAGTTAGCGTATGAGAAAGTTTTGTAGAACAAAGACAATTGTAAGGAACACTAAAGTTGCTAGGGTAATAAAATTAACTAGTTGGTTTTCTTTTCGCTTCATCTGCTGCTTAGATTGTGAAATAAATAAGACGTCAAAAATGCAAAAACGCATTTTTGACGCCTTTTTTGTTATGGGGGTGAGTGTATGAATAATATAACATTACAAGATTTACTTAATAAACTTAAAGAATACAATTCAGAAGAAATTGAAATAGTAAAAAGGGCATTTTATTACGCTGATAGTTTACATTCGAATCAAATAAGACAAAGCGGGGAACCTTATATAATCCATCCGCTTAACGTTGCTTACATACTGGCAGATATGCATGCGGATGGAGATACAATATGTGCAGGACTTTTACATGATGTGATAGAAGACACAAAAGCTACGAGAGATGACATATCACATGATTTTAATCCTGATATTGCAAACTTAGTAGATGGTGTAACAAAACTCTCTAAGATGAATTTCTCATCAAAACAAGAGCAACACTTTGCAAATACTAGAAAAATAATAGCAGGAATAACTGAGGATGTTAGAATAATAATAATTAAACTTGCAGATAGACTTCATAATATGAGAACATTGGGTTTTAAATCAGAAATAAAGCAAAAAGAAAATGCTTTAGAAACAATGGAAATATTTGTTCCACTTGCATATTGTATTGGTGCATATAGGATAAAAAATGAATTAGAAGATTTATCACTCCGATATTTAAAACCAGATATTTATAAATCGTTAGAAGAAAAAAAGTTTGCAATTGAAAAAAATAGTGATGCATGCCTTAAAGAAATGTTATATAAAATTCAAACATTACTTAATGATAAAAATATTCCTAATGAAATTAAGGTAAGAACTAAAAACATATATGGAATAAATATGTGCGTTAATAAACCTTTAAATTCGTTTGTTATTGAAAGTGTTGGAAAAGGCTTTGATGTATCAGATATAAATAGAGGAGATATAACACCACACGAAGTTATTAGTTTTAATTATAAAGTAGGTAGTTTTATTAGTTTACATGATTATTATTTTAATAATGCTTGGTCTACTAAAACTAAATGTTACTTTCAAACTGAACATAACAATGATAGACTTAACTGCCCTCTTTATGTATTTACTCATGAATATAATTATGGTAGATTTAATACTCACATTGGTGATGATAGTAGAAGTCTATATCTAGTATCTAAACAAGAAGTTGGTGATGAGCCTATATTAGTTCATAATAGTTATATTGATATTATAGTTAATGAATCTTATGAACTTATTAAATTTCTTGAATTTATTAAATATAAAGTACGTAAGATATATATTCCTATTTATAGCGATAATATTAATAATCCTGTTGATTTAAGAGAACATCCTTATGCTGGTGATATACTTCGTATATTTAATGAAGATAATGATACTGATGATATAGATATTAATATTGATAAACTTAATGAATTTAATAAGTATAAAAAACCGTGGTATGAACTAACTCAATATAACTTTAATTATTTCCGTAATGCAATTAAAGAACATCCTAATACAGTAAGTGATAAACTTCGTAGAGTATATGGTAATTATTTTGTAATTCGTTTCATATTTAATAATTCAGATAATAAGCGCATTGAATTTGAAAGTCTTGAATGTGCTCAAACTCAATTTAGAAAATTATGATACAGTATAGAGATAGACAAAGACAAAAAGCTTTTATTGGTGCTATTATTGGTGCAGCCGCTAGTATTGCTGGTGGTATTATTAAAGGTAATAAGCAAAAGAAAGCTCAAGAAAAAGCTCAAGCTGAAGCTCAAGCTGCACAAGACCATAAAGATGCTTTACAAAATGCTCAAGCTTTAACTAGTGCTTATGCTAATCAAGATTATGTTGGTCAATATAATGATAAGCTTACTCTTAAATGTGGCGGTAGAGTTCGACGTAAAGCTGGTTTCGGTACTGAATTTGCTGATGCTCTTCCTGGTTTAGGTAATCTTGCTAGTTCTATTACAGGAGTTCAAGGACTTGGTGAATTAGGTACTGCAATAGGCCAAGGTATTTCTGCTAATCAACAAATTAATGAAAATAAACGTATTGCTCAAGAAGCTGAACAGCGTAAACAACTTCAAGCTGGTCAGCAGCAACTTAATATTACTTCTGATAAAATGACTAATCCAATGACTATGTATCAACGTTCTAGTTTTATTAATAAATATAAATGTGGTGGACGTAGAAAAGCATGGATTGGTGCTGCTATTGGTGCTGCTGGAAGTTTAATTGGTGGTATGTTTGGCAGTAAAGGACAACAACCAATTCAAGTTAAACAAGCTGACCAAGCTAGTTATAGTGCTCCTAAAACTGGTCTTGAACGTCCTGAATGGATTACTAATGGTACTGTTCAACAACCTGTTATGCCTCAATCAGTATATCGAGATAGGCTAAATATATATCGCTGTGGCGGTCATAGACGCTAGTCTTTTGCTCTCTGTTGAATTATTATATACAGGTATGAACTATTAATCGGCTAATAACCTATCGTTCGACAGAGAGCCTTAAAATCAATCAAATTATAATTTCTCATTATATTATATAAAATGCCTAGAAAAGATAAAGTTATTCATATAAGTAATTTACCTAGTACATTTAGAGGTAATGCTACTCGTAATGGAAGATTTATTCAAAATGGTATTCCTCCACTTGGTGGAGCTTATGATAAAGTTGCTAAATCTACTGGTTTAATAAGACTTGGTAATGAATTTCTCTATAATGGTGTAAACAATTTGGTGTCTAAAGATAATAGAGAAAAATTAATGAATAATACTGCTGGTAGACTTATTAATTATGTTAAAGATTTTAATAAAGAATCTTTTCCTAGTGATGATGAACTTGGACCAACATTTCCATTTAATATTATTCAAACTCCTAGAAGTAATGGAAAAAAGCTTCCTCAAAAGCAATATGCTGTTGGTGGTAAAATACCAAACGTAGTTGCTGGTGGTATTGCTCAACCTCTTGGTAATAATTTCTTTTATATGAATGGAAGAAAACATAGTCAAGGTGGTATTGATATTGGGCCTAGTGATAAAACTGGTATTGAAGTAGAAGATGGTGAAGTTGTTGAAACTAATGGAAATGAACTTAAAGTTTATTCTGCTCAACCAATTATTAACGGAGTTAGTCCTGCTAAATTAGTTATGGGTGGAGCTAATCCTAATAAAGTATTTAAAGCTCAAGAAGATTTTAAAGATAGAAATAAAATTAATGATGATGGTACTATAAAAGCTATGGGTGGTTTAAGTAGAGATAAAGATTATGGTTCTAAAAAGAAACCTTATCCTAGTGTAGCTAAAAAAGATTTTGCTGGAGGACATAGAAGTTATCCTATTCCTACTAAAGCTGATGCTATTGATGCTTTAAGATTAGCTGGATTACATGGTAGAAGTGATGTTAAAGCTAAAGTTTATAATAAATATCCTGAACTTAGAAAGAAAGGTAGTAATGGATTAATTGTTAGTATTAGTGGTAATGTTAAGAATGGATTGCTTCATTCTCCATCCTCTACGGGGGGTCGACACGATAAACTTAGAGATGGTGGAAGAAGAACTAATCCTGATAGTTTAAAAGCTGACAGACTTTGGTCTGATAGACAAATTAATAAGATTAGATATTTAACTGATTTACGTAATAGTACTAGAAATATTATAGCTCCTACTGGTTATAAAGTTACTGATATACATCGTACTAATGAACCTGGAAGATATAGTCTTGCTGTTAATATACCTAATCAAGATAGTATTAATGTTAATATTCCATTAAGAAATTTACCTGCTTCTAATATCCCTAAAGGTGAAGAATATATAGAAAAACTTATAGAAGCAGATAGAAAACTTAATCTTAAATCAGATAGAAGTAATTATACTAGAGGATATGATGGAAGAGTTTATTTTAAATCTTGGATTAATGGTAAATCTGGAGAAATAAATTATGGAACTAATGACTTTTATAATCAAACAAGAAGTGGAAAAAATGCTTTAGAAAATGCTCGTCCTCAATATTATGCAGAACGTGAACTTCCTTTATTTGATGATGGACCTGCTATTACTAATGGTCTTATTAGAGCTGGTTGGAGTCATGGTAATAATAAAAATATAACTGTTGATAATACTAATATTCCAAATTTGCCTGCTACTAAATCTAAAGGGAATACCCCCCGTAGGGGAAGGAATAAGTCAAGTCAATCAACTCAATCTATCTCTACTAAAACTCCTCCTACTGCTGTTTATAATCGTAATCTACCTAAAGTCGAAGCTAGTATTCCTACTACTTTACCTGTTTCTACTAATATTCCTGCTCAAGGAACTACATCTTCGGATGGTAAAGGACAAGGTAAATTTAAAAATCTTACTACTGCCGATTGGATTGGTTTAGGTAGTAATGTTGCTGGCAGTTTAGCTAGTTATTTTGCTAGTAAAAGAGCTATCAATAAAATGAGAGGTCCGAGTCAACCTACTCTTATTAGCGCTAATAAACTTAAAACTAAATACAATATTAATCCTCAACTTGATAGAATTAGAGAAGATAAATTTGAAGCTTATCGTGATATTGATTCTAATACTGCTAGTAGTCGTGTTAGTTTAGCTCGTAAACAACGAGTTCGTAATGCTGCTGGTCAAGCTGTTAATGAACTTTATGGTAATAAAGAAAATATAGAAACTAATCTTATTAATCAAGACAGACGTAATCAGCAAAGTGTTCGTCAATTTAATGCTCAACAATATAATCAATATATAGATAGAAAAACAGCATTTGATAATGGTATTAGAGAAGCTAAAGTAACTAATATTAATAATTTATTTAGTGGTATTAATGCTGGTATTCAAGATATGATTAGTAGATATGAAAATCGTAAAGCTTTAAATAATACCATTGGTGCGATGAGAGCATCTGCTCCTAATGTAGATGATAGAATTATGCGAGATGCTGGAGTTGATTATGATGAATTTATTATTCGTAAACGTAGAAAACTTGGAGGAAAACAATCATGCCGATAAACTTTTATACTCCTACTTTTAGACAACAAGTTAATCCTATTGACTTAAATGTCTTAGCTAGAACTTATAATACTCTTGAACAAGGACATCAACAAGCTATTCAAACTAAATCTCAGATTGATGCTCAACTTGCTCAATTAGATTTAAATGAAGCTGAAGATACTTGGCGTCAAGAACAACTTAATAAAGTTCGTAATGCTCTTACTGAAAATATGCAGTATGGTAATGCGTATTCTAGTCTTGATGATATAGTTGGAACTTATGGAGATATAACTTCAAGTCCAGGAATGATTGGTCGTTTACGTGCTCAACAAGATTATAAAGCATATATGGATAATCTTGATAAACGTACTGATTTATCTGAAGATTATAAGAATTATTATCGGGCTGTTAATAAATATAATTATCAAGATATAACTGATAAGAATGGTAATGTTATTGGTGGAAGTAAATGGACTCCTATTGATAAAGAAGTTTCTGAAATTCCTATGAATCAAATACTTAATCAAGCACTTCAATGGGCTGCTAAAGAACAAGGTGGTGGTAGTCAAACAAGATGGCTTGATGCTAACGGTAAAGTTACTGATGATATTACTAAATCTGTTACAGGAGAGATTTATTTTCATACTAAAGGTAATTGGCAAAGATTAAGTAAAGCTAAACTTGCTGAAGCTGTTAAAGCTGTTATTGAAAATACTCCTGGTGCTAAAGCTAGTCTTGAACAAGATTATAAGATTGCTAAATGGAAATATGACCAAAATGGTAGTAATCCTGATATAACAGATAAAAATGGTATTCTACTTACTCCTGAACAGTATCTTGCTAAACGTATTGATCCTTTCTATAACGCTGCAACTTTTTATAATCAAGATAGTAATACTACTTATGGAGAAGCATGGAAAGCTCAATTAGCTTTAGCTAAACAAGCTGGATTAGGAAGTGCAAATCAAAGAAAACAAGCTATTGATAATTTAACTTATAAAGGTACTCCTGTTCGTATTGATAATTTTATGCCTGCTCAAGCTCAAGCCGAAATTACTAGTAATAGACAATCAATAGCTGGATTACTCAACAAATATAATCCTGATATTAATATTGATTTAGCAACTGCTAATCCTAATGATATTAGAACTAGTATCATGACTAATATTACTAGCCCATCTGATAGAGCATATGCTCTAAGTTATCTTAATGATATTATTGATAATCAAGAATATATTAATAGTCTTAAAGTTGGTAAATCGCAAGATAGCATTGACGGATTTGATACATATAATTCTATTATTAGTTTAAGTGATTTGCCTAATAATAAATATTCTGATACATATAGTAAATATGTTAATCAGATATTTGGAGATAGTAGTTCTATTAGACAATATTTTAACAATGATGATGTTTATAACTCATTTATTAATGCTCTTGGTGGAGAGAAAAAAGCAATTAGTCTTGGAATAAGATTTGGTTCTGATGGTAATGGTTATAGATATGCTGAATTACCTAAAGATTATCATAAATCTATTTATAGTTTTGGTAAAGCTGTTAAAGAAGCTGAAGATACTAGAAATCCTTTAAATGCTTTTCTTAATTCTGCTAAAACTAGATTCTTTGGTTATGGTGATAAATTTGTTAGAGTTGATTCTAATGGTGAAGAACATCATGGTGGATTGCCAACAGGTAATAAAGAACCTTATATTGGTTTAATTGATTATGTTGATTCTCTTAAATCTAAAAATGATGCTGTTCTTGATGGTGGCCAAATAACTTCTTCTACTATTGGTATTAGTGCTTTAACTCCAGAATTAGCTGAAATTAATTTTATGATGAACGCTAATCCTGAAGAAGCTAGTAAACTTTCAGCTTATAAAAAGAATAAAGAAGAACAAGCTATGATGGCTATTCGTAGTGGTATTGATTTAACTCAAGGTGAAGCTTATATTACTAGTGAAAATGGAATATTTGAGCCTATGTCTTCTGAAGATAGAAAAGCTTATACAGCTTATCTTAGAAGTGCTAAAGAAAATGAGATTACTCCTACTATTGTTCGTGACCCAAAAACTGGGGATGTTGGAGTTCAAATTAATATTGCAGGTTACTATGATACAGAAGGTAAACTTAAAAGAGAACCTATTACTTTACTTGTAGGTAGTGGTGCTATTGATAGTTCTATTATTCAATCTTGGAATCAAGATACTAGTTGGAGAGCTGCTGGTAAAGTAGAAAATTATTATAATGCTAATAGACCTATTTCGCTTACTAATAATGCTGCATTTACTGGAATTGATAAATTTAAATTAGTACCTAATGGTGGAGGTTTTAATTTAATTAATTCTACTAATAATCAAACTATTGGTTTAGTAAGTAAAGAAAATGCTGTTGATATTGTAGATAATTTATCTCAATGGGAACAAACTGTAACTGCTGTTAAAGCTGGTATGGCAGTAGATGAAAATGCTGTTAAGGTTATTCAACAAAATGTTGCTACTAAACTTGCCCAACTCAGTGGCAGTTCAGACCCTTATGTTATTCAATATTACTATAATGAATTAACTAATAATCTATATTAATATGGATGTATTAAAGTTTCTACAAGGTGGTAATAAAACACCTAATCCTGAATATAATCCTAAAACTAAAAAGGGGGCTATACAGCCTCCTACTTTAGTTGATTACAACCCCGGCACTTCTATTAGTGACCGGGGTCGTGGTCATTTATTTAGTCGTATTGCTGGACAATCATATAATCTTAATCAATATGATATAGATAAATATGCTCCTTATGATGTTTATGTTAATCCTGTTGATGACCCAGAAAAACTTGATAAAGAACGTGCTGTTAATCAAAGTAATTGGGAACAAGGATTAAGAATGATTGGACAGATTGGTAATGAGATTACTGTTGGTACAGCTATTGGTTTTGCAGATTTAGCTGATGCTTTCTATAATATGGTTAGTAATAGCCCTAATGATTATCAATCTGAAATAAGTTCTGAACTTGAATCTTTAAAAGAATCTATTAATGAGCGTTTAGCTATATATAGAGAAAATCCTAATGCTGCATTTGACATTGGAGATTTTGCTTGGTGGGCTAGTAATGCTCCTAGTATAGCTAGTTCTTTAACTCTTATGGTTCCTAGTACTGGTCTTGCTAAAGGTGTTTCTTTATTAGGTAAAGGTATAAAGTTTAATAAATTAGCTAATAAAATGGCTAATGCTATTAATATGACTCAAAAGAGTAGAGCCATTACTGGTAGAATAGCAGAGGCTGCTGCTATTGGAGTTCCTTCTCGTTATCTTGAAAATTATCAAGAAGCTAGACAAACTTATAATGATATTGAAGATTATTCTAAAACTCAACTTGCTAATATGAATGATAAACAAAGAGAAGAGTTTTATAATAATAATCCTAAATATAAAGATATGTCTGATGAAGAAGTAGCTAAAGATATTGCTAAAAATAGTGCTGATATTACTTTTGCAGAAGATTGGGCTAATGTTCTTTTTGATGTATGGCAAGTTTATAGTTTAAAAAACTTATGGAAAAATGCTTTAAGTGGTAATACAACTAGTTCTAGACTTAGAAATTTAAATACTGCATTTAATAGTAATATTGATGATGCTGCTGCAATTACTAACGCTTTAAGTAATAAAACGACTAAACAAGCAATTACTAGTACATTAAAAGATGTAGGCGATGATATTCTTCATGGTGTTAGAGCTGAATGGACAGAAGGAGTTGAAGAAGCTATTAATTATATAGCTAGTCAAGATGGTTTATATAATGGTAAAAAAGTATTTGATAAAGATATTCCTCAACAAACTATTAAAGATTATCTTCAAGACCCAATGTTATGGGAACAAGCATTTTGGGGTGCTCTTGGTGGTGTTACTTTTAGTAGTGTTATGAATAAAGCTGGAGAGTTTATTAATAAACGTCTTGATAAAGATTGGACTTCTGCTGAAAAACAAAGAGAAAACGAAATTCTTGGTCGTACTGCTACTTTTCAAGCATATCAAGAAAGACTTAATAGTATTGCTAATGGTAAAAATCCATTTATAACTATTACTGATGAAAATGGTCAACAGGTTAATCCAGATATTATTACTGGTACTGAAGAAGAACTTCGTAATATAGCTGAAAAAGAATATATGGATAATATTATTATTAATTCTATGAACGCTGGTAATTTAGGACTTCTTGAAAGTTCTATTAATAGTAAAGAATTTAATGATAGTATTACTAATAAACTTGGATTACAACAACAAGATAGTAATGAACTTATTAATAGATTTAAAACTGAAATTAATAATCTTAAAAATGAATATAATACTACTTTAAATAAAGTTAATAGACTTGGTGGCGGATTTGAAGTTGGTCGTATTATAGCTACCCAAATGGTTCATGCTCGTAATCGTCAAGAAAATTATAATAATCTTCTTAATTGGGCTAATGATGTTTTAAATCAAGATATTACAAATAATCATATTGAAGATGTTGATATTACTTCTGCTAAAAATGGTATATATCAACATATTCTTGATAGCATTCAAAGAGATATTAAAACTATTCAAGATAATGCCGCAATTAATGATTCAGTTAAACAAGAACGTATTGCTCAATTAAATGAACGTCTAGATGCTATTAATAAACTTTATATCCCTATTGATATTGAAAATAAAAATGATATTCAATCAGCTATTCAACTTCAAAAACAATATAATGAAGTATTTAAAGATTTAGCAGAAGTTGTTAATGCTGAAATTAATGTTGAAGTTAATAAAAATCAACTTAATTTATCTGATGATAATATTAAATCTCGTATAACTTATCTTAATAATTTCTTTGATAGTAGTCGTAAAAAGATTGTTAATAAAGCTATGGACGATTTACGTAATGCTTATAAACAATATGGAAAAGATTATGTTAATTCTGTTATTAAAGATGCTAATAATGGTAATAAACCTAATATAGATAAAGTTATTAGAAATGCTTATACTGCACTTGATTTAAATTCTAAAGGTAATGAACATCTTAAAAATACAATAGAACAATTAGCTGAGATTGCTGAGATTGAAAATGATGTTAATAATACTCCTAAAGAGGAAGAAATAGTTCCTGTTAATCCTGATACTAATGAAGTTAATGAAACTGATCCAGATGATACTAGTTCATCTCCATCCTCTACGGGGAGTATAGCGGAGCGAAGCGGAGCGGTTCCTAGTGAACCTACTAATACTGAACAACCTCAATCTCAAACTGGGCAACCAGTTCCTCAAGAACCTATTAGCACTCCTAAACCTGAAATTACTAATGTTCTTCCAGATGATGAATTTGAACGTGGTCAAATAGGTACTGATTTAGTTTATGAAAGTATTGCTGATTTAGAAGATTCTCTTGGACATGAATCAACTAGTAGTGATTTACTTAATGCAAGACAATCTTTTATTGATAAACTTAGTCAAGCTGGATTTGAACAAATAGAAGCTGCTGATATAGTTAATAATATTATTGATGGTCTTACAGGTGGTAGTTTATATAGTTCTGTTCAAGATGATAGTACTAGACGTTTATTACTTAATGCTACTTATGCTACAATTACAGGTAATGAACGTAATATAGAAGCCATTATGGATGATTTTGCTAATAGTGTTGATAGTGAAGGTAATACTAGAGGTAAAATTGTTAATGGTAAAGTATATCTTAGTATTGGTCAATTAGTTGAATATATAGATAGTATTACAGGAAATAAAATTATTAAAAATTATTTGTTTAATCAAATAAAAAACTATCTTTACGCAAGCACTAATAATCAAGGTAAATATCGTGCTACTGATGAATCAACTATTAAAAAACTTAATGCTAGACAATTTGTTCAATATGTAGATGGTATTGCTAAAGAACGTCTTGAAAGACTTCAAGTCGAACATACTAATAATGTTAATCTTAAGTATATAGTAGAGAATGAAAATGTTAAAGCGTTTACTTCTATTAAACAAGGTGATTATTTAGAAACTGAATATGATAGTAAACTTAGACGTATTAATATATTTGCTAATGGTACAATTATTGGTTATATAGGAGTTCCAAATATTGATAAGTTTGGTAATTATGATATGGTTAATCAAGGTTGGAAATATAATATTCATGCTGAAAATGGTCAAGTTATTTCTCCACTTAAAGACGCTTTAATTAGTATTCTTGATGGTGATAGATTTGACGAAGAATTTATTGGTCATTTATATGAACTTGCTGTTAAAGAAGAAGTTACACAAGAAGAACTTGTTAATCTATTTAAAGAATTTGAAACTAAATATCCTGATATAGTTAGAGATTTTACTACTCCTGTTGCAAGTTTTGATTTAGCTGGACATCTTGTTAATCTTACTAAATACATATTTAATCAGCCTTATGAAAATAGTCATGAAGCTAGTATTAATCGTTGGTTTAATAATCTTCTTAATAGTTATGATCAAGCTATTACAATAGTAAAAGGTGATTTTAAAGGTAAGATTAGAGCTGTTAATGTTAAATATGGAGTTCTTAATACTATTGATGATGCTAATGGCGAATGGAATGATGTACAAGAAACAGTAGTTAATTATAATGAAGATGTTAATAAACTTGGTGTAGTTGTACAAGGTCAAGTATATCTTAATGGAGAAAGTAAACCTACTATTATTGAAAATCTTACTACTAATGGTATGCCTGTTATTAGTAGTAAGATTTTCAATAATAGTAGATCGGAAGAGCACACGTCTGAACTCCAGTCACGCCAATATCTCGTATGCCGTCTTCTGCTTGAAAAAAAAAACAA
>ENA-USUJ01002952-USUJ01002952.1-human-gut-metagenome-genome-assembly--contig:-NODE-2952-length-12025-cov-3.626883_pt1 | contig 12025 bp, 7 predicted proteins | sample MGYA00250061_ERZ773398 | MGnify/ENA primary metagenome ERZ773398 (study PRJEB29103, sample SAMN06111992) | human gut metagenome | biome: human gut; feature: ankylosing spondylitis patient; material...
CTGGTAATGCTGGCATTAGTACCGACTGTTATTTCCAATCTTGCGCTGGTACGCGCTATTAAAAACATAGGCTCCACGCTCACCTCGGTGTTGGGAGCTATGGAGCCTGTAACTGCTGTTTGCGTGGGAATTCTCGTCTTTGGAGAACCTTTCACTCAAAGTATTGCCTTAGGAATTATGCTGATTATTTCGGCGGTTACGGTTATCATACTGAAAAGGTGACCAAAGCAGTGTTTCCACCACTCTATCACCTTTCCATCATTTATCACCTAAACCTATATATTATTTGTCTGTGCATCCTTTTGTGCTGAAGGCAACCAACATCCAAACCATCTTTTCCTGTTCTTTCAGATAGCCTGTCATCAGGTCGGCAGTAACGTCGTCACCAGCTTCATTAGCCAGTTCAATGATCTTTCTTTCCTCACCAATGAGATATCCGTAAGTTTCAAGAATATTGCTGACTGCATCGCTACCACAAGCCACGTCAGATACTTCTTTGATCTTTGCAACTTTCAGGTATTCGCTGAACTTGTTTTCGGGTACACCACCCAACATCAGGATACGTTCTGCAATTTCGTCCACCTTCTCGGCTGCATCGTCATACATACTTTCAAACTTCTCGTGCAATACGAAGAAACCATGTCCCTTGATGTTCCAGTGGAAACCGCGCAGATTCGTGTAATATACCTGGAAATCTGCCAAAAGTTGATGCAATGCAGATACTACGTTAGCTACTCCCGATTCATTTAACTTGATATAATTTAAAGTCTTCATAATTTTATGGTTTTAATAATTTATACTGTTTTTCTTTTTTCTGTTGCAAAGAAAGTGCAAATCGAAGGCAGAAGCAAGTATGCTTGATTATGCTGAGATGCAGCCTTTCTTCGTTTTTTGTACAAAGATAAGGCGGAAACCAATGCTTGTCAAACAGATAATTTCTATCTTTGCATAGACAGAATCTATATAACCCGTTCAAACCCCTTATTTATCATGACTTTACAACAACTGGAATACATTCTTGCCGTTAGTCAGTTCCGCCATTTCGCCAAAGCCGCGGAACATTGCCGTGTAACTCAACCCACCCTGAGTGCCATGATACAGAAACTGGAAGACGAGTTAGACACCAAGATATTCGACCGCAGCCAACAGCCCATCTGTCCTACTCCCGTCGGACAACTCGTAATAGAGCAAGCCCGTATCGTATTGGAACAAGCAGGCCATATAAAGGATATTATTGAAGAAGAAAAGCACTCCTTGTCGGGTGTTTTTAAGTTAGGTATACTCCCCACCATCGCCCCTTATCTGTTGCCCCGCTTCTTTCCGCAGCTGATGAAGAAATATCCTAAACTGGACATCCGCGTAACGGAGATGAAGACAAAGGACATCAAACAAGCGCTTATAAAAGGAGAGATAGATGCCGGCATTATCGCCACTCTCCCCGAAAAGGATGACTTCCGCCAGATACCTTTATTCTACGAACAATTCTATGCTTATATCGCGCGCGAAAGCAAACTGTTCGATAATAAGATTATCCGTACCTCCGATCTCAGCGACGAACAGCTTTGGATGCTGGACGAAGGACACTGCTTCCGCGACCAGTTAGTCCGCTTCTGCCAGATGAAGGCGGCGCAAGCCAGCCAGATCGCTTATCATTTAGGTAGTATGGAGACATTCATGCGTATGGTGGAAAGCGGTAAAGGTGTTACTTTCATTCCCGAACTTGCCATCGATCAGCTCAACGATACACAGAAAGAGTTGGTGCGCCCCTTTGCCATTCCCACTCCTACCCGGCAAATCATTCTCATCACCAACGAACATTTCATACGAACCACTTTATTGGAGGTACTCACAAAAGAAATACAAGCGTCTGTACCCCGCGAAATGCTGTCCCTGCGGGCAACTCAGTGCGTTGTATAGATTTCCTCTATCGGCCCATAAATCTTTTCAATCGTTTTTTTTGTTCTATCGGCAAAAGATGCTATATTTTTGCATCATCGAAAAAACAAAGTACTAAACCTTTTAAAACAAAAAAGATTATGGAACCAATTATCAATTCTCAGCTTCCTGAATTCAAAGTTCAGGCATTCCAGAACGGAAGTTTCAAAACAGTAACTAACGAAGACGTAAAAGGCAAGTGGGCTATTTTCTTCTTCTATCCCGCAGACTTTACGTTTGTGTGCCCTACCGAACTGGTGGACATCGCTGAAAAATACGAGCAATTCCAGGCAATGGGTGTAGAGGTATACTCGGTAAGTACCGACTCTCACTTCGTGCACAAAGCATGGCACGATGCATCCGAAAGTATCCGCAAGATCAAGTATCCGATGCTGGCAGACCCTACAGGCGTGCTGACTCGCGCATTCGGTGTAATGATCGAAGAAGAAGGTATGGCTTACCGCGGCACATTTGTCGTGAACCCCGAAGGCAAAATCAAGATTGCCGAAATACAGGACAATAACATCGGACGTAATGCCGACGAACTTCTCCGCAAGGTAGAAGCTGCACAGTTCGTTGCAACACACGACGGTGAAGTATGTCCCGCAAAATGGAAGAAAGGCGGCGAAACACTGAAACCAAGTATAGATTTGGTTGGTAAAATTTAAGTTCACATCCCTTTTTTATTAGCGAGGCCCCCTTTATCCATTGCACACATAGAGGGGGCCTCTTTTATCTTACATTAGTATATACTGTTATGTTAGAAACAAGCATTTTAAATCAAGTACGCAGTGTCTTCCAAAACCTGGAAGCACAGTACACTTTTCATATCACCTGCCATCCCCGGCACGAAAGCGCACAGGAACTGACAGAGTTGCTGAAAGATGTAGCAGGATGTTCCGATAAACTCTCCTGTGAGGTAACTGAAACCGAAGAACCGAAGTTGGAATTCTCTTTGCTGAAAAATGGAAAAGAAACCGGTGTCAAATTCCGCGGAATACCGAACGGTCATGAATTCACATCTTTGCTTCTGGCAGTACTGAATGCCGATGGAAAGGGGAAAAATCTTCCTGATGAAGCTATCAGCCGACGCATTCAGGCATTGAAAGGACCTATTTCATTGCAGACTTATGTATCATTAACATGTACCAACTGCCCCGATGTGGTGCAGGCCCTGAATATAATGGCTCTGCTGAACGGGCAGATCACGCATGAAATGATAGACGGTGCTCTTTTCCAAAAAGAAGTGGATGCACTGAAAATACAAGGCGTACCATCCGTCTATGCCAACGGTAAATTGCTTCATGTAGGACGCGGCACCTTAGGCGAACTTCTGCAGAAGCTGGAAGAAATGTTCGGCTCCGAACCTGTGGGAAATGCAGAACCTATCTCACGGACTTATGATATCCTCGTATTAGGTGGTGGACCGGCAGGTGCCTCAGCCGCTATCTATTCAGCCCGCAAGGGATTACGGGTAGCTATTGTAGCTGAAAAGATCGGTGGTCAGGTAAAGGAAACCGTAGGAATCGAGAATCTGATTTCCGTGCCGCAGACTACAGGTGCACAGTTGGCAGACAATTTAAGAAGCCATATCAATCATTATCCCATCGACTTGTTTGAAGACCGTAAAATAGAGAAGGCGGAGCTTCAAGGAAAAGAAAAGAGGATTTCAGTAGTGGGCGGTGAAGCATTCATATCTCCCAGTGTTATCATCGCCACCGGTGCAAGCTGGCGCAAACTGAATGTGGATGGTGAAACGGAGTATATAGGCAGAGGAGTAGCCTTTTGTCCGCATTGCGACGGGCCGTTCTATCAGGGAAAAGACGTAGCCGTTATCGGTGGAGGAAACTCCGGTATAGAAGCAGCCATCGACTTGGCAGGTATCTGCCGGAAAGTGACTGTCTTTGAATTTGCGGATACACTGAAAGCTGACCAGGTACTGCAAGAAAAGGCGAAAAGCTTGCCGAATGTAGAAATCTTCACTTCTTCACAGACCACAAAGGTAGTGGGAAACGGTGATAAGGTAACTGCTATCCGCGTCAAAGATCGTGTAAGTAGTGAAGAACGGGATTTCCCATTGGATGGTATCTTCGTACAGATTGGTTTGGCAGCCAATAGCGCTCCTTTCCGTGACATGTTGGAAACGACTCCAATAGGCGAAATCAAGATCGACGCTTTTTGCCGCACCACACTTCCGGGAGTTTATGCGGCAGGAGATGTCTCGAACGTTCCCTACAAACAGATAGTAATTGCAATGGGTGAAGGTGCAAAGGCGGCACTGTCAGCATTTGATGACCGCATCCGGGGAATTGCATAATAGGTACGCGGACGACGCGGATAGAGTATCTTAGTTCCCCTCCTCCTCGGGAGGAGGGGAACTAAGATAGTACTGTCAATCATCTACCTATCTGTTTACAAGAAAGGAATTCAACGATATCCTCTTTTTCTGCCATGTCCAATTTCTGCCGTATGACCGTCTTACGTTGATACACCGTCCGTATGCTTTGCTGGATAACCACGCTAATCTCTTTCGTCGAAAAGTCCGACTTTAACAAACAGCAGAGTTGCAGTTCCTTTTCATTCAGGATATTTCCATACTTCTGACTGATACGGGTATAAAAGCCATCATGCACCATATCAATAGTCTTATATAAATCACTCCAAACCAGCAAATCATCTACCGCTACATCTTTATTGGCTATCCGTCCCATCTGTACCAATAGCTCCTGATGATCGGAACTGGGATTCGTAGCCACAATACGTATCAGACCTAACTGCTGAAGCAGCATCTTCTTGACAAACTTATCATTATTGCCGCTTTCATCGCCTTCCGTCTCATGCAGCAGACGGCGCAAGGCCTCCAGTTCTTCTTCCTTTTCCACGAGTAAATGCTTTCTCCGCTGCAAATACCAGACGACAGTCAGCAACAACAAAATACAGAGAGCCACCAATCCGACAAAGAAGGTCCGTTCTTTCTGCTTTTCCAATTGCAGATTCATATTCTGCTGTTGGAGTAACAGTTGTACCTTTCCTTTTTGGGCTATCACCCGCTGGTCACGGATAAAGTTGTTATACAGCCGGTTTGAGAAGAACGCCACATCCCGAATTGTAAAAGAGCGGCTATCCGTATAATTCATCAACGTTTTCTGTACCAGATAAAAGTTAGCCAACGACAAGTCCTGGTCAATGTAGGGTGAACGCACGCTATCTCCCATTTGTATATAGTAGCGAGCGGAATCCATCTGGCCCATATTCAGAAAATAACGCGAAAGAGCATAATAAGATAAGGACTCGAAAGGGTGTTTCGTTTCTTTATATTCTTGTAAACTATGGTGCTGCAAATTGATGGCTTCCCGATTCTTTCCGGAATCACTCAGTATATCAGCGTAGTTGCGCATCACATAGTACAATGCCTTCAAAGAGTCTGTGGAGGTATACAGGCATTCAGTAGCTTTACGGAGAGCCAGCAGCGCAGAATCATTCTGATTTGCACAGTAGTACGATATCGCCAGGCTGTTGTAGTTATTATATTGTCGGGTGGAATCAGGCTCTATAGCTATCAATTGCTTCTGTAGGCGTATCAGACCTTCAAAATCATCATTACCTTCCCCTATATTCTCTACAGACCGCAGCAAATCAAGACGGGCAGCCGTATCGCCGCGCAGGGCTGCAATGCGATTTCCTTCAACCATCATCTCAGTGGCTTCTTTATATCTCTCGCTATCGTAGAAGTAATGCGCCGCCAGTTTGTAGGTACGCAGCAAGCGCAATGTGTCACCCACATCCGGTCTTCCATAATAATCCAGAGCATATAACAGCAAAGAATCTTCATTCATCACCCAATGCGCATTATAGTGGGCTTGCCCCATAGCCAATGCAAACCGTGCCCGCAATGAATCCGGCAATATTTCGGGATCTTTCACCGACCGAAGCAGAGCAATCGCCTCCTCTGCATTCTGCTGTAACATCTGCTCCGCCTTTTCTATTTGGATGCGTTGCAATGACAGGACTTCCGTACATGCTGCTAATACCAACACGCATACCCAACCTATCAAACCATGTTTCAATGCTTTCATGCCGTTTTTCCTTCTTGCTTTAAGTCTTTGCAAAGATAGATATTTATCAATTAACGGAAGTTACGGTCTCCCTTTTTTTGCACTTTTCTTTATATATAAACCTGAAATGGGAAGATATAAACTTTTCTATAAACCGCAGTTCAAAACACTCTAATTATCAGATAGTTGCAAAACCCATTGCACTTTATTTAGTGCCACATATAAACCGCTTTTCTCCCCCGATCCCCCTACCTTTGTCATGTTCAAAGAACAGAAATAATCACTAAAAATAATAAGAAAAATGAAGAGACTAAGTATCATTTCAGGAGTATTATTCCTATGTACCTCCCTGATGGCGGCAAACAAAATCACAGGGAAAATCATCGATGAGAGTAACAATCAGCACATCGAGTATGCCAATGTCAGCCTGCTGACTCAGGATTCAACATTCATCACCGGAGTCGCCACAGATAACGGTGGCGGCTTCCTGCTGAAAGAAGTAAACGATGGAGATTATATCTTATGTATCTCATGCGTTGGATATGAAAACTCCTATCTCTCCATCCGCAACCTGCAAGCCAACCTGAATCTGGGAGAACTACCCTTATCGCCCGACAATGTAATGCTGGAAGGTGTTACCGTCACAGCCAGCCCCATCATCAAAAAGACCGACCGGCAAATTATCCTCCCGACCGAAATGCAGACTAAAGCCGCTTCCAACGGAGTTTCCTTACTGAGAAATCTACAACTGTCGCGCATCCTGATCAATCCGATAGACAACAGCATCACGATTCCCGGAGGAGACAATGTGCAACTTAGGATTAACGGCGTAGAAGTGACTCAAGCTGAAATAATTTCCATCCGCCCGGCAGATGTGATCCGCATCGAGTATATAGACAATCCCGGTGCACGCTACGGAAATGCAGGTGCCGTACTGAACTACATTGTAAAGAGAAGGGAATCGGGAGGAAGTATCTCTGCTGATCTCACCAACGGGGTATCCGATACGGGATACGGCGAACATAACCTCGCAGCCAAATACCACTTCAACAAGTCTGAGCTCAGCACTACCGTATATTGGGGACAGAGAGATCTGAAGTGGACGCGCGAAAACTATGAAAGTTTCCACTTCCCGGAGGCTTATCAAGAGAATAGAGAAGTAGGAGAACCTACTAAAGTAAAGTATGATAACCTTAACTTCAATCTCAATTACAGCTATCAGGATAATGACAAGCAACTTCTCAACATTGCTCTCAGAAACCAATACAGTGATACTCCCAGTTCCATGTCGGACAGAATCAGTACATTGTATGAAGGAGATACCTCCTACTCCATATCCGACCTTTCTGCCTCCAAAGTACTTATCCCCTCTTTGGATATCTATTACCAGAGAAATCTGAAAAACAAACAGACAATCTATGCGGATGTAGTGGCTTCTTATCTGGACAGCAAGAATGAACGGAATTTTATGCAGAAAGCCCTTAATAATGACAATAATGATACGGATATCTATTCGGAAACCAAAGGTGAGAAGTACTCCATCATTGGAGAAGGTATCTACGAAAAACAATTCAATACGGGTAAGTTTACCGGAGGTATCAAGCATACACAAGCCTATTTGCAAAATAGATATTCGGGCAATATAGAAAATAGAATCACGATGAATACGGCCGAAACTTACTTATTTGCCGAATATCAATCCAAGATAAAAGCACTGAACTACACTGTAGGGATTGGAGCTATGAGAACTTATAACAGCCAGGAGCAGTATTCTTCCGAGAAGTATATAGTCAAACCTTCCTTAAGCCTGTCGTACTCTATCAACGGGAAGTGGTTTTTCAGATACAACGGATACGTGTCGGGCTATGCCCCTTCCCTGTCCGACTTGAACGACATCTCGCAAGCAATGGATAAGTATCAGATACGCAAAGGAAATCCCGACTTAAAATCTGTTACATTCTATGCCAATACACTGTCTGCCAGTTGGCAAAGCAAGTATGTATCTGTCGATTTATTTGGAAGATATAGTTATGACAATAAGCCGATTATGGAAAATACCTACTACGAAGACGGGTATTTTGTCCGCACTACCGAAAATCATAAAGGCTTCCACCGAATCAATCTGGAGACATCTATACAGATACGGCCTTACAGAGAGTATATCTCCATCAAGCTTACTCCGTTCCTGAACCGCTATATCAGTTACGGCAATACCTACACGCATACACACACCAATGCAGGGCTGCGAGGCAGCCTGATGGCAATGTATAAGAACTGGGTACTGATGGCAGAAATGAATACCAGCAACCACACTCTGTGGGGTGAAACGCTGACTAAGGAAGAAAAGCTGCACACCATTATGGCGGGATACAATACGGAGAAATGGAGCCTGTCTGCCGGGGTACTGAACCCGTTTACCAAGAAGTATGAACAGGAAATAGAGAACCTCTCAAAATCGGCTCCCTATCGCCAATTAGCATATTCCAAGAACTTAAGACTTCTGTTCATGGTAAACGTATCCTTCAACCTGGACTTCGGAAAGAAGCGCAACAGTCAAGGCAGAAGAATCAATAACAAGGATACTGATACAGGTATTTTGTCCGGAAACAAATAATTGTCTCCCCCAGGAAATGCGGGAACCTGCCCACTAATTGATAATATTCAATTCTTTAATCAGGTTCCCAGCTTTCCCGTATTTCTCAATCATAAATAAAATATAGCGCACATCCACTCCAATGGTACGCTGCATCTTCGGTTCATAAAGAATATCACTGCCCATAGCCTCCCAGTTTCCATCGAAAGCTAATCCCAGCAATTCACCTTTCGAATTGAACATCGCACTGCCGCTATTGCCGCCGGTAATATCATTATTAGAGATAAAGCAAACCTTCATTTCGCCCTTTTCATCGGCATATCTTCCGAAATTGCCCGAAGAGAGTAATGAAAGTATCTCCGGCTGTACTGCAAAATCAACATCACCCACATGAGCTTTCACTTTCTCCAAGACACCCTTTGTCGTTGTATAATAATCATATTCCGCTCCGTCAAAGGGAGTATAACCGCATACCGTTCCAAAGCTCAGCCGCATAGTGGAATTGGCATCCGGATAAAAGTTACGAGACGTATACATCCGACGGATAGCCCCATTCAGCAAGCGTTCCCCACGGATGATCTCCGTAGTAGGTGCCTGCATCTGCATATTCATATCGAACAACATCGTCAGCATATCAATGCCCAACGAGATAGCCGGATCATCGAAAATCTGATAGGTAGTATCCCGTTCAAGAAAGCGTTTCAAACCACGGGGAGTAGTCAACTCAGAACTTGCATAAAGACTATCTACGAAAGCTTTCTCATCCCCATCATATTTCTGTGCGATAGTATGGTAAATTTCCGGCAAGAAGGTAGTATCCACTTTTGAGCGATACTCTTTCAGCAGTGCTGTAAATACTTCCTTGTCTATATCCAGATCCAAATTAGAGTATTGTTCAACGATACCCTTCAAGGCAGCAATAACAGTTTTCTGTTCTCCTTCAAAGTCAAAGTTCAGAATCTTCAGGGCAAGCTGCACGAGCTCCGGTCCATACAGGAAAGACTCAATAAAGTAAGCCTGCGCACGGTTTATCTCCCGGCGGTTCTTGTAGTTCAGTTCCAAATCCGTAAACAGTTGAAGAAGCTTCTCACGTTCTTCCGGATTCTGCTGTATCCACCGACGGATTTCCTGCTCCATTTCACGCTTCTTATCTAAGATTCCCAGCTTACGGATAGCACGGTTGACACCGATACTGTTCTTCCAATAGTTGGAGCTTTCATCATACTTGGAAGCATACTTAATACGTATGCTGTCTTTACTGTCCATTTCACGTTTCCAGATGGCTTGCTTCACACCACGGATGTCAATCTGCGCCTGATTGGAGTTATTCATCATTTCCTCGATGCCGAATGAAGAAAGGTAACGTTCTGTACTTCCCGGATAACCTATCGTCATACAGAAAGAACCCTCCTTATAGCCATCCAGTGAAATCGGAGCTACATATTCAGGATGATACGGGACATTATCAGGGGAGTAATCGGCAGGCCGGTTCTTGCGGTCTGCATAAATACGAAATACACAGAAATCTCCTGTATGCCGGGGCCATACCCAGTTGTCCGTATCCCAGCCGAACTTACCGACAGAGGAAGGAGGTGCAAACACCAGCCGCACATCGTTGAAATCGCGGTAAACGGAAAGCCAGAATTCATTGCCTCCATAATAAGCATCTACCACGCCAAGCAAAGTGGAGTCTTTCAGGGATACCTCACCACCTATTACCATCATCATAGAGTCTACCGCACTGGAACGTTCCATCTCGTTCATCGAAGGCTTAACAACTCCCAGCACACGCTTGGTCACATCTTCCGTACGAAGCAGGAAGCGAACGTAAAGCTCCGGATTAGGCAATTCCTCTGCACGACTACGGGCTACGAAACCATCTTTCAGGTAATCATGTTCCACTGATGAATGTTGCTGCACACTGCTGAAGCCGCAGTGATGATTGGTAAACACCAACCCGTCTTCCGACACTACCACACCGGAACAAAATCCTCCGAAGCTGACTACCGCATCTTTCAATGAGGGTTTCTTCGGATTATATAGTTTATCGGCAGGCATTTGCAGGCCGAGTTCTTTCATAGTCTTACGGGTCTGTTTATTCAGGTTTCCCAGCATCCACATACCTTCGTCCGCCTGTCCCGTCAACGTGAAGAGGCTGCAAGCTACAATTAGGATACACTTTAGCTTCATTCCATTTCGTATTAAATTATTCTGCAATCAGTCTTAGTTGTTTCGCTCCCGTACGTGCTTTCAGCCATTCGGTGATCTTCTGTTTCTCGTGGGCGTCGGGATGCTTGCCAAACTTCAGTACGGCAAGTGTAATGGTATCTGTCCGTACCGAATCAACCGTCAGTTCTATGGCATGAGAGATAGAAACAGTTTTCACTGATGGATAGAGAACTTTTAGTTCCGGAACAATCTTTTTGCCCAATTCATCGAAAGACTTATATCTTGCCAGGCTCTGTTCCAGCACCGTAATCTTCTTTGTTTGTTCCACCAGTCGTTCCTCACTGTTTTTATAGAAATCTTCCATCACCATAGCTCGGATAGAAGAAATATCCACAGCTTCATTATTCATTCCCTGAAGAACGATCAACTTCGTTTCACCTAACTTATAGTCCTTCATCTTGTTGCGGGCAATGGCAATCGAAGCCTCGGGAACTTCTTGTCCGATCAGTACCACGCGTATCTCATTATCCTTGCTGCCATGATAATGGATTTTCTTATCCAATACCTGTGTATTCTCAAAAGAAAGCTGTTCGGCAACAAACCGGTTGGCAGCACTCTCATAAAAAGTACTCTGAATAATGCCTACCGTCAAGTAGACGGCCGGACACATAGTCAGCACGGCAATGAGTATTATGTATTGGCGTACTTTCTTCTCCCGCTTCTTGTCCACAAACTCTTTACGCTGGAAGTGCATCACACGCACACCGGCAAACGTGGCAAGACTGATGAATACCGAATTAATGAAGTAAAGATAGAATGCTCCGAGGAAATAAACCAAGTTACCCGTTGCCAACCCGTAACCTGCCGTACAGAGAGGGGGCATCAAAGCCGTGGCAATGGCAACACCGGGAATTACGTTTCCTTTCTCCTTGGTAGATAGGGCAACCACACCGGCAAGACCACCCATCAATGCGATGAATACGTCATAAATCGTAGGTGAAGTACGTGCCAGAAGCTCCGACTGTCCTTCGGCAACAGGGCTTACAAGAAAGAAGACAGTAGCTGTAGTTACACTGAACAGAGTAGTTATCAGAAAGCTCTTCAGTGAACGTTTCATCAATTCAAAGTCATTCAGACCGACAGAAAGTCCCACTCCCATGATAGGTCCCATCAGTGGAGAAATCAACATGGCACCGATAATTACCGCCGTGGAATTGACATTCAGTCCCAATGATGCCATAAAAATGGCAAAGATCAAAATCCACAGGTTAGC
>ENA-USUJ01002955-USUJ01002955.1-human-gut-metagenome-genome-assembly--contig:-NODE-2955-length-12014-cov-10.148530_pt1 | contig 12014 bp, 15 predicted proteins | sample MGYA00250061_ERZ773398 | MGnify/ENA primary metagenome ERZ773398 (study PRJEB29103, sample SAMN06111992) | human gut metagenome | biome: human gut; feature: ankylosing spondylitis patient; material...
GGCGGCGTCGGCGCACTGATTGCAAAATTCGCCGGCGCTTCAACACTTGGTTTTGCATTCTATCTGGGTCTTGCAACTACGCTTGTCGGCGGCATCATTCAGCTTATTGCAGGCATCAACGGTGTTAAGCATTGCAACAAGCCCGAAAATGCAAAGAAATGCATTACATGGGGTATCATTGTTATCGCTCTTGCCGTTATCAGCAACGTGCTTGAAGTGATTGGCGGCGGCAAATTTAACGTGCTGAGCTTTGTGATCGGGCTGATCGTTCCCGGACTGTACATTTACGGTGCATTCCTTAACCACAAAGAAAACGCTCGGTAAATTTGCAGAATGAGTTCGCCGCAGAAACGGATGCGGCACAGCATTACGATAACATCAAAATAACGGTTTACACGTGTTTTTTTCGCGGAAGTAATATGCATAATCTGCATAAGCGAATTGAATCGTTATGCTTATGCCCGAAAGAGTTATTTGCACAATTCCCCAAAAAGCGAAATCATTTTTTTTGCAAAACTATTTTGATGAAATTGAGATATTTTCCCGCACCGGCATCCATTGAACGCCTGTCGCCGACAGCATACTCGTTATCCTGTGAAAGCCAGTCCGCCCAAACTTCTTCGTTGCTCTGCATTTGTTCAACGGTCAGCACTTTTGCGCCGCGGCATTTTGAAACCATATCCGTCCAATACGATACATCGTGCATATAGTCAAGCTGCTCCGGTGTCCACGAGAGAAGCAGCTCGGAAGGAAGGCTGTCGTGGCAATCCCGAACCATGCCGGGAATTGCAATGTAAACATATCCGCCGCACTTGACAAACGGAAGAAGCTTTTTGTCAAGATAAGTCTCGTCGCGGCCGAAATAATTGCAGGAGTCCGTGCTCACAACGGCATCGAGAAATTCCTTTCACGGCGGAAAGAGTGTGCGCATAGTATGACAGCAAACGAACATACGGGGGGTATTGGGTCCGATGCATGGAAAGGAATGGAAGAAAAGCGGAGGTAAAGAGCATAACGGCGACAATGAATCGAATGCTGAGTTTGTAATGACATTGGATAAACTTGAACCGGGGCAGGCGGGGGTCATCCTTGAACTGAACACAGGCGGCGGCATGCGCAGGAGGCTGATGGATCTGGGCTTTTCGGCAGGGGCCGTTATTTTTTCAGCATCTGATGGTATAGCCCAATATGAGCCTATCTTAACTGCTCCAGAAATTCTTCCTTCATTGCAAAGCACCTGAATTCTTCTAATGGATATTTCCCATTTTTCTGCCGTCTGCCTTATTGATAGGTATTTCATACACATACTCCCATAAATGAAACAGTTAATATTTCCTTCATCGTATTCTTCAATTTTTCCAATCTGTTCGTTTAGGAACTCCTTCATTTCTGCCACCCTCTGTTTCAAGCCTTCTCGCTCAGCACTCTTTGTCATTAAATTCTGTTTTTGTTCTCTAAGCCGTCCTTCTGTAGATTTCTCCACATTTTGAGCAATAGTAAATGCTTGATAGTGCATATTTAGAACTGTAGACTATTTTCTTTCTGTCTTTTCCACTATGAAGATTGGCTCGTCTTAATAGTTCTTCCTGAACCTTAGCATATAATTTCCTTGGAATAATTGCCTCATGTAAGTAGGTTTTTCGCAAAAGAAAAGAGGTGCCGCAAATTGCTAACACCTCAGTATCAAACTATATCCTTTCCGCTTTTACATTCACACCTCTCTTTATTGCTTTTTTAAGTAAAGATACGATAAGATTAAATACATCTTTTGTTTCATCAAAATCAAAAACCTTTTCTTTATAGAGTCGGAGTATCAAAAATATCATCAAAGTAACCTCCCCAAATATGAATAGCCTCGTCTGTTTCGATATACAAAACAATTTCATCCTCGTCCTCATATCCTTCATAAAAAGTATAATTATTTTTTAGGTTTCCAATGTCCATTATCTAACATCTCCTTTTGCTCATTTGTCGCAGTACCGTCATTACAGCAAGTAAGCATAGCCCTACTTTTATTATATATAAATACCATCTTAACGTTTTAATTTTCGAATATTCGGGTTGACATTTCTTCTACTATATTGTATCATCTATTCATAAAAAGAAATGGGTTTTTTGTCGTGTACAGCCTTACGGCTCAATCGGGTTGCTCGTTTCTTTTTTTATGTCTATTACGTCATATAAATACAGTTTCCCATCCTCTGAATATCTTACAATCAGCGAAGCATGAAAAATGTTATACCTCTCCACCTCTTCATCGTCTCTATATACCGGAATTGCAAATCTTGAATCATAACGATACCAGCCATACATTGCATTTCTCCAATGCTTGCTCTCCTTATTTTTCCGAAAATGTTTTCCTTTAAATCGAATATCATTAATCACCACAATATTATTCCCACCAATATCCTGAATAACAGAAACATTCCGCTGCTGTTTCTTGGCCCGGGCACTATCGTTGATTGCAGTCTGTTCTGTATTTTCTTCGTCACAAAGTAATTATCTCTATTATTGTCTTCGCCTTCAAAATATACACCTTCTTGCACAAAAAGCATTGCCTTTCTCGAATGTTCAATCAGACAATGCTTTTCACTACATATAAACCTTAATACTCTGTTGCGTCTGTTACTTCATCAGACTTAATTCCCTTTTCAGCTTTCAATTTTTCATTTACAGCTTCCACATTCATTCTGGAAAGAACAATCATAATTAACACATCAAAGATCAATGGCAACCATAAATACATAAACTGCATCATATCAAGTGCTGCAATGGCTGTAAATGCCAGCATAAGAGGAATACTTCCCATATATCCTGCTACAACAACCAACGCTCTACCAATAACGGCAATGATATATCCTCTGAGATTCTTGTTCTTCAATACCCATGTCATGTAGTAGATACCAGAACCGATCATGGCACCATAAAGCTGCTGTAAAATATATGGTGCACAAAAAGGCATCAGCCGATTATGACCAATGCCTTATACATTATTCTCTATTTGCTTTGCTTTTTTCTATTAGCCTAAATCAACATTTTTTCATTTTTGGCTAATAGGAAGAGGTTGCCACCATTTGTGACAACCCCATTTTCTACTTGTACTTTCTTAACAGTCTTTCCCACTGGTCATTTTGCACTTGCAGTAACCGTATTCTATTTGTAATCTTTGTTTTTAAGTAACGTACCCACAAACGGTATCGTAGCAAATTCCTGCGGGTTACTTCTGATAATGTAATCGATATAATTTCCCACAGTCAACGCGTATGCATAGTAGCCCATCGGGTTCGGATGAAAGCCCAACCCGAACGATTTACGCATTTCCGCATCGTATACGGGCGCATGCGCAGTCATATCCAGCAAGTAAGTAAACTCAAACATATCGCACAATTTGGCGAGTTCGCTTGCGATATAACGAATATCGTTATCACACTCTTCACCGCGCAGTTGAGGAGTTACAACAAAAATACGCGCGTTAGGCTCTATTGTTTTAAGTTTGGAAATGATTTTGCCCATATTACCGAAAAACGTATCGTCATTATCCTGCGGACAATCGGCGTTGACGTCCTTGACACTTCCCAGAGGATGCCCGAACACAAACGAATCGTTGTTGCCTAACGCAATAATATACGCTTGATTCCATTGCCAAAATCCGTTTGCGTCCGCCCAACTTTGAACATACTCGCGTGCGGTCATTCCGCCGCGGGAATAATTGTTGTATTTTGTTCCGGTAATGCGCTCTAAAACGGCGGGCCACGAGTACTCGTACATATCGGTAAAAACTATATTTCCGTTTTCATCGTGACTTTCAAACTCGCCCGATGCCAAAGAATCCCCTATAACACCTATTTGCTTAAAAACGCCCGCAAAACCGCACGTTTCCTTAATAATATCTAACGGCTGTTCGCCTGCACCGATTTCAAATCGTTTGTTGTTCATTTTATTCACCGTCCTGTTGTTTTTCTTTAATCTTTTTAGGCTTATCCCATTCCGTACCGGTTACAGTTTTAAGATCAAGTCCGCGAGTTTCGCCGACAAACAGCCACATTATTACAATTGCCCCTACAAGCCCCGGAACCGTCAAGCCCAAATACATATAACCAAACATTCTTTCGGGAATGATAGGCAGCAATATCATAGTAATAACTGTTGCAAGTCCGCCCATAACTCCGTTAAGCAAAGTATTGATTACCGTAACTGACGAACGCAGGTTTGTAGGAGACGATTCGGAAAACATAATTCCGCCGATGGTATCGCCTGCGCCCCAGTAACTGCCCATAAATCCGCCGATAGCAAAACCCGTCAAATACGGAGTCCACTTGAACATACCGCTAAAGATAAACAGCAAATAACACGTCAACGCCGAACAAGACATTGCGACTATAGTTACTTTACGTCCGAATTTATCCGACACAAAACCGGAAATCAATGTAAACAGCGCGTTGCCAACGGGATACAGAAACAAAGCAAGAGTTATTTCTTCTTCCGTCATCAGCGCCGACTTTGCCATGACCGTACTGTACGTTGCCGTACCTAACGAAGCGAGATAAAAGCAGCAACAAGCAATAATCAAAAAGCGCAATTGTCTGTGTCTGAATGCGAATTTTACAGCGGCCAGAATTCCGCCTTGTGCGTTTTGTTCGCGTCCTTCCTTGCTGCGTTGTTCACGTTCTTCTATAGGCGTTTTTAAATACTCTATTCTTTTAGTCAAAAATGCGTTTGTTTCCTTAGCAAAAAGCAGCGCGAATAACGACATTACAAAACCGATAATTGCCGGCACCAAATATACTACGTGCCAACGCTCGCTTACGTTTTGCATGAGTGTAGCCCTAAGCAAAGGAACAAGTAACGTGCCCAGTATCGCCACCGCTTTTACAATTGCGTAGTTACGGGCGCGCGACTTTTCGTCGGAGCATTCCAGTATGTACACGCATTGCATATCGTGCGAGACCATAAAACCCATCAACGTGCCGCCTATCATGTAAACGTAGATATTTTTGGACAAATACACAAGGAACAGCCCTAAGCCCATACAGAACGAGTTAATAACCAAAAACGGTTTACGCCCTAATTTGTCCGCAAGGGGACGATAGAAAATAATAAGCAGTGTTACCGGATAGGTAATAAAACCTATGGCGGAAAAGAGCGATAATCCCGCGCCGTATTCCATACCCATATTTTTTACGAAGAATTCTGTAACTATATTCGCCTGAAACTGAATGGATATAGTAGACGCGATTTCGTCCGTTATGTAGATGAGCGACAAAATCATAAACAAGTAAATCAAATAAAACTTGTTGCTTCTTGCGCCCAACTGCTTTTCGCGGCGGATAAGTTCCTTGGCTTCGCGCGCCTGTAATCGTTCAACATTTTTTGCCATTTTGAGTTTTCTCCTTTTGAAAATTGTAAACAAAGAAATTCTTGGTCATCTCGTCGGTAATGCCGTAGCGCTCCGCCAAATTGTGTATGGCTTGCAAGAAATCCGCGCCGGAGCAGCCTTTAGACAACAAGTTTTCTTTTTCGATAAGTTTATTCCAAAAAACATTCAAAACAATTTCGTCGGTGGCAAGGGAAACAACCGAATGATTGCGCGTATGCGCGTAAACGTTGCGATCGCCTTCTTCTCCGACTAAACACTCTCCGCCGTCGATTATAATTGTTGTTCTACGGTATGGAAACAGTGTTGAAACGTCGTTGATATTGTACGAATACACCGTTGCGCCCTCGACCAAAATGCTTTCGAAGGTAAAAATATACACCTTTACCCCGCGGGATATTGCGTTTTCGATATTACTACGTAGCACTTCGAACGGTTCTCGCCAAATGGACAGCGAAATTTCCGCTTGTGCGCTGTCGATAAGTTCCTTTGCCTTAGCAACGTATTTCTCTTCGCCCACTATATTCATTACATAATCGACGTCGGCGCTTTCCGTTGCAAGTTGTTGCAGCTCGCGTTCGGCGCAGGCAATATTCTTTTCGTTTTCTTCCTTGATGCTACGTATAAGGTCTTGATACTCGATAGGCTTGTAAAAATTCGGCTCTCCGTCTATACGAATAACCGCGCCCTTTGCCACCAAGCGATTGATAACCTCGTACACCAACGAACGCGCAACGCCCGAAAGTTTTGCGATTTCGTAACCGTTTAACACTTTATGTTTAATTAGTGTTCCGTATACTTTTGCTTCGTTTGACGAAAAGCCGAGTTTCTCTAAAAATTCATAATTGTTCATAGTAGTTATACCCCATACCACTATTATGCTACAAATCTCTGCGTTGTCAATATCCTTTTCGAAAATATGGTATTAAATTTACTTTTTGCGTCAATACGGGCTGTCGTCAAAGTACAGTTCGTCGTACAAATCATCGTCTTGCCTATGTGGAAGACCTATTGGAAAACCCCATGATGTGATTTTCCTTAACAGGCACCGGGGATTCTGTGAAGAAAAACTCCTGAATGATGGCTCGTTCTTTCCACCAGTCTTTCACTTAACATCGGATTCCAATATAAATCACATTCTCAGGCAATAACAGTACAATAAGATTTATCGGATATTTCAACAGACGCTTATAACAATCCACTGTATATTTTTAAATCTTCATCCTTAAACACATTAAAGATTACCTTTTTTATTCTGCTGTCTTTGTTAAGATACTGCTTTACAGTGTTCGTTGCAATCTCGGCAGCTCGTTGCTGTGGAAAACGGAATACACCTGTAGACAAACAACAGAATGCAATAGATTCCACACCAGTATCAGCTGCAAGCTTTAGGCACTCTGTGTAGCAGCTTGCCAACAGGTCTTCATCTTCTTTTGTGACTTTCCATTGTATAATAGGTCCTACCGTATGAAGAATATATTTTGTCGGAAGATTGTATCCCGATGTTATCTTTGCTTTGCCGGTCTCTTCTTCATGCCCCTGCTTTGCCATAATTTCATGCATTTTCAGACGAAGTTCCATTCCAGCATAAGTATGAATAAAGTTATCAATACAGGCATGCATCGGTGAAAAACAACCAAGCATCTGTGAGTTACACGCATTCACGATCGCATCACATTTCAAAGTGGTAATATCCCCCTGCCAGATATATAATCTCGAATCGGATTTTACAGGTGCAAGCGTGTCAACATCTGTGATTCCACGCTCTATATTTCTTTCTGTAAGATACTCATCCTGTATTTTCAAAAAATCATTACTGATTGGTCTTGGCGGTCTGACATTCATAAGTGAGCGGAGCAGATTTTCCTGCCCCTGCTTATCCGTAGGAATGTTCTGTCTGCCAAACGGTATTTCTTCTTTTAAAAGATACTGAATCAGATATTCTCTTCGCTCATCCTGTGTCATAATACCAGCCCCCTTATATCAGTAATTGCCTTTGCCATATCACCGCCAATACCGATTGCACGTTCCCCGAAGCTTTCCGGAACTACCGCTTCATCCATATTCAGGCGTATCAAACTATAAGACGAGTTCTCCCTCACCATCTTTTCAAAAGGGAAACGTATAATAATCGGCGTATTAAATCCAACTCCAAGTTCCAAAAGAACAACCTTTTTATCTTTATTCTGTTCCAGAAAACCCGCATACCTGTCAGCTGCCTCATGCCACGCTTCATCTTCCACAAAATAATTATCACAACGGAGATTCATAGCCATATTGCCGCCACACACCGGACATTTTGGTACAAGTTCTGATGGAATCAGGCAGTCTCTTCTTGCTTTATCCATTTTACGAAACAGGTCTTTTGCATCGTAAGTCTTTGGATGACAGGCTTTCTGGCACTGGATTTTCCCATAATCTCCCTGTGTTGCAAATATTCTTTTTTCATCGAATCCCGCTTTATAAAACTGATGATCCACATTGGTTGTAAGTACAAAATATTCTTTGTTCTTTACAATATCATAAAGCTCTGTATAAAGCGGCAATGCCGGAGGATCAAAGCGGTTCATCAATGCATGTTTTGACCAGTATCCCCACTTTGCCTCCTCAGACGGATATGGATAAAATCCGGCTGCATACATATCTGTCATGTAGTACTCACCGTATTTTTTTATAAATTCTGCAAAATTGTCTGTAAACCTTTTACCACCATATTGGATTCCCGCAGCTGTCGATGCCCCGGCTCCTGCCCCGATTATAACACAGTCTGTATTTCTTATATTCTTTGCTGCCCTGTCAATCTGGTCTTCATATGCATCTTTTTGGAATACATAATCCCTTGCCGGAGTACTACATAAAAAGTTTCTCCAGTCAGCATGCCCTTTTCTGATTTTCTTAAAAATCATAATGAACCTCTTTTCTCAATACACTGCTTCGGACAAATTTCTGCACATCTTCCGCAATGCAGACAATGATTCTGGTTGATAGTAACCGGAACTGAAGATATATCAATGCATTTTTGCGGACATACAGAGTAACACAGTTTGCATCCAATACATTCTTTTCCAATAAAATACCCTGTCTGAACTGCCTCGGTTTTTCCAATTGTTATAGTATCCCTCACAATATTTGATGGATTGCTGATATCAAAATACTCTCCCTGTGCCTCATACAGCCGAAACACTTCGATTGCGTCTTTCGTATCTCCCGGATAGATTTTCTTCATATATGGATTTTTTTCAAACATAATATCAAGATTCTTTTTTCCGATGTTCTTTATTTTTCCACGCAGAGACACCGCAATTTTGTCTTTTGTTGCGGATATTGCCACATACTGCTGCTCCATTAACTGGTCATAAAATGCTTTTCCCTTTGCTGTAAGGAAATACACACCTTCTTCATCATAGTACATCATATCTATGATTCTTGTCTGAGGATGTCCATCTGAACCTATCGTTGCAACTGTTGTTGAATGAATTTCATCCACCAGAAGTTTAAGATAATCCATTTTTGTCATTTCAAAGTCTCTCCTTTCAGTATCGGTGTAAGTTTTTTATATATCATCATGGCAATTGCTCCAATCACCAAGCCTTTTAAGATATTAAACGGCAATGCATTGAATAGCACAACGTCCAGCTTGGTCTTAATAAATGGCAGAAATTCGCCAAATGATGCAATCAGCTACTCCAGCGGCATAAATGTTTCAAACAGTGGAAGTAGAATAAAATAATTTGCAATCGCTGCCGCTATTCCCATAACCACACTTGAAATAACACATGCCCACTTCGCCATTTTCTTAGTCTTTTTGTATTTGTATATAAAACCGGCAGCCAGTACATAGGATGCCCCCATCAGGAAATTGGCAAGTTCACCAATTCCTCCTGTTGATGTTGACAGAAGCTGTAATATATTTTTTATCAATTCTATCATCACTCCTGTAACCGGTCCAAACGCAAACGCCCCAATCAGTGCAGGTAAATCTGACAGATCCATTCGTGCAAATGATGGACTCAAAGGAACCGGAAACTCTAAAAATGCCAACACATATGATATAGCTGCCAGTAGAGCTGTCATTGTTATCGTCCTTGTAGAAACTAAATTTTTTCTTGTTTTAATAGTTGCTGTATTGTTACTCATAAATCTCCTTTTTGTGAGATATGCCTGAATTTAAAAACAGCCCGCAGGACGGGATTCCCTGCGGGACTTGTTTTATCATATCTTCTCTCATCCGGACTTTACCGTCGGTTATGGAATTGCACCATATCAGCTTTTGCTCGCAGACTATACTGCCGGTCAGGAATTACACCTTGCCCCGAAGACTGTAATTTTTTCTGTTAATTATCTTTAAAATTCATAAGGTGGATTTCCAGAGAAATCTGCGATTAAACCATGCGGATTTTCAAGATAGAATACCTCAAAAATAGGATTATCTGCTGTCTGGTACTGTCCCTTAACGATAGGATTGTTCATGCATCCTTCCTTTACACTCTTGTTGTCCTCAAATACTGCTTTGCCATGAAGGCGAATCCATGCGTATTCAGGGGAAGATACTGATACTTCTACTTCAGGATTTGCTAACATATCCTTGTAAACATCCTTTGTGTTGTTAGTACAGAACCAAAGCTTTCCGTCCTGCTCAAAACAGAACATGAATGGACGGCATTTTGCCTTTCCATCTCTTCCGACGGTTGCTAAATACTGAACCGGGTTTTTCTGTAAAAATTCTACTACTTTCTGCATTTTAAATTACCTCCTTGATATGTTGTAACAATGATTGTTACATCTTGTAGCTATACAATATCATCCGTTTAATGTAATGTCAATAGTTACATCAAACTTTTTGTAACTTTTTTTGTTACAACTCCTTTTGAAGATTTTACATTGATTATGAAAAACGAAAAGGCTCCGGAAATTGTGATGATATAATCACTCATCCGAAGCCTTCTGTAGGCTACTCTTCCTCTGTATACACTGCAATATCTTTTTTCACATCAGCAAGTGTCATTTCTGAAAGTTTTTCCTCCATTGCCTTCTGTACTTCTAACAGTCTCTTATCAAGAACATGGTGAATATTCTTTCCTACCGGACATTTCTGATTGGGATTCTCATGAAAATGAAACAGTTCTTCATCTGGTGCACATTCCACTGCTTTATACACATCAAGGAATGTAATCTGCTCCAATGGTCTGGTAATTGTCACACCGCCTGTCCCTCTTGCAACTTCAATAAGACCAGCAGCCTTTAATTGTTGCAATATTTTACGAACAATCACCGGATTAGTTCCAATGCTTGCTGCCATAAAATCACTAGTCATCTTCTGATCCGAAAATGTATCTATACAGGCAAACATATGGATTGCCATTGTAAATCTGCTTGAAATCTGCATTATAAACACCTCTCTTTGACAGTAATCATATCAAAAAACAGATGTAATTTCAATGGTTACATTGTTGTTGAAAACTTAATATAAATACAATCAATAGTCTGCTTTAGAAAAAACAGGAAGATACTTTACAAAATCTTCCTGTTTTCTTTTTGTTTTAGTAATATCCTCGTTCCTCCCGCCAGTCTTTCACATAACATCGGATTCCGATATAGACCACGTGCACAAGAATTAACAGTAGAATAAGGTTCATCGGAATGATTGATTTTATCCATTTTCCGAAGTAGATTGCAATAGTTGTACTCGTTATCGTCACCATAATACTGATGATATCCCAGCAATATTTCCGGTAGATTTTCCCCACCTGATAACCAATCCAGACTATAAGTCGCCCGTCCTCATCGTTACAAATAGCAACAAAGAAAAAAACAATTTTATGGTCTATCGACATCTCGCCAAATGGAATTTACCTAACGCAGCGATGCCCCGAACGCCCTTAGTTCTTCTCTCTTTTTCTCGCTCTTGTTTTCAGACCCATGTGCTGTAAACACACCCATGTTTTCAAGTCCAAGATAATCCAGAAAGTCTCCTTTGAACGAGAAAAGAGCACCCTCATACATATTAGCATCTCCGGAGCTAAGTATCATGGCAACTTTTTTCAAATTCTTCGGTCCTCTCGGATATGCCGCAGAATAAAGTCTGTCGATTACACATTTTAGCTGACCGGATATGCCGTGATAATAAATGGGCGATGCAATAACAAGCATTTCTGCTTCTTTCAAAAGATTATATACTTCCTGCATATCATCCTTCTGAATACACTCACCGTGTCCTTTGCTATGACAGTATTCACATGCCAAACACCCACCTATCTTCTTTTTGCATACATCCACCACATCAACGATATGTCCTGCACTCTCAGCTCCTTTCTTAAATGCATTAACCATATCTTTTGTACTTCCCTGTGGATGTGGACTTCCATTTAATACTAATATCTTCATTTCCATCACCTTATCTTTTTATTCTTCAATCTTAGTAAGAGTACTATTTTACAATCTGTTTCGCCCACTTTTGAATTTCGTTATCAGAAGTAATCTATTTTTCTTCATTAAAGCGTACATTGAGTCCCGCATGAACCGTTTTTTTAGACATAAACCAATAAAATATAACACAAAATGCCAAAGCAAACACAACACCAAAAACATTTTGAATCACTCTAAGACTAACCGCTCCTTGTAGTCCATAAGTCTCTGCAGC